>Ga0209373_10000038_pt1 | contig 306739 bp, 283 predicted proteins | sample Higcelweek5metaG_FD_187173 | JGI IMG/M metagenome (GOLD analysis project Ga0209373, IMG submission 187173) | Freshwater pond sediment microbial communities from the University of Edinburgh, under environmental carbon perturbations - High... | ecosystem: Environmental > Aquatic > Freshwater >...
CGCTCAAACTCATCCCAAGGAACCCGCTTCAACAGGTCGTGGAAAACGCTATTGTGGTGCCGCACGGTGCTGACTCCGATTTCGTGTCCAGGAGACGCCGCAAACGTCTGGAAACGAGTAGAATCAATACCGTGCACTCAGTCCACAAAATCTAAACCGGACAGCCGTGGATCAAGTCCGGGCATGACGAAAGAAGGCGCTGGCTGATGGCCGGGCACAGGCCCGGCCATAAAATCACGCCGCCAGACGGCTGATCCAGCGTTCGATGGCGGCGACGTGTTCCGCCTCTTCCTCGACGAATTCGCGGGCCATGGCCTTGATTTCCGGGTCGTCGCTGTTGTCCAGCACGCCCTGGTAAAAGGCCAGTCCCTGCCGTTCCGCCTCCAGCGCCAAATCCATGGCCTGATGCACGTCCATGTTGGGATCAGCGCCCCAGATGGCGGCGGCTTCGGGGCTTTCCAGGCCGGGCCATTGGAACTGGCCGGGGGTCATTTCCGGCAGATCATGGAACCCGCCACGCTTGCGCGCTTCGTCCAGATGCAGGCGCGAGAAATAGGCCATCTGACGGAAAAATTCCGCCACGTCCTTGTTGGCGAAGGACGCAGCCACATCCGCCAGTTCGTCGAAGCGCAAGGCGGCTTCCTGTTCCAGGCGGGCGGCGTATACCAGAAATTCCTCGACCGACTTCATTCCCTACTCCTTGCGTGTCAGGGGGGAGAATTTCGGTGGCGGAGGAACAAAGACTAACTTTTATGCAGAGCCGTTTCCAGCATAATCATTGTGCAGAAGCGATCCAGCCGCCGCCCAGCACCCGCTCGCCGCGATAGAACACGCAGGCCTGGCCGGGGGCGACGCCCTCTTCCGGTTCATCCAGCACCACCGTGGCGATGCCGTCGGCATGGCGGGTCAGCCGCGCCGGTTTCGGCGGCCGGGTCGAACGCACCCGCACCTCGACCGCCACGTCGTCGGCCTCGGCGCCGCCCAGCCAGTTGACGCCGCGCAGGGTGATGGTGGTCCGGCCCAACGCCTCGCGCGGGCCAACCACCACCCGGCGGCTTTCCGCCTCCAGCCGCACCACGTACAACGGCGCGCCGCCGCCCAGGCCCAGACCTTTGCGCTGGCCGATGGTGTAATGGATGATGCCGTCATGACGGCCCAGCACGCGGCCATCCACATGGGCGATCTCGCCGCCGTCGATGGCGCCGGGGCGCAGGCGGTGCACCAGGCCGGCGTAATCGCCGTCGGGCACGAAACAGATATCCTGGCTGTCGCGCTTGGCCGCCACCGGCAGGTTATGGCGAGCGGCGATGGCGCGGGTTTCATCCTTGCTGGGCATGCCGCCCAGCGGAAAGCGCAGGAATTCCAGTTGTTCGCGGGTGGTGGAGAACAGGAAATAACTCTGGTCGCGGTTGGGATCGACACCCTTCAGCATCTCGGCACCATCCGGCCCATCCACCCGGCGCACGTAATGGCCGGTGGCCAGGGCGTCGGCACCCAGATCGCGCGCCACCTGGAACAGGTCACGGAACTTGACCGTCTGGTTGCACAGCACACAGGGAATGGGCGTCTCGCCACGCAGATAGGCATCGGCGAACGGGTCGATGACATCGGCCTGAAACGTGCTTTCCATGTCCATGACGTAATGGGCGATGCCCAGGGAATCGGCCACGGCGCGGGCGTCGTGAATATCCTTGGAACCGCAGCATGTCTTGGTGCGGCAAACAGCAGCACCGTGGTCATAGAGCTGCAGGGTGACGCCTACCACCTCCCACCCCTGCTCTTTCAGCAGCGCGGCGGTGGCCGAGGAATCCACGCCGCCCGACATGGCGACGACGATACGGCCCGTCATCTATTTGGCCCCCAACGCTTCGGCCAGGGTGACCAGATTTTTGGAATGGAATTCGCGGCAGCACTGCACGGTTTCACCCACAGATGCGACGCACGCGGGCGCGATAAGATCGTGATCCGTCATGACGCGCCCCTCTTATCATGGATATCGTATCCAAGTCTATTGAGGCACGCCCCCGAAATCGATGCCGTTATTGGGCTGGGCGCGGCGGCACCGGCAGGAAATAGGCAGTGTCCATCAGAGTGACGACCGAGATGATCCGAGTTTCACCCTTTCCATCCAGACTCGCCAGACGGACATGGAGCAATCCATCACCAGTCTTCCAGACCCGAGTGACCTCCCAGACCTTGCCGAACTGGTCGCTGGGCTTGCGGAACCGATCCCCGACCCGGACCGTCGAAGCCGACCATCCCTGTTGCAGGAATTGCAGGAACACCCGGCTGGTGCGGGCCGTCGGTTTCGGGGCAGACGTTTCCAGAAGTGCGGCTTCCGTTGAATGATCATGCGCCGGGGGCATCATTGAATCCGCCCTTGCTTGCGGTTGGCCAGCGCCACAACGGCCACCATCCCGACACCGACACAGCCCCCCAGGCGATGGGGAGCGGGATCATTCACCGACAGGAACGCCCGGCCACCAAAATTCGACCCACAGGGAGGCGACACCCGTGATGACGCAAATTCAAGCCGTTGATGCCACATGATGATGTCTCCTGATGGGGTCACACATGCGGACACCCTCTTCTGGGTATCGGCGACGGGACGCAGGCCATATGCAATAAAAAAAACTCCGCCAAGCGTCCGCCTGACGGAGTTCTTCTTGCATGCGACGGATCAGGCGGCGCGCAAGTTGATCGCGGCCATCTTACCAGTCCGTCCGCATTCCAACTCGTAGCTCAGCTTCTGCCCCTCGCAGAGATTGCCGATCCCCGAGCGCTCGACGGAGGAGATGTGAACGAACACATCGGCCGAACCGTCTTCGGGTTGGATAAAGCCGAAGCCCTTGGTGGAATTGAACCATTTCACGATGCCAGTGGACATATCTGTCTCCCATAGTCTGGCGTTGCCTATGGCCACACAGCCATAAACATCAAATCAGTTACGGGTAAGTCCAGGAGTGGCCCCGCAAAAGGGCTGCCGTGGGAAGTTCCCAACGAATTCGAGTAACTGATATATGCCACATTATACATGACAGGTCAATTAAATTAATTTTATCACCAGGAATACATGGTGCATGATCATTTTTTCCACCCCATCGCATAGCAGAAAAAGCATACCCCGGATCGAGCTTCGCCCCCGTATCAAGCAGACGGGCGCTCCCCCTCCCTTTTCTCCGAACGGATATGAAAAATGTCAGACAACGCCTCGTTTGAACTCAGCCGGGTTTATGCCAGCGGCTGGACGGCCGGAAGCAAATGGACGAACACCGATCCTGACGACGTTCAGGGCGTATCCGACCATCTGAATCCCTATCAGCTCCCGATCGAACGGGAACGCTGGGAGCAAGGATTCAAGGCTTCCATTTCCCGCTTCTGGATCAAAACGGCCGCAGGAAAAACGAAAAGCAAGACGCGATAAAGCACCCGCCTCGGAGGCATATCCGGTACGGCGCGTGAATAGCCGACGACGTTTTCCGGCGCTTACGCCTGTTTCGCCCCCAGCGCGTCGGCCAGGGTGGACAGGCTTTTGGAATGGAATTCGCGGCGGAACAGCACCGCCACCACCACGGCGGCGGCAGCCAGGAACGCCCAGACATGGACGAACCACAGCATCATGGCCAGGGCGAAATAATAGGCGCGCAGGCCGCGATTGAAGCTGTTGGCCGCCAGACTTTGCAGCCGCGCGGCGTGCGAGGCGAACACCTCTTTCAGCATGTCGTCGGCGGCCGGTTCCGGCGCCGCGCCCATGATGATGCAGCAGTAATTGAACTGGCGCAGGCACCACGTGAACTGGAAAAAGGCGTAGACGAAGACCAGGGCCAACAGCAGCACCTTCATCTCGAACGCCTCCAGCCCCGAGGAACCGGCAAAGGGTAATTCGCGATAGACGGTGAAGGCGCGTTCGCCCGAGCCCATCAACGCCACCAGACCGCCCAGCACCAGGATCGAGGCCGAGGCGAAGAACGCCACCGAGCGCATCAGCGACCCCACCAGCGACACGTCGGCGATGCGGCCGTCGCGGTCGCACATGGCGCGCATCCACACCCGGCGATGACGCTCCATCACCGAGGACAGCGACCGCCCCAGCAGGGAACGGTGCTCGGCCATCAGGGTATAGCCCACCCACAACACCGCGAAAGCGGCGAAGGCGGCGATATCGGCCAGGGGTACGCCGTAGATCATGGTACTCGCCTCTTCCGTTGCTGCGTCACACCCGCGAAGGCGGGTGTCCATGTGGAGGCAACGATGAAAGTCTTCCGCACGAACGTAACGCGGATGCATGGATTCCCGCATGCGCGGGAATGACGGGTGCCTACCAAAACAGCATGGCCGGGACAAGCCCGGCCATGACGACGTTCACCGTGGTACCCCCTCAATCCCGCTCGTCGATCCAGGCCATCTGGATGGCCTCAAGGATCTTCTCGTTGGACTTGTTGGGATCGTCGTCGAAATCGGCCAGCGCGCAGACCCAGGCGTGCAGATCGGTGAACCGCAGGTTCACGTTGTCCACCCCGGGGTGCGCTTCCTCCAGCGCGATGGCGATATCGATGACGTCACCCCACTTCATTACTTCTTATCCACGGCCATGTTGCGGGTGGCGGCGGGAACGTTGACCACCAGACCGTCCAGGTCCTTGCTGAAAATGATCTGGCAGCCCAGGCGCGAGGTGCTGGTCAGGCCGAAAGCCAGGTCCAGCATGTCTTCCTCGTCTTCCGAGGCGGGCTTCAGCTTGTCATACCATTCCTGGGCGACCACCAGATGGCAGGTGGAGCAGGCCAGCGAGCCTTCGCAGGCGCCTTCCAGTTCCACCTTGTTACGGTGGGCGATCTCCAGCACGGACAGGCCCTCGGGGGCCTCGACCTCGAGGCGCGCGCCGTCGGGCTGGATAAAGGTCATCTTGGGCATTTACGGCAATCCTTGGCTAAAAACCCCGGCGCGGGATTGGTACGATCGGCGCCTGGGCTGGTTCGATCCCCAACAATTATTCGTCGCCCCCCAGGGCGTCGTCGAGACGATCGACCGACACGCCGGCCAGCGCCTGGCGGATGCCACGGTCCATGCGCTTTTCCGCAAAGGACTTGGTGGCGGCCTCCAATTGCTCGACCGCCGCGTTGACGGCGTCACGGTCGGAACCCGCGCACGCCTGATCGACACGTTTCAAGGCTGCATCGATACCCTGCCGTTCGTCATCCGACAAGAGGTCCGCGTCAACCGACAGCGCGGAATTCACCGCCAACACCGATCGGCGGGCCTCGACCACAGCTTCCGCGAGCAGACGCTGGGCCATATCATCGCGGGCGTTTTCCATGGAGGCGCGCAGCATGTTGGCCATTTCGTCCTCGGACAGGCCATAGGACGGCTTCACCGCCACCTGCTGCTCGATGCCGGTGGTCAATTCCTTGGCCGCCACGGTCAGCAAACCGTCGGCGTCAACCTGGAAGGTGACGCGGATACGGGCCGCGCCCGCCGTCATGGGCGGAATGCCGCGCAACACGAAACGGGCCAGAGAGCGGTTCTGGTCCACCATCTCGCGCTCGCCCTGGACCGCGTGAATGGCCATGGCGGTCTGGCCGTCCTGATAGGTGGTGAATTCCTGAGCCATGGCCACCGGAATGGGGGTGTTGCGCGGAATGACCTTTTCGACGATGCCGCCCATGGTCTCGATGCCCAGGCTGAGCGGGGTGACGTCCAGCAGCAGGGTGTCGGAGCCACGGGTCAGCGCCTCGGCCTGAAGGGCGGCGCCGACCGCCACCACCTCGTCGGGATTGATGTCGCTGAGCGGTTCGCTGCCGAAGAATTCCTTGACCCGCTGACGCACCAGCGGCATGCGGGTGGAACCGCCCACCAGCACCACCCCCTTGATGTCGCCCACGTCGATGCCCGCGTCCTCGACCACGTTACGGCAGATGTCGATGGTGCGCGACACGAAGGGTTGAGCCAGGGCTTCCAGGGTGGCGCGATCCAGGGCGTGGCGCGACGGCTTGCCGTCCACCTCGATCATCCATTCGCCGGAATCGCGCGCGGTCAGGCATTCCTTGGCGACGCGGGCGGTCATCAGCGCCTGCTTGGCCTCGCCGGGAGAAATGGTCTGGGCGCCCAGATCGGCGGCGCGGGCGGCCAGGAAATGCTCGGCCACCGCGTGATCGATGTCGTCGCCGCCCAGCACGGCGTCGCCGCCGGTGGCCTTCACCTGAAACACACCCTTTTCCATCTTGAGGATGGAGATGTCGAAGGTGCCGCCGCCCAGATCGTAGACGGCGTACAGGCCCTCGACACCGTTATCCAGGCCATAGGCCAGGGCGGCGGCGGTGGGTTCGTTGACCAGACGCAGCACTTCCAGATCGGCCAGACGGGCGGCGTCCTTGGTGGCGGTACGGGCGGCATCGTCGAAATAGGCGGGCACGGTGATCACCGCGCGGCTGACGTGACGGCCGGTCAGGGCTTCCTCGGCGCGGACCTTGATGGCGCGCAGGATGTCGGCGGAAATTTCCACCGGGGTCATCACCCGCCCGGCGACGCGCAGGCGCACCATGCCGCCCTCGGGATTAGGCTCGACCGTATAGGGCAGCGTGCCCGCCAACGCCTTGACGTCCTCGATGCCACGCCCCATCAGGCGCTTGATGGACGACACCACATGATCGGGAGTTTCCAGGATGGCCTCGCGCGCACGCGCGCCGACCTCGATGATTCCGTCATCGCGGTAATGCACCACCGACGGGATCAGGGCACGGCCATCGGCACCGCGCAGCACCTCGGCTTCGCCGTCGAAGGACAGCGCCACCACCGAATTGGTGGTGCCCAGATCGATGCCGACCGCCGCCCCCGCTTCCTGTTCATGCGGCGCCGGGGTTTCGCCCGGTTCGTGCAGTTGGAGCAGGACGAGGCCGTCGGACATGGGAAATCCTCTCAGATGTTGGGCGGACGGACGGGCGCGCTTCTAGCGCAGCGCCCGGGTCAGGCGGGTTTTCTTGGTGCGGGCCTCTTCGGCCAGCTTGGTCATGTATTTCAGGCGGGTGGTCAGGCCCGCCGCCTTTTCCAGATCGTTGGCGGCGAAGGCGGCCGAGATGTGGCACTGCGCCGACAGCACATCGGCGTCGGCCTCGGCCGACAGTTTGGTGATGCGCTCGACGCTATCGGCCTCAGCCAACGCCTCGCGCTTCTCCATCTGCTCCATCAGCAGCACGGGGTCCGAGATGGTGCCGCAGGCGGTCAGATCCACCGGACGGCCCAGCAACCCCAGCAGATAGGCGGCGCGCTTCAACGGGTCCTTCAGCGTCTCATAGGCCTCGTTCAGGGCGGTCGCCTGTTGCTGCGACAAAGCGCGTTCCTTGGGCGACTTGGCGGCGAAACGGTCGGGATGCAGGCGGCGTTGAAAGCCGAAATACTGGCGTTCCAGTTCGTCGTTATCGATCTCGAAGGTCGGACGCAGGCCCAGCCGCGCGTAATGATCGATGGCCCCCGGCCCCTGCACTGCTCCGCACACGGAACAGAACAGGGCGCGCGACGCCACCGGCCCCTTGCAGGACCAGCACGGCACCACGGCGGCAGCGGCGGCGGCGGCAGACGCGTTCATACCCCCTGCCCCCATCAAACGTGGAACGACTCGCCGCAACCGCAGCGGCCCTTCTCGTTCGGGTTCCGGAAGACGAAGCCCGACTGCATCTTGTCCTCGACCCAGTCCATTTCGGTGCCGAAGATGAACATGCTGGCCTTGGGGTCGATCAGCACGGTGACGCCATTCATTTCGACCACTTCGTCGAACTGCGACTTCTCGTCAGCATATTCCAGGGTGTAGGACATGCCCGAGCAGCCCTTGGTGCGCACGCCGATGCGGATACCGGCCGACGGCTTGCCACGCTTATCCAGCAGCGCCTTGACGCGCTCGGCGGCGGCTTCGGTCATCGAGATGGGAGCCTTCATATTCATGGCCTGCGATCCCTTTCCAGACAATACCGGGGCATTATGACGGCGGCCTATTGGGCCGCCGTGTCGTCGGCAATACCGGCCTTGCTTTTGTAATCCTTGATGGCGGCCTTGATAGCATCCTCGGCCAGCACCGAACAATGGATCTTGACCGGCGGCAAGGCCAGTTCGTGGGCGATGTCGGTGTTCTTGATGGCCGCGGCCTCGTCCAGGGTCTTGCCCTTCACCCATTCGGTGACGAGCGACGACGAGGCGATGGCCGAACCACAGCCGAAGGTCTTGAACTTGGCGTCCTCGATGATGCCTTCGGGGCTGACCTTGATCTGCAGCTTCATGACGTCGCCGCAGGCGGGCGCGCCCACCAGACCGGTGCCGACATCGGCCGATTCCTTGTCGAGCGCGCCGACGTTGCGCGGGTTCTCGTAATGGTCGACGACCTTGTCGCTGTAAGCCATTTTGTCCTCCAAAACCTGGCGGGCATAAAGCCCGACTGGATTACTCCAGAATTATTCTAATCCGCTCAGAACCAAGACTCAATGCTCGGCCCACTGGATGGACTTGATATCGACGCCTTCCTGGTGCATGTCCCACAGCGGGCTCATGGCGCGCAGATGCTCGACCGCCGTAACCACGTGGTCGATGGCGTAGTCGATGTCCTCGTCGGTGGTGAAACGGCCCAGGCCGAAGCGGATCGAGGTGTGAGCCATCTCGGCGTCGAGCCCCAGGGCGCGCAGCACGTAGGACGGCTCCAGCGAGGCCGAAGTGCAGGCGGACCCCGACGACACCGCCAGATCCTTGATGCCCATCATCAGCCCCTCGCCCTCGACGAAGGCGAACGAGATGTTCAGATTGCCGGGGATGCGCGAATCCATGTCACCGTTGACGTAGATTTCCGCCAGGCGCTGCTGAAGGCCACCCAGCAGGCGGGTTTGCAGACGGCGCAGACGCTCGGCCTCGATGCCCATTTCCGCCTTGGCGATGGCGCAGGCTTCGCCGAAACCGACACAGAGCGGGGTCGCCAGGGTACCGGAACGCATGCCGCGTTCCTGGCCGCCGCCATTGATCAGCGGCACGATGCGCACGCGCGGACGGCGGCGGACGTAGAGCGCGCCGATGCCCTTGGGACCATAAATCTTGTGAGCCGAGATGGACATCAGATCGATGTTCATGGCGTTGACGTCCAGCGGAATCTTGCCGACCGCCTGGGCGCAATCGGTATGGAAGAACGCGCCCTTCTTGCGGCAGATGGCGCCGATCTCGGCCAGCGGCTGGATGACGCCGATCTCGTTGTTGACGCCCATGACCGAGACGATGGCGGTCTTGTCGGTGACCGCGGCCTCCAGTTCCGCCAGATCGATCAGGCCGTCGGGCTTGACCGGCAGATAGGTGACCGTGAAGCCTTCCTGTTCCAGGTGGCGGCAGGTGTCCAGCACGCATTTGTGCTCGGTCACCACGGTCACGATGTGGTTCTTCTTGTCCTTATAGAAGTGCGCCACGCCCTTGAGCGCCAGATTGTTGGATTCGGTGGCGCCCGAGGTGAAGATGATCTCCTTGGCGTCGGCGCCGATCACCGCGGCGATCTGCTCGCGGGCGATCTCGACCGCCTCTTCCGCTTCCCAGCCATAGCGATGGGTGCGCGAATGGGCGTTGCCGAACTTCTCGGTGAAATAGGGGATCATCTTCTCGACCACACGCGGGTCGCAGGGGGTGGTGGCCTGGTAGTCGAGATAGATCGGCTGGCCGGGAGCCCGGCCGATGGTGTTGGGGGTGGCGGCAACGGTCATGTAATCGATCCTTCTCGCTCAAGCGGCTTGCGCCGCGTCCCTTACGTCCATTCCCTTGCGCCGGGCGAGGTCGCACCACGCGCTCAGGAACATCTCCACATCATCCGCAATGCTGTTCCAGCCCAGGGAAACCCGGATGGCGGAACCGGAAACCGCCTTGTCGAGTCCCATGGCACGCAGCACCGCGCTCTCCCCCACCTTGCCCGAGGAACAGGCGGAACCGGCGCTGACGGCCACACCGGCCAGATCGAGCGCCATCACCTGCACCTGGGACGGCACACCCGAAAGGGCAAGGCACGAGGTGTTGCACAGCCGGGCCGCAGCCGCACCAACCACCACCGCGCCCGGCACCCGGGCCAACGCCGCCCTTTCCAGGCGTTCACGCAACTCCCTTACCCTGTCGCCCTCGGCGCCGTGATCGGCGGCCAGTCGGGCGGCTGTTCCGAAGCCGACGATACCGGGAAGATTTTCGGTCCCGGCACGGCGGCGCCGCTCCTGACCTCCTCCCAGCAAGAACGGTGCCAGCGCGAAATCGGGATTGGCCAGCACCAATGCGCCGATTCCGGGCGGCCCACCCAGCTTGTGGGCGCTCAATGTCAGAAAGTCGACATTCAGCCCCGACAAAGTGACCGACATGCGACCCGGCGCCTGGGCGGCGTCGCAATGGACCAGCGCGCCATGGGCGCGGGCCAATTCAGCCACTGCCGCCACCGGCTGGATCACCCCGGTCTCGTTGTTGGCCAGCATGACCGACACCAAGGCGGGGGTGGGATCGGCGGCCAGCATCTCTTGCAATGCCGACACTTCGACCACGCCGTCGCCATCAACCGGGATCAGTTCCACCGTCTCGCCGCTTTCACGCAACGAGGCGTGCTCCACCGCCGACACCAACAGGCGCCGACGGCCACAGCCGCGCAGCGCCAGGGCATTGGCCTCGGTCCCGCCCGAGGTGAAGACCACGCCAGCGGGCGGCGCCTGCACCAGGGCGGCAACCGCCGCGCGGGCCTCTTCAAGCCGGGCGCGGGCGGCGCGGCCGCTGGCATGGACGGAAGACGGGTTACCGGGTTCGGCCAGCGCCTCGGTCATGGCCGCGACCACCTCGGGGCGCGCGGGCGCCCCGGCATTGTAGTCAAGATAGGCCAGACGAGACACGAACACGGAACTCCTTACTGGGCGGCGACGTTGCTGCCGCCGCCGAAGATGCCCGAGGTGCCCAGGATGCGGCGCTCGCACACATCGGCCAGCGACACCGAGGACAGGTAAAGATAAATCTGGTTGCCCAGCTCTTCCCACAGATCGTGGGTCAGGCAGCGGCCCTTGTTGTTGTGGCAGCCCGCCGGGGTGCCGGGCGAGCAACGGGTGGTCTGGATCGGCTCGTCCACCGCCAGGATGACGTCCGAGATGCGCATCTGACCGGCCGGGCGCGACAGCAGATAGCCGCCACCGGGGCCGCGCACGCTCTTGACCAGACCGCCCTTGCGCAGCTTGCCGAACAATTGTTCCAGATACGACAGCGAGATTTCCTGCCGCTCGGCAATGTCGGCCAGCGCCACCGGGCTGCCCTGCGAGTTGCTACACAAATCCACCATCGCCATGACGGCGTATCGCCCTTTGGTGCTGAGTTTCACGTCTGCTCTCCCGGTTCTGGCAAGGCGCGGCCCGCCCTGCACTTAATATCTTGGAATTCGGTCAGAGACCTGCAACCGCCTGCGGCGGTTCGGCATCCTCTTGGGCGGGGGCCGGGGATGCGGCGCGCGGCGCCTGATCCTTGTCGGCTTCCAGCTCGGCCACGCGGGCCAACAGGGTTTCCACCTGTCCACGCAACGAATCGATGGCGCGGGCCACCGGATCGGGCATGTCCTCGTCGGCGAGACCATAGGCGCAGAACGCCGCCTCGCCCGGCTTGGGCTTGCGCATGACCACGCGGGCCGGAATGCCGACCATGGTCACGCCCGGCGGGACGTCGGTCAGCACCACCGCATTGGCGCCGATGCGCGCACCCTGGGCCACGGTGATGGGGCCCAGCACCTGGGCACCCGAACCGACGATGACCCCATCCTCAAGGGTGGGGTGGCGCTTGCCCTTGTGCAGCGAGGTACCGCCCAAGGTCACGCCGTGGTACAGCGTCACGTCGTCGCCGATGATGGCGGTCTCGCCGATCACCACGCCGGTGCCATGGTCGATGAAAAAGCGGCGCCCGATGGTCGCGCCGGGGTGAATTTCGATTCCCGTGAAAATCTTCGCGAGATGCGAAATGAAGCGCCCCAGCACCCGCAAACCATTGCCCCAGCACCAATGCGCGATCCGGTAAAAGATCAGCGCATGCAGGCCCGGGTAGCACAAAATCACCTCAAGGGTGGAGTGCGCTGCCGGGTCGCGGCTGCGAATCGATGCGATATCTTCTTGAAGACTCTTGAAAACCATGGTCGGCAATATGCTAATCTATCCGGCGATTGAGCACCCCTGGTGTGGGGGGGATTTCCCATCGGGGGCGCCCAGGTCTGAAATGAATATAGGATGCCCGACAAAGCCGGTCAAGTTTGACCGGCATCAATCGCCATGTGCTTCATGCCATTCCCCGACATTGCCGCTCGGACTCTTCGCGCACCCGCGCAGCCGAACGGATGCGGGCAATAACACGCTATAAACTAGGGGACCCCGATGCCCGAGGTGATTTTCAACGGACCGGACGGCCGTCTTGAAGGCCGCTATCACCATTCCAAGCTGCCCAACGCCCCGGTCGCCCTGTTGCTGCATCCGCATCCGCAGCACGGCGGCACCATGAACAACAAGGTAGTTTACACCCTTTACCATTCCTTTGTGCGCAAGGGCTTTTCGACCCTTCGGTTCAATTTCCGCGGCGTCGGCCGCAGCCAGGGCAAGTTCGACAACGGCCAGGGAGAGCTGTCGGACGCCGCCTCGGCGCTGGACTGGATGCAGACCTACAACCCCAACGCCGCCGCGTGCTGGGTGGGCGGGTTCTCGTTCGGCGCCTGGATCGGCATGCAATTGCTGATGCGCCGCCCGGAAATCGACGGGTTCGTCTCGGTCGCGCCGCCGGCCAACGCCTATGACTTCACCTTCCTGGCGCCCTGCCCGTCCTCGGGCCTGATCGTGCACGGCACCTCGGATGACGTGGTGCCCGAGCCGTCGGTGGCCAAGCTGGCGACCAAGCTGGGCTCGCAGAAGAACATCCGCGTCAAGTACCGGCAGGTGGAAGGCGCCAACCACTTCTTCGGCACCCATCTGGACTCGCTGAACGACGTGGTGGACCAGTACCTGACCGAATCGCTGGCCGAGGTCGCCGCCGCGGCCCCGCCGGTCGAGGCGGCCATGGCCGCCGCGGCGACCTGAGAAACGAAAAACCCTCTCCCGACCGGGAGAGGGTTTTTTCTTGGGAGGCTGCCGTTCAGGCCACCGCCGCCCGCCGGGTCTGCGCCAGAAAGCGGCGGCATTGCTGTTCCGGGTCATAGCCCAGCAGGGTGCCGAGCATGAAATCCTCTTCCGGCGTCAGCCGCGCCAGCGGCTTGGTGACGATGCTTCGCGCCGTCTCGATCCATGCCGCATGGCCGAACAGCACGTTGACCTTGGCGTCGTTGACCTCGTGCACATGATACTCCACCCCCTCCCGCTCCAGCCGCTGACGCACGGCCTGGGCCTCGGGCGGAGTCATGGTCATCATGAACATGCGCCGCACCCCCTTGCGGTATTCATAAAGGTGATGGGCCAGGAAGCGCAGCACCACGCCGCCGCCTACGACAGTTGCTTGATCCATGCCGCGATCCGCCTTTCCGTCAGGTCCGATTGATTGTCCTCGTCCAGGGCCAGGCCCAGGAAATGCCCGTCGCGCTCGCCCGCCGAAGCGACGAATTCGTAGCCCTCGGTCGCGGTGAAGCCGATCACCCGCGCCCCGCGCGCCGCCACCCGGTCATACAGAATGCCGATGGCATCCACGAACGAGTCCGGATAGGTGAACTGGTCGCCGGTGCCGAACAGCGCCACCGTCTTGCCGTCCAATTGGGCGGCATCGATCAGCGCCAGACCGGAATCCTCCCAGTCGCATTGCAGCTCGCCCAGACCATAGGTCGGCGAACCGAGGATCAGCAGGTCGCAATCCTCGAAATCGCCTACCTTGGCCTTGCGAACGTCGATGGCCTTGCCCTTGGCGGCGGCGGCGATGCGTGACGCCACCACCTTGGTGCCGCCCGCGTCAGAACCATAGATCACTGTGGTTCGCATGATGTCCTCGATCTCCCCCGTGTTTCGAGAGCACCGAGATTAATGCGATTGCGAATTACTTGCAACAATGCACGTGAAAAAAGGCCATCCCCGGCGAGGGACAGCCTTCTCCGCAGCATCAGTTGCTGCAATCGCCTTCGGCAAGGCGGGTCCAGCTGGCGGGCGGCTTGCTGTAATTGGCTTGGGTCAGCTCGATGATGCGGATGCGGAAAATCCGGGCCTGATGGGGCTTGACCAGCGAACACAGGGCGGCGGCGTATTGCGGCCACGCCAGCTTTTCCGGCTTCACCAGCACATACATGTTGCCGGAGGTGTCCACCTGGGCATCCACGGTCCGCGGCTGCGCCTTGACCGCCGCCAGGGCCGAGGCCTGATCGGCGTAGGCAGGGGCCGAAGCCAGGGCCGCACACAGGAAAAGAAACGCCCAACGGGCCATGAGACACTCCTGTCCGAATTCGCACAAAGGCCTGATGACCCTAGCCCCGCCACCGCCGCCCGTCGATAGGGTAGTTACCTGACCCTATCCTCGCGCATGGAAGCAGCCCCCGCACAATTCCCGTGGCGCCCCGGTGGTCTCGGGAAAGGTCTGCGGCAGGCCGCGCAGGCTACGTACCGCCAGATAGGCGAAGGCCTGGGCCTCCAGCGCGTCGCCATCCCAGCCGAGAACCTCGACCTTTTCCACCGGAACCCGCAATTCGGCGGCCAGCGCGGCCATCAGCACCGGATTGTGGCGGCCGCCGCCGCACACCAGCCAGCGCCCGGCGGGCCGGGGGAAGTGCTCGGCGGCACGGGCCACCGCACGGGCGGTAAAGGCGGTCAGGGTGGCGGCGCCGTCAGCAGGCGACAAATCGGCCACCAGATCGCGGGCCAAGGCCTGGAAATCGTCGCGGTCCAGGGATTTCGGCGGCACCTGGGTGAAATAGCCATGCTGGCCGAAACGTTCCACCCGTTCCGCCTGGACCGTGCCCGCCGCCGCCAAGACACCGCCGTGATCCACCGGGCGGCCGGTGTGGGTCAGCGCCCAATCGTCGATCAGGGCGTTGCCGGGGCCGGTGTCGAAGGCCAACAGGCCATCGTCTTCACCGATCCAGGTGACGTTGCCGACGCCGCCCAGATTGAGCACCGCCACCGGCCGGGCGATCCCCGCCGCCAAAGCGCGGTGAAACACCGGCACCAGCGGCGCCCCCTGCCCGCCAGCCAGCACGTCGTTGCTGCGGAAATCGTTGACCACCGGAATACCGGTCAGCCGCGCCAGCAGGGCACCGTCGCCGATCTGCCAGGTACGGCGCCGCTCGGGCCGGTGCAGGATGGTGTGGCCGTGAAAGCCGATGACGTCCACCGCCGCCCGTTCCAGCCCGGCGGCGGCGAGCAGTTCCGCCACCACATCGGCATGAAAGCGGGTCAGCTCGGCCTCGATCTCGGCCACCGGGCCGGCGCCGCCCAGCACAGACCGCAGCCTTTCACGCAAATCATCGTCATAGGGGCGGGTCAGGGCGGCGCCGGTGCTTTCCACCGTCACACCGTCGGTAGACACCAGCGCGGCGTCCACGCCGTCCAGCGACGTACCGCTCATCAGCCCCAGGGCAAGCATGGTCATGACAGGAATCCGCCCCGGCACATTGTGACAAGGCGGGGATTGTGCTAAACGGGCCACCTTTCCGCAAGCAACCGAATGATGCATGCCATGACCACCGCCCGTTCCGAATTCCTTCGTGTCGTCGCCGAGCGCGGCTACATGCACCAGTGCACCGACTGGGAAGCGCTGGACAAGCGCCTGGGCGAGGGTCCGGCGGCGGCGTATATCGGCTTCGACTGCACCGCAGAATCCCTGCATGTGGGCGGCCTGATGCAGATCATGCTGCTGCGCTGGTGGCAGAAGACCGGCAACAAGCCCATCGTGCTGATGGGCGGCGGCACCACCCGCATCGGCGACCCGACCGGCAAGGACGAAGCGCGCAAGATGCTGACCGACGAGGTCATCGCCCGGAACATGGCGGGCATCAAGAAGGTGTTCGCCAAGTACCTGACCTTCGGTGACGATGCCACCGACGCGCTGATGGTGAACAACGCCGACTGGCTGGACCAGTTGAACTACATCGCCTTCCTGCGCGATTACGGCAAGCACTTCACCATCAACCGCATGCTGACCTTTGATTCGGTCAAGCTGCGGCTGGAGCGTGAGCAACCCCTCACCTTCCTGGAATTCAACTACATGATCCTGCAGGGCTACGATTTCGCCGAGCTGTGGGCGCGCCACAAATGCGTGCTGCAGATGGGCGGCTCGGACCAGTGGGGCAACATCGTCAACGGCGTCGAGCTGGGCCGCCGCGTCCATCAGGCCGAATTGTACGGCCTGACCAGCCCGCTGCTGACTACCAGCTCGGGCGTCAAGATGGGCAAGACCCTGGGCGGCGCCGTGTGGCTGAACGCCGAGATGCTGAGCCCGTGGGAATTCTGGCAGTACTGGCGCAACACCGAGGACGCCGATGTCGGCCGCTTCCTCAAGCTGTACACCGAACTGCCGCTGGACGAGATCGCCAAGCTGGAGACCCTGCAAGGCGCCGAGATCAACGAGGCCAAGAAAATCCTGGCCAACGAAATCACCCGCCTGTGCCACGGCGACGACGCGGCGCGCGAAGCCGCCGAGACCGCCCGCAAGACCTTCGAGGAAGGCGCGCTGTCGGACAATCTGCCGACCGTCACCCTGCCCGCCGCCGATCTGGCCGCCGGTATCCCTGCCTTCGCCCTGTTCGTGCGCGCTGGTCTGGCCGCCTCGAACGGCGAAGCCCGCCGCCTGATCCAGGGCGGCGGCGGCAAGGTCAACGACGTCGCCGTCAAGGACCCGACCGAACTGGTTGGCAACAGTGCCCTCAAGGATGGCGTCATCAAGCTGACCGCTGGCAAGAAGCGCCACACGCTGGTCAAGCCCGAGTAACCAGGAAAAGCCCCGCTCCGGCGGGGCTTTTTGCTGCTGGCGTCAGAACGCGATCCCGGCGCCGTAACGGGCGTTCAGTTCCGCAGCAAGCACGGCGTGCAACACCACCGAAGCATCGCGGGTCGAAACCCACTGGCCGTCCGCATGGGCGAAATGGGTGGCGCCGCCGACCGGCGACGACATCCAGATTTCCCGGTTGGGGGTGTGCTTGTTGATGATGTACTGACCGCCGCCGGACAGGCTGAGGGTCAGGATGCCCGCATGCAGATCGGCGTCGATCTCGTCGCCCAGCACGTCATCCACAGTATCGCACAGATGCTCCAGCACCTCGTCGGCCAGGGCGGTGAAGCGGCTTTCATCCAAACTCATCGGGGGGGCTCCGTTCATTGCGGCGGCGATGGTAGCCGAGCCCGCCCTTCCCTGCCAAGCCACCGGACCAGTGGGGTATTCCCCAAAGTATAAATTGCGCATACCTGTTTAACCGGTGATACTGATCCTCACAAAAGCAAGGCGGCCACGGTGCCTCGACGCGCCGAAAACAGACCGCCGTCACCTCAGGGAGGAAGGACTATGACCCGTATCCTGGTCATCGAAGCGGAAGACCGCGCCCGCCACGCGCTGCGCACCATTCTGGAAGGCGCGGGCTACGAGGTGGAATGCGTCGCCGACCGCTCGGCCGCCGGACAATCCCACGCCGCCAATTCCGCCGATCTGGTGGTGACCGGCGACATGGACGGCATGATGCGGGTGGATTTCCCCGGTGCCCGCGTGCTGGCGGTGCCCGGCGGCTTGGCCGGGCGTGAAATGGACGTGGCCGACCGGGTGCGTGCCCTGGGCGCCGCCCATGTGCTGCCCAAGCCGTTCCGCCGCGACGATCTGCTGGCGGCGGTGCAGGCGACCCTGACCATGGACCGCCACCCGTTCTGATCGGAAACGGGGGTGGCAACAACATATGGGGGCGCGGCCATCGCGCCCCTTTTTCCATGCCGACGGAAAAAACACGAAACCCATGCTTGCATGGACCGGCGCTTTTCTGTATAGAGGCGCCTTCGATTTGCGGAGCAGTACGCCATGAAGAACGACATTCATCCGGACTACCACGAGATCAACGTGGTCATGACGGACGGCACCGAGTTCACGACCAAGTCGACCTGGGGCAAGTCCGGCGACAACATGCGTCTGGACATCGACCCGAAGTCCCATCCGGCCTGGACCGGCGTTCACCGCATGGTGGATACCGGCGGCCAGATCGCGAAGTTCAACAAGCGCTTCGCCAGCTTCGGCATCAAGTCGTAAGGTACGGCGGCCCACGGGCCGCCGTTTCCCGTTCCGCCGCAAGGTCAAGGCCGTCCGCAGGGACGGCCTTTTCTGCTTTTTCATGGACTTCAACCGGCGAAGCGGGTAGAGCAGTCTTTTAGGGAAGCCGTCACTCTTGGCCTGTTACGAGGAAAGATTGGCCGGGGAGGATTGGGGTAACCAGCCACCATGATCATCGTCCATTACGAGGTATACGTCCTCGAAGGCCGAGGCTGGATGCTCCACGCCCGCTTCCCGCGCACCGAGCGGGAAACCGCCATCCTTGAAGCCAAGGAGTTGGAGAACACGCTGGGCGTCCGTGTCCGCGTGCTGCGCGAAACCTACTACACCGACGACAACAGCTTCGAAGAAGCCGAGGTCTACAGTACCCAGGGCGCGCCCCGCGACATGGGAAAGCAAGGCGGCGGCAACCCGCAACCGCGCCCGTCCGGCAGCCGCCCGGCAACACCGGCCCGTGCCGCATCCGGCGGTTCCGTCCCGCGTCCGGCGCCGCGCATCGCCGTGCGTCCGCCGCCGCGCAAGCGCCAACGCCCACCCGAGGAAGCAGCCCGCGCCCGCCAGTTGATGGCGCGCCTGCTGGTCATCACCGCCCTGGCCCTGGCCGCCGCGCTGCTGGCCATCAAGATAATGCCCGAAGCCATTCAATTGCTGTGGCAGATGGGCTTCAACATGACCATCACCCGCGAAAGCTATGGTCAGTTGCTGTTCCTGGTCTTCGTCTGCACTTTCCTGCTGGTGGCGGTGCCGCTGGCCATGCGCTTCCTGCCGCGCCAGACCGCCATTCCCCAATTCCACAAGCCCGGCTTCTCCTTTGGCGGCGGCGACAAACCCGCCCTCAGCGCCGAGGAAATCGAACGCGAACGCAAGGTGAAGAAGTCGCTGGACAAGCTGGCGGCACAGGCCTTGGCCGAGGAACGGCGCGACAAGCAGGAAGCCGACGAGGAAAAGGAGGAAAAGGAAGAAGAGAAAGAGGAAGAGGAAAAGGCCCCCCCCTCCCCCTTCGACCCCAAGGACCTGGATCTGCCCGAGATCAAGCCCGGCCCCGAGGAAGAGACGTTGCCGGAAATCCGCCCGGACCCCGAGCCCAGGCCAGAACAACGCCAAGAACAACGGCCAGAACCCCAAGCTGCCGATCCCGCCCAGGCCAAGGCTGACGCCAAGGAAAAGGCCAAAGAGAAAAGCCGCAAGGAAGAGGCTGCCAGCGTCGAAAGCCTGCAACCCAGCGTCATGCGCTTCCTGGACGGCGCCGTGGCCCAGGCCAAGGTGCTGGTGCCCAACATGGACGCCTTCACCAAATTCGCGCTCCATCTGTATCTGGCGGGCGCGGTCGAAACCCTGTGCGACTTCAAGAGGCTGGGCGAAGGCGCCAAGGCCAAGCTGGTGGGCGTAGCGCTGGAGACCCTGGGCACGCGCGGCGACCTGGCCCGCAAGTTCTATGAAAAGTTGGAAGAATACCTGCTGGAACCCCGCTATCTGGGCGTGGTCCAGGCGGGCCGCGACGCCATGGGTGACTTCATGCTGGGCAACGAGGGCGGCGCCCATCGCGCCCTGCGCGACGCCTTCCTGGAATGGACCAAGAAGAGCGACAAGAAGGCGCAGATCGTCACGGTGATGTTCACCGACATGGTCGGTTCGACCGACATGACCCAGGCCCGTGGCGATGCCGCCGCGCAAGAGGTGGTGCGCCGCCATAATTCCATCGTGCGTGGCGCCCTGGCCCAATTCGGCGGCAAGGAAATCAAGCATACCGGCGACGGCATCATGGCGTCGTTCGGCACCGCCGCCGCCGCCGTGGAGGCCTCGGTCGCCATCCAGCGCCAGGTTCACCAGCACAACAACCGCCTGCCCGCCCAGTCACTGCATCTGCGCATCGGCCTGAACGCCGGTGAACCCATCGAGGAAGAGGACGATCTGTTCGGCGCCACGGTGCAGCTGGCCGCCCGCGTCTGTGCCGCCACCAACGCCGATCAGGTGTTGTGCACCGGTGTGGTCAAGGACCTGACTGTCGGCAAGGGCGCCGCCACCTTCCGCTCCATCGGCGACAAATACCTCAAGGGCTTCAAGGACGCAGTGCCGTTACACGAAGTGGTGTGGGGAGGTTGAGCGGCGAGCGTTACACCTCACGCACGCGGCTCCTGCGGCCATTGAGGCCGCGGCCAAGTGGGCGGATGCCCACGCCCGGCGAGGGCTAAACATCAAGCTAAACCATCGTGCGTCATATTTGACGCGCGATGGGCTAATTCAGCCGCCCCACCATCTGTTCCTCGATCCGCGCGATGCGCTGGTACAGCCGGAAGGAGCGGTCCAGAAGGCTGCGCAGGCTGCCCGGCAGGGTCTGATCCCCGGTAAAGCTTTCATCCAGGCAGACATCGGCCCCCGACAGCCGGTTGGCCTCGGTCAGGGCCTCGGCCTCGTTCACCTCACCCTCGTGCACCGCACGCTGCATCATCAGCCACGCCATCACCTGGGTCAGCCGCGACGTCACCCGCATGGCCTCGCACGACATGCGCAACCCGGCATGGGCGCCCGCCCGGGCCCGCTCGCGGCGTTCCACATAGGCCATGTAATTGCGCGCCTCGACCATCAGGTCCATGGCTTCGTCGTAGGTCTTGCGGAAATAGGTCGGCGGCATGGCGGTTTCCTCGCTTACGGCAGCCGCCCCCAGTCGGCCGTTACCAACACACTACGCCCCACCCCAAACCAAGGCCATAGGTTCCTTGGTATGGAAACGGCCTCCTAAGGGATGAATTCCAACGCATCCCCGGGCTCTTGACGGGCCGCGACATCCCCTTATGTCACTAGTACACGGCCGCCACTTCCGGGGCCGTGGGCGGCGCCAGAAAAGACCGCCATTCCATTCTGGTTGCTTCTAGGAGGACTGGACCATGCGTGCTTTCGACCTTTCTCCCCTGCTTCGCTCCACCGTCGGCTTCGATCATCTGTCGCGCATGCTGGATGCCGCGCAGCGGGTGGATGATTCGGCGTTCTCGTACCCGCCTTACAACATCGAGAAGCTGTCCGAAGACGATTACCGCGTCACCATGGCGGTGGCCGGCTTCGCCGAAAGCGACCTGGAGATCACCGTGCACGACCGCACCCTGATCATCACCGGCAAGGCCAAGCGCGAAGAGGAAACCGCGCAATACCTGCATCGCGGCATCGCTGGCCGCTCGTTCGAGCGCCGCTTCGATCTGGCCGACCATATCCGTGTCGAGGGTGCCGACCTGGCCAACGGCTTGTTGCACGTCACCCTGAAGCGCGACGTGCCCGAGCAGATGAAGCCGCGCACCATCCGCATCGAGGCGGCGCCGCCCGCTCCGCCCAAGGCGATCGCGGATGCCAGCGCCGACAAGGCAGCGTAAGCATCAAGGGGCGCCGGATCACCCGGCGCCCCTCCGTCGCTCAGCGATGCCGTTCGAACATCGCCCGCAGAGCGTCGGGAATCGGCGTCGGGCGCTGGTCGGCGCGGGTGACGAAGACGTGCACCCAATGGCCTTCCGCCGCCGGTTCGTCGCTGTCTTCCTCGAACAGGGCGATACCGTAGCGCACCGAACTGGTGCCCAATTGTTCGACCCGCAAGGCAGCGGTCACCGGATGCGGCCATGACAGCGGCCGCCGGAACCGGCACAGGCTTTCGGCGGCGAACGGCACCACCGGATCACTCATCAGGTCGACCTCGCCCGCCCGCATCAGGAATTCCACCACCGCCAGCTCGAAGAAGCGGTAGTACTCCACGTTATTGACGTGCCCGAACATGTCGTTGTCCGACCAGCGGGTCTGGATGTTGCAAAAAAATTTATAATCACCACGGCGGGGCGGTTCGGGACGGGTCATTGAACGGTCCAGCCGCCGTCGATGGTGATGGCGGAACCGGTCATGTTGTCGGCGGCGGGCGAGCACAGGAACAGCGCCAGTTCGCCAATCTGTTCCGGGGTGGTGAAACGGCGCGACGGCTGCTTTTCCCCCAGCAATTGCTCGCGCGCGGCGTCGAAGGTGATGCCCTGAGCGGCGGCGCGGGCCTCGATCTGCGCCTTGACCAGCGGAGTAAGGACCCAGCCGGGGCAGATGGCGTTGCAGGTGACGCCACCCTGGGCGTTTTCCAGGGCCACCACCTTGGTCAGACCGATCAGCCCGTGCTTGGACGCCACATAGGCCGATTTGTTGGCGGATGCGACCAGACCATGGGCCGAGGCGATGTTGACGATCCGCCCCCAGCCCCGCGCCTGCATGCCCGGCAGCGCCGTGCGGATGGTGTGGAAGGCCGAGGACAGGTTGATGGCGATGACCGCGTCCCAACGCTCGGCGGGGAAGTCCTCGACCGCCGCCACATGTTGGATGCCAGCGTTGTTGACCAGAACGTCAACCTTGCCCAGCGCCATCTCGGCGTTGTGGATCAGGGCGGCGCAGGCATCGGCGTCGCGCAGATCGGCATTGTCGTACAGCACGCGGATACCGAATTCGGTTTCAAGCCCCCGGCGCAGCCGTTCGATTTCCCCGGCATCGCCCAACCCGTTCAGCACCACATCGGCGCCCTGGGCGGCGAAGCTGCGGGCGATCCCCAGACCGATGCCGCTGGTGGACCCGGTGACGATGACACTTTTGCCCTTGATCATGCGGCGGCTCCTATTTCTTGAAGAAGCTCTCGGCTCCGGCGCGGGCCGATTGCTTGGCGGCGATGGCGGCGCGGGCGCGGGCGATCTCGGCCTCCAATTCGTCGATATAGGCATTCAGTTCGGCCACGCCCATGATTTCCAGGTTACGCGGAGCCACGATCTTCTTCTTCGGCTCCAGCTCGTCCCAATCCATGATTGCCTCCGCACTTGCGCTTGTTGCCCGAACGTACCAGATTGACCGCCCAACCGACAGGTGACGAAGGGTATTAAGCGATGCTGCCGGAAACCATGACCTGCGTCGAGATCAGCCAGCCGGGCGGTCCCGAGGTGCTGAAGACCGCCACCCGCCCCTGCCCGCGTCCGGGTCCCGGCCAGGTGGTGATCAAGGTCGCGGCGGCGGGCATCAACCGCCCCGACGTGCTGCAACGCCAGGGCGCCTATCCGGCGCCACCCGGCGCCAGCGACCTGCCCGGCCTGGAAGTATCCGGCACTGTGGCCGCCCTGGGCGATGGCGTCACCGCCCCGGCGCTGGGTGCGGCGGTGTGCGCGCTGGCTGCGGGCGGCGGTTACGCCGAGTACGTCGCCGTGGATGCCCGCCATTGCCTGCCGGTGCCCCAGGGCTTCGACATGGTGCAAGCCGCCAGCCTGCCCGAGACCTTCTTCACCGTCTGGCACAACGTGTTCGAACGCGGCGCGCTGAAGGCGGGCGAAACCCTGCTGGTACATGGCGGCGCGGGTGGCATCGGCACCACCGCCATCCAATTGGCCAAAGCGCTGGGCGCGAAGGTGTACGCCACCGCCGGTGGCGCCGCCAAGGCCCAGGCCTGCCGCGATCTGGGCGCCGACCGCGCCATCGACTACACCGCCGAGGATTTCGTCGAGGTGATCAAGGCCGAAACCAAGAAGGGCGTGGACGTCATCCTGGACATGGTCGGCGGCGAGTACATCCCGCGCAACATCAAAGCCCTGGCCGCCGATGGCCGTCTGGTGTCCATCGCTTTCCTGAAGGGCAGCACCGCCGAGGTCAATTTCATGCCGGTGATGCTGAAGCGTTTGACCCTGACCGGCTCGACCCTGCGGCCGCAATCCGACGATGCCAAGGCCCGCATGGCCGCCAGCCTGCGCGAGCGGGTGTGGCCGCTGATTTCGGGCGGTTCGATCCGTCCGGTGGTGCACGCCACCTTCCCGCTGGCCGACGCCGCCGAGGCCCATCGCCTGATGGAAGCGAACACCCACGTCGGCAAGATCGTGCTGGTGGTTTAAGGCTTTCGGAAAAACCGACCGCCTAGCGTTTGACCGCGCGATGGCCGTCCCATATAACTACGGCGCATTTAGAAGGTTGCCGCCGACGGCACCCGGACCACCGCATCCCGGCGCGGTCCGCCTGCCCAGGAAGGAGGATTTATGGCCCTGCCGCTCATGCCCAAGGCGACCGCCGTCTGGCTGGTCGAGAATACCGCTCTCAGCTTCGAGCAGATCGCCGATTTCTGCGGATTGCACCCGCTGGAAGTCCAGGCCATCGCCGATGGTGAAGTCGCGACCGGCATCGTGGGCCTCGACCCCATTGCCAACGGCCAGATCAGCAAGGGCGAACTGGAACGCTGCGAGGCCGATGCCGACCTGCGTCTGAAGCTGAACATCACCGATTACCCGCAACCCCGCCAGAAGCTCAAGGGTGCCCGCTACACCCCGGTGTCCAAGCGTCAGGATCGCCCCGACGCCATCGCCTGGCTGCTGAAGCACCATCCCGAGCTGTCCGACGCCCAACTGAGCAAGCTGATCGGCACCACCAAGCCGACCATCCAGTCGGTGCGGGAAAAGACCCACTGGAACGCCACCAACATCAAGCCGCGCAACCCGGTGACCCTGGGCCTGTGCACCGAGTTGGACCTGGAAAAGGCGGTCGCCCTGGCCCGCCCGCGGGCCGGGACCGTGGCGCCCCAATACGTGGACGACAGCGCCGACGATTCCGACGAATAATCGGCCCTCATCGCCCGATGACGAAACGCCCGCCCCTTCGGCGGGCGTTTTGCTTTTCAGGTCCTGCCACAAGCTTGCCATGCCACAAGCTTGCCATGCCACAAGCTTGCCATGATTACGCCCTTCCCTTGCCATTCCGTGGGGCTAAGGTCCCCGTCACAGGCCCGGAGACGGCGCCTCGCTTGCGGAGAATGATCATGAAGAAGGTTTTGCTGGCCTGCGCCCTGACCCTGTCCCTGGCCGCCTGCGCCCAACAGGGCGGCGGCGGTGGTTTCGGCATGAACAAGCAGACCGGCGGCGCCGTGCTGGGCGGCGTAGGCGGTGCCGTCGCCGGTTCGCAATTCGGCAAGGGCAAGGGCCAGTTGGCCGCCACCGCCGTGGGCACCCTGTTGGGCGCCTTCATCGGCTCGGAAGTGGGCGCCTCGCTGGACCGTGCCGACCAGACCTACGCCAATCAGGCCGGGAACCGCGCCTTCGAGCGCGCCCCCAGCGGTCAGAGCGTCGCCTGGAACAATCCCGACAGCGGCAATTCCGGCACCATCACCCCGACCCGCACCTACGAAGCGACGCCCGGCCAGTATTGCCGCGAATACCAGCAGACCATCATGGTCGGCGGCCAGCAGCAGCAATCCTATGGCACCGCCTGCCGCCAGCCCGACGGCTCGTGGAAGGTGCAGAACTGACGATTCTTTTTCCGGTTTCCTCCCGGACCAACTCGCCCCGGCCTTCGTGCCGGGGCTTTTTTTGTGCCCGCCCCGGCGCCGCGAATCCGCCGCAATCCCATCAAAATGGCGCCATGGCCGCGCGCTATACCTGTTCCCGGTGGCAAGGGCGTTCCCGGCCACCGGGTTCAGGAGGGTTCCATGCGTAAGGTTTTGCTGGTCGCCGCGTTGACGCTATCCCTCACCGCTTGCGCCCAGCCGGGCGGCAACGGCTATGGCTTTTCCAAGCAGACCGGCGGCGCCCTGTTGGGCGGTGCGGGCGGTGCGGTCGCCGGTGCCCAATTCGGCAAGGGCAAGGGCCAATTGGCCGCCACGGCGCTGGGCACCCTGTTGGGCGCCTTCGTCGGCTCCGAGGCCGGTGCCTCGCTCGACCGCGCCGATCAGACCTATTACAACCAGCAGCGCGGCGGCTATTACCCGCCGCCGCAACAGCAACGCTGGTCCGAGCCGCAAGGGTATTGGAGCGCCCCGCCCCGTTACTGAGCGGGCTTGGCGGCGGGTGGCGGCGATGACGGCGGGCGGCGGGCTTCGGTCTCGCTGCCGTCGTCGAAGATATTGAACAGCTTGCGCAAGAAACCCGGCGTCAGCGCCGACAACGGGTTGACCACCACGTTGGGGTCCTGGCTGGGGCCGCGCATGGAGTAGTTGAAGGCGACCAGACCGCCGCCCTTGTCGCCGCCGGTCACCAGCCAGCCCAGCACCGGGATGTTACCCAACACCGAATTCAGCGCATAGGCAGGCACCACCGTGCCCTCCAGCGCCATGCGGTCGCGCTCCAAATCGATCTCGCCCTTGGCGGTGATGCCCCAGGGCCGCCGCTGGGCGGGCGATCCATACCGCGTGAGAACAGGCCGTATTCGCCCAGATTCGGCGACACACTTTTCCGACGAGACACCTAGCTAGGGCGCTTTGACGGGCGGAAATCTGCCTTCACGCTTCCAGTCGGCGATTAGGTCGCACTCAGCGATCGACAAGTCTTCGCCCAGCGCTTCCCGAGGAATGAGGAATTCTTCGTCGTTATGAACGATATAGAAATCCATGCCTTCCCACGCTGGGAGTTTGCGCTCCACACCGACGAAGCGAAGCACGCCACCACTGACTTCATAGGGCTCGCTCAGAAAAATGCGCCGGTTGTACGGTTTCATCCTGATGTCGCCCGAGGACTGTTCGAGCTTGTTGCCGAACTCGTCGTTGAATTTTTTGATTCCCGCTAGGATATCCCCGTAGATCGAGCGCACAATGCCCAGAAAATATTTTCCTTTCCCCATATCCCCCCTGATATACATAACGATCACGCTACAGAATAAATTGAACGCTTTCATCGAAATATTCAGGGAAAAGCTCTTTTTTCCGTAATTACACTCAACATTAACATATCCATCGACAATGCAGAACGCGGACTGATTGTGTACGAGCGCATTCCGAATGACCTTCGCCACCCTGAACAATTGTCGTAATATGAGGTTGAAATCACCCTGGACGGGGAAATTCGTGTACTTATCCCGATAGCACTTGCCCTCCATGTCGGGATATATGGTGTCCACATGGAAGTCCAGCAACGCGAACAGCATCAGAAACTTTATCTTCGGGTTTTGCTCTATACTCACCCGATTGCCATCTATGGCGGATTTCGTGCTCGTGCATACACCCTGCGTAACCAGGGAAATTTCGGGATATTGGATGGACATCCCTGCGTCCTCCATCATCATCAACGTATGGTGAATAAACCAGTTCATGCTCCCCCCCCAGGATCATTCGTTAAAAAAATAAAAACTTAAAAAATTCGCGCAGTGGCATGTCGTCTAACCAGCTCGCGATGCTCCAAAGCTAGGCGTCCCCGGCTAAGACACATGGTCAATCGCTCTGTCATGCAGTCGGCACATCAAGGCGACTATTGCCTTGTTCAGCCGTCTCCCCTAACCCCATCACCTTGCTCATGACTGTAGCCCACGACCACGTCCCCTCAAGGCGCGTAGGACCGTTTCCTCGGCTACGCCTGCCGACCGCATAAACCTTGCCCTTGCCCTTGCCCTTGTCCCCGCTCGCGCGCTCCTAACTGTCGCGGGCGGTGAGCTTAAGAAAGACGGCGGCAACAAGGCCTGCCTTCCCGTCAGGAAAGTTCTCTCTGTGTCTGTGGTTTACCCCAGCCAGTATTAAGACGCTTTACTGAGCGGGCTTGGCGGCGGGCGGCGGCGATGACGGCGGACGGCGGGCTTCGGTTTCGCTGCCGTCGTCGAAGATATTGAACAGCTTGCGCAAAAAGCCCGGCGTCAGCGCCGACAGCGGGTTGACCACCACGGCGGGGTCCTGGCTGGGGCCGCGCATGGAATAGTTGAAGGCGACCAGACCGCCGCCCTTGTCGCCGCCGGTCACCAGCCAGCCCAGCACCGGGATGTTACCCAGAACCGAATTCAGCGCATAGGCGGGCACCACCGTACCCTCCAGCGCCATGCGGTCGCGCTCCAGGTCGATCTCGCCCTTGGCGGTGATGCCCAGGGCCGGGCCATAGGCACGGGTTTCCTTCAGCTTCAGCAGGCCATCGGTCAGGGTGAACGGCGCGTCCAGCGTGGTGAACGACACCCCCTCGCCCTTCAGTACGTCCACGATGCCGGTCAACGCCGCGACCGTCAGCAGACGGGCCAGGACCGGCGCCTGCACGATGTTGTAATCGGTGATCTTGACCGTGCCCGACAGCGGCTGGTCATCGCGGCTGTCGTCATAGGCCGCGTCCACCTCCAGCTTGCCGCCCACCATGTGTTCATAGGTGTCGAAGGCGCGCAGCACGGCGCCCGCGTCGTTGGACAGGATCTTGAGCGACCGTCGCTTGGGTCCGGCGGGCTGCATCATCAGATTGAAGGTCTTGCCGTCGCCGACCGTGCCCTTGATGTCCATGCTGCGCCAGTCCTCGGCATCGCGGCTGAGGCTGGCGGTGGCGTTGACCATCTTGCCGTCCTTGGACAGCCACATGGTCTTGGCCTGGGCGCTGATGGTCATGGGCGGCAGATCGGGCTTCTTGCGCGGACCGGTGCGGCGCGCCGCCTCGGCATCGGCCTCGGCCGGGGTCTGGCTGTCGTCCTTGCCCACCAAGGGCTCGGCATTGAAGCTGGGGCCGCGCAACGCGATATCCAGGGCGCCGCCGCCCTTGAAGGCGATGGCGCCCTCGACGTCGGTGCGGCCGCCGCCATAGGTGACGCGCGAGAAATCCACCCGGCGGATGCCACCGTCCGGGGAAAAGGCCACGGCGCCGTTGGCCACAAGATCACCGGCGTTGACCACGAAATAGGGGATGGCCGCCAGCTTGTTGCGGTCCAGCTTGACCAAAACCTGGGCACCGCCGGTGGTGCGCTCCTCCTTGCGCCAGCCCAGACCCGGCAGGGTCATGTGGGCGGGCGACAGATCGACCTTGGCCTCGATATCGCCCCGGCCGCCGCCCTGCATGGTGGCGACCACCTGGGCGCCCACCGGACCGGCGATGAACGGACTGACGAAGGGCACGGTATCCAGGCCCAGGGCGCGGCGCTGGTCCTCTTCCACCCGCGCCGCCTGTAGCTGATAGCGCGAGCGGAACGGCACGCCCTTGACCGCGAAATTCTCGCGCCATTTCAGCTCGGCCGGAATGGTGCCCAGCACCACAGAGCCGGAAGCGTCCAGGCCCTTGGCATCCACGTCGATCTCAAGGTCGGCCTTGGACAGGTTCTGACCCAGCACCACGTTGGGAATGGCGACGCCCTTGGTGGAGGAATGGACCTTCACCGCCAGATCGTCCAGCCGCAGATTGGCCAGCAGCGGGAATTTGAGCTTGAGGCGCGTCACCGCCTCGCCGCTGACCGTCGCCGGGTCGATACCCAAGGCGGTCGCATAGCGCAGCGGCTTGTTGTCGATCAGGGTCAGGGCGTCGCGCACCGGCCCGCCGATGGTCAGGTCGATGTCGGCGAACTGGTCGGCCTTGTCCAGGCCCGACAGCACGATCATGCCGTCGTGAACCTTGAGGCCGTAGACCTCGCCGCCCTTGACCGAAATGCGGAAATCCGAGGCGTCGAAATTCGCCACCGCCACCGCGTTCTTCACCACCGGCATGGGCCGCAGGTAATTGACGGTGACGCCGTCGCCGCGCAATTCGCCGCCGACGTGATCGACCACCAGATCCTCGAAGGTGCCCGACACCGAACGGCCCGACACCGTGGCCCGCGCCTCGCGCGCGATGCCCTTGGACAGGTTCTGCACCACCCATTCGCGGGCGTTGTGCGCCACCTGCGGCGGCCACAATTCGTGCAGCTCGTCGAACGGCACGTTATGCAATTGGGCGTCCAGCTTGACCTGGGTGGCACCGCCCTGGCGGTCCAGCGCCGCCGCCAGCCCCAGCCGCATGGAGCCGAAATCGATGGACAATTCGTCCAGGCGGGCGCGCTTGAGCCCGTCGGAAGCCTGCCCGCGCAGGGCCACCGCCTCGACCTTGCGGGTGATGCCCACCGGTGCCGGAAGTTCCAGCACGCCAGTGCCACCGGACAAGTCGAAGCTGAGGGAATCAACGGTTCCGGCCAGATTGCCCTTGGCCCGCACCACGCCCGCCAGCGGCAGGTTCAGCGCCTTGAGCGGCGCCAGGGCCGGATCGAGCCCGGCGAAGGACGCCGGACGGATGCCGGACAGCCACAGCTCGGCCTCCAGCGTCTCGCCCGCCTTGGCGTAGGTGCCGCTGGCGACCAGCGCCCCCGGCTCGCCCGCCAGATCGAGAACCATGCGCGCCGACACCGCCAGCCCCTGCGGCACCCGCTTCAGTTCCAGGTCGCTGTCGGGGGCGTGCCATGTGACACCCAGGCGGCGGTCGTCCACCAGAATATCAGCATCGACAATGGCCGCCCGTTGCAGATGGCGGCCGGGTTGGTTGGGATCGTCCTCGCCGATCACGGCGTCCAGCAGCCCACGCACCACGTCGTTGGACTGGCCGGGCGGGGTCGGCGCCGCGGGTTCGGATTGGCTGATGCCGAACTGGAAACGCCCGTCCAAATCGCGCACCAGATGCAGGCGCGGCTTGACCAGCTTGACCGAATTGGGGGCCAGAACACCGTTCAGCAGGGCGCGGCCGTTCAGGGTCAGCGCCACCTCGGGCACGGTGGCGATGGGCTGCTCCGAGGCCCCGGCATACGCGCGCACGTTGACGGCGCGGATTTCCACCATGCGGTCGCGCTGCCCCAGCGCCAGGACGGTGGTGTCCAGGCGCACGGACAGGCCGCCATCCTTGGCGGTCAGGGCTTCCTCGATATACGGCGTCAGGAAATCGAGCTCTATCGGGCCGCTGGACAGGCGCCAGACGATCAGAGGCAGCACGATCAACAGGCCGACGACGAGGGCTCCCAGAGTCCGGAAAAGACTTCTGACGGCGCCGTGGACCACTAGCGTTCAGCCTCCATGTCCGACTTGACCCCTCCGCGTGATTTGACCAGTGTGAAGCAATCACAACATGTGGGATTGCACAAGGTGAACTTTCCCCTAGATGAACGCGTTTTGCCCCTTATCTCCAACTCCGGCGCCGAGGAACGAGGATTCGAACGCTGGACCGAAATCGCCGACGGTCTGGAGGACCGGGAACTGGCCCACAGGATGCGGGCGGTTGTTGGCGATTTGAAGGCAAAGGCGCTGCTCTCGCGCGTCTTCGGCAATTCGCCGTTCCTGACCTTGTGCGCGGTCAACGAACCGGCCTTTCTGTGCCGCCTGCTGGATGTCGGCCCCGATCAGGCCATGGCCGAGCAGAATGCCGCCCTGGCCGCCCAGGTGGCCGAGGAAACCGACATGCCGCGCCTGATGGCGGCGCTGCGCATCGCCAAGCGGCGCACCGCGCTGCTGGTGGCGTTGGCCGACATCGCCGGACTGTGGGCGCTGGAGCAGGTGACCGAGACCCTGGCTGATTTCGCCGAGGCCGCGACCCGCCATGCCCTGCGTTTCCTGTTGCGGCGCGAGGCGCGCAAGGGTGAATTCGCCCTCCCCCATCCCGACGACCCGGAAAAGGATACGGGCGTGGTCATCCTGGGCATGGGCAAATTCGGCGCGCGCGAGCTGAACTATTCCAGCGACATCGACCTGATCGTGTTCTACGACCACGAAAGCCTGGACTACACCGGCCGCCGCTCGCTGCCGGAATGCATGATTTCCATGACCAAGGATCTGGTGAAGATCCTGGATGAGCGCACGGTCAACGGCTACGTCTTCCGCACCGACCTGCGCCTGCGCCCCGACCCCGGCTCGACCCCGGTCGCCATTTCGCTGTTGGCCGCCGAATCCTATTACGAAGGCTTCGGCCAGAACTGGGAACGCGCCGCCATGATCAAGGCGCGGCAGGTGGCGGGCGATCCGGTGGTGGGCGCCGGGTTCCTGAAATTCCTGCGCCCCTTCATCTGGCGCAAGTCGCTGGATTTCGCCGCCATCCAGGACATCCATTCCATCAAGCGCCAGATCAACGCCCACAAGGGCGGTCATTCCATCGCGGTGGCCGGGCACAATATCAAGCTGGGGCGCGGCGGCATCCGCGAGATCGAATTCTTCGCCCAGACCCAGCAACTGATCTGGGGCGGCCGCCAGCCCGAAATGCGCTGCTGCCGTACCCTGGACGCCCTGCACGCCCTGGCCGAGTTGGGCCACACCGACCAGCAGGTGGTGGTCGAGCTTGAGGAAGCCTATCGCTTCCTGCGCCAACTTGAACACCGCTTGCAGATGATCGACGACAAGCAGACCCAGACCCTGCCCGACAGCCCGGCACGGCTGGCCGAATTGGCCGGGTTCATGGGCTTTGCCGACATCGAGGGCTTTTCGGCGGCGTTGACCAAACGGTTGCAGATCGTCGAGGCCCATTACGCCAAGCTGTTCGACGACAGCCCCGATCTGGGCGCCCACGGCAATCTGGTGTTCACCGGCGGCGAGAACGACCCCGACACCGTGCACACCCTGACCGGGATGGGGTTCACCACCGCCGAGGCGGTGTGTTCCACCATCCGCGGCTGGCACCACGGCCGCATCCGCGCCACCCGCACCACCCGCGCCCGCGAGCTGCTGACCGAACTGACCCCGGCGCTGCTGGGGGCGCTGGCCAACACGGTGTCGCCCGACGACGCCTTCATGCGCTTCGACGCCTTCCTGTCGCACCTGCCCGGCGGCGTGCCGCTGTTCTCGCTGTTCTATTCCAACCCGTCGCTGTTGGAACTGGTGGCAGAGATCATGGGCAACGCCCCCCGGCTGGCCGAGCATCTGGCCCGCCACACCAATGTGCTGGACGCGGTGGTGTCGCCGGTGTTCTTCGAACCGCCGCCCGAACGCGATGAATTGCTGGCCGACCTGAACCGCGCCCTGGCCGAGGCCGAGGACTTCCAGGAAGTTCTCGACATCAGCCGCCGCTGGGCCAACGACCATAAATTCCAGGTGGGTGTGCAGACCCTGCGCAACCTGCTGTCGCCCGACCGGGCGGCGCAGGCCTTCACCGATATCGGCGACGCCATCCTGACGGCGGTGGCGCCCAGGGTCGAGGAGGAACTGGCCCGCCCGCACGGCACCATTCCCGGCGGCGGCTGGTGCATCCTGGCCATGGGCAAGATGGGCGGACGCGAGATGACCGTCACCTCGGACATGGATTTGATCCTGATCTATGACGCACCCGAGGATGTGGAGGAATCCGATGGTGGCCGCCCGCTGTCCACCTCGGCGTGGTATGCCCGCCTGACCCAGCGCATCGTCAACGCCCTGACCGCCAAGACCGGCGAGGGCACGCTGTATGAAGTGGACATGCGGCTGCGGCCGTCGGGCAGTTCCGGCCCCATCGCCTCCAGCTTCATGTCGTTCGAGCGTTACCAGAAGGAATCCGCCTGGACCTGGGAGCATATGGCGCTGACCCGCGCCAGAATCGTCACCGGCGATCCCCGCGTCTGCGCCAAGGTGGAAGCGGTGATCCACGACGTGCTGACCCGCGAGCGCGATGCCGAACGGCTGGTGCTGGACGTGGCGGAAATGCGCGAGCGCATGGCGCGCGAGCACAAGGCCGACAGCCATTGGGAGGTCAAGCATTTGCGTGGCGGTCTGGTGGACATCGAGTTCACCGCCCAGTACCTGCAATTGCGCCATGGCCGCAGCCATCCCGCCATCCTGTGCCACAACACCCGCGACGCGCTGGAGGCGGCCAATGCCGCCAATATCCTGAACGGCGGCGACCTGGACGCGCTGGTGGCGGCATGGCGGCTGTGGTCGGCGGTGCAATTGGTGCTGCGCCAGACCATCGCCGGAGCCTTCGACGAAAAGACGGCGCCGCGCGGCCTCAAGGACGTGCTGGTGCAGGCGTCGGGCTTGACCGATTTCAAGACCCTGGTGGACCGCATGGACGATTGCGCCGCCCAGGCGCTGGAGGTGTTCGACCGCATCGTCGCCGCCCCTGGCCGCGCGGTGCGCGAAAAGATCGGGCCGGATGCCTGACCACCACTTGAATACATGCGTAAAACCGTCACTTGAATGCAGTGCACAACGTTTTACAACTCGGGTGGGGCCCCGATGCCCCCAACCAGGAGAGGGATAATGCGATGACCGTGACCGTCGGCCAGCCTGCCCCTGATTTCACCGTGGAAACCGACGAAGGCCCGCGCTCGCTGGCCGATTACCGGGGCCAACGGCTGGTGCTGTATTTCTATCCCAAGGACGATACCACCGGCTGTACGTCCGAGGCGCACCAGTTCCGCGACGAATACCTGCGCTTCACCGTCAACAAGGCGGAAATCCTGGGCGCGTCCAAGGATTCCATCGCCAGCCACGAGAAGTTCCGCGCCAAGCATTCCCTGCCCTTCCCGCTGGCCAGCGACGCCGACGGCACGCTGTGCGAAGCCTATGACGTGTGGAAGGAAAAGAACAATTACGGCAAGAAGTACATGGGCATCGAGCGTTCCACCTTCCTGATCGACGAGAACGGAATCGTCGTCAAGGAATGGCGCAAGGTGAAGGTCGACGGCCACATCCAGGCCATCCTGGACATGCTGCACGAGCTGTAAGAGTTCGCTTTAAAATACCCCCGTTTCCCGTCATTCCGGGCGAAGCAAAGCGTAGACCCGGAATCCATGGTGGGAAACGGCACCATGGACCCCGGCTCGCGCTGCGCTTGGCCGGGGTGACGGCGCGGGGGGAGAGAACGGCATTTTCGGCTGCTACACCCCGGGCGTGCCGCTGCGGTACGCCTGGGGCGATTGGCCGGTCCAGCGGCGGAAGGCGCGGCTGAAGGCGCTGACCTCGGAATAGCCCAGCATGAAGCCGATTTCCGCCACCGCCACATGGGGTTGGCGCAGGTGCAGGCAGGCGAGGTCGCGCCGCACGTTTTCCACCACGTCGGAATAGCTGAGGCCCACATCGGCCAACCGCCGTTGCAGGGTCCAACGGGCCATGCCCAGGCCCTCTGCCACCTCTTCCACCGCCGGGTTGCCGTCGGGCAGGCGCGAGCGCACCTCACCCTTGACCCGGTCGAGGAAGCCCGGCGCACCGACACCGCCGGCCACCCGGATCAGTTCGTCGCGCAGCCGCGTCAACCGCGCCAGATCGCCGCCCGGCATGGGGCGGTCGAGATGGCGGTCGCGGAACACCACCGCATTGGTACGCTGGCCGAAATGCACCGGGGCGTCGAAGGCCCGTTCATGTTCACGCCAGCCCTCGGGCCGGGGATGCTCGCAATGTACTTCCTCGGGCGTCCAATCGGCACCCAGGCAGGCGCGGAAGACGTTGGCGAACATGCCCATGGTCAGTTCCGCGTCCTGTCGCCGCGCCAGGATGGCGCCGTCCAGGATACGGTATTCCAGCCGCAGCAAATCGCCGTCACGCACCAGCCGCGTCTCGGTCGCCTGCTGGTGATAGGGAAACAGCTCGGCCAGATTGGCCACCGCCGCCCCAAGCGTCGGCGATGCCAGCGCCACCTCGCCGATCAGGCCCAACATGGCGGGCTTGAATTGCTGGCCGTACCACAATCCGAAATTATCGTTACCGGTGTGGAACGCCGCCTCTTCCATCATGCCCACATAGGCACCGAGATCGAGCGCCAGCTTGGGATCGCCCAACCGGCGTTCGTCCACGCCGACGCGGGTGAACACTGTGTCGGCGTCGCCGCCCTGGCGCGCGATGAAGCTGCGCACGCCGTTGGCGGCGGCGGCCAGAATGTTGCGCTGCCCAGGAAGCGGGCAACTGGTCCGACCACATTGCTCAATTCTTGATCGGGCGCTCACCATAAATGCCTCCTGCCGAGGGTCTGGCAGCTATTCCTGCAAACCCCGTACCGCAAAGGGCCGCTGCCTTCCGACAGCGGCCCCCTGTATCCAAACCTCAGCCTTTAATCGGCCATGGAACGGGCTTCCATCTGGGCCAGTTCCAGCAGGTCGTCGTCCTCGGCCGCTTCGCGCAGATCGGCGGTGAAGCGGTAGAACAGCCAGGCCACGGCGAACAGACCCACGAACAGGGCGAACACCAGCTGGTTGTAGTAGATCATGGCGGCCAGGCAGATCAGCGCCGTGCCCAGAGCGATCGCCGGAACCACCGGGAAGCCGGGGGCCTTGAACGGACGCTCCAGCGCCGGTTCGGTCTGACGCAGACGGAACAGGCTCAGCATGCTCATGATGTACATGACGATGGCGCCGAACACCGACATGGTGACGATATTCGCGGTCAGCGGCAGACCGCCGATGGAGATCAGCTCGTCCGAGAAGATGGCGGCGATGCCGACCACGCCACCGGCCAGAATGGCCCAGATCGGGGTCTTGGTCTTGCTGTTGACCTTCGCCAGACCGGGCGGCAGGAAACCGGCGCGGGCCAGGGCGAAGATCTGACGGGAATAGCCCATGATGATGCCGTGGAACGAGGCGATCAGGCCGAACAGACCGATCCACACCAGCATGTGCAGCCAGCCGCTGCTTTCGCCGACCACCGCCTTCATGGCCTGGGGCAGCGGATCGTTGATGTTGCTCAGCGCGTTCCAGTCGCCGACGCCGCCCGCGAACACCATGGTGCCGAAGGCCAGCACCACCAGGGTCAGGATGCCCGCCACATAAGCGCGGGGAATGGTGCGCTTGGGGTCCTTGGCTTCTTCGGCCGCCATGGCGGCGCCCTCGATGGCCAGGAAGAACCAGATAGCGAAGGGGATCGCGGCGAAGATGCCGCCCAGGGCGACCAGCGAGAAACTTTCCTCACCGGCCCAACCCTTGGCGACGAAATTGCCCCACGAGAAGCCGGGCGACACCACGCCCATGAACACCAGCAATTCGATGATCGCCAGCACGGTGACGAACAGCTCGAAGGTGGCGGCGATGGTCACGCCCGCGATGTTCAGACCCATGAACACCACATAGGCGCCGACCGCCGCGATCTTGGGGTCCAGCGACGGGAACTGGACGTTCAGATAGGCGCCGATGGCCAGGGCGATGGCCGGGGGCGCGAACACGAATTCGATCAGCGTGGCGAACCCGGCGACGAAGCCGCCCAGCGGGCCGAAGGCGCGATAGGAATAGGCGAACGGGCCGCCCGCATGGGGAATGGCGGTGGTCAGCTCGGTGAAGCTGAAGATGAAGGTGGTGTACATGACGGCCACCAGGATGGTGGTCGCCAGGAAGCCCAGGGTTCCCGCCTGCGCCCAGCCGTAGCTCCAGCCGAAATATTCGCCGGAAATGACCAGACCGACGGCGATGCCCCACAGATGCAGGCCGCTCAGGCCCTTCTTCAGAGTAGTCTTTGACGTATCGGACATGCGTTATGCCTCCTGTCCTCGCTGATCCTCGACGAGGTCGGCGGAAGTCCCCCCAGGTCCCTCCAGCCGCACCGCGTCCTCTTTCAGGGTGATGCCGGTTGCGCGAAGCCGCCGGGCCTCGGACATCAGGCCGGTCAGCCGCCGCGCGGCGCCGTTGATGTCCAGCCCGTCGGCGTGGATGTTGGAAATGCAGTTGCGTTCGGAATCGCGCCGTCCCGGACGCGGTTCCCAGGTCAGATAAGCGCCCAGGGAATTGGCGACGCTGAGGCCGGGGCGTTCCCCGATCAGCACCGCCACCATGCGCGCCCCCAAGGCGGCGCCGATGTCGTCGCCCAGCGCCACCCGGCCCTGACGGGCCAGAACGATGGGCGCCACCCGCCAGCCCGGCAGCAGGGCCAGGCAGGCATTGACCAGAGCGGCAGCGTGGTCGGTGACCGCCGCCGCCGACAGGCCGTCGGCGATGACGAAGGCGACGTCGTAATCGCCCTTGTCCAGCAGCGGACGATAAGCATCGTCCAGGCGGCGGCCCAGATCGGGACGCCGCAAATAGGTGGCGCGGTCGGCGGCGGCGCTGCGCACCGTCAGCACCTCGCGGCCGGGAAAGCGCTCGGCCAGGGCGGGGAAATCCACCGCGCCGTGCACGGCGTCGCGGGCCCGGGCGTGGGCTTCCTGGAAATCCAGCAACGCCGGAGTGGGCAGGCTGTCACCGGAACGGCCCAGGCCGATGCGGGCGCGGGTGGCGGCGCGGAAGCGCGCCCAGGGGTCGAGGGGCGTGACCGTGCTCATCGTCCGGCCTCCGCGGTCAGCAGGGAACGCACCAGCGGTTCGGGCGGGGCCAGCCGTCCAGCGGCATCCATCATGCCCATACGTTCCAGCCACGCCTCGAATTCCGGCGCCGGGCGCAGGCCGTGCAGGTGCCGCAGGCCCAGGATGTCGTGGTACGACAGGCTTTGGTAATTGAGCATGACGTCGTCGGCGCCGGGCACGCCGATCAGGAAATTGACGCCCGCATTGGCCAGCAGGTTCATCAGGACGTCCATGTCGTCCTGATCTGCCTCGGCGTGGTTGGTGTAGCAGACGTCCACGCCCATGGGCACGCCCAGCAGCTTGCCGCAGAAATGGTCTTCCAGACCGGCGCGGATGATCTGCTTGGAATCGTACAGGTATTCCGGCCCGATAAAGCCGACCACGGTGTTGACCAAGAGCGGCGAGAAGGCGCGGGCTACCGCATAGGCGCGAACCTCGACCGTCTGCTGGTCCAGGCCGTGATGGGCGTCGGCCGACAGCGCCGCCCCCTGCCCGGTCTCGAAATACATGACGTTGTCGCCCACCGTGCCGCGCTTCAGCGACAGGGCGGCGTCGCGCGCCTCGGCCAGTACCGACAGCGACACGCCGAACCCGGCATTGGCCGCCTCGGTGCCCGCGATGGACTGGAACACCAGATCCACCGGCGCGCCTTGTTCGATGGCGGCGATGGAATTGGTGACGTGGGTCAGCACGCAGGATTGGGTGGGAATGTCGAAGCGTTCCCGCACCTCGTCCAGCAAGCGCAGCAAGGTGGTGCAGGCGGAAACGCTGTCGGTGGCGGGATTGATGCCGATCACCGCGTCACCCATGCCGAACAGCAGCCCGTCCAGGGTCGAGGCGGCGATGCCGGTGGGATCGTCGGTGGGGTGGTTGGGCTGCAACCGGCTGGCAAGCCGCCCCGGCAGACCGATGGTGCTGCGCAGAGCGGTGACCACCTGGACCTTGGAAGCGACGGCGATCAGGTCATGGTTGCGCATCAGCTTGCTGACGGCAGCGACCATTTCCGGCGTCAAACCGGGAGCCAGCCGCGCCAAGGCGGCGCTGTCGGCGGCATAGGACAGCAACCAGTCCCGGAACTGCCCGACGGTGAACGACGCCACCGGCGCGAAGGCGGCGGCATCGTGGCCGTCACAGATCAGCCGGGTGACTTCGTCGCTTTCATAGGGAACCAGCGGCTGGTCCAGGAAGATGGACAGCGGCAGATCGGCCAGGACGCGGCGGGCGGCGACGCGCTGCTCGTCGGTCTTGGCCGCCAGCCCGGCCAGTTCGTCGCCCGACCGGCGCGGCGAGGCGCAGGCCATGACCTGGGCGAGGCTGTCGAAGCGGTAGCGGGTCTGCCCCAAGGTGGCGGTGAAACGGGACACGGGCAATCCATGACGCAGTGGCAGGATGGCCCGATTATGCCCCGCTTCACCGGCGGACAGTTGACATTACAGCACAAACTTTAATCACAAAAATCATGTGCCCATTTTGAAGGCATCACAGCGATGCGATACGGTCCAGGAAGGTCTCCACATGCGTGCGCAATTCGCGGGCCGAACCGTCCAGATCGCCCGCGGCACCGCTCATGCTGTGGGCCATTTCGCCGGTTTCCGAGGCGACGCGCGACACGGCGGTGATGCCTTCGGTGACCAGACGGTTGCCCTCGGCGGCCTGCTGGACGTTGCGGGAAATCTCGATGGTTGCCGCCGTCTGCTCCTCGACGGCGGCGGCGATGGAGGCCACCACCTGATCCACCGAACCAACCACCGCGCGCACCTCGCCGATGGTGCTGACCACCACCTGGGTGTTGTCCTGAACGTTGGCGATCTGCGCCTGGATTTCGCCGGTAGCCCGCGCGGTCTGCATGGCCAGCGACTTGACCTCGCCCGCCACCACGGCAAAGCCCTTGCCCGCATCGCCGGCGCGGGCCGCCTCGATGGTGGCATTAAGGGCCAGCAGGTTGGTCTGCGACGCGATGTCGTTGATCAGGCTGACCACCTCGCCGATGCGCACCGCCGCCTCGCTGAGCACCGAGACGGTCCGCGCCGCCTCTTCGATACCGCGCACGGCATCCTGAGAAATACCGCGGGTTTCCTGGACACGGCGGCTGATTTCCTGGGTCGAGGCGCCCAACTCCTCGGTGGCGCCCGCGACAGCCTGAACATTCACCGAGGATTCCTCGGCCGCCGCCGCCACCGCACCGCCCTGTTCGGCGGCAACTCCCGCGCTGGCCTTCAACGTGTCGGCATTGGAACCGACAGTCGCCACCACCCCGGCGACCTGGGCCATGGAATGGCGGACTTCCTCTTGAAAGGTGGCGGTCAAGGATTGCAGTTGGCGCCCGCGTTCCAGTTCAGCCTGCTGCCGGGCCCGCGCCTCGGCGTCCAATTGCTCGGCCCGGATCAATCCCTGCCGGAACACCTCGACCGAACGGGCCATGGTGCCGATTTCGTCCTGCTGGCCGGTGCAAGGAACGGTCAGCGCCCGCTCGCCGGTGGCCAGACGCTCCATGATTTCGGTCAGGCCCGACAACGGTCGCACCACCGAACGGCTGATCACCACCGCCAGCACCACGAAGAGCCCCGAGATGACCACGGCCGTCAGGATCGCCAGCTTCTCGGCCAGACCCTGCACACTCACGACCTCGGCCATCATGGCCTCTTCGCGCTGTGCCGAATGGGCGTCGATCCCCTCCAGTTCCGGCTGTAGGGCGGAAAAAGCCTGACTCAGGCTGGCCTGGGCGGCGCGCACCGACAGATCGGCATCGCGATAAACCACCAACCCGGCCTGATAGGCATCCAATTCCCGCAGAACCTCGGCCCGCACCGCCTCGGACAGCGCCACCTTGCGCACATCCGCCTCAAGCCCCTTCAACGCCGCCAGCGCCTTGTCCATGTAGGACGGCTCGCCACGCAGCATGTAATCCTTTTCATGGCGGCGAACCATCAGCAGGTCGGCGCGCAACCCCTCGTCCCCCAGGGCATCGATGCGTTTCTCCACAAGGTGAATGGCACGCCGCAAGGTCCCTTGCGCCCCATCCTCGATCCCCAGACCCTTGGCCGTGAAATCGGCCACCAGCCGGTCGAAAGCCGTGCCGTACCCGGTCAAGGCCCGCCGCGCCTCGGCGATCCGCCCCTTCAGGTCGCCCTCCTCATCCAGCACCGCCAGCCGGTCGAGAACCTGCCCGGCCTTGCCGATGGCCGAGCGGGTGGCGGCGACATAGGCCACATCCTGGCGCAGCAGGAAATCCTTTTCCCCACGCCGCATTTCCAGGGCCGAGATATGCAGGTCACGGACGGCCAGAATGATGTCGTCATAACGCGCCCCCATCAGGCGCACGTTGTTCACCCTGGCGCCGGAGACCATGAACGTGGCGACGATCAGAAACAGAGAGACGACAGCACAAATAGCCAGAAAAACGATGCGGTTTCTGACCGAGATGTTTCCGATCGTTAACATGGGCGCCACCATTCATTCATAAATTGAAGGACTTATCCCCAGTAATATGCCATTAGTATTTGCCACGACAACGGGTACTTTAGGCGGAGACAACGGTCTGGACGGCGTAAGCCCCAGGCTCTAGGCTTCCCGCCATGACCAGCCTGACCGATCTTGCCGTTTCCATCCTCTCCACCGCCGACGCGTTGGAGAAGTGCCGCCTGACCCGCGCCGTTGCCGCCGATTGGTTCGCGGGCCATATCACCGGACGCGGCACCACCCTGCCGCCCGACCGCCCGGCGCGGCCCGCGCGGCCGCAATTGCTGGCGCCCAAGGAAATGCCCAAGCGTGCCTATGGCGGCGAACGCGGCCGCATCGGTCTGGTGCATGCCCTGGCCCATATCGAGCTGAACGCCATCGACCTGGCCTGGGACATCGTCTGCCGTTTCCCGCACGAGGATATGCCCAAGGGATTCGTGGACGATTGGGTTCAGGTGGCGGTGGACGAGGCCGAGCATTTCGAGATGCTGCAACGGCTGCTGGAGCAATTGGGCGCCAGCTATGGCGATCTGCCTGCCCATGACGGGCTATGGCAGGCGGCAGAAAAGACCGCCGATGATCTGATGGCGCGGCTGGTGGTGGTGCCGATGACGCTGGAGGCGCGCGGCCTGGACACCACGCCGGGCACCATGGAAAAGCTGACGCGCAACGGCGATGCCATGACGCCGCCGGTGCTGGACGTCATCTACCACGACGAAATCCGCCATGTGGCGGCGGGCGTGCGCTGGTTCCGCCATCTGGCCGCCAAACGCGGCCTGGACGGGCGCGCCGAATATGTCCGGCTGATGGGCGAACGTTTCCCGGCGGGCCTGAAGCCGCCGTTCAACCACCCGGCCCGCGCCGAGGCGGAATTTCCCCAGGATTGGTACGAAGCACTGGCGCGTTGACGCCTTATTTCCCGCCCAACGCCTTGGGCGACCACGCCTTGACCGCCACCGCCTTGCCGCTTTGCGAGCGCATCAGGCGCGGCTTGAGCACCTGTTCTGCGGCGGGGGTTGCGGCGCCGCCCTTGCGGCTGGCCACTTCGGCGCCATAGAACTTGACCATGGCGGCCAGGGTGATTTCCTCACCCAGACCCTTGGCGGTGGCCTCGGCCACTGGGACGTGCTCGGCCAGTTTCTTGTTCAGCGCGTCGGCGGAATACTGGCCGAAACGGCGCCAGATGCTGTCCAGGAAATGGGCCACGGTGTCGGCGATGGGATTGGCCTCGACCATGTGCGGGCGGCCATAGGCGAAGGCGTGGAACACCGTCGGCTCGATGGGGCCGAAGGAATCGACGACGAAGGTGGCGGGCATCAGCTTGCGGCCGGGATAGGCCACGGAATAATAGGCCTGCGCCAGGAACATCAGCCGGTGCAGTTTCTGCGGCTGGATGTATTCCCGATCGTTCAGCGCCCGGTCGGTGAACCAGAACACCACGTCCAGGCAGGATTGTACCGCGAACGGCATGCACGCACTCCCTTTGCGACAGCCCAATCATAACCGTCTTGTCAGGGCCGTGCAAAGTCAGCTGAAGAACTGCCGGATGCGATCAAGGAAACTGACCGGTGGCGCCGGAACAGCAGCGGTACTGGGGGCATCCAGGCCGAATTCACCGGTGGTGAAGATGGGAATATCGACCACGTCTTCCACCCGCCGTCCGGCCCTGGGCTCGGACGATTTGGCTTGATGGACGGCGACAAGGCGGTGCGCGAGGTTTTCCAGGGCACTCGCCGCGTTCACTCCATCAGGGTTATGGAGCGGCGATATTTCCATGGTCCAACCACTGTATCACCAATGCGCACAACCGTCACCTGGACGGAAGCCGGATGCCCTTCAGCCGCCGCTCAGGACAAAACGGCCTTTTCCCTTGCGCTTGGCCTCGTACATGGCTTCGTCGGCACGCCGCAGGATGTCGGCCATCTCATCCTGCCCCTTGGTGGAAAGGACAATTCCGACGCTGCATCCGATGCCATCGCCAACAGCAGCGATGGCCTCCACCAGACGGGCGGCGATGCCTTCGGCACGGTTCTCGAGACCATGCCCGACGCCAGGGATGCAAACCACGAATTCGTCACCGCCCAGGCGTCCGGGGATGTCGCCGTCGCGCAAAACGGTCCGCAGGATATCGCCGACCTGCCGCAAGACTTCGTCACCGCGCTGGTGCCCCAAGCGGTCGTTGACCGCCTTGAAGCCATCAAGATCGATCAGCAAGACCGCCAGATCGGACACAGCCCCGGCCTTTTCCGCCAGTTCGAACCATAACCCGCGTGACGGCAGGCCGGTCAGCCCGTCGCAACGCGCAACCTCCAAGGCATCGAAGGCCTTGCGCTCACGATTCACCGCACGGAAACCCAGGATGATGGCGGCCGCCACCAGAAGCATCGCGACCAGGGCGATCCCGCCGAAACGCAGAGTGCGTTCCCACCATGCGGACAATGCCTGCTCCAGTTCGACACCGCTCTGCACCAACAGGCCGTATTCCTCGATCGTTCGATACGCCCCCAGCCGCTCCCGGTGATCCAGGGACGAACGGAAGCGGAAAATCCCATCGGCATCATGCTCTGCCCGCCGGAACGCCTCTTCACCAACCACATTGGCGCCGACGAATTGCTCCAGCGCCGGCCGCCGCGCCACGATGCCGCCATCACGCCGGTAAACGCCGATCAGCGGCGCCATGTCGAACCCCATCAGACTGTAAAAATCAGTCAGATAGGCCGTGTTCATGGAGACCGCGATGACCCCGGCGAAACGGCCGTCATGGTCGCGGAGCGGTCGGGAAACGGTGAAAAAGATATGGTCCGACAGCTTGGCGCGGATCGCCGGACCGACGAAGATATCCTCGCCATTCCGCAATGCCTGGAAATAGGTGCGATCGGCAACATTGGCCGAACGAGCCGGAAAAGAACCGCTCTCCAGGACCGAATCGCCCTTTGCGTCGAACAGCCATATCTGGCGGCCGCCATCCACCTGGGCGGCGTATTCGCGTAAGCGGCGCCAATGGTCCAGATCGCGGATTTGCCCAAGCCCGCCCGCATCGGAAACCATCCGTTCGGTCAGGGACATGGCGGTATCGGCACCCTGGACCGCACGGTGAACATGGCTTTCCACCACCTTGGCCATGTCACGGACCAAGGCGTAGCGCCGATCGATCGTCGAGCGGTAATCGGAGTAGATGAATTGCGCAGCACTGCCGACCAAAACCATCAGGACGGCCAACAGCGTCAGATAAATGCGCGTGTCACGGTTATGGGAACTGCTGATCCGCATACGGCAGCCTAAAACACTACTTCCGCCAGGATTGCAGCCGCCGCGCCGCCTCGGCCATGTCGGCGGTGGCGCCCGCGAAGGAAAAGCGCAGGGTGCGCCGTCCCTCGTAGGGATCGAAATCCATGCCGGGGGTACAGGCGATGCCGGTTTCCGCCAGCATGCGGCGGCAGAATTCGGCGCTGTCGTTGGTCAGGTCCGAAACGTCCGCATAGATATAGAAGGCACCGTCCGACGGCGCGAGACGCGAGAAGCCAGCCTTGGGCAAGTCGTTCAGCAGCACCTCGCGGTTGGCCTTGTAGATGGCGACGCGGGCGTCAAGCTCGTCGTAGCACTCGAACACCGCCTCGGCCGCCACCTGCGACAGGGTCGGCGGCGAGATGAACAAATTCTGCGCCAGGCATTCCACCGGCCGCAGCAGATCGGGCGGCAGCACCATCCAGCCCAGCCGCCAGCCGGTCATGGCGTAATATTTCGAGAAGCTGTTGACGATGATCGTATGGTCGCCCGCCCCCGCCGCGCTTCCCGCTGGAGCGCCGTAGGTGATGCCGTGATAGATCTCGTCCGAGACCAGCCGGATACCCTTCACCTCGCACCACGCCGCCAGTTCCGCCACTTCGTGCGCCGACAGCATGGAGCCGGTGGGATTGCTGGGGCTGGCGACCACCACGCCGTCCAGACGGCCTTCGACCTTCTCCAGCACGTCCACGCTGAGCTGCCAACGCGAGGCGGCGCCCACCGGCACCGCCACCACCTCGATGCCCAGGGATTCAAGGATATTGCGATAGGCGGGATAGCCCGGCGCCGCCACCGCCACCCGGTCACCGGCGTCGAACGCCGCCAGGAAGGCCAGCAGGAAGGCGCCCGACGATCCCGTCGTCACCGCCACGCTTTCCGGCGCCACCGTGACGCCATAGGCATGGCGGTAATGCCTGGCGATGCGTTCACGCAAGCTGGGCAGACCCAAGGCTTCGGTGTAGCCGAGGCCGTGATGCCCCAGCGCCGCCTTGGCCGCCGCCAGAACCCGCGACGGCGCCTGACCCGAGGGCTGGCCCACTTCCAGATGGATGACGTCGCCGCCCGCCGCCGCGCGTTCGTTGGCGGCGCGCATGACGTCCATGACGATGAACGGGGCGATGGCGCCCCGTTTGGCAACCTTGAACGCCATGATCAATCCTTGCCGACGATGACGCCCAGGCCGTAGCCGCGCGGGTCGCTGGCGACCTTGCACTTCTGGAAATTGGGATCGCCCGAGGCGCAATACAGCGCCTGCACCCGGCTGGGGATCGGCACCGCCTTGACCTCGTGGCCGCGCTTGGTCAGCGGCGCGGCATCGGCGGCACGCTCGCCGCTCTCGACGAAGGCGATGTCGGGCGAGCCGGAATGGTGCACGCGCGGCTGGCCCACGGCGGTTTCCAACGGCACCTTGTCCACCACCGCCGCCATCATGGTCTGCACCAGGGCGGTCGGCGCGGTGATGCCGCCGCTGGCGGCACCGGCGAAGCGCACTTCCTTGGACGGCGCGTTGTAGACGATCACCGGACCGACGGCACCCGGGCCGCTGGACAGGCCGGGCACCGCCGCCAGCATCATGCCGGTGCCGGGCGCCATGCGGCCATTGCCGAACAGGCCATAGGTGGTGACGTTGCAGGCAACGGCGTTGCCATAGGAATCCATGGCCGCGACGCTGGCGGCGGGAATGGCGTCGGTGGCCTTGGCGGCATCCACCGGAACGTGCTTGTCCGGGGAATAATTGGCCATCAGCCCCTCGGCGCGGGACTTGTCGGCCAGACCGGCGGCCTGTTCATTGGGCCAGCCGTTGGGCTGCATCCAGCGGGCACGGTCGGCGAAGGCACGGGCGGCGGCTTCGGCCAGCAGATGGGGCTTTTCGTCAGCCGAGGCGCCGTCCCAGCGATTGGCGACCTGGGCGGTGATGGAGGCCGCCACCGCACCCGCCACGGCAGGCGGCTGCGGGAAGATGGCGGTGTCGTCGCCGATGGTGACAGTCAGTCCCTCGCGCAGGGCCGGGCGCAGGTCGCGCAGATCCTCGGCGGTCAGGGTACCGCCCGCCTGGGCGACCGACGCCATGATCTCGCGCGACAGGTTGCCCGCATAGAACTCGCCGGGGCTGCGGCGCAGCCGCGCCAGCAGGGTCGACAGATCGCGCTGCTCGAAATTCTGGCCCTCGGCCAGGGGGCGGCCACCGGGCATGAACACCTGACGGGCGGCGGGATCGGCGGACAGCAGATTGGCGGCGCGGCCGATATCGGCGGCGAAGGCGCGCGACACCGGCATGCCCTGCCGGGCCAGCCGCTCGGGCTCGGCCAGCAATTGCTCCCACCGCAGCTTGCCATAACGGGCATGCAGAGCGTAGAAGCCACGGATATTGGCCGGAACGGCGCTGGGATTGCGCGAAGACCCCGAGGCAACCGACGGCGGCGCCATGAATTCGACAACTTCGGCGCGCTTCTTTTCCTTGTCGTAGGCGACACAAACACCGCCGCCGCCAAGACTGGCAGTTGACGGCTGGGTCACAGCCATCGTGAAATAGGCGGCCACGGCAGCATCGGCTGCGGTACCACCGGCCGACAGAACGTCACGGGCGGCCAACACGGCGCGGGGTTCATCCGCGGCGACCATGCCGCCGAAACCTTTGACGTAGCCGATGGTGCCCACCGGCTTACTCTCGCCGCACCCGGCCAAAAGCGCCAACAGGGATGCCGCGCAAGCGGCGCGACGGGACAAACGATTGATCGACGGAGAATGACTCTTGTTCACACGCTTGTTCCTTCTGGCAACCCTGGTCCTGGCGCTGGTGGCGCCACCGACGCCCGCCCCCGCCCAGCAGACGAGCAGGCGCAGCTTCATTCGCGACGCGGAGGTGGAAAATACCATCCGCGCGTATGCGACGCCACTGTTCCAGGCGGCGGGCCTTGATCCGGACGCGGTGCGCGTGCACCTGCTGGTCGATCCCAGCCTGAACGCCTTTGTGGCGGGCGGCCAGAACATGTTCTTCCACACCGGCCTGCTGATCCGCTCGGAAAGCCCGAACCAGCTGATCGGCGTCATCGCCCATGAAACCGGCCACATTTCCGGCGGCCACCTGATCCGCATCCAGGACGCCATGGGCAACGCCTCGACCGAGGCGATCCTGGGCATGCTGGCGGCGGCGGCGGTGGGCATCGCCTCGGGGCGCGGCGACGCCGCCACGGCGGTGATGATGGGCACCCAGGAATCCGCCATGCGCAACCTGATGGCGTTCTCGCGCACCCAGGAAGGCTCGGCCGATCAGGCGGGCCTGTCGTTCCTGGACAGCACCAAGCAATCGGCCAAGGGCTTCTTGGAGTTCTTCGAGATCCTGGGCGACCAGGAATTGCTGGTCGCCGCGCGCCAGGATCCCTATGTGCGCACCCACCCGCTAACCCGCGACCGCGTCGCCAACGTGCGCGACCATGTGGCCCGGTCACCCTATAGCGCCAATCCCGACCGGCCCGATTTCATCGAGATGCACAAGCGCATGCGGGCTAAGCTGTTTGCCTTCCTGGAATCGCCGGTGCGCACGTTCCAACGCTACAAGGAAACCGACAACAGCCTGGAATCCCGCTATGCCCGCGCCATCGCGTCCTATCGCCGTCCGGACATGGACACCGCCCTGCCGCTGATCGACGGTCTGCTGGCCGAACGGCCCAAGGATCCCTATTTCTGGGAACTGAAGGGCCAGATGCTGTTCGAGAACGGCCGCGGCGCCGAGGCGCTGGAACCCTATCGCACCGCCGTCAAATACCTGCCGGGCAGCGCCCTGCTGCGCATCGGTCTGGCCCAGGTCGAGGTGGAACAGGAAGACCCCGCCCTGCTGGACGACGCCAAGGTCCAACTGACCAAGGCGTTGCAGTCCGAACCGGACAATCACAGCGGCTGGCGCCTGCTGGCCATCACCTACGGCCGCCAGGGCGACGAAGGCATGGCCGCCTATGCCATGGCCGAACAGACCCTGCTGGAGGGCCGCCTGACCGACGCCGCCTATCACGCGGGCAAGGCCGAACGCCTGTTGCCCAAATCCGGCCCGATCTGGCTGCGCATCCAGGACATCAAGGAACGCGCCTCGCAGGTCAAGGAGCAGCGCGACCGGAGATAGACAGGCAGAGGGACCGGAGGTAATCGGGCAGCGCGACAGAAGGTAATGTAATCCCCCGCCAGGGCTTGTCGGCTGAGCGCTGATCGGCCAATATGCCCAGGCTTTCGTGACCGGAGTTCCATCACAGATGATCCGCAAGTCTTTCGCCGCCATCGGCGCCCTCGTCCTCGGCATGGCCATGGTCGGCAACGCCATGGCTCAGGAAACCCAGAAGAGCTTCAACGCACAGCAGACCGAGGACATCGGCAAGATCGTCCGCGTCTATCTGATGGAGCACCCCGAGGTCATCGGCGAAGCCATCGAGGCCCTGCGCGAGAAGATGCGCGCCCAGGCCGAGGCCGATGCCAAGAAGGCCATCGAGTCGCGCAAGGATGAAATCTTCAACGCCAAGGACGATCCGGTCTTCGGCAACGCCAAGGGCGATGTGGTGGTGGTCGAGTTCTTCGACTACAACTGCCCCTATTGCAAGGTGGTGCTGGACCCCATGACCGACGCGGTCAAGGCCGACGGCAAAAGCCGGGTGATCTTCAAGGAAATGCCCATCCTGTCCGAGGATTCGGCTACCGCCGCCCGTGTCGCTCTGGCCGCCAAGAAGCAAGGCAAGTACGACGAAGTGCACCGCGCCTTCATGAAGTACCGCGGCAAGCTGGACGAAAAGACCATCTTCCGTCTGGCGGGCGAGGCCGGCGCCAACGTCGACCAGATCAAGAAGGACATGATGGCCCCCGAGATCGCCGCCCAGCTCAAGAAGAACGTCGAGCTGGCGCACGCTCTGGACATCTCCTCGACCCCCAGCTTCATCGTCGCCGGGGCCGACGGTCAGGCCGCCCGCACCCTGTCGGGCGCCGTCGAGGGTCAGGTGTTCCGCCAGTTGATCGATATCACCCGCAAGGGCGGCAAGCTGGGCAACCAGTAAGCCCCATCAGGAAAAAGAAAAAGGGGACCTGCCCGCGCAGGTCCCCTTTTTTGTTGCCGTGCGGGCCGTTTACCTCTTGAGGTCGCGGGCGACGCTGGTCATGTCGTCGGCGGTCTTGAACACCTGCGAATTCATGGAATACGCCTTCTGCGTCATGATCATGCGGGTGAACTCGTCCTCGATCGCCACGGTCGAGCCTTCCAGCGACGAGGTGGCGAAGCTGGACGCGCCGGGGGCATCCTCGATGGCGCTGACCACCATCTCGCCCGCTTCCTTGGTGCGGCGGAACATGGTGCCGTTCACCGGCTCCAGCGAGTTCTCGGCGGTGAAGTTGGCCACCGGCACCTTGAACAAGGTCCGCGAGCGGCCGTTGTCGTAATAGCCCACCAGATCGCCCTGGCTGCTGAAGGTAGTGGCCAGCAACGTCCCCTTGCCATAGCCATCCTGGGTGATCGGCCCCTGATACAGGCCGGTATCGGCGTATTGGGTGATCTTCGACATGTCGAAGTTGATCGTGGAGTTCCCGGTCACCGGCGGAGTACCGCTGGTCCAGGAAAAGGCCTGGGTCATCAGACCGTTGGCGGGCGAGGTGATCTTGCCGTTGTCGTCGAACGTCACGGTCACAGGCGTCGAGGCGGATGTGGCCCCGGTGCCGCCATCGGGATACATGTACCAAGTGTTGACACCCGCGCGCTCGAACCTCAGCGTCGTCGAATGCTCGGTGTAATTCTGGTCAAATGCCTGCACGGGAATATTGAAGGTGTCGCCCCGTTTGGGCGGGGTCAGGTCCACCGCCTGAGAGGTGGAACCGGCGGGCGAACTCCAGGTGAAATTGACCGTGGGATTGGTGGCGGGCGAGATCACCTTGCCGGTGCTGTCCACCTCGACGGTCCAGGTAGAGGTGTCCATGGTCGCGTTGGCGACGCTGGCCGTGGCGGTATAGGTGGTCGCCCCGGTCCGTGTCCAGTTGATGGTCATGGGTTGGGTCGCGCTGGCGGGATCGGCGATGTTCTGAGACGTGGTGCTGCCACCGATCTTGGCGTCACGCGGCAGGTTCGCGATGATGCTGGCCTTGGTGGTGGCGCGGCCCGGCATGGTCACCGAACTGGGCTTCATCGTCGAAGACGCATCGACCGAGGACGAACCGTTGTTGGGGATCGGGCGCGGCCCCAGGGTGTAGACGGGCTCCAGCTTGGAATTGGCGGAAATGTTCCCGGTATCGTCGGCCATCCAGCCCAGCAGGTAACCGCCGTCGCCGCTGACGAAATACGAGCGGGCCAGGGTGGGATCGGTATCGGGACCATAGGTGCGGCTCCAGGCACCGGCGCGGGTGTAGAGCACGGAACTGGGGCTGGTGGTGTCGATATTGGTCGGAACATTGGTCGCCCCCGCCCCGGCATTGGCCGCCGTGGTCGCCGCCGCCCCCGATGTCGGCCGCGCCACCATGAAGAACCCCTTGCCGTTGATGGCAAGGTCGCTCCAGGTCCCCGACGGCAGGATGCTGCCCTGGGCGTCGATCAGATTGCGCTGGCTGGCCTTCACACCAAAGATGTTCAGGCCGCTGGTCGCGGTGGCAGGAGCCCCCTTATGCTCGGACAGATTCGTCGCGAACATCAGCTCCTGGCGCTTGTAGCCAGTGGTGTTGACGTTGGAGATGTTCTGACTGATCGACCCAAGGTCGTTCGTGAACACCTGCATCGCCGAACTGGCGTTGGTGAATGCGCCCCACAACATGCCGAGCCTCCTTCAGGCCGCCGAACTTAAAACAAAAATTGTCCCGGAAACCGGGATTGCAGGCGGCGTGCCAGTTGGAGAATCGTTTTACTTCAATGCATTAAAAGATAGCGCGCCCGGCAAGAGCTGCCGTCGCGACGGAAATGCCCAGCCCTCCCGGCAGCTTTTGCCGGGACAAAGGTGGTCAACGTTGATACGGAGGCCCCAGCATATCCGGGCGCAGAAAAACAAAAGGGGGCGCGTTTTTTTCGCGCCCCCTTGTCTGACGGTCACCCGCCTCAGATGAAATAGGCTTTCAACGGTGCGAAGCCGTTGAAGTTCACCGCCGAATACGAGGTGGTGTAGGCGCCGGTGGACAGGATGCGCAGCTTGTCGCCGACCCGCAGGCTGACCGGCATTTCGTATCCGGCCTTTTCATACAGGATGTCGGCGGAATCGCAGGTCGGACCGGCCAGGATCACCGGGGCGGTGTCGCTGCCGTCATGGGGGGTCTGGATGCGGTACTTGATGGCTTCGTCCATGGTCTCGGCCAGACCGCCGAACTTGCCGATGTCCAGATAGACCCAGCGGGTGGGATCGTCGTAGCCCTTTTGCGAGATCAGCACCACCTCGGTTTCCAGGATACCGGCATCGCCGACCAGCGAGCGGCCGGGCTCGATGATCATGGCAGGCAGCGCGTTGCCGAAATGGCTGGTCATGGCGGTCATCACCGCATCGGCGTAACGCTCGACGGCGGGCACGTCACTGCGGTAACGGGCCGGGAAACCACCGCCCAGATTGATCATGCGCAGCTCGATACCGTCCGTCTCCAGCTCGCGGAACAGCGCCGCCGCCTTGCCGACCGCGATATCCCACTGGTTCAGGTCGGTCTGCTGGCTGCCCACATGGAACGACACGCCATAGGGATCAAGGCCCAGCTCGCGCGCCGCCAGCAGCAGGTCGCGGGCCATATCCTCCTCGCAGCCGAACTTACGCGACAGCGGCCATTCGGCACCGTCGCAGGTCATCAGGATGCGGCAGAACACCTTGGAGCCGGGGGCCGACACCGCCAGCTTCTCCAGTTCGGCCTGGGAGTCGAAGGCGTACAGCCGCACGCCCCGGTCATAGGCATAGGCGATATCCGACTGCTTCTTGATGGTGTTGCCGAAGGAGATACGCTCGGGCCGCACACCGTTGGCCAGGCACAGATCGATTTCCCCGCGCGAGGCGACGTCGAAGGACGAGCCCAGATCGGCCAGCATGCGCACGATTTCCGGCGCCGGGTTGGCCTTGACCGCGTAATAGACCTGGGCCAGCGGCAGCCAGTGGCGCAGGCTCCAGTAATTCTCGCGCACAACGTCCAGATCGACGACGACGCAGGGGGTGACGGGGCGCACTTCATCCAGGAAACGAGCAATCTTCGCGGTCATCGCGAATAATCCTCCGGCGGCCCGGCGGCAGGGCCGGGACAATACAGGCAAGCATCGATCCCCGTTCAAGGAACGGGGGCATCAGTCACACGACAATGCTTCGGGAGATTGTCAGATCCGCCGGGAGGTACTTCGGACGTCACACCACAGCAGGTCATAGCTCTGCCGCGGGCGGAACCCTTGATCACGAAGAGTATTGGAGTCCATCGACAGCCACTGCCGAGCCACCACGTTCATAGCCAGTTCCTCTAAGCACCGAGGGCTTCCGCCCAGCTTGCACCCAGAAGACGCCTTGGACGTCGTTGCTTAAACCGCTAAAGGGCCAGAGGCACGTGCGCTGTACGTCTCGTATAACGGCGCTATATACGCCGTTTTGAAGCGATGAAAAGAGAAAAATTTCCGCACCGCGTCGTTTTTTGAAACAGGCGGGAAAACCACCATCCGTGGTGCGGAAAGCGCGCGGCCCCGCACCACGGATGGTTGGGTTCAGATCAGCCCGGCCAGCGGCGAGCTGGGGTCGGCGTACAGCTTCTTCGGCATGCGTCCGGCCTGATAGGCCAGACGCCCAGCCTCGATGGCCAGCTTCATGGCGCGGGCCATCTTGATGGGGTCCTTGGCCTGGGCGATGGCGGTGTTCATCAGCACGCCGTCACAGCCCAGTTCCATGGCCGCCGCCGCATCCGACGCGGTGCCGACGCCCGCATCCACCAGCACCGGCACCGAGCAGCTTTCCTTGATCAGGCGGATATTGATGGGGTTGACGATGCCCAGGCCGGACCCGATCAGCGAGCCCAACGGCATGATGGCGACACAGCCCATCTCCTCCAGCCGCTTGGCCTGGATCGGGTCGTCGGAACAATAGACCATGACCTTGAAGCCGTCCTTGATCAGCGCCTCGGCGGCCTTCAGGGTTTCCGGCATGTTGGGGTACAGGGTCTTCTGGTCGCCCAGCACCTCCAGCTTGATCAAATTCCAGCCGCCCGCCTCGCGCGCCAGGCGCAGGGTGCGTACGGCGTCATCGGCGCTGTAGCAGCCCGCCGTGTTGGGCAGATAGGTGTATTTCTTGGGGCTGACGTAATCCACCAGCATGGGCTGGCTGGGATCGCTGAGGTTCACCCGGCGCACGGCCACGGTGACGATCTCGGCGCCCGAGGCATCGATGGCGCGGGCGGTTTCCTCGAAATCTTTGTACTTGCCGGTGCCGACCAGCAGGCGCGAGCGGAACTTCAGCCCGGCAACCTCGAAGTAATCATCTTCCATCAACGCCTCTCCAGAACCGCCACCGATGAAATGCACCACTTCCAAACGATCGCCCTCGCCCACCAATACGGCGGCATAGGTGGATTTGGGCACGATCTCCAGATTGCGCTCGACCGCGACCTTGCGCGGGTCGATGCCCAATTCCTGCAACAGCGCCTCGACGCTCATGGACGCGGCGAAGACGCGTTCCTCGCCGTTGATCGTAACCTTCATGAAGTGCCTCGACAGAGCATTCCCAGGGCCGGGAGTATGGTGCGCGGGGCGCCGCGATGCAACGCCCCGCAGTTATCACTGCCCCTCGCCGGGCGCGGGCATCCGCCCGCTAGGCCGCCGCCTCAATGGCGGCAAAGCCAAAGTCCGCAAGCTCAAACTTGCGGACTTTGGCGGGCTTTTACTTCCCGAACACGCCCTTGAGCGCATCCCCGGCGCCGCCCGGAACGACACTGCCCGCCTTGCCGGCGACACCGTCCACCAGACCACCCAGGCCCATGTTCTGCACACTCTTCAGTGCGCCCTTGGTCAAAGCACCCAGCACCTGTTCCGCCACCTGAGCCGAAGAGGCGCCGCCCTGGCTGCGGCCGATACCGGTCAGCACGATGTCGCCCAGCTTGGCGCTGGCCTGGGCGCCGGGAATGGGCGTCGCCAGCTTCAGCGTGCCGCCGGTCAGGGCCAGCCGGTCGATCACCAGCTTCTTGCCGCCGTCCGCAGAGGAGGAGGATGCCGCCGGTTCCGACTTGCCGCCACCACCGGTCTTGGCGGCGATGTTGCGCTGAATGGCGTCGATGTTGCTGCCCTGGGCGCCGGTTTCATAAGTCACCTCGGGCGAGGCGACGCTGATATCCTTGATGACGATGGGATTGCCGGTCACCGAGCCGGTATCCAGCGCGATGGAGATTTCGCCCAGGCGAAAGGCGTGCGGCGCGGTAAATCCCTTGGGATTGCCCACGCTCAGGCCCTTGATGGAAGCCTTGCCCTCGCCCAGCTTGATCTGCACCTCGGACACCGACACCGGCACGCCCGCCACCTCGGTGCCCACGGTCTCGATGGCCTTCTTCACCAGACTGTCCAGCGAGGAATAGAGGAACACCCCCACCCCAACCGCCAACAGAACCACCAAAGCGACGGCGCCGCCGCCGATCAACGCGATCTTGCGCATGTTCACACCTCCCCAAGTTTCGATGGCGGAAAGTGTGCCACGGCCAGGGGCAACGCGCACCTTCTATAGCGCCGCGCCCCAAGCGCTAAACAGTCATGCGCAACAATATTTCGTGGCTTTCAGGTTCCCGTTGCGCTGGACCTAGCACCGCCGTATAAGAATGCCCCATGGCGAACCCCACTATCCTGATCATCAACGGCCCTAACCTCAACATGCTCGGCAAACGCCAGCCCGAGGTTTATGGCCACGAGACCCTGGCCGATATCGAGGCGGCATGCATCCGCCACGCGAGCCTGGCCGGGCTGGAAGTGGAGTTCCGTCAATCCAACCACGAGGGTGACCTGGTGGATTGGATCCAGGGGGCACGGGAGCGGGTCGCGGGCATCATCATCAATGCCGGGGCCTACACCCACACCTCGATCGCCATCCTCGACGCGCTGCTGTCCGCCGAGGTGACCTGCGTCGAGGTGCACTTGTCCAACATTCACCAGCGGGACGAATTCCGCCACCATTCCTTCGTGTCCAAGGCGGCCAAGGGGATGATCTGCGGCTTCGGAAGCCACGGGTACATCCTGGCGATCGACGCGCTTGCACGCCTGATCAGGGGAAGTTGAAGAGGCACATGGCCACCAAATCCATCGATTCCGAAACGGTGCGCGAGCTCGCGCATCTGCTCGACGAAACCAATCTCACCGAGATCGAATACGACACCGGCTCGGTGCGCATCCGCGTCGCCCGCCAGGGCCTGCCCATGGCCGTCCACGCCGCGCCCGCCGTGGTCGCCGCTCCGGTGGCTCAGCCCGCCGCCGCCGCGCCTGCCGCCGCCGACGACGCCAGCCACCCCGGCGCCGTGACCTCGCCCATGGTCGGCGTCGCCTATCTGGCGCCCGAGCCGGGTGCCGCCAAGTTCATCGAAGTCGGCGCCTCGGTTTCCGAGGGCCAGACCCTGATGCTGATCGAGGCGATGAAGACCTTCAACCCGATCCGCGCCCCGCGCGGCGGCAAGATCGCCCGCATCATCATCGAAGACGGTCAGCCGGTCGAATTCGGCGAGCCGCTGGTCATCATCGAATAGGATCCGTCCCGCCACGGCCGCCCCAACCGGGGCGGCCGTGCGCGCTTGGGCGGAACTTCCAGAGAATAGGACTCGAATGTTCGAGAAAGTCCTGATCGCCAATCGCGGCGAAATCGCTTTGCGCATCATCCGCGCCTGCCGCGAGATGGGCATCCGCACCGTCGCCGTGCATTCCACCGCCGACAACGACGCCATGCACGTCCGCCTGGCCGATGAAGCGGTGTGCATCGGCCCGCCGTCCGGCAAGGACTCCTACCTGAACAAGGCGGCGATCCTGTCGGCGGCCACCATCACCGGTGCCGACGCCATCCATCCCGGCTACGGCTTCCTGTCCGAGAATGCCGACTTCGCCGCCATGGTCGAGGAGCACGGCTTCACCTTCATCGGCCCGTCGCCCGACCACATCCGCATGATGGGCGACAAGATCACCGCCAAGCAGGCCGCCAAATCCGCCGGCATCCCCTGCGTCCCCGGTTCCGAGGGCGCGCTGGATAACGAGCAGATGGCCCTGGACTGCGCCGAGACCATCGGCTACCCGGTGCTGATCAAGGCCACCGCCGGCGGCGGCGGCAAGGGCATGAAGGTGGCGCGCTCGGCAGACGAACTGCGCGAGGCCTTCAAGCTGGCCCGCAACGAAGCCAAGGCGGCGTTCGGCAATCCCGACGTCTACATGGAAAAGTATCTCGGCAAGCCCCGGCACATCGAGATGCAGATCCTGGCCGACAATTACGGCAACGTGGTGCATCTGGGCGAACGCGACTGCTCGTTGCAGCGCCGTCACCAGAAGGTGCTGGAGGAGGCTCCGTCCCCCGCCCTCAGCGCCGCGCAGCGTGCCGAGATCGGCGAGACCACCCGCAACGCCATCGCCAAGCTGGGCTATCGCAATGCCGGTACCATCGAGTACCTGTTCGAGGATGGCCGCTTCTACTTCATCGAGATGAACACCCGCCTTCAGGTGGAACATCCGGTGACCGAGGCCGTCACCGGTATCGATCTGGTGCGCGAGCAGATCCGCATCGCCGCCGGGGAAGCCCTGGGTTACGAGCAGAAGGACGTGACCTTCCAAGGCCACGCCATCGAGTGCCGCGTCAACGCCGAGGACCCGGTGACCTTCGCCCCCTGCCCCGGCCGCATCACCGGCTACCATACCCCCGGTGGCCTGGGCGTGCGCATCGATTCGGCGCTTTATGCGGGCTACCGCGTGCCGCCCCATTACGACAGCATGATCGCCAAGCTGATCGTCTCGGGCCGCACCCGCGCCGAAGCCATCATGCGCCTGCGCCGCGCGCTGGGCGAATACGTCATCGAAGGCGTCAAAACCACCCTGCCGCTGCATGGCCGCCTGGTGAACGACGCCGAGTTCTGCGACGGCGATTACGACATCCACTGGCTGGAAAAGTGGGTGGCGCAGCATAACTGAACCATCGCCGGGATATCTCCCAGCGCAAAGGGCGGCCGATTGGCCGCCCTTTTTTTCGTCATCCATCCATTCCTTCTTGCCAAATTATTGAACGCCGTTCATTTTTAATCAACGTTCATATAAGGCAAGCCCATGGCCGATACCCCCCTTCCCGGACGCCGCGAGCGCAAGCGGGCACAAACCCTGGACCATCTGGCGGCGACCGCCTTTGCCCTGTTCGAGCAACACGGCTTCGACGCGGTGACCATGGAACAGATCGCCACGGCGGCGGATGTGGCCAAGGGCACGCTGTACAACCATTTCCCGGTCAAGGAAGCCCTGCTAGGCCACCAGTTCCATGGCGAGTTCGACCGGGGAATGGCAGCCCTGCGCGAACAGGTGGCGGCATGCCCCGATTTTCGCGGGCGGCTGCATCTGGTGCTGGCTGCGTCGGCCCAATGGTGCCGGGCGCGCCGCCCCTATCTGATGCCCTATTTCCGCTATCGCTTCACCCATGACGACAGCAAGCACAGCAACAGCCAAAGCGCCTATGGCGCCTTGATCGCCGCCGGGCAGCAGGCCGGGGAACTGCGCCGCGACCTGGAGGCCGACCATCTGGCCATGATGTTCAAGCAGCTTTACTTCGGCGCGGTATGGCGGTGGCTGACCCTGCCCGATTGCGACCTGGACGCGGAATTCGCCGCCATCCTGGACCTGTTCCTGAACGGCACGGCCAGCAGAGAGGCCCGATGATGACCGCCCATATTCTGGACTGGTCCCAAGCCGCCGCCCTGGGCAGCGCCGAAGCCGGAGGCAAGGGCACGCAATTGGGCCGCATGAGCCTGTTGGGAATTCCGGTTCCCGATGGCTTCGTCATCGCCGCGTCTTGCGCCCAAGCCCGCAGCCCCGGCGATCCCCTGGCGCCCCCATTGCTGGCGGAAATCTGGGACGAGATCGAGCGGCGCGGCTGGGATGACCGGCCGCTGGCGGTGCGGTCGTCGGCGGTGGACGAGGATTCCGCCACCGCCTCTTTCGCCGGAATTCACCTGTCCCGCCTGAACATCATCGGGATCGACGCCATGGCCCAGGCGGTGACGGCAGTGTGGGATTCCGCCTGGAGCGACGCCGCCACCGCCTATCGCCAACGCCTGAACCTGTCCCTGGAGCGGCGCGACATGGCGGTGGTGGTGATGCCGTTGCTGGAGGCACGGGCCTCTGGGGTCGCCTTTACCTGCGATCCCACCAGCGGGCGCGAGGATCATGTGGTGATCAATGCCCATTGGGGCCTGGGCGAGGCCCTAGTGGGCGGGGCCGCCGATGGCGACCTTTATCGCCTGGAGTTGTCCTATCTGGATGATTCCCTGCGCGAGATCGAGCGCCGCGTCGGTGCCAAGGCACGCATGACCCGCCAACTGCCCCAGGGCGGCACCGAACTGGCCGACACTCCGGCGGCTTTGGCGGCGGATGCGGTGCTGCCGTCCGCCCAGGCCGAAACCCTGGGGGCGCTGGCGCTGGACGCCGCCACCGCCTTGGATTTCGCCCGGCCGCTCTATGACGTGGAATGGGTGTGGGACGGCACGCAATTCTGGATCGTCCAGGCCCGCCCGGTGACCGCGCCGGGCCGCCACACCTACGATGCCCTGCGCGGCCAGCCCGCCCTGTGGTCGCGCGGCAACACCCGCGAGGTACTGCCCGATCCGCTGTCGCCGCTGGAATGGAACGGCAGCCGCGCCCTGATCAGCCGCATGCTGAGCATCGGCTGGCGGCTGGCGGGGTTCACCGCCCTGCCCGGCATCGAGCGCGCAGCACTGTTCCATGGGCGGCTATATCTGGAAGCCTCGGTCCTGCAATGGGAAGCCTTCGACGCGGTAGGCTTCCCGCCCAAGGCACTTAATGCCCTATTGGGCGGACACCAGCCGGAAATCACCGTTCCCGCGCCAACCTTGCGGCAACGCCTGCGCCGCATGGCCGCCATGATGCGCTATCTAATGCGCGCCCGCCCCTTCCGCCGCCGGGCCGAGTCCCTGCTGGCGGAAACCCACGCGGTGGCGGCGGCGTGGCGCGCGATGCCCTTGCCCACCGACCGTGCGGGTCTGACGGATTTGCTGCGGCAACAGATCGATTACGTGAACCGCGCCGACCATCTGATGTTCCTGCAGGGCTCGGGCGGCGGCAATCTGTCCAGCGTGGTGCGGATTCTGGAAAGACGCTTCCCCGGCGAAGGCCACGCCTTGGCCGCCGCGCTGATGGCCGGGGGCGAGCCCAGCGTCACCGCCCGCCAGAACATGGAATTGCTGGGCCTGGCCCGCATCGCCACCGAGGACGATTCCGGTGCCCTGGACTGGCTGCGGCTGCCCGATCGTGGCGAGGATTGGCGGAACGCTTTACCACCCGACAGCCCCTTCGCCGCCGCCTTCGCCAAATTCCTGGCGCGCTACGGTCACCGCGCGGTCAAGGAAACCTATATGCGCATGCCGCGCTGGCATGAACGGCCCGGCTATCTGCTGGACGTCATCGCCGGGCTGACCGGTTGCGACGCCGACGCCCTGCATCGCCGGTCCCAGGAGGCGTCCGCCGCCGCGTGGCATCGCCTTGATGCCACCCTGCCCGGCTGGCTGCGCCGCATGGTGCGCGGCATGGTCACGGCGGCCACCCGCGAATGCAACGACCGCGAGGCCGCCCGTTCCGCCCTGGTGGCGGTGCTGGACGCCACCCGCCAAGCGGTGTTGCAGGTGGCGCGCCTGCTGGAGGCCGAAGGCGGGCTGGAACGGACCGACGATGTCTTCAACCTGACCCGTCCCGAATTGTTGGCCCTGGCGGAAGGCCGCCTCAGTCCCCAGGCGGGCCGCCTGCGTGCGGCGCAGCGGCGCGAATGCATGGAAGCCTGGGCGACAGAACGGGAACCCGAAATCATCACCCTGCACGGCAGCACCGCCCTTGCCGATGACGGCGCCCCCCAGCAAGCCGAAGACGGGGCATGGCGCGGCACCGCCGTCGGTGCCGGGCGGGCCCTGGGGCGCCCGCATGTGGCGCGCGAACCGGGCGACGGCACCGGCATGGTCCAGGGCGACATCCTGGTGGCGCCCAGCACCGATCCAGCCTGGACGCCGCTATTTCTCAAGGCTGGTGGGCTGATCATGGAGACCGGCGGTTTCCTGTCCCATGGCGCCATCGTCGCCCGCGAATTCGGCATCCCGGCGGTGGTCAATCTGCCCGGCATCGTCGATGCCCTGGACGGCGCCGCCCTGGTCGAGGTGGATGCCAACCGCGCCACGGTCAGGCGGCTGGCAGGGTGAAGATGAAACGGCAGCCCTGCCCTTCCTGGGAGTCCACGCGGATGGTGCCGCCGTGGCGCTCCACCACCTTGCGGCAGATGGACAGGCCGATACCGGTTCCGGGATAGCGTTCCGGCCCGTGCAGGCGCTGGAACACTTCGAACACCCGCTGGTGATAGGCATCGGCGATGCCGATGCCGTTGTCGGCGACACAGAATTCCCACAATCCGCCGTCGCGCCGTGCCGTCACCTGAATTTCAGGCTGCCGGTCGGCGGCCCGGAATTTCAGGGCGTTGCCGATCAGGTTCTGGAACAATTGCGCGATCTGCTGGCGGTCCCCCGCCACCACGGGCAACTCGCCGACAGTGACCTTTGCCCCGGCATCGGCGATGGTGCGGTTCAGGTCGGCCAACACCCCGGCCACCAGATCGCGGCACGGCAATTGCTCGAACGGCGCCGCCTTGTCCTTGATCCGGGAATAGGCCAGCAGATCCGAGACCAGATCGCGCATGCGATGGGCGCCGCCGATCAGATATTGCAGGAAGTCGCGGCCGTCGCGGTCCAGGCTGTCGCCGCACCGCTTTTCCAGCAATTGGGCGTAGCTGATGATGGTGCGACAGGGTTCCTGAAGATCATGGGCGGCCACATGGGCGAAGCGCTCCAGTTCCTGATTGGAACGGGTCAGTTCCTCGACCGCCCGATTGAGCGCCACTTCGCGCTGGCGGCGCTCGGTCAGGTCGCGGCCTTCGGCCACGATCCACGCCACCTGTCCGCCCTGATCGAAGACCGGCCGGAAGGATACGTCCACCCACATCTCGCCGCCGTCGGGATCGTGGCGCAGCACCTCCAGACCGGTCGGGCGTCCCGACGCGGTCGCGGCCAGGGCCAGACGGCACCGCTCGCGCTCGCCCGCGATGTCGAACCACCCCGCATCCCAAAACAGCTTGCCCTCGACCCGCGCCATATCGCCGCCCACCAGGGCCAGGGCCGCCGGGTTGGATGCCACCAGCCGTCCCTCTGACGTCAGCAACGACTGGAACTGCACCGAATTGTCGAACACCGCGCGGAACTTGGCCTCGCTGTCACGCAACGCGCGGGTCATGTCGGCGGCCAGTTCCAACGCCTTGCCGCGCCCGCTGACCAGATTGGCCATCAACAGCGCCAACAGCAGACTGGCGGCCACCCCCAATCCGCCGACCACCCACGGCAGCACCCGGTCCTGCGGCCGCTCGCTCTGGGGACGGAAGCCGTACATCACCGCCCAGCCGCGATTGGAGAACGATACCCCGCGCAACCACCAATGGGGCACCGCATCGGCACCGGCGGATTCGTACAGCACGGGATCGCGGCCGGGATTGTCGCCATCGTGGATGCGGATAACCGCATCCGGCGCCACCTGTTCGGCCACCGCCGCCACCAGGGTTGAAACCCGGATGGGGGCCAGGGTGAAGCCGCGCAGCGCGGCGCGCCGCTCCTCGACCGTCGCCACCGCCGCGCCTTTGGCGTAGACCGGGGCATAGACGATGAAGGCCGGTTCCCCGCCCTTCTCGTCATCGATCTTCAGAATCACCTTGGCGGTGATGGCGGTGCGGCCGCTGTCGCGGGCGGCGTCCATGGCCAGACGGCGGAGACCATCCTGGTACATGTCATAACCCAGCGCCCGCATGTTGAAACGGTCCATGGGCGCCACGAACCGGTTGACCACCATCAGATCGCGGTCGGCGGCGGGCCACAGCCTGAACGACGGCACGCCATCGCGCCGGGCATCGGCGGCAAAGCCCGGCGCCTGGGCACGGGACACCAGCGGCGCATAGGCCAGGGCGGGAATGCCGGGGTAATTGTCGGCGACGATCAGCCGGTCGACGAAAGCCACCCAATCGGCGCTGCTGGCCGGTTCGGCGATGCGGATGAAGGCGGCCGACGCGTGCAGGGCCTGATCATACAGCGACAGCCGCCGGGTCATGGCCCCGTGCAGGCTTTCCACCCGATGTTCCAGGGTGGCGCGGGCCTCGGCCTTGATCCACGAACGGGTCAGCGCCCAACCGGCGGCGGAAAGCGCACATCCCAGCGCCAGCACCAGAAGCGGCAAACCGTAACGCCGCCACTGAAACGCGCCCTGTTCCAGGCCGCCTCGACTATCCATACCACCATCCCCGCCCACCTTGCGGATCAGTGTACGACGGCCCGAAATCAGGGGAAAGCCGGATCAATCGTCTTCATACCATCCCTGCTCGGCCCCCTTGTGACAAGCCGGGCAATTGGACTTCGCCATGACATTAGGGCGCTGCCACACCTGATCGGGGAAATGGTGTTTTTTCAGAAAGCGGCGGCTGTCGGTGATGCGCTCGGGGATATCGCCATGGCGCGGCCGCCCGGCCCCGGCCACCAGAACGGCGCGGATGGCGGCGGTTTTTTCCGGCGACAGGCTGGCATCCTCGCCGTAATGATTGGACAGGTTGGACATCATCTTTTCCCACGATGGCGCGGGCAGCAGGCCGGGCTGGAAGGTCATGTGGCACTGGCCGCATTCCTTGATCACCAGCGGATCACGCACCGGCGGATAGAAATCGTCCCCGGCCAAAGCGGGCGTGGCGGCCGTCAGGGCGGCCAGGGTCAGCAGAAGAACACGCATGGAAGAACCCTCCGGTCAGCGGGACATCATGAAGGCGACGTAATCGCCCTTTTCCTGGGCGGTGCAGGCGCGGCCGAGCACGCTTTTGCAGTCACGGGTGAAGCGTTCCTCGACCTTCTCGGCATCGGTGAAGCGCTTGGCATTGGCCGACACCGCCACCGGCTCGATGGCGCGGCCGGTCTTGACGTGGCGGCCAGGACGCGCCGGATCGTCGGTGTGGCAAGCGGCGCACGAGGCGGCGTCCGGGTTGGCGGCATTGCGGCTGCGGTACAACGCTTCGCCACGGGCCGGGACGAACCCGGCGAAAGCCGGATTGGCGACCTTGGCCTGGGCGGCATAGGCGGCCTGGATGGCGTCGCGTGCCGGGTCGGCGGCACGGGCCTGGGGCACGGCCATCACCGCCGCCAGCAGCACGGCAGCCGAAGCAGGGGCCAGACGTGCCAGCCATTTGCGGCCCTTGAACACCAGAACGGCGGCGGCGGCATGGGCCAGGATCACCCACAGCGAGGTTTCGCCCAGGGCTTCGTGCACATCCTCGAGCCACGGCAGGCTGTCGGCGGCGACACCGCTCAGCGCGGCGGCGGCGGTGGCGGCCAGGGCGGCGGTCACCGACCACGCGAACAGGCGCGGACGGTTGGGACGGCGCAGCTTCAGCGGCGAATTCTCGGGCGCCAGCAGTCCGGCCAGCAGCCGCAGCACCACCGCACCGACCACCAGCCATCCGGCGAACAGATGCATGGAATAGGTGTCCTCGTCGCCGGTCAGATAGGCGACGACGAAACCGCCCAGGATCAGCGCGTGCCACAGCCGTACGGCGGTGAATTCATGTCGGCCCGGCCGACGCAAGGCGGGAACGGCGGCCATCATTCGTGCTCCCCGTGATGGGCGGACAGCACCGGCATCTGACCGGCCGAGGCGGCATACAGGCCCGAGGCCCCGGCCACCAGCAGGGTGGCCACCAGGCCGTGGAGGATGATCTTGCGCAGCATGGGCTTGCTCCTTGTCGCAAACTGTATTTGCACCGACACTAGAGGAAGCGGCCTGAACCGGATTTGACCGGCCGGTTCATGCACCGTTCATGCGGCTGGAGGGATGCTGTCGGTCATGAATACATTCCGCACCATCATCCTGGCCCTTGTGCTGTCCGTGGCCGCGCTGCCCGCCGCCGCCGGGTGGCGCGGCGACAGCCACGACCGCGACCACGACCGCGCCCGCCGCAGCGTCCAGGCCGGCGAGGTGCTGCCGTTGCAGACCATCCTGGACAAGGTGGCCCGCGACTTTCCCGGCGACGTCATCGAGACCGAACTGGAGGACGAGGACGATTTCCCGGTCTATGAGATCAAGCTGATCAGCCCCGAGGGCCGGGTGATGAAGATCATCTACGACGCCCGCGACGGCCGCGTGCTGAAGGTCAAGGGGAAACGCCCGTGAGAGTGCTGGTGATCGAGGACGAGCCGCAATTGTCGCTGCGCGTCGAACAGGCGCTGGAAGCCGCCGGTTTCGCCGTGGACGTGGCCTTCGACGGCGAGGAAGGGTGGTTCCTGGGCGACACCGAACCCTATGACGCGGTGGTGCTGGATCTGGGCTTGCCGCGCCTGGACGGCGTGTCCGTGCTGCGCCGCTGGCGCGAGGCCGGGCGCGCCCAGCCGGTGCTGGTGCTGACCGCCCGCTCGCGTTGGGCGGAAAAGGCCCAGGCCTTCGACGCCGGAGCCGACGATTACCTGACCAAGCCGTTCGAGATGGACGAGGTGGTCTACCGCATCCGCGCCCTGATCCGCCGTGCCGCCGGGCATGCCAGCCCGGAAATCACCTGCGGCCCGCTGCGGGTGGACACCGGCTCGGCCCGCGTCTGGGTGGACGGCCAGCCGGTGGCGCTGACCGCCCAGGAATTCCGCATCCTGTCCTATCTGGCCCATCATCAGGGCCGGGTGGTCGGGCGCAGCGAATTGGCGGAACATGTCTACGACCGCGACGAGGACCGCGATTCCAACGTCATCGACGTGTTGATCGGCCGTATCCGCAAGAAGCTGAAGGTCGAGGTGCTGCACACCCTGCGCGGCCAGGGCTGGCGCCTGGAAGCACCCGCCGATGCCTGACTCGCGCACGTCGCTGCGCCGCCGCCTGATCGGTGCTGCGCTGCTGTGGCTGATCGTCGCCCTGGCGGCCAGCGGCACCGTGCTGCGCGTCGCCTTCGAGGACAGCGTCGAGCGTACCTTCCAACTGCGCCTGCTGACCGCCGCTCGCGCCCTGGCCGCCGTGCTGGAGGTGGACGACGACGGCAAGCTGGTGCTGACCAAGCCGCTGGGCGACCCCCGCTACAACCAGCCTTTCGCCGGGTGGTATTGGCAAGTGGCCGATGACAACGGCGTGTTGCTGCGCTCGCGCTCGCTGTGGGACACCACCCTGCCCATCCTGCCCTCGCCCGAGCCCGGCGCCGTGGTGTTCGGGCGGGTGACCGGTCCCAAGGGCGAGGCGCTGCTGACCGCCGAGCGCGACCTGACCTTTCCCGAGCACGAGCGCCCGGTCCATGTCACCATCGCCGCCTCGCGCCATGACGTGGACCGCGAGTTGCAGACCTTCGACCGCGTGCTGGCGGGATCGTTCATCCTGTTGGCCGTCGGGCTGATCGCCGCCATAGCGGTGCAGGTGACCTATGGCTTGCGGCCACTCAAACGTCTGACCGGCGAGCTGGAGACCATCCGTCACCGCGCCGGGGGACGGCTGTCGGGCGGCTATCCCAGCGAGATCGCGCCGCTGGCCCTGGCCATGAACGCCGTACTGGACCACGATTCCGAACTGGTGGAACGCGCCCGCACCCATGTGGGCAATCTGGCGCACGGACTGAAAACGCCGCTGGCGGTGATGCGGGCGGAATTGTCGGCGCCGCGATCCGATCCGGCGGTTCTGGCCGAGCAGATGGAGCGCATGACCCGGCTGGTGGAACACCACCTGACCCGCGCCCGCGCCGAGGCGTCCTCGGCCCGTGCCTTGGGCGCCACCCAACCGGTCGCCGAGGTGGTGGACGAGATCAAATCCCTGCTGACCCGCATTCATCGCGGCCGTGATCTGGTAGTGGACAACCAGTGCACCGCCGCCGCCCGCTTCGCCGGGGACCGCGAGGATTTGAGCGAGATGCTGGGCAATTTGATGGAAAACGCCTGCAAATGGGCGCGCCGCCGGGTCCGGGTCACCACCCCAGCCGCCCCCGGCCTAGTGGTCCTGGTCGAGGATGACGGCCCCGGCCTGTCGGCCCAGGACCGCGAGCAGGCCACCCTGCGCGGCGCCCGCCTGGACGAGGGCACGCCCGGCCACGGCCTGGGCCTGGACATCGTACGCGATCTGGCCGAATTGCATGGCGGCCGCCTGGAACTAGGCGATTCCACGCTGGGTGGGTTGGCTGCACGGCTGGAATTTCCACCCAGAACACAACCCTGAATAAAGACAGCAAAATGGAAAGAGCACCCTTAAAGGGATAATTCCACACCCCCGGAAATGTCTTTTGGCCTATGACCAGTCCAAGAGTAAGCTTTTCCTAATCTGTAGGATGACAACCGGGGACCACGGCATGCGGTCGGTGATTACGGAAATACGGGCGGCCTTTGCCGTGATCATGGTCTTGTTCCTGGCCCTGGGCGGCGGCGCCGCCACGCAGACCGACGGCGCCACCACCATCGCGATCCTGGGAGCCGCCGCCCTGATGGCGGTGCTGATTCTGGCACTGGCGGTGCGGCTGACCGGGCGGCTGCGCGCCGCCTTGGCCGCCCTGGCGCAGCCCCTGAACACCCTGGCCGATGGCCGCACCGGTATCAGCCTGCCCGGGATTCCTGGCGATCACGAAGCGGCGCCCATCCTGGCCGCCACCCGCGCCCTCCACGCGCGGATGATCGACGCCGCCCGCCATGCCGCCGCTTTCACCCAGGGCAGCACGCCCCGACTGGTGGTGGACGGCGATGCGGTCATCCAGGCCAATCCCGCCGCCGAAGCCCTGCTGGGCGATGCCCTGCCCCAGCTTCCCGCCGCCCTGGCCGCCTGGAAGAATTCGGGCCAGGATATGCTGGAACTGGACGGCCACCCCTTGGCGGTGTCGGTTGCCGCCGCCTGCGATTCCGCCGGAAACCGTCTGGGCGAGGCGGTGGAACTGCTCGACCTGACCGATCAGGTCACCCTGAACCGTACCATTGACGAGGTCGTGCTGCGTGCCGCCAAGGGCGACCTGTCCCAACGCGTGTCCGAGGACGGACGCAGTGGCACCAGCCGCGCTCTGGCCGCCGACGTCAACCGCCTGATGGCCACCGTGGCGCACATGCTGGACGATCTGGCCGGACACCTTGAGGCGCTGGCCACCGGCGACCTGACCCGCCGCGTGGACGGCCTGTACGAAGGCGTCTTCGCCCGCCTGAAGGGCGATTTCAACGGCACCGCCATCAAGCTGGCGACGGTGGTCAAGCAGATCGGCACCGCCGCCGACCAGTTGAACCATATCGCGGGCGAGGTTACCGCCTCGTCGTTGGAATTGAGCGAGCGCGGCGAGAAGCACGCCGCCAGCATGGAGGAAGCCGCCGCCGCGCTGGAGGAACTGACCGCCACCGTGCGCCAGAACGCCACCAATGCCCAACAGGCCAATTTGTTCGCCACCCAGGCCCGCGACACCGCCGGGGCCAGCGCCCATGTGGTGAACGACGCCATCGCCGCCATGGGCCGCATCGAACAATCCTCGGGCAAGATCGGCGCCATCGTCGGCATGATCGAGGAAATCGCCTTCCAGACCAACCTGCTGGCCCTGAACGCGGCGGTCGAGGCGGCGCGGGCCGGTGACGCTGGCAAGGGTTTCGCCGTGGTCGCCCAGGAAGTGCGCAATCTGGCGCAGCGTTCCGCCGATTCCAGCAAGGAAATCAAGGGCCTGATCGCCGATTCCGGCCGCGAGGTGAATGCGGGCGCGCAACTGGTCAAGGAAGCGGGCGGTGCGTTGCAGCAGATCACCGGTTCGATCCACTCGGTCGCCGCCATCGTCGAAGAAATCGCCGCCGCCACCCGCGAACAGAGCACCGGCATCGATCAGGTCACCCAGACCATTTCCGAACTGGACGAAGCCACCCAGCAGAACGCCGCCCTGGTCGAGGAATCCGCCGCCACCGCCCAATCTCTGGAACAACAGGCGGCTGCACTGAACGACCAGATGGCCTTCTTCCTGCTGGATGCCGCCCAGGCCCAGGGCCCGGCCCGTCATGCCGCCCTGGTGCTGGGCACCAAGATCGACCATGTGGTGTTCCGCCAAAACGTGCTGGACAGCATCGCGGGCAAGAACAACCTGACCGCCGACAAGCTGCCCGACCATCATTGCTGCCGCCTGGGCAAATGGTACGACAGCGTGCAGGAACCGCTGGTTCGAAACAGCCCGTGGTATAACGCCCTGCTGGACCCGCACCAGCGGGTGCACGCGGCGGGCAAGACCGCGCTCTCCTGCCACGCGACAGGCAATGCCATCGGGCGCCAGCATGCCCTGGAGGCCTTGCAGGGCGCCTCGGAGCAGGTGTTGGGCGTTCTCGACTCCCTGGCCCGCGACATCCGCGCCGGGCAGTGAAGCCAACCGGTCAGCGGTGACGAACCTCGCCGTCGATGCGTTCCAGCACGCGGCCCAGGGTTTCCGCCTCGGTATCATTCAGGCGGCCATGACGGCGCAGCAACCGTTCCACCGGCTCACCGGACGCGCGGACCGTGAGCACGCCATCCATATTCACCAATTGCCCCCGCACCATCTGAGCGGCAGTACCGTGGCATTCGGCGCATTTGCGCTGGAACAGGTCGGTGGAACTGGCCTGCGCCCGCAACATGCCCAGAATGGCGGCGATCTGCGCCGGGCTGTAACCACCGTTATGCCGTTGCAGAAAGGCCGAGACATCGCGGCCGATCTTGTCGCGCACCTCACCATCCACCACGTCCAGTTGGGCGCGGGCAAAGGCTCCGGCATGGCCGTGACACCCGCCGCATTGACGATCCCACAATTCGTGCAGATCCTCGGCCATGGCGGCGATGGGGAACAGCAGTAGCGCCAGGACCAGCCCGACGGCGTTCACATCCGCCCCCGCATGGCGGGCGGCGGCAATTGCACGCCGCCATGGGCATCGAACATCCACCCGGCCACCGCCCGCAGATCGGCATCGGTCAAATCGGGAAAAGTGTCGCCGATGGCGGGCATCAGGCCGAAGCGCTGCACCGCCAGCACATCCACCGACTTGCCCGGCGCCGGAGCGCGGATGTAATCCACCACCCGGCGGATAAAGGCGTCGCGGTCGCCGCCGACCGCCTCGCGCACATGGGCCGACATCATGTCGATGGGCGGCGCCACCATCTCGTCACGGCGGGCGGGGTCCCGTTGCAGGAAATGGCAGGTGGCGCAGGTCCTGAGAAAGATCGCCTTGCCATCCTCGGCACACGCCAGGGAGGGCAGCAGCGACAGAGCCAGCGCGGCACTCATGACAGCGGTCTTCATGATTTCACCTCCGATCGGTCCCACCACAAGGACACGACCGGAGGCACTTGTCATTGATCTTTGACAGGGGTGGCCCGTGTCACCAGCGCGATGCCGAGAGCCACCGGCACGATGCCCGCCAGATCGACCCACAACACCTTTTCCTCCAGCAACAGCCAGCCGAACAGCAGGCCCAGCGGCGGCATCAGGAAGTGCCAGGCGCTGGCGGCGGTGGCCGAACACACATGCAGCAGGCGGAACCAGATCCAATAGGCGGCCACCGATGCCGGGATAACCTGGAACAACAGCGAGGCCCAGAACGTCGGCGTGGCATCGATCGCCGACAGGCCGCCTTCGAACGCCCAAGCGGGACCGGTCATGGCCAGGGCGGCCGCAGCCAGTTGCACCGCCAATCCAGCGAATCCACTGGTGGCGGCGGCACCACCCCGCGACAGCAGCTTGAACAGAATGGCGCCGCCCGACAACGCCGCCAGGGCACCGATGGGCCACAGCAATTGCGCCGCATCGTCCACGCCCGCAACAACGCGATGCCGCAGGATCAGCGCCACCCCGGCCACCCCCAGGCCCAGCCCCAGCAGCTTGCGCGGGTTCAGGCGTTCTTCCAGCAGCAGCGACGCCAGTACCGCCGTCAGAATGGGATTGGCACTGACCACCACCGCCGTCAGTCCCGACGGCACATGCCCCATGCCCACATAGGACAGCCCCAGATACAGGGCGTTGTTAACCAGCCCCACCACCGCCAATGTCAGCAGCGCCCGGCCGCGCGGCCATTCCTCGTCCCCCATCCATGCCAGCGCGAACGCCACCATTGCCGCCAACCCGAAGCGCAGCGCCAGCAACGTCATGGGCGGAGCATAGGCCAACCCCACCCGGCCAACGGAAAAAGCCAAGCTCCACAACAGGCAAAAGGCGGTGATCAGCACCGGCAGCGGCAGGGCGTTCAGGCGGGCATTCATGGCGGAACCTCCGGGATTGGGCGACGACCTCACCCTAGGACATGGCATTTTCATTGTGAAATTGGATGATTCTATGCGTATCATTCATGAAATGGATGGATCACCCGTCATGTATGATTTCGACATCGACCTGTTGCGCACCTTCGTCCATGTGGTGGATTGCGGCGGCTTCACCCGCGCGGGCGAACGGGTGCACCGCACCCAATCCACCATCAGCCAACAGATCAAGCGATTGGAGGACAGCGTTGGCCAACCGCTGCTGAGCCGCCAGGGGCGTGGCGCCGTCACCCTGACCGAGGCGGGCGAGACGCTGATGGGCTTTGCCCGGCGCATGCTGGCGTTGCAGGACGAGGCGCAGTCGCTGCTGGTGCGGCGCGACGCCGCCGCCGTCCTGCGTCTGGGCATCCCCGAGGATTTCGCCGGGCGCCACCTGCCCAAGGTACTGGGCGCCTTTGTCCGCGAGCATCCCGAGGTGCGGCTGGACGTGCGCTGCGATCTGGCCTGCAACCTGTTGCGCGATTTCGAGCATGGCGAGTTGGATGTGGCCCTGGTCAAGACCGAGGCCGAGCTGACCGGCGCAATCGCCACCTGGCCCGAGCCGGTACGCTGGGCAGGCGCCTCAGATACCCCGCTGCCCCTGCCCCATTGCGTGCCGCTGGCTCTGTTCCCCCAGGGCTGCATCTTCCGCCGCCTGCTGCTGGAACGGCTGGATCGCGCCGGGCGACCCTGGCGCATCGCCTATTCCAGCCCCAGCCTGCAAGGACTGCAGGCGGCCATCGCCTGCGGCATGGCGGTGGGGCCGCTGGGCTCGCTGGTCGAGATGAACGGGTTGCGCTGGCTGGACCCGGCGGCGCTGGGCCTGCCGGATTTGCCCGACATCCGTTTTTCCCTGCTGGCGCAGCCGGGCGGCGGCGCCCTGCGCGAACTTCTGGTGCACACCATCGCCGGAACGGTGGACGCCGTGCAGCGCCGCCTCGACGCGCCGCTTGCGGCGGTCTAATGTCCACGTTCGCAATTTCTCATAACAGCCGCCATTGAGGCGGCGGCCAAGGGCGCGGACGCGCCCGCCCGGCGAGGGCCAGAAAAAAGGAGCACAGCATGAGCGTTGAACAGCGGCTGAAGGATTTGGGCATCACCCTGCCGGTCCCGGCGGCGGCGGTCGCCAATTACGTGCCCTTCGTGGTCACCGGCAATCTGGTGTTCGTGTCGGGCCAGTTGCCGCTGGAAAACGGCAAGCCCGCCGTGCAGGGCAAGCTGGGCGCCGAGCTCGGCGTCGAGGACGGCGTCCGCGCCGCCCGTCTGTGCGGCCTGGGGCTGCTGGCGCAAGTGCGCGCGGCCACGGGTGACCTGGACCGCGTCAAGCGCGTGGTGCGCCTGACCGCCTTTGTCGCCAGCACTCCGGACTTCACCGATCAGCCCAAGGTGGTCAACGGCGCTTCCGACCTGATGGTCGAGGTCCTGGGCGATGCCGGGCGCCACGCCCGCGTCGCGGTGGGCGCGCCGTCGCTGCCGCTGAACGTGGCGGTGGAAATCGAGGGCATCTTCGAGATCGGCTGAGCGGTTTTCCCCCACCCCGGCCCTCCCCCGCTTACGCGAGGGAGGGGGGGATTGGGCAGTTACACCAATGCCTCGCCATGGGCGATCAACTGGTCGCCGATGCCGATGACGCGGTCCTTGCCGGTTTGCTTGGCCATGTACATGCGCTGATCGGCCTTTTCGACCAGATCGGTCCATTGCTCGCAATTGTCCAGCATACGCTCGGCGATGCCGACCGAAGCGGTCAGCGCCTTGCCGTCGGGACGCATGCCCAGACCGGCCTCGCGCAGGCGGGCGACGGCGGCGCGGGCACCCTCGGCGTCGGTGTTGGGCATCAGCGCCAGGAATTCCTCGCCACCCCAACGGATCAGGATGTCGCCACGGCGCAGCACCCGGCGCAGCGCGGTCGAGGCGGACCGCAGGGCGTTGTCGCCTTCCTCGTGGCCGTACTGGTCGTTGATGGACTTGAAATTGTCCAGATCGACGAAGGCCAGCGACAGCGGGGTGTTCGCTCGCTGCGCCCCCATGAATTGCTGGATGACCATTTCCTCGCCCACGCGCCGGTTATAGGCGCGGGTCAGGCCGTCATGGGACGATTGGTCCACCAGCTGGCTCATGAAATGCAGCTGGCTCATGCCCGACAGCGTCGCCACCGTCGCCAGCAGCAGCAGCAGCCACTGGGCGCCAAGATGCGAGGCGAAGGGCAGCAACTGGTAGCCCAGCACGCCGGTCAGCAGATAGGCCAGCAACAGCGGCGTGGACAGCGTCACGCCCTCGAAGAAGGTGATGGGGAACACCGACAGCCCCGCCACCATGACGAAGGGCAGGAAGGCGTACCCGGCGGCGATCACCTGCTGTGCCGGATCGGTGATGGCGAACTGCGCCAGCAGCGGATGGCTGATCAGGAAGAAGACGGTGGGAATGGCCAGCAGCCACACCAACCCCCAGCGCGCCACGCTGACGCTGTCGGCGCCGCGATAGGACAGGCACAGCAGGACGAAGGCAATGGAGGCCAACACGCGCAACGCCGCCAGGTACATGCCCAGCGCCGCCTCGAAGATATAAAGGTCGACCGGAATCCACAGTGGCGTCAGTACGGCGAAGGTTGCCGCCACCAGTCGCACACGCGACAGGATCAGCAACGAACGGCGACGCTGAACGAAAGCCGACTGTCGGGTCGGCATAAGCAGGTCGAAAATCTCGGCCATGGTCATGCCCGAGAAGACGATCCCCAAAATTCTTTTTAAGAAGTTCTTGAGGAACTCCACGTCGAACGTTCCTTATTCCCCCTCGCTCCAGCGCGCTGACCGTACCCCCCGGCCGCATGCCTTGCAAGTGCTTTGACGCCGGTTTCCCCCCAGGCTTAAAGCTATAATGGCACGCCTTCGCCAACGATTGGTTAACACTTTGTCGCCATAGGGGCTGACGGCATCCCTCTTTGGTCGCAACGGGCAGGAAAGACCAAATTCACGCTAGAGAACCATGGAATAGTTCTAAATATCATCATGCTTTAGACTATTGCCCAACAGGGGTCCGGCGAAGTAGACACGGGCAAAAGAGGGAGGCTTGCCACGTGACCGTCATCAACACCCGCCGCGTCCCGCCGCCGCGCGACATCCTGGACCCCATCGAATTCGCCAGCCGCGACGAGATTTCGGCGTTGCAACTGCAACGTCTGCAATGGTCGGTGCGCCATGCCTATGACAATGTGGATCACTTCCGCAAGAAATGCGTGGTCAAGGGTGTTCACCCCGATGATCTGAAGACGCTGGCGGATCTGTCCAAGTTCCCCTTCACCACCAAGGACGATCTGCGCCAGACCTATCCCTTCGGCATGTTCGCGGTGCCCATGGATCAGGTGGTGCGCGTTCACGCCAGTTCCGGCACCACCGGCAAGCCCACCGTGGTCGGCTATACCCAGAACGACATCGACATGTGGGCCTCGGTGATGGCGCGCTCGATCCGCGCCGCTGGCGGCCGTCGTGGCGACAAATGCCATGTGGCTTATGGCTACGGCCTGTTCACCGGCGGCCTGGGCGCCCATTACGGCGCCGAACGCCTGGGCTGCACCGTCATTCCCATGTCCGGCGGCCAGACGGAAAAGCAGATCCAGCTGATCCAGGACTTCAAGCCCGAGATCATCATGGTGACCCCCAGCTACATGCTGGTCATCGCCGACGAGATGGAGCGGCTGGGCCTGGACGCCAAGGCGTGCTCGCTGAAGGTCGGCATCTTCGGCGCCGAGCCGTGGACCCAGGCCATGCGCAGCGAGATCGAGGCCCGCATGGGCATCGACGCCGTGGACATCTACGGCCTGTCCGAGGTCATCGGCCCCGGCGTCGCCAATGAATGCATCGAGTCCAAGGACGGCCTGCACATCTGGGAAGACCATTTCTACCCCGAGATCATCAACCCCGAGACCGGCGACGTGGTCGAGGACGGCGAACTGGGCGAGCTGGTGTTCACCAGCCTGACCAAGGAGGCCATGCCGGTCATCCGCTACCGCACCCGCGACCTGACCCGCCTGATGCCGGGCACCGCGCGCAGCTTCCGCCGCATGGGCAAGATCACCGGCCGGTCCGACGACATGCTGATCATCCGCGGCGTCAACGTCTTCCCCACCCAGATCGAGGAGTTGATCCTCAAGGACCCGCGTCTGGCGCCCCATTACCAGTTGGAAATCACGCGCGAGGGCCATCTGGACAATCTGTCCATCAACGTCGAAATGCGCGCCGACGCCTGGGAACAGGCCCCGGCGGGCGCGGTGGCCAAGGACCTCAAGCACCACATCAAATCCTATATCGGCATTTCGACCGCCGTGAACGTGCTCGCCCCCGCCACCATCGAACGATCGCTGGGCAAGGCCCGGCGGGTGGTGGACAAACGGCCCAAGGATCAATAATCACCCGATCATCATTGCAATGGCGGCGAAGACCTTTCGCCGCCATTGTTTTTTCCATGTCACGCGCAGGATTTTCCGTTACCAAACGTTACCGTTCCGCCATTGACTTCATCCCCTGCTGAAAGCGATGAGTCAGGTTATGAAAAACGCCCGCTTCGCCGTTGCCGTCGTTGCCGTCGCCGCCCTTGGGGGCGGCTGGTATGTTTTCAGCCATCGCACCGCGCCGCCGCCCGCGACACAAGAGGCACGGCCGCAGCCGGTGGTGACCAAAGCGGTCGAGGCGCGGCCCATGCCCATCCGGGTGACGGCGGTGGGCAACGTGCAATCCCTGTCGGTGGTCAATGTCCGCCCGCGCGTCGAAGGCGAGATCATCAAGGTGCACATCGCCGAAGGCCAGGAGGTCAAGGAAGGGGAACCGCTGTTCACCCTGGACTTCCGCGCCGCCGAGGCGTCGCGCAAGCAGGCCGAGGCCAATCTGGCCCGCGACAAGGCGCAGCTGGAACGCTCCAAGCGTGACCTGGACCGCTATACCACGCTGCTGCAATCGGGCTCGGCCACCAAGCAGAAGGTGGAGCAGCTGACCTCGGACGTCGGTGTCTATCAGGCGGCCATCAAGGCCGATCTGGCCAATATCGACAATGCCAAGCTGGCGCTGGACTACGCCTTCATAAAGGCGCCGGTGGCCGGGCGGACCGGCACCATCAACGGCAAGCTGGGCGCCCTGGCCAAGCCGGGCGACGCCCAGGCGCTGGTGACCATCACCCAGTTGCGCCCCATCACCGTGGCGTTCGCGGTGGCCGAGCCCCACCTGCCGCGCATCCGCGCCGCCATGGCCGCCGGACCGCTGGAGGTGGTGGTGACCTCCACCGCCGATCCCAATCTGCACGCCACCGGACGCCTGACCTTCATCGATTCGGCCATCGACGTCGCCACCGGCACCATCGCGCTGAAGGCCACCTTCGACAATGCCGACACCAGCCTGTGGCCGGGCCAGTTCGTCAACACCACCCTGTCGCTGGGCACCGAGGCCCAGGCCCTGACCGTGCCCGCCGAGGCGGTGCAGACCGGCCAGAGCGGCCAATACGTCTTCGCCGTTTCGGCCGGACAGACCGCCGAGATGCGGCCGGTGGTCGTTGACCGTATCGTCGATGGACTGGCGGTGCTGCGTAACGGCGTCGCCGCCGGGGACAAGGTGGTGGTGGAAGGCCAGATGCGTCTGGCCCCCGGCCTCAAGGTCGCCGAGAAGCCGCAGACGGCGGCGACGCCATGAACGTTTCCGAAATCTTTATCCGCCGCCCGGTCGCCACCCTGCTGCTGACCCTGGCGCTGATCCTGGCCGGTGTGGCCGGATGGCGGCTGTTGCCAGTGGCGGCATTGCCGAACGTGGATTTCCCCACCATCAGCGTCTCGGCCAGCCTGCCGGGCGCCAGCCCGGAAACCATGGCGTCGTCGGTGGCCTCGCCGCTGGAGCGCGAATTCTCGACCATCGCCGGGGTGGAAACCATCACCTCGACTTCGGGCCAGGGCACCACCTCCATCACCCTGACCTTCGTGCTGACCCGCAACATCGACGCCGCCGCCCAGGACGTGCAGGCCGCCATCGCCCGCGCCCAGAAGCGTCTGCCCGACGAGATGACCACGCCACCCAGCTTCCGCAAGGTCAATCCGGCCGACAGCCCGGTGGTGCTGCTGGCGCTGTCATCGACCACCCTGCCCTTGTCCACCTTGGACCAATACGCCCAGACCATCCTGACGCCGAAGATTTCCCGCCTGACCGGCGTTGCCCAGGTACTGGTCTACGGCAGCCAGAAATACGCGGTCCGCATCCGCCTGGATCCCGATGCCCTGGCGTCGCGCGGGCTGGCGGTGGACGAGGTCTCGGCTTCCATCACCGCCGCCAACACCAATTCCCCGTTGGGCTGGCTGAACGGCCCCAAGCAGCAGATCACCCTGCAAGCCAATCCGCAGATGCCCAACGCCGCCGCCTTCAACGATCTGGTGGTGGCGTGGAAGGACGGCGCGCCGGTGCGGCTCAAGGATGTGGGCATTGCGGTGGACAGCGTCGAGAACGACCGCACCGCCAGTTGGTTCAACGGCACCCGCGCCATCGTCGTCGCCGTGCAGCGCCAACCCGACGCCAACACCGTCGAGGTGGTGGATTCGGTGCGCGCCCTGCTGCCCAGCATCCGCGACAGCCTGCCGCCCACCGCCAAGATCGATGTGATGAACGACCGCTCGGTGTCGATCCGCGCCGCCATCGAGGACGTGCAATTCACCTTCGCCCTGACCGTCGGGCTGGTGGTGATGGTGATCTTCGTGTTCCTGCGCCGCCTGTCGGCCACCATCATTCCCGCCATCGCCATGCCGGTATCGCTGGTGGCGACGCTGGGCGCCATGTCGGTTCTGGGCTTCTCGCTGGACAACATCTCGCTGTTGGGCCTGACCCTGTCGGTGGGACTGGTGGTGGACGACGCCATCGTCATGCTGGAGAACATCCAGCGCCATGTGGACGAGGGCATGAAACCGTTCGAGGCGGCGCTGAAGGGCGCGCGCGAGATCGGCTTCACCATTATCTCCATCACCGTGTCGCTGATCGCGGTGTTCATCCCCATCCTGCTGATGGGCGGTGTCATCGGCCGTCTGTTCCATGAATTCGCCGTGGTGGTGTCGCTGGCCATCGTCATCTCGGCGCTGGTGTCGCTGACCCTGACGCCGACCATGTGCGCCCGCTGGCTGCGGCCCGAGCACAGCGAGCAGACCGGCGCGGTCGAACGTGCGCTGGAACGCGGCTTCGACCGCCTGCTGGCCTTTTACCGGGTAACGCTGGATTGGGTGCTGGCCCATGGCGCGATCATGGGCGTGGTGACGCTGGCGACCATCGGCGCCACCGTGTGGCTGTTCGGCGCGGTGCCGAAGGGCTTCTTCCCGGTCGAGGACACCGGCCAGATCACCGTGCAGACCGAGGCATCGCAGGACATCAGCTTCGCCGCCATCGCCCAATTGCAAAAGGAGGTGGCGGCCATCGTCCAGGCTGACCCTCACGTTGCCACCGTCACCTCGGCGGTGGGCGTCTCGGGCCTGTCCAACGCCACCAATGCCGGGCGTATGTTCGTCAATCTGGTGCCGCGCGACCAGCGCCCCGACGTCACCCAGGTGATGCAGGGGTTGCGCAAGAAGCTGAGCAACCGTCCGGGCATCAACGTTTACATCCAGCCGGTGCAAAGCCTGCAAGTGGGCGGCCGTTCGTCCAAGGCGCTGTACCAGTACACGCTGGAGGGCATCGACCAGCGCGAGCTGTACGCCTTCGCCAACCGCATGACCGCCAGCATGCTGAACGATCCGCTGTTCCAGGACGTCAATTCCGACCTGCAGATCAACTCGCCGCAGGCCCTGGTCAACGTGGACCGCGACAAGGCGGCGGCGCTGGGCGTCAAGCTGGAGAGCATCCGCTCGACCCTGTATTCGTCCTATGGCGCCCGGCAGATTTCCACCATCTTCACCCCGGCCGACGATTACTCGGTCATCGTCGAGATGGACCCGCGCTATCAGGTGGACACCAACGCTCTGGCCAAGCTGAAGGTACGGTCGGAAAGCGGCCAGTTGGTGGCGCTGGATTCGCTGGCCTCGGTGGAACGCAAGGTCGGGCCGCTGACCGTCAACCACCAGTCGCAACTGCCCGCCGTCACCATTTCGTTCAACGTCACCCCCGGCCATTCCCTGGGCGAGGCGGTGGAGCATATCCGTAAACTCCAGGGCGCCACCGAGATGCCGCCGGGCATCACCCCGACCTTTGCCGGTACCGCCAAGGTGTTCCAGGATTCCCTGCGCAACCAGGGCCTGTTGCTGCTGGGCGCCGTGCTGGTGATCTATGTGGTTCTGGGCGTGCTGTATGAAAGCCTGATCCACCCGGTCACCATCCTGTCGGGCCTACCCTCGGCGGCGGTGGGCGCGTTGCTGACGCTGATGCTGTTCGGTCAGGAGCTATCGGTGATCGCCATGATCGGCATCCTGATGCTGATCGGCATCGTCAAGAAGAACGCCATCATGATGATCGACTTCGCGCTGGAGGCGCAGCGCAAGGACGGGCTGGCGCCGTTCGACGCCATCCGCCAGGCCTGCCTGCTGCGGTTCCGCCCGATCATGATGACCACCATGGCCGCCATCATGGGTACCCTGCCCATCGCCCTGGGCCACGGCGCGGCGGCCGAGCTGCGCCAGCCGCTGGGCCTGGCGGTGGTCGGCGGTCTGGTGGTCAGCCAGATGCTGACGCTGTACATCACCCCGGTGCTGTATCTGTGGTTCGAGCGTCTGGCCGGGATGGTGCGGGGCGACCGTCACTGAACCTTCGCTTGAGGGTGGGACTGATGGGGCGTAAGAGCCTGTCCATCAAAACCGAGGACAGACCCATGCAGCCCCATAACGGCAGCGACGAATTCCACCATTGCCCGGCCTGCGGCCGCCGCACCCGTCACCGGGTCAGCCGCGACCGTAAGCTGGCGCCGGTGCTGTGGTGCCAGAGCTGCTTCCACGTCCATGTGGAAAATCCGCACGCCCCCAAGGGCAAGGCGGCGCAAAACCGCCAGGATCAAGCCGCCTGAGCTTGATCCCGACGCGGCGACAAGACATGATCGTCGCCGCATGCATTCCTGGAAAACGCCCTTTCTCGCCGCCCTGCTCTGCCTGCCCGCATCCGTGGGCTGGGCGGGTGGTTTCGTGGCCGCGGCCCTGCCCGACCGCGAGGAGTGGCTGACCATCGCCGAGTTGGTCGAGGACGGCAACCGCAACGCCGCCGCCGAGCACCAGGACCCGCTGCGCTCTCCCATGCTGTTGTGCGAGGACCGGGGCTGCGGCCAGACCGGCTGGCAAAGCCTGAACGCCGATGAGGCGGCACGCCTGCGGGAGGTGTTCGCGTCTGGCGGCGACGCCGCCGCCGAACGCGGCAAGATCGGCCGTGCCATCGCCCTGCTGGAAACAATCATGGGTGCCCGCAACGGCACTTGGCGCGACCACGCCGCCAACGACCGCGAGGACGAGGACGAACCCGGCCAGCTGGATTGCGTGGCCGAGGCCATCAATACCAACACCTATCTGGACCGCCTGACCCGTGCCGGTCTGCTGCGCCATCACCGGGTCGGCGGCTTCATCCACCGCTATACGGTGGTGCTGCAACACATCGCCGTGGAAATCGTCCCCGACGATGGCGAGGAGCATTTCGCGGTGGATTCCTGGGTCGGCGCCAATGGTGACGAACCCGAGATCATTCCCTATGCCGACTGGCGCTGGGAATGGGGGGTCTGAGCCGCCGTTAATCCCCGTAGAAAAAGCTTCATCACGCGTCACCCCGGCCAAGCGCAGCGCGAGCCGGGGTCCATGGCGGTGCACCACCATGGATTCCGGGTCTGCGCTGTCGCTCCGCCCGGAATGACGTAGTGAATATACAGACACGGTCCCCGGAGTTCCGTGATGAAGTAAGCAAAAAGGCCCCGCTGTTTCCAGCGGGGCCAGTCTTGCGTTCCGAGGGGATTGTTACTTCTTGTGCACCGCGTTCCAGGTCTCGTTCAACTCGCGCTCGGCATTGAACGCGCCCTGGGGCAGCTTATGGGCCACGCCCTTGTGGCAGTCGATGCAGGTCTTGCCTTCTTCCATGGCCTCATCGTGGCGGATCTGCGCCCGCTTCTGCTGCCGCGACAAATCGAAGCTGGAGAAGCTGTGGCAGTTGCGGCACTCACGCGAGTCCGTTTCCTTCATGCGCGTCCATTCGTGCTTGGCCAGTTCCAGGCGCTTGGCCTCGAACTTCTCGCGCGTGTCGATGGTGCCCAGGACCTTGTGCAGCACTTCGTTGGACGCCTGGATCTTGCGCTTGATCTTGTAGAACCACGGTTTCGGCACGTGGCAATCCGGGCAGGTGGCGCGCACGCCCGAGCGGTTCTGATCGTGGATGGTGCCGCGGTATTCACGATAGACGTTCTGTTCCATCTCGTGACAGCTGGTGCAGAACGCCTCGGTGTTGGTCAGTTCCATGGCGGTGTTGAAACCGCCCCAGAAGATGATGCCGGTGGCAAAGCCCACCACCAGCAGGGCGCCCAGCGACCAACGGCCCGACGGCTTGCGCAGCATCGTCCACAGGCGGCACACCAGGCCCTTGAGGCCGGGCTTGGCCGGGGCGGCGGCTTCGTTGTCGTTGCTCATGACCGAGATCCTTTCGCGGCGTCAGCGGTTGGTGACGGCCGGCTGGAACTTGTTTTCCACCAGCGGCTTGGCGTCCACCTGCGGCACATGGCACTGGGTGCAGACATAACGGTTGCCGTTGACGGTGTCCTGGCGCACGCCGTTGCGGTCGATGTAGTGCAGGTCCGAAATCTTCGGCGCCTTTTCCTGGTCGGAATACGGCCATTCGTGGCAGCGCAGGCACTGATTGACCTTGAGGTCGATCTCGTACTTGTCGGTGGTGTGCGGCACCAGCGGCGGCTGCTGGCGATAGGCGCGCTCGTGCTTGACGCCATCCTGGACCTTGTAGGTCTCGGGCGCCTTGTCCGGCGTGTTGACCGCCGAGCCGCGCAGGCCCTTGAGGTCCTCGGCGGAAACGGTGACGCTTCCCATGCCGAGACCGAGGGCCAGGCCCAGGGCGACGGCGATAGCCATGATCTTGGTCTTCACAGCACTCACTCCCCTTGCAGAACACGTTTGGTGTCGGCGGGAACCCCGTTGTCGAAACGGGTTCCGAACCGGAAAACTTGTTTCGAGCAGACATCGATGCAGCGGCCGCAATTGGTGCAGTCGCCGGACACGATGACCGGCCCGATGCCCTTGTCCGCACCACGCAGCGCAGGCGCGATCACCTGGCGTTCGGGACAGACGGCGAAACATTCCATGCAATTGTCACAGGCGGCGCGGTTGTCGGCCCGCACCCGCAGGACAGCAACCCGGCCCAGCAGGCCATAAAAGGCCCCCACCGGGCACAGATGCCCGCACCAGCCATTGGCGGCGATCCCCAGGTCGAACAGCAGCACCGCTGCCGCCGCGACCAGGGCGGCACTGCCGCCCAGGATGACGCCGGTGACGATGCCGCGATGAAGCATGGTCACGGGGTTGACGAATTCCCAGACGATGGCGCCGGACGCCGCCGAGCCCACCAGCACCCCGGCCAGCAGCCACAGCCGCAGGCGGCGGTCGAGGCCCAGGCTTTCCTTCAGCCCCAAGCGGCGGCGCAGCCAGACGGCGAAATCGCTGACCAGATTGACCGGGCAGGCCCAGGAACAGAATGCCCGGCCACCGACCAGCAGATAGAAGGCCAGCACGATGACGGCACCGACCAGCGCGGCGGTTTCCAGCATATGACCGGCCAGCAGCGATTGCAGGGCGATCAGCGGATCGGTCAGCGGCAGAACCCCCAGGGTCAGGCTGGAGGCCAGCGTACCCTTGGTGATCCACAGGCCGAACAGCGGCCCGCTGAGGAACACGGCCAGGAAGCCCAACTGCGCGGCCCGGCGGGCCAGCAGCCATTTATGGGCGGACAGCCACCCCGTCTGGGCAGCCTTGGAGGCGCCGGGGATCATGGCTTGAACTCCTTGAAGCCGCCGCCCGAATTGCGTTCGGGTCCGGGCAGGCCCTGCTCCATGCCACGGATGGGCAGTTGCAAATTGTCGTCGATCAGCGCCTTGCCGGCCTTTTCCTTTTCCTTCCAGCCCAGGCGGTAATGCTTGCCCAATTGGCCGACGGCCTGGGCATGGGGCAGAACCTTGATGGCCGCCTCATCCAGCACGCAGGCTTTCTCGCACTTGCCGCAACCGGTGCATTTGTCGGTATGGACCACCGGCAGCAGGAAGGCGTGCTTGCCGGTGCGCTCGTTGTGATGCATCTCGAGCGTGATGGCCTGATTGGTCAACGGGCAGACGCGGTAACAGACGTCACAGCGCAGGCCCAGATAGTTCAGGCAGGTTTCGTGGCCAACCAGCACCGCCACGCCCATCTTGGCGTCCTTGATGTCGGTCAGCGATTTATCCAGCGCTCCGGTCGGACAGGCGGCGACGCAGGGGATGTTCTCGCACATCTCGCACGGCACGTTGCGGCCGGTATAGAACGGCGTGCCCAAGGCCGGACCGTCGCCGGGCTCGGCCAACTTCAGAGTGCCGTAAGGGCAATCGCGCACGCACAGGCCGCAGCGCACGCAGGCGGACAGGAAATCATGGTCGTCGATGGCCCCCGGCGGACGCAGCGCGACCGCCTCGGCCCGCCGATGGGCGGGTATACTGAGCAACAGGGCCAGGGCCCCGGCTCCGCAGGCGGCGCGCAAGCCCCCCGTAAGCAGGCCGCGCCGGTCCATGTTCGCTTTGTTATCGGCCATTTTTTGTCAGCCTCCGGATGGGGCCGCCGTTCCCGTGGGAGAAACGGCGGCCCAGCCCGTTACGCCTTTTCCACCTTGACCGCGCACTTCTTGTAGTCGGTCTCTTTCGAGATCGGGCACGTGGCGTCCAGGGTGAGCTTGTTGACCAGGATGGATTCGTCGAAGAACGGTACGAAAACCAGTCCCTCCGGCGGCCGGTTGCGGCCACGGGTGTCGATGCGGGTCTGGATTTCGCCACGTCGGCTCTTGATCTTCACGACGTCGCCGTTGCGCAGGTTGCGCTTCTTGGCGTCGTTGGGATGCATGTAGCACAGCGCGGCGGGAACCGCCTTAAACAGCTCGGGCACACGCCGGGTCATGGAGCCCGAGTGCCAATGTTCGAGCACGCGGCCGGTGCACAGCCACAGATCGAACTCGGCATCCGGCTTCTCCGGCGGGTCCTGGTACGGCAGGGCGATGATCCAGGCCTTGCCGTCCGGCTTGCCGTAGAACTTCACACCCTCGCCGGTCTTGACGTAGGGGTCGAAGCCCTCGCGGTAACGCCACAGGGTTTCCTTGCCATCGACCACCGGCCAGCGCAGGCCGCGGGCCTTGTGGTACATGTCGAAGTCAGCCAGATCGTGGCCGTGGCCGCGACCGAAGGCGGCATATTCCTCGAACAGGCCCTTCTGGGCGTAGAAGCCGAAGGCCTTGCTTTCGTCGTTCTCGAAGCCGGGGGTCTGGTCCGACACCGGGAACTTGTCTACCTGACCGTTCTTGTACAGCACCTCGAACAGGGTCTTGCCCTTGAGCTGCGGCGCCTTCTCGATCAGATCGGCGGGCCACACTTCCTCGACCTTGAAGCGCTTGGCGAATTCCATCAGCTGCCACAAATCCGACTTGGCCTCGCCCGGAGCCTTGACCTGCTGGCGCCAGAACTGGGTGCGGCGCTCGGCGTTGCCGTAGGCGCCTTCCTTTTCCATCCACATGGCGGTGGGCAGGATCAGGTCGGCCGACAGCGCGGTCACGGTCGGATAGGGATCAGAAACCACCACGAAGGCTTCCGGGTTGCGATAGCCCGGATAGCTTTCCTCGTTCATGTTGGGCGAGGTCTGCATGTTGTTGGTGCACATCACCCAATAGGCATTCAGCTTGCCGTCCTTCAGCATGCGATGCTGCAGCACGGCGTGATAGCCGATCTTGGGATTGATGGTGCCCGCCGGAACCTTCCAGATGCCTTCGGCGATCTGGCGGTGCTTTTCGTTGACCACCACCATGTCGGCGGGCAGACGATGGGCGAAGGTGCCCACTTCGCGGGCGGTGCCGCAGGCCGAGGGCTGGCCGGTCAGCGAGAACGGGCCGCAGCCGGGGGTCGAAATCTTGCCCACCAGCAGGTGCACATTGTAGATCATGTTGTTGACCCACGTGCCGCGCGTGTGCTGGTTGAAGCCCATGGTCCAGAACGAGATGATCTTGACCTTGGGGTCGGCATACATCTTGGCCAGGGCGATCAGCTTGTCTTCGGGCACGCCCGACAGCTTGGACACCTTCTCCACGGTGTATTCGGCGACGAAGGCCTTGAACTCGTCGAAGGTGAAGTTTTCGACCTTGTTGGGGTCGCCCTTGCCTTCGCCATAGCCATTGTTGCCGGCCGCCTGCTCCAGCGGATTGTTGGGACGCAGGCCGAAGCCGATGTCGGTGACGCCCTTCTTGAAGTTCACCGCCTTGGCGATGAAGTCCTTATCGTAGGCGTTGTTCTGGATGATGTAGTTGCAGATGAAGTTCAGGATGGCCAGATCGGTGTTCGGCACGAACACCATGGGCACGTCGGCCAGATCGAACGACTTGTGCTCATAGGTGGACAGCACGGCCACCTTGGCGCCTTCATGGGTCAGGCGGCGGTCGGTGATGCGCGACCACAGGATCGGGTGCATCTCGGCCATGTTGCTGCCCCACAGGGCGAAGGCGTCGGCCTGCTCGATGTCGTCATAACAGCCCATGGGCTCGTCCATGCCGAACGTGCGCATGAAGCCGGTGACGGCCGAGGCCATGCAGTGGCGGGCATTGGGATCCAAATTGTTGGAGCGGAAGCCCGCCTTGTACAGCTTGGACGCGGCGTAGCCTTCCCAGATGGTCCACTGGCCGGAACCGAACATGCCGACGCGGGTGACGCCGTCGGGCTTCTTCAGCTGTTCCTTCCACTTCTCGGCCATGATGTCGAAGGCCTGGTCCCACGAGATCGGCGTGAATTCGCCGTTCTTGTCGAACTTGCCGTTCTTCATGCGCAGCAGCGGCTTGGTCAGGCGGTCCTGGCCGTACATGATCTTGGACAGGAAATAGCCCTTGATGCAGTTCAGGCCACGGTTGACCGGCGCGTCGGGGTCACCCTGGGTCGCCACCACGCGGCCGTCCTGCACGCCCACCAGGACGCCGCAGCCGGTGCCGCAGAAGCGGCACACGCCCTTGTCCCAGCGGATGTTGTTGGGCTTGACGGTCTGCGCCACCGCCGGCACAGCCATGCCGGCCGCCGCCGCGGTGGCGGCAACGGCCTGGGACTTGATGAAGTCGCGGCGGGTTAAGCTCATGGAACGATCTCCCCTTCCAACTCGGAATCGAAATGGTGGTAGGCCAGGGCGACGGACAGCACGCCGTCGGCCTTGATGAATTGTTCGATGGTGGCGCCGGCCCAGGTGCCCGCGGCATCCTCGACGGTGACGATCAGCTTGCCGTCGTCGCCGATCACATGGACCTCGACGCCGGGCAGTTCTTCCAGACGGCGGGCGATGTCATGGCGCTCGTTGGGGCGGGCATGCACCAGGACGCCGCAGATGTTTTCGACCTGACGGACCGGGCGTTCGCCCTCGGCCCTGGCGAATGAATTCACGCGCATGCCTGTTCCTCCGATGGCGACGCGGCCGGAACCAGCGCCAGCGCGCCGACCGGACAGACGGAAAGACAATCGCCGCAGCCGGTACAGGCGGCGGCATCGATGACGGGAAAGGCCCGGCCGCCCAACAGCGGCCGCAGGCGCAGGGCGCGCGGCTCGCACGGATCGGCGCAGGTGCCGCAGGTCACGCCGCGCGCCGCCAGACACGCCCCCCCGACTTCCGCCACCAGAGACTGGTGGACAGAATCCTCCGCAGGCGCGGGGGAGACGTGCTGGCGACCGGTGAGGAAAGCGCGGCGGGACAGGATTCCCGGCATGATCGGACCTCTTGCCACGGCCCGCCCGACCATTCGGGGGAGCCGCTGAGGCAAGAGTGCGCCCGGCTGTGCGGGGCTTACTTGATTTTGGTCAACAAGCCCCTGAAAAACCAAGGGCTATTCCCAGTTCACATGTCGGAAATGACATTTCAGACATAAGTGAATTGGGGGCAAGTCAGGTGTGGTACAGCACACCCGCCTGCAGCATCCGCTCGAACTGGTCGGCGGGAACGGGCTTGGAATAATAGAAACCCTGGACGGTGTCGCATCCGTTGTCGCGCAGGAAGGTGACGTGGTTCTCGATCTCGGCGCCCTCGGCCACCACTTCCAGGTTCAGGCCGCGCGACAGGCCGATGATGGCGCGTGCGATCTCAGCGGTCTTGGGATTGGTGTCCACGTCGGAAATGAAGGCGCGGTCGATCTTGAGCGTGGTGATCGGGAACCGCCCCAGATAGGACAGGCTGGAATAGCCGGTACCAAAATCATCGATGGAAAGGCCAATACCAAGCTCGCGTAAAGCGCTCATCTTGCGCACGGCGCCTTCCACGTCGTGCATCAGCATGCTTTCAGTGATCTCCAGTTCCAGCCAGCGCGGGTCCAGACCGGTGTCGTTCAGGATGCCAACCACCGTGTCGATCAGCGTGCGCGAGCGGAACTGGCGGGCCGAGACGTTGACCGACACCTTGACCGGAATCAGTCCGGCTTGCTGCCAGCCCTTGGTCTGCTCGCAAGAGCGGCGCAGCACCCAGGCGCCGATGGGCTCGATCAGGCCGGTTTCCTCGGCCACCGGGATGAAGTCGGCGGGCGAGACCAAACCGCGTTCGGGATCAAGCCAGCGCACCAGCGCCTCGGCGCCGACGATGCGGTTGTCGGCGGCCCGCACCTTGGGCTGATAGAACACAGCAAATTCCTGCTGCACCAGGGCACGGCGCAGGTGGGATTCCAGGTCCAGGCGCAGCCGCGCCTTCTGGTTCATGTCCTTGCTGAAGAACTGGTACTGGTTGCGCCCCGACACCTTGGCGTGATGCAGCGCATTCTCCGCCTGCTTGACCAGAGCGCCACCACTGGCCGCGTCCTGGGGATAGATGCCGATGCCGATGGAAAAGGTCACCACCACGTCCTGGCCGTCGATGGCGAAGGGCTCGCGCACGGCGCGCAGCACCTTTTCCGCCACGATGACGCTGTCGTCGGTCCCGGCGATGGTCATGACCAGGGCGAATTTGTCACCCTCCAGCCGCACCGCCGTATCGGTCTCGCGGATGCAATGGCGCAGGCGGCGAGCCACCTCGATCAACAGACGGTCGCCCGCACCGTGGCCCAGGGCGTCGTTGACCAGCCCGAAGCGGTCCAGCCCCATCAACAGCAGCGCCACCGAGCCGCCGGTGCGGTTGATGCCCAGCACCGCCTGATCGACGCGGTCGTGAAAGATGTCGCGGTTGGGCAGGCCGGTCAGCTCGTCATGACCGAAGCGGCGGCTGTCCTCGCCCGCCGAGGGACGCAGCAGGCCCAGGTAATGGTTTGGGAAAACCCCGGTGCCGTTGACGGCGCTGACGGTGATGTCGAACAGCCGGTCGGCGCCGTCGGCGCAGCGCACGGTGCCGTGCCAGCGCCCGCCTTCGTGCGCCGCCATGGCCCGCTGCAACTGGTCGCAGGCCAGCGCGCAATCGCTGCCCTCGCGTCCCACCAGCGCGGCGCCGTCATGGCCGGTCATGATCTCGAACGCCTTGTTGACGCGCAGGATGGCATGGGCGGAATCGGTCAGGACCACCGCATCACGGATGTTTTCCAGAATGACGTCGAGAATAGCCTGCTGTTCGTCCATATGCCCCCCTTCGGCAGGGCCATTTATCCAGAGGGCGGCCCCTTGGCGCAACGGCCATCTTGAGACGGCGGCCATGCCGTGCCATGGTTTTGGCATGAAAGACATTCTCTACGGCGCCGTCCCACTGGACCGCGCACACAACCTCCGCCGTGACGCCAAGGCCCTGGAGGCCCTGCGCCGCTCTCCCGACCGCATGGTGATCCCCACCTGGCGCGAAATGTCGCTGGTGGCGGGCGATGCCGCCCTGCCCGAGCAATCCCGCAATGCGCTGTTCCTCGACCGCACCTGCGCCGGGGCCGCCGCCGCCATCGTGGCGCGCGGCACCGTGGGCGCCGAGTTGCTGGAGCGCGCCGACGAGGTGGTGTTCCTGGGCCTCGATGCCCGCAACGCGCCGGTCTTCGCCGCCGATCTGTCCAAGACCGAGCCCGAGGCCAACGGCGACGGCCCGGCCCTGGGCCTGGGCGGCGCCTGGGTCGGCCTGCGCGCCGTCGGCGCCCTGCTGCCCGTCGGCGAGGCGGCGCTGCTGGGCTATGCCCGCGCCATGGCCATCTGGCACCGCCGCCACCGGTTCTGCGGAACCTGCGGCGCCCCCACGGATTCCCGCGAGGGCGGTCACGTCCGCCAATGCGTGGACACCCATTGCAACACCCCGACCTATCCACGCACCGATCCGGCGGTGATCATGCGGGTGACCGACGGCGACACCATCCTGTTGCACCGCCAGCCGTCCTGGCCCGCCGGGCAATGGTCGATCCTGGCCGGATTCGTCGAACCGGGCGAAACCCTGGAGGAAGCGGTGGCCCGCGAAGTGCGCGAAGAAACCGGTATCGAAATCGCCGACATCGCCTATATGGGCAGCCAACCCTGGCCCTATCCCGGCTCGGTGATGCTGGGCTTCGCGGCGCGGGCGGTGGGCGGCACCCTGTGCCCCGATCCGCACGAACTGGAGGACGCCCGCTGGTTCAGCAAGGCGGAAATCCTGGACGCTTTCGACGACCAACACCGCGCCGCCAAGAACGGGCTGTATCTGCCCGCGCACGGCTCGATCTCGCGCCGGTTGGTGGATATGTGGCTGGGGCGGGGTTAGCACAAACCAGCGTCATTCCCGCGCAGGCGGGAATCCATGCGTCCACCCCAAAACCGTTTCCCTGTCAGGCATGGACACCCGCTTTCGCGGGTGTGACGCAGAACAGAACTCACATCTCCCGCACGCCGTCCAGGAAACGATCCAAACCAGTCTTCATGCTGGCGGCGTCGCGGGCCAGGGAATCGGCGGCGGTCAGCACCTCGCGGGCGGCGGCGCCGGTTTCATCGGCGGCGCGGGTGACGGCGCCGATATGAGTGGAGACTTCGTGCGCACCGGTCGCCGCCTGGGCGACATTGCGGGCGATTTCATGGGTGGCGGCGCCCTGCTGCTCCACCGACTGGCTGATGGATTGGGCGATGTCGCTCATGCTCTCGATGGTCTGGCCGATCTCCTGGATGGCGTGAACCGCGTCCGAGCTGGTGCTTTGGATGGCGGCGATCTGGGCGCTGATCTCGTCGGTGGCCTTGGCGGTCTGGTTGGCGAGGTGTTTGACCTCGTTGGCGACCACGGCGAAGCCCTTGCCCGCCTCGCCCGCCCGCGCCGCCTCGATGGTGGCGTTCAGGGCCAGCAGGTTGGTCTGACCGGCGATGCCGTTGATCATGCTGACCACCTCGCCGATGCGCGCCGCCGCTTCCGACAGGCCGCGCACCACGGTGTCGGTACGCCGCGCCGCCTCGACCGCATTACGGGCGATAGCGGCCGATTGCTCGACCTGCCGCGAGATTTCGCCGATGGAGGCATTCAGTTCCTCGGCCGCCGCCGCCACCGTTTCCACATTGGCGGTGGTCTGCGACACCGCCGCCGCCACCACCTGGCTTTCCTCGCTGGTGCGGTCGGCGGTTCCGGTCATGGTATTCGCGGTAGAGCGCATCTGGGCAGCGGCGGCGTTGACCGCCTGGGCGGCCGCCGACACGCCCATTTCCAGTTCCTGCGCCAGATTGGCCAGGGTATCGCGGCGGTCCTGCTCGGCCCGCAGGCGCAGGCGTTCCTGTTCCTCGTGCAAACCCTGAACCTCGATGGCGTTCTTGCGGAACACCTCGATGCTCTGGCTCATCTCGCCGATTTCATCCTTGCGGCCATGCAGGGCGACGGTCACCGAGGTATCGCCATCGGCCAGACGGTGCATGGCGCCGGAAATGGTGGACAGCGCGCTGACGATGCGGGCGCCCACCAGATAGGAAATGCCCAGCACAACCAGCATCACCACCGCCACCAGGATGCCCTGGCGCGCCACCTGCCGCCAGAAGGCGGCATCCACGTCATCGATATAGATTCCCGAACCGACCACCCAGCCCCATTCATCCACGCCCATGACATAGGACACCTTGGGCACCGGCTGTTCAAAGCCCGGCTTGGGCCACAGGTAATCCACGAAGCCAGCCTTGTCGGCAGCCACCTTGGCGACGAACTCGCTGAACAGCTTCTTGCCTGCCGGGTCCTTGAACTCGGCCAGGTCCTTGCCTTCCAACTCGGGCTTGATGGGGTGCATGATCATGCGGGCGCGCATGTCGTTGACCCAGAAATATTCGTTGCCGCCATAGCGCAGCGCCCGCAGCGACGACAACGCCGCCGCCTGGGCCTGTTCGGTGCTCAGGCGACCGGCCTTGGCCTCGGCCAAATAATGGCGCACCAGACCGTGGCCGACCTCGACCACATGCTGGGTCTTGAGACGGCGGCCGTCCAGCAGCTCGCTTTTAAGATTGGTCAGGGCCAGCGTGACCATCAGGCCCATGCCGACCAGTGAAGCCGCGACGATCAGCAGGATTTTCGCGCGCACGCGCCAATTGTCGATGAACATTTCCGCTCCCCGCATCCCGATTATGGTTTCGGGTTATGCCCGAGGCCTTCGGCCTCTGTGCATTATTGAGCCACGCCACGGCCCGCGCGGTCAATCAGACGATTGACGGAAGCAGTCCCGGGACGAAAAACGCAGGGAAAGGCCACATCCTTGGGATGTAACTCAAAGAAAAAGGGGGTTGCCAAGTTGTGGCAACCCCCTTTGGTATTAACCCGTTGGAAATATCAGCGCGGCAATTCGCTGCTGCCCATCAGGAATTCATCCACCGAGCGGGCGGCCTGACGGCCTAATGACGAGAGACGGCGGCGCGGGTGTACGTCCGGCCCATTACCTCAGGAAATTCATGATCTCATCGACAGCCTTGTCCGCACCTAAAGCCTTCCTACGCGCACACTCATATAATTCATTATACATTTTATAGTATTTTGGACGATTCACATCACCAACTTGATCCAAAATACTTATATCCCAAAACTCTTCCACAATCCGCCCCAATACATCAGATATTTTTATTTTATAATCATTATCACCTATCTCATCGTTGTACACTTTCTCAATCTTCAGGGAATAATTTTCCGTCGAAAATGTGAAGCCACCATTATCGCCAGCAGCTTGCCAATCCAACTCTCCCGCCATCGTTTTGTCATGAAGACGCTCAAAAAGCTGCACAGCTTTCGAATCAGACATCACGACCTCGCCTTCAACTTAAGTGAAACCAGAATCTCATGTATTCTATTAAGATCAAAAGATATAGAGTCATTTAAAGTTGCCGCATCCGGCACCTTGCCCTTCCTCAATAGATGATCAACCTTACTTTCCATTTCAGTTATTTTTTGTATCACCGACTGAATTTCTGTTTTCTGAAACGACGTTAAGTCACGATTTAATTCCTTCACTTCAATCAGAAGCCTCTTAAGGGCAGTATATCTATCAAGTATAATATCCCAAGCCCCATGACGATGATGACGTTTTATATCTTCCATAATAGATGCCGCAGCCGAAAAATCTGCAACTGCATCAAACAGTCGAACACTGTTTACCGCCCGAACAGCCGCCGCTTCAGCTTTCAAGGCAGCTCGCCGGGCCTCATAAACACTAAATATAGTGTATATAAAACCGACAATGGAGACGATCAATCCGAGAATGCCGGAAACATCTGCCAAACTATGCGGCGCCCACACGAACGAAGATGCGTCTGCCACGGTCGAACCAGCCAAAAATAATGCCTCACGCGTCGATTATAACGCGTGAGGCATAATGACGAAATCACAACCTTTGCGTCAGCGCGGCAATTCGCTGCTGCCCATCAGGAACTCGTCCACCGAACGGGCGGCCTGACGGCCTTCGCGGATGGCCCACACCACCAGGGACTGGCCGCGGCGGATGTCACCGGCGGCGAAGACCTTGGGGTTCGAGGTGCGGTAGCTGTCGGTGTCGGCCTTGACATTGCCGCGCTGGTCCTTGTCCAGGCCCAGGCCATCGACCAGACCTTCGTGCACCGGGTGCACGAAGCCCATGGCCAGCAGCACCAGATCGGCCTCGATGGTCAACTGGCCAACCGGGTTGAACTGGGCATCCACCTGGACGCAGTTCAGGCCGGTGACCTGACCGTTCACGCCGAAGAACGACTTGGTGACGATGGACCAGCGGCGCTCGCAGCCCTCGTCATGGCTGGTCGAGGTGCGCAGCTTGTTGGGCCACAGCGGCCAGGTGGCCAGCTTGTCTTCCTTCTCGGGCGGCTTGGGCATGATTTCGATCTGGGTGACCGAAGCGGCGCCCTGGCGGTTGGAGGTGCCGACGCAATCGGCGCCGGTGTCGCCGCCGCCGATCACCACCACGCGCTTGCCGGTGGCGAGGATGTCCTCGCCCTGGATGGCCTCGCCCGAAACCCGGCGGTTCTGCTGGGTCAGGAAATCCATGGCGAAGTGCACGCCCTTGAGGTCGCGGCCGTCCACGTCCAGATCGCGCGGCTTTTCCGAACCGCCGGTCAACAGCACGGCGTCAAAGGCGTTCAGTTCGGACACCGGCACGGTCACACCCACATGGGCGTTGGTGCGGATTTCCACGCCCTCGGCCACCATCTGGGCGGCGCGGCGCTCGATGATCGTCTTTTCCAGCTTGAAATCCGGAATGCCATAGCGCAGCAGACCGCCCACCTGGGCGTTCTTCTCGAACAGCACCACCGAGTGACCGGCGCGGGCCAGTTGCTGGGCAGCGGCCATGCCGGCCGGACCGGCACCGACCACCGCCACCTTCTTGCCGGTGCGCGGCTTGGAGGTGTCGGCCTTGACCAGACCGTCGGCCCAGGCACGCTCGACGATGGCGTGCTCGATGGTCTTGATGGCCACCGGGCTGTCTTCCAGGTTCAGGGTGCAGGCGGCCTCGCACGGGGCGGGGCAGACGCGGCCGGTGAATTCCGGGAAGTTGTTGGTGGAGTGCAGGACCTCGATCGCCTCGGCCCAGCGGTTCTTGTAAACCAGATCGTTCCAATCCGGGATGATGTTGTTCACCGGGCAACCCTGGTGGCAGAACGGCACGCCGCAATCCATGCAACGCGCGCCCTGCTTGGACAATTCCTCGTCCGACAGCGGCTTGGAGAACTCGTTGTAGTGCTTCACGCGCTCCTCGGGCTTTTCATAGCCCGGAGTCTGACGCTGAAACTCCTTGAAACCGGTCGCCTTACCCATCTTAACGGCCTCCCACAACAGCAGCCTTGGGGGCCTGGGCCTGGGCCATTTCCTCAAGCGCGCGGCGGTAATCCACCGGCATCACCTTGACGAACTTGGGCATGTAATATTCCCAATTCAGCAGGATTTCATGGGCCCGCTTGGACCCGGTGTAGTGGATGTGGTTGCGCAGCATGGCCTGGATGCGGTCGGCGTCGCCCCGGGTCATGTCGCCCAGGATGTCCACGCGGCCGTGGGTTTCCAGATCGTTGCTGAGGCCCTCATGCTTGGCCATCGCCTCTTCCTCGGCGGTGACCGGCTCCAGCTCGACCATCGCCATGTTGCAGCGCTTGGCGAAGTCGCCCGCCTCGTCCATCACATAGGCGACGCCGCCCGACATGCCCGCCGCGAAATTGCGGCCGGTCGGGCCGATGACCAGGACGCAGCCGCCGGTCATGTATTCGCAGCCATGGTCGCCCACGCCCTCGACCACCGCGATGGCGCCCGAGTTGCGGACGGCGAAACGCTCGCCGCCGACGCCGCGGAAATAGACCTCACCCTCGGTGGCGCCGTACAGCACGGTGTTGCCGACGATGATGTTGTCTTCCGGCACGATCTTGGACGATTTGGGCGGATAGATGATGATCTTGCCGCCCGACAGGCCCTTGCCCACGTAGTCGTTACCCTCGCCTTCCAGCTCCAGCGTCACGCCGCGCGCGGCGAAAGCGCCGAAGGACTGGCCGGCGGTGCCGGTCAGCTTGATGGCGATGGTGTCGTCGGCCAGACCCTCGGCACCGTGCGCCAGGGCGACCGCGCCGCCCAGCATGGCACCGACGGAACGGTCGTAATTGTGCACGGCCTTGGCGATCTTGACCGGTTTCTTGCTCTGGATGGCGGGTTGCGCCTCGGCGATCAGCTGGCGGTCCAGGACATTATCGACCTCGTGATCCTGGTCCTCGACCTTGAACACCGGCTGGCCCTTGGCATCCACCTTGTGGAACAGGCGGGTGAAGTCCAGGCCAGAGGCCTTCCAATGCTCGATGGCCTTGTTGGTGTCCAGCAGCTCGGACCGGCCGATCATTTCCTGCATGGTGCGGAAGCCCAGCTTGGCCATCCACTCACGCACTTCCTCGGCGACGAAGAAGAAATAGTTGATGACGTGCTCGGGCTGGCCCTTGAATTTCTTGCGCAGCTCGGGGTCCTGGGTGGCGACGCCGACCGGGCAGGTGTTCAGATGGCACTTGCGCATCATGATACAACCGGCGGCGATCAGCGGCGCGGTGGCGAAGCCGAATTCGTCGGCACCCAGCAGCGCGCCGATGATGACGTCACGGCCGGTGCGCAGCGCGCCGTCCACCTGCACCGAAATCCGCTTGCGCAGATTGTTCAGCACCAGGGTCTGGTGGGTTTCGGCCAGACCGATTTCCCACGGAGAGCCCGCATGCTTGATGGAGGTCAGCGGCGAGGCGCCGGTGCCGCCGTCGAAGCCCGAGATGGTGACGTGGTCGGCCTTGGCCTTGGACACGCCAGCCGCCACGGTGCCGACGCCCAGTTCGGACACCAGCTTGACCGAGATGCGGGCCACCGGGTTGACGTTCTTCAGGTCGAAGATCAGCTGGGCCAAGTCTTCGATCGAATAGATGTCATGGTGCGGCGGCGGGCTGATCAGGCCAACGCCGGGGGTCGAGTGGCGCAGCTTGGCGACGAAGGCATCCACCTTGTGGCCGGGCAGCTGGCCGCCCTCGCCGGGCTTGGCGCCCTGGGCCATCTTGATCTGGATGTCGTCGGCATTGACCAGATATTCGGCGGTGACGCCGAAACGGCCCGACGCCACCTGCTTGATGGCCGAACGCATGGAATCGCCGTTGGCCAGACGCTTGAAGCGCGCCGGGTCCTCGCCGCCCTCGCCGGTGTTGGACTTGCCGCCGATGCGGTTCATGGCGACCGCCAGGGTCGAGTGCGCCTCGGCCGAGATGGAGCCCATGGACATGGCGCCGGTGGCGAAACGCTTGACGATGGCGCTGGCGGGTTCCACCTCGTCGATGGAAATACCGTTGCCAGCCGGCTTGATCTCGAACAGGCCGCGCAGGGTCAGCAGACGCTTGGACTGTTCGTCGATCTGGGCCGAGAACTGCTTGAAGGTCTCGTAATTATTGGTGCGGACCGCGTGCTGGATGGTCTGGATGGTGCCCGAGGTCCAGGCATGTTCCTCGCCACGGTTCCGCCACGCGTACTCGCCGCCCACGTCCAGCGCATTCTTGTAAACCGGCGCATCGGAATAGGCCAGCTTGTGGCGGCGCACCGATTCCTCCGCGACCTGGGTCAGGCCGACGCCTTCGATCCGGCCCTTGGTGCCCGCGAAGTACTTGTCCAGGAACGGGGTCGACAGGCCGACCGCGTCGAAAATCTGGGCGCCGCAATAGGATTGATAGGTCGAGATACCCATCTTGGCCATCACCTTCAGGATGGCCTTGTCGATGCCCTTGATGAAGCGCTTCTGCACTTCATAGCCGGACAGCTGCTCGGGCAGGGTCGGGCGCATGGCCTCCAGCGTCTCGAAGGCGAGATACGGATTGATGGCCTCGGCGCCGAAACCGGCCAGACAGCACATGTGATGGATTTCGCGGGCTTCACCGGTCTCGATCACCAGACCGACCTGGGTGCGCAGACCCTCGCGGATCAGGTGATGATGCACCGCCGACACCGCCAGCAGCGACGGCACCGGAATGCGGTCGGCGCCAACCTTGCGGTCGGACAGGATCAGGATGTTGTAGCCCTCGCCCACCCGGCCCTGGGCGTCGCGGCACAGGGATTCGATGGCCTTTTCCATCCCGGCGGCGCCGGAGGAAGCAGGCCAGGTGATGTCCAGCGTGACCGAGCGGAAGCCGGAATCCGGCACCTGCTCGATGCGGCGGATCTTCTCCAGATCCTCGTTGGTCAGGATCGGCTGCTTGACCTCAAGCCGCTTGCTTTCGGCACCGTGATTGATGGCCAGCAGGTTGGGACGCGGGCCGATCAGGCTGACCAGGCTCATGACCGATTCCTCGCGGATCGAATCGATCGGCGGATTGGTCACCTGGGCGAATTGCTGCTGGAAGTAGTTGAACAGGTTCTTCGGCTTGTCCGACAGCACCGCGATCGGGGTATCGGTACCCATGGAACCGATGGCTTCCTGGCCGGTCACCGCGATGGGCTGCAGCAGGAACTTGACGTCTTCCTGGGTGTAGCCGAACACCTGCTGACGGTCCAGCAGGGTATCACCGTCGAAGCCCTTGGCCTCGACGTCGATCTTGAGGTCTTCCAGCACCAGCTGCGCCTCGTCCAGCCATTGCTGGTAGGGCTTCTCGGTGGACAGCTTGGCCTTGATCTCGGAATCGTCGATCAGACGGCCGTTCTCCAGGTCGATCAGCAGCATCTTGCCGGGCTGCAGGCGCCACTTCTTGACGATCTTGTCCTCGGGGATGGGCAGCACACCCATCTCGGACGCCAGCAGCAGCTTGTCGTCCTCGGTGATCAGATAGCGGGCCGGACGCAGGCCGTTGCGGTCCAGGGTGGCGCCGATCATGCGGCCATCGGTGAAGCACACGGCGGCCGGGCCGTCCCACGGCTCCATCAGCGCGGCGTGGTATTCGTAGAAGGCGCGGCGCTTCTCGTCCATCAGCGGATTGCCGGACCAGGCTTCCGGCACCAGCATCATCATGGCGTGCGGCAGGGAATAGCCGCCCAGCACCAGCAATTCCAGGGCGTTGTCGAAGCTGGCGGTATCCGACTGGCCCTCGGCGATCAGCGGGAACAGCTTGGCCAGATCCTCGCCCAGCACCGGGCTGCTCATGGCCTTGCGGCGCGCGTTCATCCAGTTGACGTTGCCGCGGAGCGTGTTGATCTCGCCGTTATGGCAGATCATGCGGAACGGATGGGCCAGACGCCAGGACGGGAAGGTGTTGGTCGAGAAACGCTGGTGCACCAGGGCCAGGGCCGAGGTCATGCGCGCATCGGCCAGATCGCGGTAATACACGCCCACCTGATCGGCCAGCAGCATACCCTTGTAGACCAGGGTGCGCGACGACAGCGACGGGATGTAGAAATCCTTGTCCGCACCGGCCGGAACGCGGTTCTCGGCCTGCTTGCGGATGACGAACAGCTTGCGCTCGAAGCTGTCCTGGTCGGGGCAATTGGTGCCGCGGCCGATGAAGATCATGCGGACCTTGGGCTCGGTCGGCTTGACCGTCTCGCCCAGGCAGGAAGCATCGACCGGAACCTCGCGCCAGCCCAGAACGGTCTGGCCCTCGGCCTTGACCAGTCGCTCGACCATGCTTTCGCAGGCGGCGCGCAGGCCGGAATCCTTGGGCAGGAACACGGTACCGGCGGCCCAGCAGCCGCTTTCCGGTAGCGACACGCCGATGGCGGCGGCTTCGGCGCGCAGGAACGCCTCGGGCAATTGGATCAGGATGCCCGCGCCGTCACCGGCCAGCGGATCGGCACCCACAGCGCCACGATGGGTCAGGTTTTTGAGGATCTCCAGACCCTGCTGGACGATTTCGTGCGACTTGCGGTTCTTGATGTCGGCGATGAAGCCGACGCCGCAAGCGTCGTGTTCATACTGCGGGTCGTAAAGTCCCTGCACTTCAGGCAATCCGCTCATCTGACGCTCGGTTCCTCTTGATCACGGCGCGGGGACGGCCGTCCCGGTCCGCGACCGATTTCATAGTTATAAGAATGGAGACCCGGCCCTTCGCGCACCCGCACGGATACGCACACGCCCCAGCCCCTTCGGCGCAAAGGTGACTTCATACGGCATTCGCCGTGCCACGCCAAGGAAAAGACACCTCGGCAAAGCAGCTCCCTATTAACGCAAAGACGAGCTGTGTCATACTGCCCCTCGGGGTAGGGACGAGGTGGAAATTTCGTGCGCGCGCGTTTTATTTTCGCTTTCGTGCTGGTGACGTTGGTCGTAGGCGGCGGATTGATCGCCGCCTTGTGGCGCGCCCCCACCCCACGGACCATCCTGGTGCTGAACAACGCGGCGGTGGCGGAGGCCGCCTTTAACGGGCTGCGCGATGGATTGGCCGCGTTGGGCTGGCGCGAAGGGCGCGACATCCAGTTCCTCCATCCCGGCCCGCAGCCATCGACAACGCGCCTGCGCACCCAAGCCCGCGACCTGATCGACGGCAACACCGCCCTGGTGGTGACGCTGTCCACCCCCGCCGCCCTGGCGGCGCGTGAAGAGGCTGAGCGCAACGGCCTGCCGCTGCTGATGGCGCCCGCCGCCGATCCGGTGGCGGTCGGGCTGGTTTCCGGCCTGTCCCATCCCGGCCAGCAGATCACCGGCGTAGCCTTTGGACTGCAAGAGGCGCGGCGGCTGGAATACCTGACCCGGATCGTCCCGGCCGCGCGGCGTATCTGGGTTCCGTTCGACCATGCGGACCCCAGCCCCCAGGCCAGTTTCCTGCGTCTGCGCGAGGCCGCCGCCAAGTTGGGCCTGACCCTGGTGGAGGCCGATGTGCGCGGACAGGCCGCCTTGCGCGCGGCGCTCGACACGCTGCCCATGGACGTGGACGCCATCTTCGTGCCGCCCGATGCCGCCCTGGCCAGCAATCTGCGTCCGATCCTGTCCATCGCCGCCGCCCGCAACCTGCCGGTCAGCGTTCCCCATCGCGACGGGGTTGCACAAGGCGCGCTGTTCTCGTATGGCTTCGATCTTTACGCGGCGGGAAAGCAGGCTGCCCGGCTGGCAGACCGTATTCTGTCGGGAACGCCCGCCGCCGATCTGCCCATCGAGTTCGCCGAAATGGAGGTCACCCTGAATCTGGCCGCTGCCGATCGCCTGGGCCTGCGCATCCCCGACGACATCCTGCGCCACGCCAATATCGTCGGCCGTCCGGGCGAGTAGCATTCATGCGGTTGAAGCAGCGCCTTGCCCTGGCCATCGTCCTGCTTGCGGTCCTGCCGCTGGCGGCGGCTGGCACCGTGCTGACCCGCGCCGCCTATGTGGCGGCCTATGACCTGAAACTTGCCGAACAACGCCAGGCCGCCGCCCAGGCAACCACCGAGGTCGAGGCCCTGGTGGCCGGGTTGGCGCGCGAGCTTCAACTGATGGTCAGGGTCAAGGGCCTGAGCCGCCTGTCAGCCGCCGACCAGCGTGCCATGCTGAGCGAGCTGCTGGCCTGGGAAAACCAGTTCGCCGAACTGGCCTGGCTGGATTCCGAGGGGCGGGAAAAGGCACGGGTATCACTGCATCAGGTGTTCGGCCCCGGCGACCTGGGCAGCCGCGCCACCTTGCCCGAATTCGAGATGCCGCGCGCCAGCGGCGGCGCCGCTTTCGGTTCCATCGAGATCGATGACGCCACCGCCGAACCGCTGATGGCGGTGTCGGTGCCGGAACTGAACCCGCGCAACGGCATGGTCAGCGGCGTCCTGGTGGCACGGCTGCGCCTGAAACGCATGTGGGACGTGGTCGTGCGGTCACGCAACGCCAATGCCGACCAGCTTATCTATATCGCCGATCCCAGCGGGTTGGTGGTCGCCCACCCCAATCCCTCGCTGGTGCTGCGCGGCACGCGGACCATCCTGCCGCAACGGGACGGCATCACCACCGGTCTGGATGGCGGCCGCGTGCTGGCGGCGCGCGTCACCCTGGTCGCCGGTGCCCGCGAACTTGCGGTGGTCGCCGAACAGCCGCTGACCCAAGCCCTGGCCCTGCCGTTGCAGACGGCGCTGACCACCCTGGCCGTGGTCGCCGGAACGCTGGCCGCGGCGTTGGCGCTGGCGTTCCTGGCAGGCACATCGATCCTGCGCCCGATCCAGCGGCTGGCCGAAGTGGCGGGCCGTATCAGCGCCGGCGACCTGTCTTACCGCGCCGCCAACGAGGAACGCAGCGACGAAATCGGCGATCTGGCCCGCGCCTTCAACGCCATGACCGCCCGCCTGGTGGATCTGGTCGCCACCCTGGAAGCGCGGGTCGAGGACCGCACCCGCGACCTGACCACCGCCCAGGCCCGGCTGCGCGAAGCCATCGAGAGCGTTTCCGAAGGCTTCATCCTGTGCGACGCCAATGACCGGGTGGTGATCGCCAACCATCGTTTCCGCGATTTCTATCCCGAAATCGCTCATCTCGCCCAGGAAGGCCGCCCGTTCCGCCATCTGCTGGAAGCCGCCAGCCGCCTGGGACTGGCCTGCGACGTGGACAAGCGGAACAGATGGCTGGAGGAACGGCTGTCCCTGCGCGAAAGCCAGACGCCGCATCTGCAGCATCTCAGCTCGGGCCGCTGGCTGCTGATCAACGAGCGGCGCACCGCCAGCGGCCAGGTGGTCGCCATCTACACCGACATCACCGACCTGAAGGTGGGCGAGGAAGAACTGCGCCACGCCAAGGCCCAGGCGGAAAGCGCCGCCCAGGCGAAAAGCGAGTTCCTGGCCAGCATGAGCCACGAATTGCGCACACCGCTGAACGCCATCATCGGCTTTTCCGACACCATGCTGAACCAGATTTTCGGGCCATTGGGCAACGCCCGCTATCAGGAATACGCCCGCGACATCCTGGATTCCGGCCATCACCTGCTGTCGCTGATCAACGACATCCTGGACCTGTCCAAGATCGAGGCGGGCGCCATGGTGGTGGACCAGCACCCGGTGGCATTGGGCGAGGTGGTGGAACGGGCCTTGAGCATGACCCGCGACTCGGCCCTGGCCAACGGCCTGACCCTGGACGTGGACATTCCCGCCGATTTGCCCGCCGCCAGGGGCGACGAACGCCGCCTGTTGCAGGTGATGCTGAACCTGCTGTCCAACGCGGTGAAATTCACCCCCGAGGGCGGCATCGTCGCCATTTCCGCCACGGCGGACGATCAGGGCCTGATCGTCCGGGTGGCCGATACCGGCATCGGCATCGCCGAGGAAGACATCCCCCTGGCCCTGGAAGCCTTCGGCCAGATCGAATCCTCGCAGTCGCGCCGCTTCCCCGGTTCGGGGCTGGGATTGCCGCTGTCGCGCAAGCTGGTCGAATTGATCGGCGGCAGCCTGACCATCGAAAGCGCCGTGGGAACCGGCACTACCGTGATCGTGCGTTTGCCCAGGGCGGAAGCGGAACGGGGTACGGAAGATGCGTGACCCCGCCGTGCTTCAGGCGCGTAAGGTGCGGCGGATCTGTTCCATGGCCAGCCGGATGCCCAAGCTCCGATCGGCGGGATCATCATAGGCATTCATCAAGTCGATATACGCCCGCACGGCCACCTCGGCCAATTCGGCGGCGGCCACGTCCCGCCCGGCATCGGCATACACCTGGGCAACGGCTTCGGCGATTTGCTGGCAGAGAACAGCATCCCAGGGGATGCGCCCCTTCCCGGTCTGCCCCAACCACATCGCCCCGGTGCCGGTCAGCAGCCAGTCGATGCTGATCCCCAGCCCATGCAACGCCTCCAGACTATCCGCCTGAGGAAGCCGGTGCGCGCTCTCATAGGATTGATAGGCACGCAATTTGACGCGCAGCCGCGAAGCCATCTCGGTTTGCGTCAAACCCAGGATTTCCCGCGCATCTCGGAGGCGCCGGGCCATTGGTTCATGCGCCAGACCCACGATGGGACCTCCTGGCACCCGCGCCCCGCCGAGGCGATTGCGCCCACCCCCCCCGAGTATATGCGCGAACGTGCATCATAAAACGACCTGCTACCGCTGAGCGATTGCACTTGCTGCGCACGAACGTGCGTGATACCGTGATCAATATGTCGATCCGCTTCGTACTTTTGACCAACTCCTCACCACAGCAAGAAGGCGAATGCGCCCAGATGGACATATTCATTCGCAAAAGCCGCCTTCCCCCTCCGGCAGGCAAGGCTGCAAGTGGATAGGGTGTCGGCAGGAAGCAGTTTCCGGCCGCGCTTACCCCTTCACGCGATATTTTTCCCTGCATTCGACCTTTCGCCTCACTCCCCCATGCGTGAAGCCCTGGACGTGCGGGCATTCCGTCGCGCCCAGGTGGACATACCTCTTCAACCTAGCATGCCACCCCACCCCGGCAACGCGCAAAGTGAGGGGAAACACCGATGGTCTGCGCGATATGCCGCAAAAGCCACCTTGAGTTGATAAACGCAAGGAGAAACGTCAATCATGACGCCCCATCCCCATGAACGCGCCGCCCCGGCAAGAAGCGCGGCGCGGGCCGAGAATGGCGAGGAAACCACCTTGCATATCCGGGTTCTGAACGCCCTGGATCACATTCCCACCGGACTGGCGGTGCAAGACGAGCATGGCGGTTTCCTGTTCGCCAATCGCGTTTTCCGCGACCTGCATGGCGGATCAGCGACCTTGCTTCACCACCATTCCGAACACCACGCCAACGCTTGGCGGCATGCGTCCGGCCGCTGGCTGATGATCCACAAAACGCCGGTCGCCGATGGGCAGACCGTCGCCATCTACACCGACATCACCGACCTGAAGGCGGGCGAAGAGGAATTGCGCCACGCCAAAACCCAGGCGGAAAGTACCGCCCAGGCAAGAAGCGAATTCCTGGCCAGCATGAGCCACGAATTGCGCACGCCGCTGAACGCCATCATCGGCTTTTCCGACACCATGCTGAATCAGGTGTTCGGACCGCTGGGCAATGCCCGCTACCAGGAATATGCCCGTGACATCCTGAATTCCGGCAAATACCTGCTGTCGCTGGTCAACGACCTTCAGGACCTGTCCAGGATCGAGGCGGGCGCCATGGTGGCCGAGCAGCACCCGGTGGCATTGGGCGAGGTGGTGGAACGGGCCTTGAGCATGACCCGCGACTCGGCCCTGGCCAACGGCCTGACCCTGGACGTGGACATTCCCGCCGATTTGCCCGCCGCCAGGGGCGACGAACGCCGCCTGTTGCAGGTGATGCTGAACCTGCTGTCCAACGCGGTGAAATTCACCCCCGAGGGCGGCATCGTCGCCATTTCCGCCACGGCGGACGATCAGGGCCTGATCGTCCGGGTGGCCGATACCGGCATCGGCATCGCCGAGGAAGACATCCCCCTGGCCCTGGAAGCCTTCGGCCAGATCGAATCCTCGCAGTCGCGCCGCTTCCCCGGTTCGGGGCTGGGATTGCCGCTGTCGCGCAAGCTGGTCGAATTGATCGGCGGCAGCCTGACCATCGAAAGCGCCGTGGGAACCGGCACTACCGTGATCGTGCGTTTGCCCGTCGCAGGCGAATAACGCACAAGTTCAGTAGAACTTTTCAAAACGCCACTGTTCGTTTTGCATTGCCGCAACAGGTGGCTTTCCTTCCCTAACAAGGTTGGCTATGGTGGCCGAAGGGTGGAGAGAAATGGGATGTCCCGTTGTTCTGTCGAACAGCGGCCTGCAACCCAAAACGGTTTCAAGGGACGGACTTAATCAAACGATGAGCGACGACTTCGAGCTTTTCGACGATACTCCCGCCCCCGCTGCCTCGGCGCCCGCTCCCGCGTCTTCCTCCGATCTCTTCTTCGACGATGACGGCGACGATTCAGGCCCTGCCGCCCCGGCTGGCATGAGCATGAAGGAGCGCGTCGCGCAATATGTCGAGCTGTTCGCCGTGGACGCTGAATCCCAGGTGCTGATCCGCGGCAACAGCCAAGAGATCATGCGCGCCACCGAGCAATTGGTGACCGGAGCCTCGGATTGGGTCACCCGCTTCCCGCCCTTCGGCGAAAAGCTGGCAGGCGATGCCGGAACCACCCTCAAGGGCGTGCTGGTGGAGCATTGGCGCCACCTGTATTCCTGTGAATTCACTGCCGATTATATCGCCACCGCCCAGCAATTGGGCTTCATGCTGGCCTATCTGGACCTGGGCGCCAGCTGGTATCAGGCCATGGCTGCGGCCGGGGCCGCCCGCGCCCTGTCCATGCTCAAGGGTAACCGCCGCTTCGAGGCGCTGTCCCAGGCCATGGGCAAGGTGGCACAGATGGATGTGTCGCTGGTCACCCACGATTATTTCGAGGCGGCCAAGCAGGCCCGCGCCAAGACCGTCACCGATCTGGCCTCCGGCTTCGAACGTTCGATCAAGGGCGTGGTGGACGAAGTGGGCGCCATGGCGGCGACGCTGAAATCCCACTCCGACGAAATGCTGTCGCGTCTGTCGCACATGGATTACGAGACGGTCAACATGGCTGCCGCCGCCGAGGAAGCGGCGTTCAGCGTGGACAACATCTCGCAGAACACCTCGGACCTGGCCAACAGCATCGAACATATCCGGGTCAACGTGGTGCGCACCGCCGATGCCGCCGAGCAGGCCGCCCAGGCCGCCCAGGCCACCGACGAGGCCATGCGCGGTCTGCTGGATGTCGCCTCGCGCATCGGCAAGATCGGCGAGACCATCGACACCATCGCGCGCCAGACCCGCATGCTGGCCCTGAACGCCACCATCGAAGCGGCCCGCGCGGGCAATGCCGGGCGCGGTTTCGCCGTGGTGGCCCAGGAAATCAAGAAGCTGTCCGAGCAGACCAGCAACGCCACCCACGACATCGCCGCCTCGGTGCAGGAGGCGGTCAGCGCCACCAACACGGCGGTGGATACCATTCATCACACCGTGGCCGCCGTGTCGGGCATCAATCAGGTGGCGACCGACGTGCGCCAAGCGGTGGAGGCCCAAACGTCTTCCACCGGCACCATCGCCGCCCATGTGGGCGAAGCCGCCTCGGGCGCCAAGGCGGTGACCAGCTCGGTCAACAGCGCCATCGAGGCCTTGGGCGTGTCGTCCTCGGCAGCGGGCGAACTCAACCGCTCTGCCGACGCCCTGGCCGCCAAGGCCAACCACATGCGCAACGAAGTCGATAATTACCTCGCCCGCCTGCGCGAGATGGGCTGAGCCGCAAGGGCTCAGCCAGCGGATCGCGCTTTTTCTGCGCGACGCACAACCCCATACCCACCGGTAGAATAGCTTACACCCAATACTTCATGGAAAAGCGCCGACGCCGAACGGTTACTGACCTTTGCGCGCCAGCTTCTTGATGAAAACCCAGAAGGTTCCCAGGATGGGGCTGACCTTGAGGTGAACGCGCACCTTGTGCGGCAGACGGGCCACCGCGCAATCGAACACCACGTTCAGTTCGCCGCTGGCGACACCGTTGTGGAACTGCTTTTCGACCAGGGAATTTCCCGCCCAACGCGCCACTTCGTCAAAGAAATCGCGGCCGACCAGCGACGGGCGGGGCGGACCGAAATCATCGGGTTCAGTGTCGTTATAGGCCACAACCTTGCCGTCCCGATCCAGTTCGGCGGCGCCATACGGCAGACGCGCGACTTCATCGGCGCTCACGCGCTGCAAGGGATTCTCGGGATCGTCCTCGGCGAAGGCATAGACCGTCATGTTCCACGGCCCCGCCTGAGTGGTGATTGTCGGCATGAAAACTCTTCACCTCTTACTCCCGGCAGGAATTTGCCGTATTATCCACGCTCGGTCCACAGGGAAAACGTGGTCAAGCGGTATGGAGCTCAAGGACTACAACGGAAGATTGGAAGTGGAATTGCCCGGCGCCCTCGATCTGGTGGCCGCTGGGGAGTTGCGCGACCTGCTGCTTGATGCCCTGGCGAAAGACAGCGCCGCCGATGTGGTGCTGCGGGCCGGGGCGGTCGAACGGATCGGCACAGCCGCCATTCAGGTCATCCTGGCGGGCGAACCTGCCTTCCGCACCGCAGCCCGCCGCCTGGAAATCGAGAGCGCTTCTCCGGCCTTGGCGGCATCGTTCCGCCAATTGGGGCTGGGCGAGGATCTGGATAAACTTCTACTGATTGCCTGACAGGGGATAACTCATGGGTAAGAGCGTTCTCGCCGTCGATGATTCCAAGACGATGCGCGACATGGTCTCCTTCACGCTGCGCGGCGCCGGTTATACGGTGCTGGAGGCCGAGCACGGCGTCGCGGCGCTGAAGGTGCTGCAAGGCCAGAAGGTCGACGTCATCATCACCGACGTCAACATGCCCGAGATGGACGGCATCACGCTGACCCGCCGCATCCGTGCCCTGCCGACCCAGGCGGGCACGCCGATTCTGATCCTGACCACGGAAAGCGACCAGTCCAAGAAGGACGAAGGCCGCGCCGCCGGTGCCACCGGCTGGATCGTCAAGCCGTTCAGCCCCGACAAGCTGTTGCAGATCGTCGCCAAGGTCTGCCCGTAGGACCACGCGAAAGGATGCCGGGCATGAGCGAGGATCTGGGCTACGACCTGTCGCAGTTCAAGGCGACCTATTTCGAGGAATGCGCCGAACTGCTGGCCAATGCCGAGGAGACGCTGAGCCGTCTTCAGGACGGCAGCGGCACGGCCGAGGACCTGAACGCGGTGTTTCGCTGCGTCCACTCCATCAAGGGGGGCGCCGGGGCGTTCGCGTTCGAGGATCTGGTCCACTTCGCCCATGTTTTCGAAACCGCCATGGACGCCCTGCGGTCGGGCCGGGCCGAACTGTCGTCCCATGTGGCGGAATTGCTGGTGCGCGGCAACGACGTGCTGGGCGATTTCGTCCGCGCCGCCCAGGCCGACGTGGCCCTGCCGTCCGACCATGGCGCCGACATCCTGGCGCACTTGGCCGCCATCACCCAGGGCGGCCCGGTCGCCGCCGCGCCCGCCGCTCCGGCGGCCCCGCCCCCGGCAGCCTCCCCTGCCCCGGCATCGGCCACCCCGGCGTTCCGCAATTACCGGATTTCCTTTGTCCCGCAATCCGCCATGCTGCGCACCGGCAACGATCCGTTGCTGATGGTGCGTGAACTGGCGGCGCTGGGCGATCTGGAGGTGACGGCGGACCGGTCGCGTCTGCCCGCCCTGACCGAAATGGATGCCCAGGCGTCCTATCTGGCCTGGACCTTCACCCTGACCACCGACCGCGACCGGCAAGCCATCGCCGACGTCTTCGAATTCGTCGATGGCGACACCGCCACCGTGACCATCGAGGAAATCCAGGGCGAGGTCGAAGGCGACGGCTGGGGCCTGTTCGCGCCGCTGCCGACTGCCACCCCGGCGGCGCCCGCCGTTCCCGGCGATGTCGATGGCGATGGCTGGGGCCTGTTTGCTCCCTCCGCCGCCAACCAGGGCGTGCCCGCCGCCGCCGAACCGGCCAAGCCCGCCCCGGCCCCGACGGCTCCGGCCGCCGCCAATGCCGGCGGACCGGTGCACACCGCCTCGATCCGCGTCGATCTGGACAAGGTGGACCGGCTGGTCAACATGGTGGGCGAACTGGTGATCACCCAGGCCATGCTGGGCCAACAGGCCAGCGGCTTCTCGGTCGAATCCCACCCCGAGCTGATCCAGGGCCTGCAGGAGCTGTCGCACCACACGCGCGAACTTCAGGAAAGCGTCATGGCCATCCGCGCCCAACCGGTCAAGGCGCTGTTTTCCAAGGCGCCGCGCTTGGTGCGCGACCTGTCGGGCAAGCTGGGCAAGCAGGCCCGGCTGGTCATGAGCGGCGAGAACACCGAGGTCGACAAGACGGTGATCGAGCAATTGTCCGATCCCCTGACCCACCTGATCCGCAATGCCCTGGACCACGGCCTGGAAACGCCCGAGGAGCGCATCGCCGTCGGTAAACCGGCCGAAGGCACCATCCATCTGGGTGCCGAACACCGCTCGGGCCGCATCATCATCGAGATCACCGATGACGGACGTGGCATCGACCGCAAGCGGGTGCTGGAAAAGGCCATCGAGAAGGGGCTGGTGGAGCGCGGCCAGCAGTTGACCGACGAACAGATCGATATGCTGATCTTCGCCCCCGGCTTCTCCACCGCCGCCGAATTGTCCGACGTTTCGGGCCGCGGCGTCGGCATGGACGTGGTGCGCAAGAACATCCAGGACGTGGGCGGCCGCGTGGTGGTGCAAAGCACGCCGGGCGTGGGCTCGCGCTTCATCCTGTCGCTGCCGCTGACCCTGGCGGTCATGGACGGCATGCTGGTGGCCATCGGCGGCCAGCGTTACGTGCTGCCGCTGACCAACATCGTCGAATCCCTGCGTCCAGCCGCCAATCAGGCCCGGTTCCTGGTGGATGTGGGCGACGTGCTGACCCTGCGCGGCGAATACATCCGCCTGATCCCCCTGCACCGCCTGTTCTGCATCGGCAACGCCATCACCGACCCGACCCGCGGTCTGGTGGTGGTGGTCGAGACCGAGGGCGGCGACCGCGTCGGCCTGCTGGTTGACGAATTGCTGGGCCAGCAACAGGTGGTGATCAAGTCACTGGACGCCAATTTCCGCCCGGTCGAGGGCATTTCCGCCGCCACCATCCTGGGCGACGGCCGCGTCGCGCTGATTTTGGACGTGGGCGCCATCCGCGCCATGGGCGAACGCCTGACCGTTCAGGACCGTAACGCGTCGGCCAACGCCGCCGAGTAAACCTGAACGATTGACGCGCCCCCCGCACACGGGCAGAGTCCATTATCATCATCTGATGAACCGGGCTCGCCGCCCATGCGGGAGGATCGCATGTCCATCATCGACGCCGCCGGTTTCCGGCAATTCATCTCGTTCAAGATCGGCGACGAGGAATACGGCGTCGACATCATGGCAATCCGCGAGATCAAGGGCTGGACGGAAACCACCGAACTGCCCGATTCGCCGCAGCATTTGCGCGGCGTCATCAACCTGCGCGGCGCCATCATTCCCGTTTTCGACCTGCGTGCCCGCTTCAGCGGCGTCTTGACCCAGGCAACGCCCCGCCACGTCACCATCGTGGTGACGGTGGGGCGCCGGGTGTTGGGCCTGCTGGTGGATGCGGTGGCCGACATCATCTCGGTCGCCGCCGATGCCATCCAGCCGGTCCCTGAAATGGAAAGGGGCGGACACGCCCACTTCCTGACGGGATTGGTGACGGTCGAAGGGCGCATGGTCGCCCTGCTCGACCTCGACAGCTTGTTGAACGGTGATCTTGATACGGCGGACACCATCGCCGCCGAATAAAAAAACAGAGACAGGGGAGATCCGGCATGGCCAAGACCAGCGGCTTGACCGTCAAGGGGCGGATTTACGGTGGATTCGGATTGGTGCTGGCGTTGCTGCTGCTGGTGGCAGGCGTCGGCATTTACGGTTCCAAAACCACCGGAACCAACGTTCAGTATTATTCGCACCTTGCCGCCAACACTTCGTTGCTGCAACAGATCGAGCGTGACGTGGTGGGCCTGCGCCGCAACGCCTATGTCTACGCCCAGGAAGGCACCGAAAAATCGCTGGCCCGGGTGCGCGAATTGCAGGCCGGACTGCGCAAGGAATTGCCCAAGGCCATCGCCGCCTCCGCATCGCCCGAGCGCAAGGCCAATCTGGAAACCATGCTGCGGCAGTTCGAGCAGTATTCGGCCAACCTGGAAAAGGTCGTCGAACTGAAGGACCGGACCGACAAGCAGACCAACAGCGTCCTGGCCCCCATGGGGTCCGAGATGACCAAGGTGCTCACCAGCCTGATCGACGCGGCTTTGGCATCCAAGGACTGGGAAACCGCCGGATTCGTCGGCCGCAGCGCCGATTCCATCTCGGCCCTGCGGCTGTCGGCATCGAAATTCCTGACCGCGCCGGACGCGGCAGGTATCGACACCTTCCGCCAGCAATACGCGGCCGCCGCCAAGAGCATGAAGCATCTGATCGAGACCGAGAAAGATGCCGAACACCGCCACGCCATCGAAACCGCCGCCAACCTGTTGCCCGCCTACGACAAGGCCTTTCAGGAAGTAGCAACCTCCACGCTGGAAATCGACCGCCTGGTCAATCAGGTCAACGCCGCCATCGCCAATGATTTTGGCGATCTAGCGGCCAAGACCCGCGAATCGGCCATCGCCTCGCTGGAGACGCTGCGCGTTGATACCGAATCGGTGGTCAGCGCCCAGGAAGTCAGCGGCGTCATCGCGGCGATCATCGCCATGGTCCTGGGCATCGCGTCGGCATTTCTGATCGCGCGGTCGATCCTGGTTCCCATCAACCGCATGACGGACGCCATGGGCGATCTGGCGGGCGGGGCGCTGGATGTGGACGTTCCGGCGCTGGACCGCCATGACGAGATCGGCCAGATGGCCAAGGCGGTTCAGGTGTTCAAGCAGAACGCCGTGGACAAGAAGCGCATGGAGGAAGAGGCCGAGGCGGCGCGCGAGGCGCAGGCCAAGGCCGAGGCCGAGCAGCGGGCGCGCGAGACGGCCATCGTCGCCGAGGTGGCGGAAGTCGCCAAGGCCGCGTCGGCGGGCGACCTTGACCGCCGCATCGAGCTGGCGGGCAAGGACGGCTTCCTGCTCAATCTGTGCGAGGGCGTCAACAATCTGGTCCACCTGACCGGCATCGCCCTGAAGGACGTGGCCCAGGTTCTGGCCTCGGTGGCGCGCGGCGATCTGACCCAGCGCATCACCAACGAATACGGCGGCCTGTTCGGCCAGCTCAAGGGCGACGTCAACCAGACCGCCGACAAGCTGTTCGAGATCGTCACCAACATCAATTCCGCCGCCGGTCAGATCAACTCGGCGGCGTCCGAGGTGGCCGCCGGATCGCAGGATCTGTCCGAGCGCTCGGAACAGCAGGCCAGCGCCCTGGAAGAGACCGCCGCCTCCATGGAGGAACTGGCCGCCACCGTGCGCCAGAACGCCGCCAACGCCCAGCAGGCCAACCAATTGGCAGCCGGGGCGCGCGAGGTCGCGGCGGGCGGTGGCGAGGTGGTGAACAACGCCATCACCGCCATGGGCCGCATCGAAAGCTCGTCGCAGAAGATCGAGGACATCGTCGGCATGATCGACGAGATCGCCTTCCAGACCAACCTGCTGGCCCTGAACGCCGCAGTGGAAGCCGCCCGCGCCGGTGACGCCGGCAAGGGCTTCGCCGTGGTGGCGCAGGAAGTGCGCAATCTGGCCCAGCGCTCGGCCCAGGCCAGCAAGGAGATCAAGGGCCTGATCGGCGAAAGCTCGGTCCAGGTCAAGGGCGGCGCCGAACTGGTCAAGGGCGCGGGCAAGACGCTGGAGGAAATCCTGGGCAGCGTGAAGCGTGTCGCCGACATCGTGGCCGAAATCGCCGCCGCCAGCAGCGAACAGGCCAGCGGCATCGATCAGGTCAACGCCGCCGTCAGCCAGATGGACGAGATGACCCAGCAGAACGCCGCCCTGGTGGAAGAATCCGCCGCCGCAGCCCATGCGCTGGAGGAACAATCCCGCGAACTGAACCGCCTGATGGGCTTCTTCAACACCGGCGCCGCCGCAGCCCTGACGCCACCGCCGCCCAAGCCGAAAACCGCTGCCGCCAGACCCCTGCCCGCTCCGGTCAAGGCCGCCGCGAAGGGGGGCAAACCGGCGATCAAACCCAAGCCGGTGGCGACCAAGACGGCCGCCACCGGCGAAGATTGGGCTGAATTTTGAAATCGGCCTAAACTCTGTTAAAACATTGGGCCCCGCCGGCGTCGCCGCGCGGGGCCTGTCATTGGGGGGAACAGGTGCAGCAGCGTATGGCCGATAGCACGGCGGAACACGCCCATCGCCGCGAATTCGAGTTGGGGGACGACGAATTCCGCTTTCTTGCCGCATTCATGTCGCGCGAGACCGGAATCGTGCTGTCGGACCACAAGCGGCAGATGGTGTGCGGCCGCCTGGTCAAGCGGCTGCGGGCACTGCATCTGCGGTCCTTCGCGGAATATGTCGAGCTGTTGCAGGGGCCAAGCGCCGCCGCCGAGGTGGAGAATCTGGTCAACGCCATCACCACCAACATCACCAATTTTTTCCGCGAACCGCACCATTTCCATTTCCTGCGCGATTCCGTTCTGGCGCCACGCCTGACCGAACGGCCCCGGCGGCCGCGTATCCGCATCTGGTCGGCGGGCTGTTCGTCGGGCGAGGAGCCCTATTCCATCGCCATGACCATGGCCGACGTGCTGAAAAGCGGCGAAGGCTGGGACGCGCTGATCCTGGCCACCGACATCGACACCAATGTCCTGCACCGGGCGGAAGCGGGCATCTACCCCATCGAGGCGCTGAAGCATATCCCCGAGACTTACCGCAAACGGTTCGTGCGCCGGGTCGCCGGGGATCACGACAAGGTGCAGATGGCGGACGAATTGCGCGCGATGATCCGGTACCGCCGCCTGAACCTGCATGACAATTGGCCCATGAAGGGCATGTTCGACGCCATTTTCTGCCGTAACGTCGCCATATATTTCGACAAGGCGACACAAAGAAAACTGTTCAACCGTTACGCGGACTATTTGAACATTGGCGGGATGCTGTATCTTGGTCACGCCGAATCCTTGATCGGCGTCACTGACCGTTTCGAGGTGGCGGACAAGACCGTGTACAGGCGGATAAAATGAGTGGCAACGGCGTCTGGGGGGCGCAGGCCGACGAAGCGGAACGACGCCGCTGGTTCGACCCGACCTTCAAGATCATGGCGGTCAAGGTGCTGCCGGGCGAGCATTACGTCTCGACCGCCGGGCAGGAAATGATCGTCACCGTGCTGGGATCATGCGTCGCCGCCTGCGTCTGGGATACCAGGCTGAAGATCGGCGGCATGAACCATTTCATGTTGCCCGATGGCGGCGCCGGTGCCGACGTGCCGGTGGACAAGGCCATGCGTTTCGGCAATTTCGCCATGGAGGAACTGATCAACGACATCCTGCGGCGGGGCGGCCGCCGCGAAAGCCTGGAAATCAAGGTATTCGGCGGCGGCAACGTACTACCGGGCGTCGGTAACGCCTCGGTGTCGGTGGGCGACCGCAACACCGATTTCGTCCGCCGCTACCTGTCCGAAGAAGGCTACCGCATCGCCGCGCAGGATCTGGGTGGCCCACACCCGCGCCGTATCCACTTCTTCCCGCGCCTGGGCAAGGTCATCCGTCTGTTCCTGAAGAAGGACGTCGAACGCGCGGTGGTCAACCGCGAAATGTCCTACCGTTCCCGCCTGCAGACCGTCGAGGTCGAGGGCGATGTCGAATTGTTCACCTGAGGAGACGCGCCGTGCCCGGTTCACGCATCCGCGTCCTCATCGTCGACGATTCCGCCCTGATGCGGCAGATGCTGTCGGCCATCCTGTCGTCCGACCCGGCCATCGAGGTGGTGGGCACCGCCCCCGACCCGCTGGTGGCACGCGAAAAGATCAAGGCGCTGAACCCCGACGTCCTGACCCTGGACGTGGAAATGCCGCGTATGGACGGTCTGGCGTTCCTGGAAAAGCTGATGACCCTGCGGCCCATGCCGGTGGTCATGGTGTCGTCCCTGACCGAACGCGGCGCCGAGGTGACGCTGAAGGCCATGGAGCTGGGCGCCGTCGACATCTTCTGTAAACCCGCCGATTCGGCGGCAGGCGGCTTGCTGGCCCATGGCAAGGAACTGATCGAGAAAGTACGGGGCGCCGCCCATGCCCACGTGCGTGCCCTCAGCGACCGTGCTCCCGCCGTGGCCCCGCGCCTGTCGGTCACCACCCTCTACAAATCCTCGGACCGGCTGGTGGCCATCGGCTCCTCCACCGGCGGCGTCGAGGCCCTGCGCGACATCGTGCTGGCCCTGCCCGCCGACGCGCCGCCGGTGGTCTGCACCCAGCACATCCCGCCGAAATTCTCGGCCAGCTTCGCCGAACGGCTGAACGGTCTGGCCGCAGTGCGGGTCAAGGAAGCGGTAGACGGCGAGCGCATCATGGCCGGCCACGTCTATATCGCCCCCGGCGACCGCCACCTGGAAGTGCGCCGCTCGGGCGCCGCCTTGGTGCTCCACACCTTCGACGGCCCGCTGGTCACCGGCCACAAGCCCAGCGTGGACGTGCTGTTCCGCTCGGTGGCAGATGCCTGCGGCTCCAAGGCCGTGGGAGTGATCCTGACCGGCATGGGCCGCGACGGCGCCGACGGATTGCTGAGCATGCGCCGGGCCGGGGCCTCGACCATCGGCCAGGACGAATCCAGCTGCGTGGTTTACGGCATGCCCAAATCGGCGCGGGAACTAGGGGCGGTCGAGCGTGAACTTCCCCTCTCGCGCATTGCGGAAGAAATCCTTAGGCTGTGTCACGCCGACGTGACGAGGACATAAAATGAGTGACCAAACCTGCGCCCAATTGCTGGAACTCCTGGCCCGCTGGCAGGCCTTTTCCGAGTTGCAGCAGCGCGCTTTCGAATTCCTCGCCAACGAAGCGGTGGCCACCGGTCTGGAATTCGAACGTTCCACGGATGGCGCCACCGGCGTTCTAACCCGCATCGGCCAGTTCGCGGGCGAAAGCGCGGCGGGCGATTTGCAATCGGAAACCTTTCAGGTGGTGCAGAAGCTGCAGGCCGCCGACCGTTCCCGCCAGGGGCTGGAACAGGTGGCGTCGGTACTGCAAACCCTGCGCGGCCAACATGCCGAACTGGTGCAGTCCACCCGCGACACCGCCCACGTTCCCGACACCGAACGCATGCTGAACGACTGGATCGAATCCATGGCCGCCAACGTCAATCTGGCCGATTGGCGCCGCCGCCTGGTCGACGCCCTGCACGGCCGCCCGCCCGCGCCCACCGTGGAGCAGGAAGACGAGGACGAGTTGTTCTAGAAACTTGCAAACACAAGCGCACACATTGTGCACTGTAATATAAATGTAACATCACTGTCATTGCGGCCTTATACTTACAGACTATAAGTTCCCCTGCAAAAGCATGAACCATGCTGGTGTCCGGGGGGAACCGATGCAGAAGATTCTGGCGCATTTTCCGCTGAAAATTCAGATCGGCGCCATTGTCGCCACAGCGGTCGTGATCTTCGCCATCGTCGCCGCCGTGGTCTTCGTCAGTTCGTCGGCACAAAGCGAGTTGGCGGAACAGGCTGTCGCCGCGGCACGCCTCAAGGATGATTCCGGCGCCCTGGCCTTCTCGCTGCTGGATGCGCGGCGCCGCGAAAAGGACTTCCTGGCCCGCCGCACCGACGACAGCGTCACCGCCCACGGCCGCAGCCTGACCGCCGCCCAGGGCCGCCTGGACGCCATCGCCGCCGCCGCCCCCGATACCATTGCCACCATTCAGCCGTTGCTGCGCGCCTACGCCACGGCCTTCGCCGCCACCGTGACCAATCAACGCGACATCGGCTTCACCGAGAACGACGGCCTGATGGGCAGCCTGCGCGGCTCGGTCCATCAGGTGGAGCAGGCGCTGAAGGCCCACGACGAATTGTCGCTGGCGGTGCTGATGTTGCAGATGCGCCGCCATGAAAAAGACTTCCTGGCCCGCCGCGACGTCAAATATCAGGCGGAAATGAGCAAACGGGCCGAGGAATTCGCCCAGGCCCTGGCGGCTTCGCCATTGCCCGCAACGGTGCGCGACGACATTTCCGCCAAGATGGTCGCCTATCACCGCGATTTCACCGCGTTGGTCACCGCGACGCTGAAACTCAACGACCTGACCGGCGAATTGTCCAACCTGTATGGCCGCATGGAACCGGCGGTCGAGGCCCTGGCCCGCCACGCCGCCGACAGCGCCGCCGCCACCGCCGCCGAGGCAGCGCGGGTCGATACGCTGGCGCGGCGCGGCATCACTTTGGCCCTGGGCCTGGGCACCCTGGTCCTGGTGGTTCTGGGCGCCGCCATCGCCCACGGCATCTATGCCCCGCTGGAACGCATGACCAAGGTAATGGAACGGCTGGCCGAGGGCGAACTGGAGGTCGAGGTACCGTCGCGGGACCGCTCGGACGAAGTGGGCGCCATGGCCCACGCCGTCCAGGTCTTCAAGATCAACGCCCAGCAGACCGAACTGATCCGCGCCGCCCAGGAACAGCAGCGCACCCGCGCCGAAGCGGAAAAGCTGGCGGCGCTACGCACCATGGCCGATACCGTGGAACGCGAGACCCGCGCCGCCGTGGACCGGGTGGCCGACCGCACCGGCGCCATGCGCGGCAATGCCGGGGAAATGGCCAGCTCGGCCCAGATGGTCAGCACCAATTCGCAAAGCGTCGCCGCTGCCGCCGCCCAGGCCCTGGCCAACGCCCAGAACGTCGCCTCGGCATCCGAGGAATTGTCGTCGTCCATCGCCGAGATCGGTGCCCAGGTGGGGTCGGCTGGCACCATCACCCGCCGTGCCGTGGACGCCGCCGGAACCGCCCAGGACACCATCGCCCAATTGGCGGAAACGGTGACCCATATCGGCGAGATGGCGCAGATGATCGGCGACATCGCGGGCCAGACCAATCTGCTGGCGCTAAATGCCACCATCGAGGCGGCACGGGCGGGCGACGCCGGAAAGGGCTTCGCCGTGGTGGCGGGCGAGGTCAAGAACCTGGCGACCCAGACCGCCCGCGCCACCGAGGATATCGGCGGCCAGATCGCCACCATCCAGGCCACCACCGCCGGGGCGGTCGCGGCGGTATCGGCCATCGTCGCCGCCATCCGCGATGTGGACGGCATTTCCCAGGCCATCGCCGCCGCCATCGAACAGCAGGGCTCGGCCACGCTGGAGATCGCCCGCAACGTCACCCAGACCTCGGACGCCGCCCAGGAAGTGTCCATGCGCATCGCCACCGTGTCCGACGAAGCCGCCGCCACCGGCCGCCGCGCCGGAGAGGTCCGCTCGGTGTCCGAGGAAATGACCGAGGCCATCGCCCAACTGCGCCATGCCCTGGTCCGCACCGTGCGCACCGCGACCCGCGAGGTTGACCGCCGTGTCGGGCCGCGTCACCCGGTGGACGAGACCGCAACCATCACCCTGAGCGGCAGCTCGGCCGACATCCATCTGGAAGATTGCTCGGAAGGCGGCGCCACCATCGCCCTGAACGGCGTCCCGGTCACAGTGGGACAGCGCCTGACCCTGTCCAGCCCCAGCCTGGGTCCCGATCTGGCGGCCGAGGTGGTGGCGGTGGACGGCGACCGCGCCCACCTGCACTTCACGCTGGATGAAAAGGCAACCGAAGCCTTCCGCGCCCGCGTCGCCCGGCTGGCGGCGTAATATCCTACAGCCGGTCCAGCCGTTCCGTGACACGGGGCAGCCATAGATTGGCCAGCAGCGACGTCACCTCGGCGCGGGCGGCTTCGTGCGACTTGGTCTGTTCCAGGTCGATGCCCGACTGGCGCAAATCCAGCACGGTCAGCCCCCACAGGAACAGATAGCGGTAGATCACCCGCTCGCCGAAGCCCTCGGCCTGCCGGAAGCCCAGAACCTTCTGCATCTTGGGCAGGATTTCCGCCATCTTCTTCTTGTTGCGGTCGGCCAGGGCCGACAGGCGCGAGCGGGTCACCAGCCAGTCGATACCTGCCTTGTGGGCGCGGCGCCGCTCCTGGCGCAGTTCCCACACCAGTTTGGCGTAGATGCCCGCCTGCTTGAGTTCCCAGGTCACCGGGTCCAGTTGCCCCAGCAGATCCAGGTCCAACAGACTGTCATTGATCGGCGTCACCAGAGTATCGGCCTGGGTGTGGGCATGACGGGCCAGCGGCACGTCGGAACCGGGGCAATCCACCACCACAAAATCGCAGGTCGCGACCATGTCCGTCAGTTGAGCGTCGAAGGCGGCCCGTTCCTCGGCCACCGCCTGGGCCTTGAGTTCGGCGGGCGATGGCATCACCACCCCGAAGCGCGGCATGGGCAGCGGCACCCGCGTGCGGTCGACCCAGGCCTGACGGTTGGTGAAATAGCGGCCCAGCGATTGCTGGCGGTGATCCAGGTCCAGACAGCCGACCTTGAAACCCATGCGCAGCAGCCCGACCGCCAGATGCATGGCGACCGTGGTCTTGCCCGATCCGCCCTTTTCGTTGCCGATGACGATGATGTGGGCGCCGTGCCCGGCCATGTCCACTCCGTCCCCTATGTCCGCATCGGGGCGCATGCTACACTATTTTCATCCAAGACCATTCCTCCATCGCGCGAGCACCGACCCTGATGCCCGATACCCCGGTTCCCCCGCCCCCTTCCGGCTGGCTGTTCCCCGACCGGCTGGCCGGGGTGATGACGGATCTGTCGTGCGTGGTGTTCCGGCGCGAGCTGCTGCCCAGCGGCGAAATCCGCTATCCCTGGCTGTCGCCCAACGTGCGCGACATCTTCGGCCTGGACCCCGCCGAGATGACGGTCAGCAGCAAGGGCGCGCTGAACGCGGTGCATTGGGCCGACCGCGACGCCCATGTGGCAGCCATCCTGCGGTCCGGCTTTTCCATGACCCGCTGCCAGGAGGCGTTCCGCGCCGTGACGGCGGCGGGCGAAACCCGCTGGTTCCGGGGAGCGTCGGCGCCGGAGCGGCTGGACGACGGCACCATCGTCTGGGATGGCGCCTGGATCGACATCAGCCCGTGGATGCGCGCCGAGCACCAGTTCCAGACGGTCATGGACCACGCCGAGGACGTGATCCTGACCATGGATTCCCGCAACGGCATAGATTGGGCCAATTCCGCCGCCGAACGGCTGTTCGGCCTGCGCCTGGACGAGATGGTGGGGCAATGCCTGACCCATCTTTTGGCGACGCCCTGCCCCGCTGGCCCGGCGCCGTCCCACCTGTCGGATTGCGCCAGCGGCGACGTCACCCAGTGCTTTTCCCGCGGCACCCAGGAAGTCATGGGCCGCCGCCACGACGGCACCACTTTTCCGTTCGAGATGACGGTGTCCGAGGTCCGCTCGGACGGGCGGCTGTCGCTGATCGTCATCGGCCGCGACATCACCCGGCGCAAGGCCACCGAACTGATGCTGGAGGAGACCGAGCGCCGCCTGCGCTCCATCGCCTCGAACCTGCCGGGCGTGGTGTTTCAGCGTGTTCTGGACCCGGACGGTACCTTCGCCTATCCCTACGTGTCCGAGGGCATCGAGGAAATCCTGGGCTGCGAAGCCGCCGACATCGTGTTCGATTCGTCGATCCTGTTCGACGCCATGCTGGACACCGACCGCGAGCGCCTGCTGCACGAGCTGAACCTGTCCGCCGACACCCTGGAGGCGGTGGACGAGGATGTGCGGGTCATCGGCGCCGACGGCCGTACCCATTGGCTGTCGGGCCAGTCGCGCCCGCGCCGCCGTGGCGACACCATCGTCTGGGACGGCCTGATCCTGGACGTCACCGACGAAGTGGAAGAACGCATCCGTGCCGAACAGGCGGTGCGCGAGAGCGAGGAACGCTTCCGCATGGCCTTCGACGCGTCGTTGCAGGGCGTGGCGGTGGTGACCGCCGACGGCACCATCCGGCAGGTCAACCCGGCCTTTTCCCAGATCATCGGCAGCGACGGCGTGTCCCTGACCGGGTTCAACATCCGTCACTTCGTGGACAGCGAACACCTGCCGTTGTCCGGCCACCCGCTGCCGCCCGGCCAGTCCTTCCAATTCGAACACGATCCCCTTCTACCCGACGGCCATGTCCGCCACTGGCGTGTCAGCGGCACCTCGTTCTCGGCCTCGTCCACCGATCAGGCGCCATCGCTGCTGATCAACGTCGAGGACGTCACCGAACGCATCCAGGCCGCCGAGGAACGCCGCCAGATGGAAATGGCCCTGACCGAGGGCCAGAAACTGGAGGCGCTGGGCCGTCTGGCGGGCGGCGTGGCGCACGAGCTGAACAACATGCTCGGCCCCATCCTGATGGCCGCCGAGATGGTCATCCGCACCGCCGAACTGGATGACAAGAACAAGGAACGCTGCGCCCGCGTCATCGAAGCGGCCAAGCACGGCCGCGACATCGTGCGCAACGTGCTGGCCTATTGCCGCAAGGAACAGAAGGTCCTGTCCGCCATGGACATCGTGCCAGTGTTCCACCAATTCGTCGGCTTGGTGGCCTCGACCATGCCGCCTTCGGTCAAGATCACCAGCCATATCGGACCGCACCAGGCCGCGGTGATCGGCGATGCCGGGCAGATCACCCAGGTATTGCTGAACCTCGCCAACAACGCCCGCGACGCCATGGACGGCGACGGCACCCTGACCCTGTCGCTGGACGTGACGGATGGCGACGATCTGGTGCCCGCGCGGCCGGGCCGCGACAGCACGCCGTCACCGTTCGCCGCCCTGGACCACACCCTGAATTTCGCGGATATCCGCATCCGCGACACCGGCTGCGGCATGCGGCCGGAAGTCGTCGCCCGCATCTTCGACCCGTTCTTCACCACCAAACCGGTGGGCCAGGGCACCGGCCTGGGTCTGTCGGTGGTCCAGGGCATCCTCAAGGCCATGGGCGGTGCCATCGCCGTGACCAGCACCCCCGGCCAGGGCTCGGAATTCCGGGTGGTCCTGCCGGTGGTGGATAACATCCATGACTGATCCCCGCTTGCTCCCCATCCGGAATGGGGATATCACCGAACCGACCAGAATCGCCCAAGAGGAACACGCATGAGCCGGATTTTGATCGTCGAGGACACGCCGCTGATGCGCGAGTCCCTGGTGGACGTTCTGACCGCCACCGGCCACGAGGTCACCACCGCCGACAACGGCCTTGAGGCTGTCGAGATGATCGCCGACGGCGCCAGCTTCGACGCCATCATCACCGACATCATCATGCCGGAGATGGACGGCATTCAGGCGATCATGGAAATCCAGACGCTGCAGCCCAACGCCCGCATCATCGCCATTTCCGGCGGCAGCGCCCGCATGCAGAAGGCGCAGGGGCTGGAAACCGCCCGCCGCCTGGGTGCGGTGGCGGTTCTGGAAAAGCCGTTCGAGGTGGATACCCTGCTGACGGCCGTGGACGCGGCGCTGGCGTAAGCCCCGCTCCTATCCCTTGATCTGCCGCCGGGCCTGGGCCTCGGCGGTCTTGCGGGCGATGAATTCCGCGCTGTCGATGGTCTGGATGCAATAGGTCCAGTACTCGCGCGCCATGGCCAGGGAATGGGCCAGGGCCTGTTCATCCACCGCCGCGTCGGATTCCGAAAAATGCTTGGCGGTGGCGGCACTGGTGCCGCCGAACGCCCGCCACGGGCGGCCACCCTGGGCCTTGGCAGGCGGCTGCAACTTGACCGCGACGACCTCGCCACGCGGCGCCGGGGCGATTTCCGCCGGGCGCAGGATTTCCGAGAACCCCAGTTCCTCCCACGAGCACCAGCGGGCGTAAATCCACTCGCACAGAATCCGCGACCATTCGATGAAATCGTTGCGGTCGGCGGCCGAGGGGAACTCGATCACATGCTTGGTGAAATTGTAGGTCAGTTGTGCCCAGGCGCGGCCGTCCGGGCTTTCGGCGCGGGCGGCATAGCGCTCCAGGACACGCTGACGCGACAGATGACGATTGGCCTCCAGCACGCTCTTGACCAGGGCCGCGTCCTGTCCCGCCCGGCGGCCCGACAGGTCGGAATCGAAGGCGTGGGCGCCCATGGTGCCGTCACCATCGCGATAGACCGCCACCAGCGGCTTGCTCAGATGGGTCGACAGAGCATTCAGGAAATGGGCGATGGCGCCGCTGCTGCGTGGCGCGGCCAGCACGATGTACAGATAGACGGGGGCCATGTCCGCCACCTCGCCCGCCACCAGGGCATCGACCACCGCTTCGGGCACCTCGTCGGCGACACCATAGACGGTGCCGTCGGGAAAGCCCAGATAGACGCCGTCCACGTCGCCGATCCCGGCATCCACATAGGCGTATTCCACCAGGCGGAACGGCGCCAGTTCGCGGAACACCGCGCGGTTGGCCGGGTTGGCGGGCTGGCGCGTTTCTCCCTCTGCCGCCTGGACGGCAAGCAGGTCGAGAAATTCCTGCACCGTCGAGGCGGTGTCGATCCGAATGCGAATCACGTCATCGCTGGAGAGATTTTCCGCCATTGTCCCCGTGGCCCGCGGGCCACCCCGTTGAACTCGCGCAACGCGATCACTGTAGCAGACTAACCCATATCCGCCATCGGGATTTGATGGAAACACGGCGATGTTTGTTGACTTCATCCGTCCGTCGAGTAGCTTTCCGCCATCGGTCTGAAACAAACCGATTCAACAAGGATGGGCCAATGGAGTACTTCCTCCAGCAATTGATCAACGGGATCACGCTGGGCGCGATCTACGGCCTGATCGCCATCGGCTATACGATGGTTTACGGCATTATCGGCATGATCAATTTCGCCCATGGCGAAATCTACATGCTGGGCGCGTTCATCGCCCTGATCGCCTATCTGGCGGCCACCACCATCGGCGGCGGTTCGGTTGCTTTCGGATTGCTGGCGGCGCTGGTAATCACCATGGCCTTCACCGCGCTGTGGGGCTGGGCGGTCGAGCGTATCGCCTATCGGCCGTTGCGCGGCGCGCCCAAGCTGGCGCCGCTGATTTCCGCCATCGGCATGTCCATCGTGTTGCAGAATTTCTCGCAGATCAGCCAGGGCGCGCGGGTCAAGCCGCTGCCGCCGGTGTTCAAGGGCGGCGTCACCCTGATGCAGTCCGAGGCTTTCACCGTCAACCTGTCCTATCTGCAGATCGCCATCGTGCTGCTGACCGTGATGCTGATGGCGGTGTTCACCTGGGTCATCACCCGCACGCCGCTGGGTCGCGCCCAGCGCGCCACCGAGCAGGACATGAAGATGGCGGCGCTGCTGGGGGTGGACGTGGACCGCATCATCTCGGCCACCTTCGTCATGGGTGCGGCGCTGGCCGCCGTCGCCGGGCTGATGGTGACGCTGTATTATGGCGTCATCGACTTCTACATCGGCTTCCTGGCGGGCATCAAGGCGTTCACCGCCGCCGTGCTGGGCGGCATCGGATCGTTGCCCGGCGCCATGTTGGGCGGGTTGCTGATCGGCCTGATCGAGGCTTTCTGGTCGGGCTATTTCTCCATCGAATACAAGGACGTCGCCGCCTTCTCCATCCTGGTTCTGGTGCTGCTGTTCCGCCCCACCGGCCTGTTGGGTCGGCCGGAAGTGGAGAAGATCTGACATGGCGGGGCGTTTCGCGACCAACACCCTGCGCGGGGCGGTGACCGACGCCCTGGCGGGCGGCATCGTCGCCGCCGCCTTGGCCTTGCCCATGCTGGGCTTCCGGCTGGTGGATTCCGCCCTGGCGCTGACGCTCGCCACCCGCTTCGACTGGGTGTTGTGGGCGGCGCTGGTGGTGTTCGCCGGGCGGCTGGCCCTCAACCTGCTGCGCCTGGGCGGCGGGTTGCCGTCCGTCCGCCTGCCCGATTCCCTCACCGCCCGGCTGTCCGGGGCGCGGCCGTGGGTCGGCTGGGCGTTGATCGCCCTTGCCGCCGCCCTGCCCTTCCTGCCGTTCAGCGACCGCAATCTGGTCGATAAGGCGACCATGGTGCTGATCTACGTCATGTTGGGCTGGGGCCTGAACATCGTGGTCGGTCTGGCGGGCCTGCTGGATCTGGGCTTCGTCGCCTTCTACGCGGTCGGCGCCTATTCCTATGCCCTGCTGTCCACCGGCCTGGGCTGGTCGTTCTGGGTCTGCCTGCCGTTGGCTGGCCTGTTCGCCGCCGGATTCGGCGTGGCGTTGGGCTTCCCCGTGCTGCGCCTGCGCGGCGATTATCTGGCCATCGTGACATTGGGCTTCGGCGAGATCATCCGGGTGATCCTGCAAAACTGGCAGGATTTGACCGGCGGTCCGGCGGGCGTCAGCGGCATTCCGCGCCCGACGCTGTTCGGCCTGCCCTTCGCCGCCCGCGCCCCCGAGGGCCACCAGACCTTCGCCGAATTCTTCGGCCTGACGTTCTCGGGCGACCACCGCGTCATCTTTCTGTATTTCGTCATCCTGGCGCTGGCGCTGCTGACCAACCTGTTCACCCTGCGCATCCGCCGCCTGCCCATTGGCCGGGCGTGGGAAGCCCTGCGCGAGGACGAGATCGCCTGCCGCTCGCTGGGCCTGAACCCGACCAACATCAAGCTGTCGGCCTTTGCGACGGGTGCCATGTTCGCCGGTTTCGCCGGATCGTTCTTCGCCACCCGTCAGGGCTTCATCAGCCCGGAAAGCTTCACCTTCATCGAATCGGCGGTGATCCTGGCCATCGTGGTGCTGGGCGGCATGGGCAGTCAGATCGGCGTGGTCCTGGCGGCGCTGCTGCTGGTCGGCCTGCCGGAATGGTTCCGTGAATTGCAGCAATACCGCATGCTGGCCTTTGGCGGCGCCATGGTGCTGATCATGCTGTGGAAGCCATCGGGTCTGCTGTCCAGCCGGTCGCCCACCATCAGCTTGGGAGACGGCAAATGACCGAGACCCGTCTGCCGCTGCTGGAAGTCGAACACGTCACCATGCGCTTCGGCGGCCTGCTCGCCGTCAACGGCCTGTCCTTCACCGCCGCCCAGCGCGAGATCACCGCGGTGATCGGCCCCAACGGTGCGGGCAAGACCACGCTGTTCAACTGCATCACCGGCTTCTACAAGCCGCAGGTGGGGCGCATGGCGCTGCGCCACCAGACCGGCCCGGTACTGCTGGAGCGGTTGTCCGACCACCGCATCGCCGCCGAGGCGCGGGTGGCCCGCACCTTCCAGAACATCCGGCTGTTCGCGCGCATGAGCGTGCTGGAAAACCTGATCGTCGCCCAGCATCAGGAATTGATGCGGGCCAGCGCCTTTTCGCTGGCCGGTCTGCTGGGGCTGGGCCGCTACCGCAATGCCGAGAAGCGCGCGGTCGAGCGCGCCCGTTACTGGTTGGACAAGGTCGGTCTGACCGCCCTGGCCGACGAGGAAGCGGGCGCCCTGCCCTATGGCTCGCAGCGGCGGCTGGAGATCGCGCGGGCCATGTGCACCGACCCGGTGCTGCTGTGCCTGGACGAACCGGCGGCGGGCCTGAACCCGCGTGAATCGCTGGAGCTGAACGGCCTCTTGACCGGCATCCGCGACGAACACGGCATCGGCCTGCTGCTGATCGAGCATGACATGAGCGTGGTCATGGGCATTTCCGATTGGGTGGTGGTGCTGGATTACGGCAAGAAGATCGCCGAGGGCCGCCCCGAGGCGGTGCGCAAGGACCCGGCGGTGATCCGCGCCTATCTGGGCGAGGAAGAGAACGAGGACCTACCGCCGGAAATCCTGGGCGACGTCGAGGAGGATTCCTGATGCTGGCGGTCGAGAACCTGCATTCCGGCTATGGCCGCATCCAGGCGCTGCACGGCATCGACGTGCAGGTGGGCCAGGGCGAGATCGTCACCCTGATCGGCGCCAACGGCGCGGGCAAGACCACGCTGCTGATGACCATCTGCGGCAAGCCGCGCGCGACGTCGGGCCGTGTGCTGCTGGACGGCCAGGACATCACCCATCTGCCCATGCACAAGATCGCCCGGCTGGGGCTGGCGCACAGCCCTGAGGGGCGGCGCATCTTTCCGCGCATGACCGTGCTGGAAAACCTGCAGATGGGCGCGGTGGTGGCCGATCCCCGCCATTATGCCGACGATCTGGAGCGGGTGCTGATCCTGTTCCCGCGCCTGAAGGAACGCCTGATCCAGCGCGGCGGCACCCTGTCGGGCGGCGAGCAGCAGATGCTGGCCATCGGCCGCGCCCTGATGAGCCGCCCGCGCGTGCTGCTGCTGGACGAGCCCAGCCTGGGCCTCGCGCCGCTGGTGGTGCGCCACATCTTCCAACTGATCGAACAGATCAACCGCGAGCAGGGCGTCACCGTGTTCCTGGTGGAGCAGAACGCCTATCACGCGCTGAAACTGGCCCATCGCGGCTATGTCATGGTCAACGGCCGGGTGACGCTGACCGGCACCGGCGCCGAATTGCTGGCCAACAAGGAAATCCGCGCCCACTATCTGGAAGGCGGAGTGACCGAAGCATGATCGAATCCCTTCCCGTCTTCATCGGCATCACCATCCTGTTCATGGGCGGCTGCGCCTTCATGTCCGGCCAGGCCCTGGCCGCCACCTGGCGGCCGCTGTGGCAGGTGTTCCCCTATGCCCTGGGGCTGGCCTGTGCCGACCGCTTCCTGTGTTTCGCGCTGTTCCAGGGCACGCTGTTGTCGCTGCCCGGTTTCGCGCTGAACGCCGCCGTGCTGACCGCCATCACCCTGGGTGCCTACCGCATGACCCGGGCGCGCGGCATGGTGCGTCAATATCCCTGGCTGTACCGCCGCACCGGGCTGTTCAGCTGGACCGCCAAGGGACAGGACATCGCCTGATCATGAGCAAGCCAAAGAATGCCCGCGTCACTGGCGTCAAGGACCAGTACGAGACCTTCCCCTATCCCCTGCGCGACCCCGAGGACGACCACAAGCGGCTGGTCACCACCCTGGGCGGCAATCTGGACGGCATCAGCCATTTCGCCTTTGGCGGCAGGCGCGATTTCACCAAGCCGTTCCGCGTGCTGGTGGCGGGCGGCGGCACCGGCGATGCGCTGATCTATCTGGCGCAGCAACTGGTCGACCGCCAATGCCCGGCCGAGATCGTCTATCTGGATCTGTCCACCGCGTCGCGCGCCATCGCCGAACGGCGGGCGGAAATCCGCGGCCTCAAGATCACCTTCGTCACCGGCTCGCTGCTGGACGTGGCGCAGTTGGCGCCCGGCCCCTATGATTACGTGGATTGCTCGGGTGTGCTGCACCACCTGCCCGATCCCGATGCCGGTCTGGCGGCGCTGACGGCGCAACTGGCGCCCGACGGCGCCATGGGGCTGATGGTGTACGGCACGCTGGGCCGCTCCGGCGTCTATTCCACCCAGGCCATGCTGCGGGTGCTGGCCCCCGACACCCTGCCCGCCGCCGAACGCATCGCCATTTTCCGCCGCGTCATGGCCAATTTGCCGCCCAACAACCTGCTGCGCGTCAATCCGGTGCTGGGCATCTCGCCAAAAAGCGACGACCACGAGCTGTTCGACATGTTCCTGCATTCGCAGGACCGCAGCTATACCGTGCCCGAAATCGGCGGGTTCGCCGCCCAGGCCGGGCTGCGCGTCACCAGTTTCCTGCCGCTGGTGCAATACGACCCGGCCGGTGTGTGCGGCGATGCCGAATTGCTGCGCCGCCTGGACGGCAAAAGCATGCTGGAGCGCGCGGCGGTGGCCGAGTCGCTGCACTGCCTGTCGCAGATGCATGTGTTCTACGTGGTGCGCCAGGGCAACCCGGCGGCACCGCCCCAACCCACTGATTCAGCCGCCATTCCGGTATGGCATGACGGCTTCAGCTTTCCCCACCAGAAGCTGGGCGGCACCTTCCAGTTCGGCAAAAGCCGGGGCCCGCTGATCTGTCAGATCACCGTCACCCCGGAGATCGCCGCCATCGCCGCCCGCATCGACGGCAAGACGCCGCTGGGCGACATCCGCGCCGCCACCGGGCTGTCGCCCAAGGCTTTCGCCCAGGCCTTCGAGGTGCTGTGGCGTCTGAACGGCGTGCACTTCCTGTTCCTGCGTCTGCCGTGATTTTCGCCTAAACCAAAGGCGTGATCAAAAATCTGGCATGGACCGCCGCCGCCCCGCTGTTACACTCTTCGCGCGGGGGGAGCGGACGGACTCCACCCTCAGGCAGGCAATCCGTAAAGGAGAACGGGATGACATCGGTTAGCACGCTGGTAAAGGCGACTTTTGGCGCCACCCTGGGCTTGATGGTGGCGACCACCGCCGCCCGCGCCGACTTCCTGCTGGGCTTGGCTGGCCCCATGACCGGCCCCGAGGCGCAGTTCGGCGAACAGTTCAAACGCGGCGCCGAGAAGGCCATCGCGGACCTCAACGCCAAGGGCGGCGTGCTGGGCCAAAAGGTTGCCCTGAGCATCGGCGACGATGCCTGCGACCCCAAGCAGGCCCGTTCGGTGGCCGAGGAATTGTCGTCCAAGAAGGTGGCGGCGGTGATCGGCCATTTCTGCTCGGGCTCGTCCATCCCGGCGTCCGAGGTCTATCAGGAAAACAACATCCCGCAGATTTCGCCCGGCTCCACCAGCCCGAAATACACCGAGCGCGGCCTGAACAACGTGCAGCGCGTCTGCGGCCGTGACGACCAGCAGGGCGGCGTCGCCGCCGATTATCTGGCGACCAAGCAGAAGGGCAAGGCCGTCGCCATCATCCACGACAAGTCCGCCTATGGCAAAGGCCTGGCCGACGAGTTCAAGAAGGCCCTGAACGCCAAGGGCGTCACCGAGGTATTCTTCGAGGCCATCACCGCCGGTGAGAAGGACTATTCCGCCCTGGTCACCAAGGTCAAGGCGGCCAAGGTCGATTACCTGTTCCTGGGCGGCTACAAGACCGAAGGCGGCCTGATCGTGCGCCAGATGCGCGACCAGGGCGTCAAGACCACGCTGATGGGCGGCGACGCCCTGCTGGTCGAGGAATTCTGGGCCATCACCGGCCCGGCCGGTCAGGGCACCCTGGTGACCTTCAGCCCCGATCCGCGCCTGCTGCCGCAGAACGCCGCCCTGGTGAAGTACTTCCGCGACCAGAAGTACGAGCCCGAGACCTACACCCTGTACAGCTACGCCGCCGTCCAGGCCTGGGCCGCCGCCGCCGAGAAGGCCAAGAGCGCCGACCCGGCCAAGGTCATCGCCGCCCTGCGCTCGGGCGACAAGTTCGACACCGCCATCGGCCAGATCGGCTTCGATTCCAAGGGCGACGTGGTCGGCCCGACCTATGTGGTCTATTCCTGGAAGGACGGCAAGTACGCCTACGCCGAGTAATACCAAATCCCGGTGAGTGAAACTCATGGGGATTTGGTTAGGCCCAAGGGGCCGCGCGGCTTATGCCGCGGGAGCCAAGGGTTTCGGAGAAACCCGCCCGGCGCTTGAGGACCCCGGTGATCGGTTCCGATCACCGGGATATGGTATAAGCTGTAGCCGTCCTTTCGCTTTCCCGTTTCCTCGGACCATGGCATCCTTCCCCGTCTGCACACGCGGAGGATGCCATGGACGAGACCAAGCTGACCGCCGATCTGCCCACCATGAATGTGGAGATCGTCCACCGCGCCGCCCCTGACGGCCGGGGCGAAATGGTCACCATCCAACTGAACGCCACCCCCGATTTCCGCGCCGCCCTGCCCCTGTTGGCGGGCATGGCGCAAATGCCGTTGATGCTGGGGGTTTCGTCCCCGGCCGCCGCCTCGCCCTTCGCTCTGTGGACCCAGATGGCCCAGGCCATGATGGCGCCATGGCAGGCCCTGGCCAGCGTCCATCCGCTGCTGGCCAACAACCCGTTTCTGGTGGCGTTGGTGGACCAAAATTTAGGCACGGCGAAAAAATAGGCAAAACTACCCGGCAAGGCAGTAGCATCCATCGGGTCTGTGCACTATGAATAGGGGAGAGTGAAGACGACGACTGGCTGGGAGGACGGTCGCCGCCCGGGGCACGAGCCACGGAGGGATATCATCATGGGTCGGGACGAATCACGCATGCTTCGCGACGCTGGACCGGATAGCGCCTTGCCGCTGATCGGCATTTACGAGATCAGCAAGGTCCTGGGCTCGACCCTGGACCTGGAAAAGGCCCTCCACGACGTTCTCAACATCCTTTCCTCTTACCTGCGCATGCGCCACGGCGCCGTGGTGCTGCTGCACCCCGAGACCCAAAAGCTGGAAATCGCCGCCGTGGCGGGCATGTCGCTGAAGCTGGCCCGCTCGGGCGAGCTGCGCTACCCCATGGAAGCGGTGGGCAAGGTGGTGCAGACCGGCATCCCCATGCTGGTGCCCGACGCCGCCGACGAGCCCCTGCTGGCGCAATACCTGGAACAGAACGACGGCCTGGACGGCGAGTCGGTGTCGTTCTTCTGCGTCCCCATCAAGACCACCGGCAAGCCGCTGGGGGCACTGTCGGTGGAACGCAGTTGGGACGAAGGGCCGCGCCACGTCTTCGAACACGATCTGCGCTTCCTGACCATGGTCGCCACCCTGGTCGGCCAGACGGTCAGCCTGCACCACAAGGTGGCGGCCGACCGCTCGCGCCTGATGGAGCACAATGCCCGCCTGCAGAAGCAGATGGACGAGATCAAACCGGCCGTGGCGGTCCAGGGCCTGGAAGACATCGTCGGCAGTTCCGACGCCATGGCCCGCGTCTTCGGCCATGTGCAACAGGCGGCGCCGACCAAGGCCACCATCCTGTTGCGCGGCGAAAGCGGCACCGGCAAGGAAATGATCGCCCGCGCCGTGCACGTCCTCAGCCCGCGCGCCCGCAAGCCGTTCGTCAAAGTCAATTGCGCCGCCCTGGCGGAAAGCGTGCTGGAATCCGAATTGTTCGGCCACGAAAAAGGCGCCTTTACCGGTGCCATGGCCGAGCGCAAGGGCCGGTTCGAACTGGCCCATGGCGGCACCCTGTTCCTGGACGAGATCGGCGAGATTTCCGCCTCGTTCCAGGCCAAGCTGCTGCGCGTGTTGCAGGAAGGCGAGTTCGAACGGGTCGGCGGCGGCCGCACCATCAAGGTGGACGTGCGCCTGGTCGCCGCCACCAACCGCAATCTGGAAGAGGCGGTGTCCAAGGGCGAGTTCCGCGCCGATCTGTATTACCGCCTGAACGTGGTGCCCATCTTCCTGCCGCCGCTGCGCGAGCGGTCGGGCGACATTCCGCTGCTGTCCATGTATTTCCTCAAGCGCTTCAACGACGAGAACGGCCGCCAGATGACCTTCTCGGAAGGGGCCCTGCTGTCGCTGCAACGATGTTATTTCCCCGGCAACGTCCGCGAGCTGGAAAACTGCGTCACCCGCTCGGCCACCATGTGCAAGAACGCGGTGATCACCGACATGGATTTGTCGTGCAAGCGCGACACCTGTCTGTCGTCGGTGCTGTGGAACAACAAGCAGGCACCGGTGGCAGTGGCACCGGTTGCGGCGGCTCCAGCACCGGTCACGATCACACCGCCGCCGCCCGTCGCCCCCCCCTCGGCCCCGGCGGATTACAGCGCCGAGCCCGAGGTGCCGTCAGCCGATCTGTCGGAACGCGAACGGCTGGTCCAGGCCATGGAACGCTGCGGCTGGGTTCAGGCCAAGGCCGCCCGTCTGCTGGGCCTGACGCCGCGCCAGATCGGCTATGCCCTGAAAAAATACGGGATCGAACTGCAACACCTGTGATCTGGACATGGCAGGATTGTAGATGTTCCAAAGTGTGGCACTTGCCAATAGACTTAGCGGGCGCCTATTACCCTAGCATTGTCTTCCTAAGCGAGCGCCCCATGCCCTTTATCCAGTGGTCTCCGTCTTTCAGCGTCGGCAATGCCGTTCTGGATGCCGACCATCGCAAGCTGATCGACATCCTGAATCAGATCTACGACGCCTGGACCGAACATTCCACGTCGCTGGAGCTTGAACGCCTGTTCGACGAGTTGATGGATTACACCGACCATCACTTCTCGCGCGAGGAATCCAAGCTGTCGTCGCGGGATTACGAAGACCTGGACAAGCACCACGCCGCCCATGAGCGTCTGCGCGAACTGGTGCACGCCTTCCGCAGCCGCCATCTGGCCGGGCAGCGCGCCGATGTGCTGACCGAGGACATGGCCAAGTTCCTCAAGTCGTGGCTGCTGGACCACATCCTCGAAGAGGACATGAAATACCGCCCGCTGTTCACCGGGAAATAATTCTCCGAAGACCGGCGGCGTACCACAGCAACGCCGCCGCCAGCAACGCCACCGGAATGGCCAGGGCGGTGCAATGGGCCTCGGGCGGCCACCCGCCGCCCTCGCCCTTGGGCCACAGCCCGATCACCGCGCCCAGCCCCCATTGCAGCAGGAACGCCGCCAGGAACATGGTCAGGTTCAGGCTGGTGACCGCCCGACCGGCCATGTGGGGCGGATACAATCCCGCCACCACCGTGTAGGTCAGCGACGACGCGGCGCCAAAGAAGCCGAAGGCGGCACACAGCGCCAACGGCGCCCCGTCCCACCCTGCCGCCATCACCACCATGACCACCAGGAACGCCGCCATGCCGAGGCCACCCACCACGGCCACCGGCACGCCCAACCGCCCCAGACGTTCGGCGATGATGCCCATCAGCAGGAAACCGGCGGTCATGCCCGCCGCCATGGCGGTCAGCCCGGCGGCGACGCCCGCAGCATCCAGCCCGGCCACGTCACGCAGCCACGGCCCCGCCCACAAGCCCTGAACGGCGAGAAAGACGCCCATGGCCATGGCGCCGACCGGCATCACCCGCAGGAAGCGGGGATCACGGAAAATACGGGCGATCTCGCGCAATTGCGCCCCCAGGCTTTCCGGCGCCGGAGTGGCATCCTTGCGGTCGGGCACCACCAGGAACAGCAGCACCGACATACCCAGGGTCAGCACCGCCAACCCGCCATAGATACCGCGCCAGTCGGTGAAGGCCAGCGCCGCCTGGACCGGCGCGGAAGCGGCCACCGCCCCCAATCCACCCGCCGACAGGATCAGGCCGTTCAGCATGGGCAGACGGGCGGGCGGATACCATTGCACGTTGGCCTTCACCGCCGCCATCATGCAGGCAGAGACTCCCAGGCCCACCAGGGCGCGCCCCAGCACCAGCATCCCGGCACTGTCGGCCATGGCGAAGGTCGCGGCCCCGGCGGCGGCGAACAGCAGCAGCGCCGATTCGACGCGACGCGGACCGTAGCGGTCCAGCAGCACCCCCAACGGCAATTGGAAGGCACCGAAAGCCAGGAAATACATGGCGGTCATCAGCCCCAGCGCGGCGGCATCCAGATGGATGGCGCGGCTGATATGGGGTGCCAGCACCGCATTGACGGTGCGGAACAGGAAGGACAGGAAATATCCGGCGGCGAACGGCGCCAGAACGCGGACAGCCAAATGTGCGGCCGACAATGTCGGCCGGGCCTGGACGTGCATGCTTCCCCCAACGGATTTTTATCTCGTTGGGGGAAAGCCTACGGGGAATTCGCTGCCCGTGTCGAGCAGCCGAAAGTCACACCCGGACCAGATGCACCGTGGTGATGGGCTTGTGGCCCAGCATTTCCTTGAGGGTCTTGCGCACGGCGCGACGCACCGCCTCCTGCGACACACCGTCATCCAGACGGCCGGACAGCGGCAAATCCTCGTAGGCGTCGCGGGCCGCATCGACCACCGCGTCGTGTTCCTCGGCGTAATGGCCCTCGTCCAGCAGGCCCAGCGCCGTGACCTGGGGATCGGTGACCAGCTTGCCCTTGCGGTCCACCACCACGGTGCACACGGCGGAGCCGTTGAACACCATGCGGCGGCGGTCGCGCAGGATTTCCGAATCCAGGCGGATCAGGCGCGGACCGTCCTGGGCCAGACGGCCGATGGGCACGTTGTCAACCACCACCGGCCCGTCGGGGAACAGGCGCACCATGGCGCCGTCCTCGATGGTGATGGTCTTCGGCACGCCCAACGCCGTCGCCAGCGCGCAATGCTCGCGCACATGGCGGGCCTCGCCATGCACCGGCACCACCATCTCGGGCCGCAACAGGGTCAGCAGGGTTTCCAGTTCCTCGCGGCCGGGATGGCCCGAGACGTGGATGAACTCGTCACGGTCGGTGATCACTTCGCAGCCCTGCCGGACCAGAGAATTCTGCACCTTGAAGATGGCCTTCTCGTTGCCCGGAATGACGCGGGACGAGAACAGCACCGTGTCGCCCTTGCCCAACTTGACCATCGGATGGTCGTTGGCGGCGATGCGGGCCAGCGCGGCGCGCGGCTCGCCCTGGCTGCCGGTGCAGACGTACAGGATCTTGTCGGAGGGAACGTCCTGGGCCTCGATATCGGTCAGAAACGGCGCGATGTCCTTGAGATACCCCAGTTCGCGTGCCGCCTTCTCGATACGCCACAGCGAGCGGCCGACCAGCGCCACCGAACGGCCATGGGCCTCGGCGGCCAGGGCGATGCTTTCCAGGCGGGCGACGTTGGTGGCGAAGCAGCCGATGGCGATGCGGCCGGTATAGCGGCCCAGCAGCGCGAACAGATTGGCCCGCACCTCGGATTCCGAGCCGGCATGGCCGCGGGTGAAGACGTTGGTGGAATCACCCACCACCGCCAGCACGCCTTCCGCCCCCAGGCGGCGCAGCGCCTCCAGATCGGCGGGCTCGGAGATCAACGGATCGGGGTCCAGCTTCCAATCACCGGTATGCACCACCGTCCCCGCCGGGGTGCGGATGGCCAGCGAGGTCGGCTCGGGGATCGAGTGGGTCATGTGCACCATCTCGACTTCGAACGGCCCTACGTCGAACCGCTTACCGGGCGTCACCACATGCACCGGTACCACGTTCTGCAAGCCCACTTCGTGCAGCTTGCCCTTCAGCAGGGCGGCGGCGAAGGGCGTGGCGTAGACCGGACACCGCAGCTTTTGCCACAGATAGTGGACAGCGCCCAGATGGTCCTCGTGGGCGTGGGTCAGCACGATGCCCACCAGATCGTCGGCCCGTTCCTCGATCCACGCAGGATCGGGCATGACCACATCGATCATCGGCATGGAATCGTCACCGAAGGTGACACCCAGATCGACCATCAGCCATTTGCCCCCGAACCCGTAGAGGTTCAGGTTCATGCCGATCTCGCCGGCACCGCCCAGCGGCAGGAAATACAGCTCTCCCGACCCCGCCGCGTTCTTTTTTTTCACCATTCAGTCCTTCCGCGCGTTGCGCCGGTGGATTTCCAACAGACCGCGCAGGGTCAGATCGGGGTCCAACGTGTCGATAACCCGGGTGACCTCCGCGAACAACGGGGCCAACCCGCCGGTGGCGACCACCAGCATTTTCTTTCCGTATTCTTCCTGGATACGCTTGACCAGCCCTTCGATCAGGCCGACATAGCCCCAGAAAATGCCTGATTGCATGGCGGGCACCGTCGCCTTGCCGATCACCGAACGCGGCCGCCCGATGGCGACGCGCGGCAGCTTGGCGGCGGCCATGTGCAGCGCCTCCAGCGACAGGTTGATCCCCGGCGATATGGCACCGCCGCAATAATTTCCGTCCTCGTCCACCACGTCGAAGGTGGTGGCGGTGCCGAAATCGATGACGATCATCGGACCATCATAACATTGGTGGGCCGCCACGGCGTTTACAAGGCGGTCGGCGCCCACTTCCTCGGGCCGGTCCAGCAGGATGTTGATGCCAAGGTCCACCCCTTCCGAGCCGACCACCACCGGGTCACAGCCGAAATAGCGGCGGCACAGGGTCTTCAGGCTGAACACCATGGCCGGGACCACGCTGGCGATGATGGCGGACTGGATATCCTCGCGCCGCATGCCCTCGATGGTCAGCAATTGCATCAGCCACACGCCCAATTCATCGGCGGTGCGGTCGGTATCGGTGGACGCGCGCCATTCACCCCGCACCTTCTCGCCGTCGAAAACGGCGAAGACGATGTTGGTATTACCGGCGTCGATGGCAAGAAGCATAGGCTTGGACTCCTTACCCGAGGGCGGCGGGGGTATTGGGGCGGCCACCGCTGTCGGGATAGTAGACATCTCCGGCCAGGATACGGCGAAGACCCTGGGCGGCCTGATCCAAGAGCAGAGCGCCCTCGCCGTCAAGTCCGGCGAACAGCCCGGTCAGCGTTTCAGCCTCCAGGCGTACCACGATCGGCTCGCCCAGACCGCGCGCCCGATGCAGCCACGCTTCGCGGATCGGCGCGAAACCGTCGCGGCGCCATTCGCGCACCAACGGCCCGAAAGCCTCGCAAAAGGCCGAAAGCACGTCCTGATCGTCACCGGCAAAGCCAAGTTCGGCCAGGCTGGCGGCGGGATAGACCAGCTCGCCGGGTGGCGGCGCCGCCACCACATCCACGCCAATTCCGACGATCAGCCATTCGCGGCCCACAGGCTCCAGCAGCATGCCGCAGCACTTGCGGCCGTCGGCCAGCACGTCGTTAGGCCATTTGCAGGTGAAGGCCGCGTCGGGCACCAGGGCGCGGAAGGCATCCACCAGCGCCACCGTGGCGGCGAAACCCAATTGCGCGGCGGCGCCCAGATCGCCATCGATGCGGATCAGGGTCGAGCAATGCAGATTGCCGGGCGGGGACATCCACGGCCGGGCGCGGCGCCCCCTGCCCTGGGTCTGTTCGATGGCGGACACCACAAGAAGATCGGCGGCGGCCCCGGAAAGGGCCAGCCGCCGCGCTTCGTCGTTGGTGCTGCCGACGCTGTCCAGCCGGATCAGGCTGAACGGCGTCGGCAGGTCACATCGGGTCCTCAACCGGCCGCCGCCGGGAACAGCACCAGCGCCGCCGCCTTGGCGCTGTTGATCAGCGGGGCGGGAATGAAGGTGAAGACCAGGACCACCAGGGTGGATACCGCCATGACCATGGACAGCGCCGTGCTGCCCGCGCGGTCGAAGGCCTCACCCGCTTCATCGAAGTACATCACCTTGATGATGCGGATGTAGTAGAAGGCGCTCACCACGCTGGTCAGCAGACCGATGATGGCGATCGTGTAGAGACCGGCATTGATGGCGGCCATGAACACGTAGAACTTGCCCCAGAAGCCCGCCATGGGCGGAATACCGGCCATGGAGAACATCAGCACGGCCATGACGGCGGCCATGGCGGGGTTGGTCTTGGACAGACCGGCCAGATCGCCGATGCCCTCGACCAGACGGCCCTTGGAGCGCATGCACAGGATCACCGCGAAGGTGCCGACGTTCATGAACAGATAGAGCGCCAGATAAACCAGCACGCCCTGGATACCCTCGGCGGTACCGGCGGCCAGACCGACCAGGATGAAGCCCACATGGCCGATGGAGGAATAGGCCATCAGACGCTTGATGTTGGTCTGGACGATGGCGGCGAAGGCGCCGACGAACATGGACAGAACCGACACGGCGATGATCACCTGACGCCACTGGTCGATGAGGTCGGCGAACGGGCCGGTCAGCACGCGCACCAGCAGGATCAGGGCGGCGATCTTCGGCGCCACGGCGAAGAACGAGGTCACCGGGGTCGGCGCACCCTCGTACACGTCCGGGGTCCACATGTGGAACGGCACGGCCGAGATCTTGAAGCACAGGCCCGCCATGATGAACACCAGACCGGCGATGAAGCCCAGATGCGGATGGGCACCCTGCTCACCGAAGATCTTGACCAGGCTGTCGAACGAGGTGGTGCCCGAGAAGCCGTAAACCAGCGAGGTGCCGTACAGCAGCAGGCCCGAGGCCATGGAGCCGAGCACGAAGTACTTCAGGCCCGCCTCGGTCGCCCGCGCGCTGTCGCGGTGATAGGCGGCCAGGACGTAGAGCGACAGCGACTGCAGCTCCAGGCCCAGATACAGGGCCATGAAGTCGTTGGCCGACACCATCATCATCATGCCGATGGTGGCGAACAGGATCAGCACCGGGTATTCGAAGCGGCCCAGCTTTTCCTTGTCCAGGTATTGCAGGCTCATGGCGGCGGTCAGCGCCGACGCGGCCAGGATCAGCACCTTGGCGAAGACGCCGAAGCCGTCGATCATGAACATGCCGCCGAAGGCGGTATGACGCTCGCCGCCGGTGGCGACCACCAGCAGCGCGGTCACCGCCATCACGGCGATGGCGAGGCCGGAGATACCGCGGGTGGCGTCCTCCTTCTTGAAGACGCCCAGCATCAGCAGGGCGACCGTCGCCACCACGGCGAAGATTTCCGGCAGGACCGGGAAGAGGTCCAGAGTCTCGGTCATGTCCAGTCCCCCTTATCGAACCGCGACGGAGACGCCGTGGGCGGCCGCCTTCGCCAGTTCGAAATTGTCGATCAGCTTGGCCACCGAGGCGTGCACCGGATCCAGGAAGGTGCTGGGATAGACACCCATCCAGATCACGATGACGATCAGCGGCACGAACATGGCCACTTCGCGCGGGCTCATGTCCAGGATGCCCTTGAGGTCGTCATTGACCAGCTTGCCAAACACCACGCGGCGGTACAGGTACAGCGCGTAGCAGGCGCCCAGCACCAGACCCGAGGCCGCGAACAAAGCCGCCCAGGTGTTCATCTGGAACACGCCCATCAGCACCAGGAACTCGCCGATGAAGCCGGAGGTACCGGGCAGGCCGACCGAGGCCATGGTCATGAACATGAACACCAGCGCGTATTTCGGCATGCGGGTGGCAAGGCCGCCGTAACGGGCGATCTCGCGGGTATGCATGCGGTCATAGACCACGCCGACGCAGAGGAACAGCGCGCCCGAGACCACGCCGTGCGACAGCATCTGGAACACCGCGCCCTCGACACCCTGGGTGGTCATGGCGAAGGTGCCCAGCGTCACGTAGCCCATGTGGGCCACCGACGAATAGGCGATCAGCTTCTTCATGTCCTGCTGCACCAGGGCCACCAGCGAGGTGTAGATCACCGCGACGATGGACAGGGTGAAGACGAACGGCGTGAAGTACTCGCTGGCCAGCGGGAACATGGGCACCGAGAAGCGCAGGAAGCCGTAGCCGCCCATCTTCAGCAGCACGCCCGCCAGGATCACCGAACCGGCGGTCGGCGCCTCGACGTGGGCATCCGGCAGCCAGGTGTGCACCGGCCACATGGGCACCTTGACCGCGAACGACGCGAAGAACGCCAACCACAGCCACAATTGCATGGCCTGCGGGAAGGTGTGGGTCATCAGGGTCGGGATATCGGTGGTGTGAGCCTGGGTGTACATGGCCAGCATGGCCACCAGCATCAGCACCGAACCCGCCAGGGTGTACAGGAAGAACTTGAAGGCCGCATAGACGCGGCGCTGTCCGCCCCACACGCCGATGATGATGAACATGGGGATCAGCACGCCTTCGAAGAAGACGTAGAACAGGATCATGTCCAGGGCGCAGAACATGCCGATCATCAGGGTCTCGAGGACCAGGAAGGCGATCATGTACTCCTTCACCCGGTGCTCCACCGCGCCGACAGTCGACAGGATGCAGATCGGGGTCAGGAAGGTGGACAGCATCACGAACCACAGCGAGATGCCGTCCACGCCCATCGAGTAGGAAATGGCGGTGCCCGGCAGCCACACGGCGGTTTCCTTCAGCTGGAACTCAGCCGAGGCGCCGTTGAAGTTGGCCAGGATGAACAGCGAAACCACGAAGGTCGCCAGCGAGGTGAGCAACGCGACGTTGCGGGCGTTGCGCGCCACCACCTGGGTTTCGCCGCGGATCGCCAGGATGAACAACGCGCCTACCAGCGGCAGGAACGTTGTCAGCGAGAGCAAAGGCCAGTCGGTCATTTCTATCCCCAGGCTTAGCGCGCGTTGAACATGTACCAGGTCACGAACACCACCACGCCGATCAGCATCGCGAACGCATAGTGATAGAGGTAACCGGACTGAAGCTTGCCGACCTTGCGGGCGATGACACCGGTGGCGGCGGCAACGCCGTCGGGACCGACGCCATCGATCAGCGCGCCGTCACCGCCCTGCCACAGGCCCTTGCCGATACGGAAGGCAGGACGCACGAACAGGAAGTCGTACAGCTCGTCGAAGTACCACTTGTTCAGCAGGAAGCGGTACAGGCCGTTGAAGGTGTTGGCCAGCATGCCGGGCAACGAAGGCACGAACATGTACAGGATGTAGGCCAGGGTGATGCCGCACACACCGACAATGGTGGGCAGGGTGCCGACCCAGGCTTCCAGGTGATGGGCATGCTCCAGGGTCTGGTGCAGGTCCTTGATGGCGCCGCGCCAGAAATGCTCCTGCTCGTGACCCACGAACATGTCGTAGCCCAGCCAGCCCGCGAACACCGCGCCGGTCGCCAGGACGAACAGCGGCAGGATCATGACGGCGGGGCTTTCATGCACATGCGCCATCACATGCTCGTCGGCGCGCGGCTTGCCATGGAAGGTCATGATCAGCAGACGCCAGGAATAGAAGGCGGTCAGGAAGGCGGCGCCGATGCCCATCCAGTACGCCAGCTGACCGGCGATGGAGTGCGAGGCGAAGGCGGCCTCCAGGATCATGTCCTTGGAATAGTAACCGGCGAAGAACGGGATACCGGCCAGGGCCAGCGAACCGATCCACATCAGCGCCCAGGTCACCTTGACGTGCTTCCAGATGCCGCCCATGCGGCGGATGTCCTGCTCGTCGCTCATGGCGTGGATCACCGACCCGGCGCCCAGGAACAGCAGTGCCTTGAAGAAGGCGTGAGTCATCAGGTGGAAGATGGCGGCCTGATAGGCCGACACGCCGATGGCGAAGAACATGTAACCCAACTGCGAGCAGGTGGAATACGCGATCACCCGCTTGATGTCGTTCTGGACGCAGCCGACGGTGGCGGCGAAGAACGCCGTCGCGGCACCGACCAGGGTCACCACGGTCAGCGCGGTGTCCGAGTACTCGAACAGCGGGCTCATGCGGGCGACCATGAAGACACCGGCGGTCACCATGGTGGCGGCATGGATCAGCGCCGACACCGGGGTCGGGCCTTCCATGGCGTCGGGCAGCCAGGTGTGCAGGCCCAACTGGGCCGACTTGCCCATGGCGCCCACGAACAGCAGCAGGCAGCAGATGGTGATGGCGTTGCTTTCCAGCCCGAAGAAGGTCACCGTCGCGGCCGCCTTGTCGGGGGCGGCGGCGAAGATGGCGTCGAACGAGACGCTGTCGAACAGGAAGTAGACGCCGAAGATGCCCAGCGCGAAGCCGAAATCACCGACGCGGTTGACCACGAAGGCCTTGATGGCGGCGGCCGAGGCCGACGGCTTCTCGAACCAGAAGCCGATCAGCAGGTAGGACGCGACGCCCACGCCTTCCCAGCCGAAGAACATCTGCACCAGATTGTCCGACGTCACCAGCATCAGCATGGCGAAGGTGAACAGCGACAGGTACGACATGAAGCGCGGGATCGAGGGATCATGGCTCATGTAGCCCACGGAATAGACGTGGACCATGAACGACACCCAGGTCACCACGATCATCATGACCGCGGTCAGGGTGTCGAACTTGATGGCCCACGACACATCCAGGCTGCCCGACTGCAACCAGTGCAGCAGCGTGATGGTCACGGCATTGCCGTCGATGGCGACGTCCTTGAAGATCAGGGCCGAACAGGCGGCCGAGATGCCCAACAACGTGCAGGTGACGAGCTGCGCCCCGCGGTCACCGATGAAGCGGCCGAAAAAGCCGGCAACGATCGAGCCCAGCAGCGGCAGGAAAACGGCGGCGACGAATTGCATCGCTGATTACCCCTTGAGCTGGCTGATTTCCTCGACCGCGATGGTGCCGCGGTTGCGGAAGAAGACGACGACGATGGCCAGACCGATGGCCGCCTCGGCGGCGGCGACGGTCAGGATGAACATGGCGAAAACCTGCCCCACCAGATCGTTCAGGTAGGAGGAGAACGCCACCATGTTGAGGTTCACCGCCAGCAGCATCAGTTCGACGCTCATCATGATGATGATGACGTTCTTCCGGTTCAGGAAGATGCCGAACACGCCCAGCGTGAACAGAATGGCGGCGACGGTCAGGTAGTGGGCGAGACCGATCTCGAACATCAGATGCCTCCCCCAGTGGGAACCTTGACGATTTCGACGCTGTTCTTGGCGGTGCGGGCGATCTGGTCGGCGATCACCTGCTTGCGCACGCCTTCACGGCGACGCAGGGTCAGCAGGATGGTGCCCACCATGGCCACCAGCAACACCAGACCCGAGGCCTGGAACAGGTAGGCGTAGTTGGTGTAGAGCACGCGGCCCAACGCCTCGGTGTTGGACACGTCCGCCACCGCCGGGGTCGGAGCGCGGATCAGCGCCTCGACATCGGGGGCGAAGGCCCAGCCGCCGAACAGGGTGGCCAGCTCGACCAGCAGCACCAGGCCGATGACGGCGCCGGTCGGCAGGTATTGCAGGAACCCTTCGCGGAGTTTGAGGAAGTTGATGTCCAGCATCATCACCACGAACAGGAACAGCACCGCCACCGCGCCGACGTAGACCACCACCAGAACCATGGCGAGGAATTCGGCGCCGAGCAGCAGGAACAGCCCGGCCGCGTTGAAGAAGCACAGGATGAGGAACAGCACGGAATTAACCGGGTTGCGGGCCGAGATGACCAGAACCGCACTACCCACGGTCAAAGCCGCGAACATGTAGAAAATAAGAGCCGCGATCATGCCGTCCCCCTGATCACCGGTAAGGCGCGTCGGTGGCGATGCGGAGGGCCAGTTCGGCCTCCCAGCGGTCGCCGTTCGCGAGCAGCTTGGCTTTGTTGTACATGAGCTCGGCGCGGGTCTCGGTGGCGAACTCGTAGTTCGGACCCTCGACGATGGCATCCACCGGGCAGGCCTCTTGGCACAGGCCGCAATAGATGCACTTGGTCATGTCGATGTCGTAGCGCCGGGCACGGCGGGAACCATCGTCGCGGGGTTCCGCCTCGATGGTGATCGCCTGGGCCGGGCACACCGCCTCGCACAGCTTGCAGGCGATGCAGCGTTCTTCACCGTTGGGATAACGGCGCAGCGCGTGTTCGCCACGGAAGCGGGTCGACAGCGGCCCCTTTTCGTAGGGGTAGTTGATGGTCACCTTGGGCTTGAACATGTACCGGAAGGTCAGCGCCAAGCCCTGGACGAGTTCCCACAGCAGGAATGCTCGCGCGGTGCGGTCGATGAAGGCCATCTCTTACTCCTTAACCCTGACCCGGCAGCCAACCGAACGCGACCAGCACGCCCGAGGTCAGCACCAGCCACAGCAGCGAGAACGGCAGGAAGATCTTCCACCCAAGACGCATCAGCTGGTCATAGCGGTAGCGCGGGAAAGTGGCGCGCACCCACAGGAAGATGAACAGGATGAAGCAGATCTTGAGGGCGAACCAGATGATGCCCGGCAGCGAAAGCCAGGCAAAGCCCGGCAGCGGCAGCCAGCCGCCCAGGAACAGCACCACGCAGATGCCGCTCATCAGGATCATGTTGGCGTATTCACCAAGGAAGAACAGGGCGAAGGTCATCGCCGAGTATTCCACGTTGTAGCCCGCCACCAGTTCCGATTCGGATTCGGGCAAGTCGAACGGCGCGCGGTTGGTTTCCGCCAGGATCGACACCACGTAGATCACGAACATCGGGAAGTGCGGGATGACGAACCACAGCGTCTCCTTCTGCTTCAGCACGATGTCGGTGAGGTTCAGCGAGCCGGTGGTCACCAGGACCGAGATCATCACCAAGCCCATGGACACTTCGTAGGACACCATCTGGGCCGCCGAACGCAGGCCGCCCAGGAAGGCGTACTTCGAGTTGGACGCCCAGCCCGACATGATGATGCCGTAGACGCCCAAGGACGAGATGGCGAACAGGTACAGCACGCCGACATTGATGTCGGCCACCACCCAACCCTCATCGAACGGGATCACCGCCCAGGCGATCAGCGCCAGGATGAAGGTCAACATGGGGGCGACGATGAACACCACCTTGTTGGCGCCGGTCGGAAGGATGGTTTCCTTCAGGAACAGCTTGGCGCCGTCGGCCAGCGGTTGCAGCAGGCCCAGGGGGCCGACCACGTTGGGACCCTTGCGCAGCTGGATGGCGCCGATGACCTTGCGCTCGGCATAGGTCAGATAGGCGACGGCCACCAACAGCGGCACGACGATGGCGAGAATCTGGAGGACGATGACGACCAGACGCCAGATCTCGGCGGGCAGCAGCCCAGAGAGCAGATCAACCATGGGTCCCCGTCTTCTTGTGGTTGCAGCCACAACCCTCGCCGAACGCGGCCGTGCATTCCGCCATGGTCTTGGAGGCGCGGCTGATCGGGTCGGTCATGTAGTAATTGTCGATGCTGGAGGCCAGCGGCTTGTCGGACAGCGCGCCCTCGGTGCCGAAGGCGGCGCCCCAGGTGGCGGCGGTCACGGTACCCAGGGTGGCGAACACGGGGTTCACCGCCACCAGACGCTCGCGCACCTGCTTGGGGCTGTCATACGGCAGGGCCTTGCCCAGCACGTCCGACAGCGCGCGGATGACACGCCAGTCTTCCTTGGCCTCGCCCGGCGCGAACACCGCCAGCTGGGTGCGCTGCACCCGGCCCTCGGTGTTGACGTAGGTGGCCGACTTCTCGGTATAGGCGGCACCCGGCAGCACCACGTCGGCGCGATGGGCACCGGCGTCGCCGTGCGAGCCGAGATAGACCACGAAGGCGCTGCCCAGGCCCTTGACGTCCACGTCGTCGGCACCGATCAGGAACAGGGCCGCGATGTCGCCAGCGGCGGCACCGGCCACGATCCCGGCGGTGTCACGGCCGCCCTGCCCCGGCACGAAGCCCAGGTCGAGGCCGCCGACGCGGGCGGCGGCGGTGTGCAGCACGTTGAAGCCGTTCCAGCCATCCTTCACCACACCGGCGGCGTCGGCGATCTTCTTGGCCAAAGCCAGGATCGCGGCGCCGTCCTCGCGGGTCAGGGCGCCCTGACCGACGATGATGGCGGGCTTGGCGGCGCCCTTGAGCACCTCCAGGAAGGGATGCTTGCCCGACGCGATATCGGCCAGCACCGAGGCCTGATCGCCCAGGTGATCGGCCTTGAAGGTCAGATCGGCCTTGGGACCGACCACAGCAGCCTTGAAGCCGCCCTTCAGGTAGCGCTTGCGCAGGCGGGCGTTGAGAACCGGCGCTTCCTTGCGCGGGTTCGACCCGATCAGCAGGAGGGCATCGGCCTGTTCGATCCCGGCGATGGTGCTGTTGAACAGGTACGAGGCGCGCACCGAGCCGTCCAGCTTGGCGCCGTCCGAGCGGCAATCGATGTTGGCCGAGCCGAGGCTGGCCAGCAGGTCCTTGACCGCCACCAGGGTTTCGCAATCGGCCTGATCACCGGCGATGGCGGCGATCTTGGAGCCCGGCACGCCCTTGAGCTTGTCGGCGATCACCGCGAAGGCCTCGCCCCAACTGGCCGGAACCAGCTTGCCGTCCTTGCGGATATAGGGACGGTCCAGACGCTGGCGCTTGAGGCCATCCACCGAGAAGCGCGAGCGGTCGCCCAGCCATTCCTCGTTGATGTCGTCATTGACGCGCGGCAGGACGCGGACCACCTCGTTGCCACGGCTGTCGACGCGGATGGCCGCGCCCAACGCGTCCATGGCGTCGATGCTTTCGGTCTTCTTCAGTTCCCAGGCGCGGTAGGTGTAGGCGGCGGGCTTGTTGGTCAGCGCGCCGACCGGGCACAGGTCGATGAGGTTGCCCGACAGTTCCGAGGACAAGGCGGCGTCCACGTACTTGGAGATTTCCAGATGCTCGGAGCGGCCCAGGCCGCCCAGCACCGGGGTTCCGGCGATCTCGCTGATGAAGCGGACGCAGCGGGTGCACTGGATGCAGCGGGTCATCCAGGTCTGAACCAGCGGGCCGTAGGACTTGTCCTCGACCGCCCGCTTCTCTTCCTGATACCGGCCGCGATCGCCGCCATAGGCCATGGCCTGATCCTGCAGATCGCACTCGCCGCCCTGATCGCAGATCGGGCAATCCAGCGGGTGGTTGATCAGCAGGAATTCCATGACGCCCTGGCGGGCGCGGCGGACGTTGGCGTTGTTGGTGTGCACCACCATGCCCTCGCCTACCGGCATGGCACAGGAGGCGACGGGCTTGGGCATCTTCTCCACTTCCACCAGGCACATGCGGCAATTGCCGGCAACGGCCAGCCGCTCGTGGTAGCAGAAGCGCGGGATCTCGATGCCGAGCTGCTCAGCGGCCTGGAGGATGGTTACCCCGGCCTCGACTTCGATCTCGCTTCCGTCGATGGTCAGTTTGGGCATTTGGCGTCTACTCTCCTCAGGCCGCGCTGGTGTTCCGGCCGACGATCTTCTTATCGACCTCGGCGCGGAAGTTGCGGATCAGACCCTGAATCGGCCACGCGGCAGCGTCGCCGAGGGCGCAAATGGTGTGACCTTCCACCTGGCGGGTCACCTGCTCCAGCAGTTCGACTTCCTCGAACGAGGATTCGCCCCGGACCAGCTTTTCCATCAGGCGCCACATCCAGCCGGTGCCCTCGCGGCAGGGAGTGCACTGGCCACAGGATTCATGCTTGTAGAAGCGCGACAGGCGGGCGATGGCGCGGCAGATGTCGGTGGACTTGTCCATGACGATCACCGCCGCCGTGCCCAGGCCCGAGCGGACCTCGCGCAGGCTGTCGAAATCCATCAGCACGGTGTCGCAGATGGACTTGGGCAGCGCCGGAACCGAGCAGCCGCCGGGAATGACCGCCAGCAGGTTGTCCCAGCCGCCGCGCACGCCTCCAGCATGCTTTTCCAGCAGCTCCTTCAGCGGAATGCCCATCTCTTCTTCCACGTTGCACGGCTTGTTGACGTGGCCGGAGATGCAGAACAGCTTGGTGCCAGAATTCTTCGGGCGGCCCAGACCGGCGAACCACGACGCCGAACGGCGCATGATGGTCGGGACGACGGCGATGGATTCCACGTTGTTCACGGTGGTCGGGCAGCCATACAGGCCGACGCCCGCCGGGAACGGCGGCTTCAGGCGGGGCTGGCCCTTCTTGCCTTCCAGGCTTTCGATCAGCGCCGATTCCTCGCCGCAGATGTAGGCACCGGCGCCGCGATGGACGTAGCAATCGAACTTGTAGCCCGAGCCGCAGGCGTTGTCGCCGATCAGACCGGCTTCGTAAGCCTGGTCGATGGCGGCTTGCAGGTGCTGGGCCTCGCGGACGAATTCGCCACGGATGTAGATGTAGGCGGCATGGGCACCGACGGCGAAGCTGGCGATCAGCGCGCCCTCGACCAGCTTGTGCGGGTCGAAGCGCATGATCTCGCGGTCCTTACAGGTGCCCGGCTCGCCTTCGTCGGCGTTGATCACCAGATAATGCGGGCGGTTGCCCACCACCTTGGGCATGAAGGACCACTTCATGCCGGTGCCGAAACCGGCACCGCCACGGCCGCGCAGGCCGGAATTCTTGACTTCCTCGATGATGGCGTCGCGGCCCTTTTCGAGGATGGCCTTGGTGTTGTCCCAGTCACCGCGCGCCTGAGCGCCCTTCAGGCCCCAATCGTGGATGCCGTACAGGTTGGTGAAGATACGATCCTGGTCGCGCAGCATCAGGCCTTCTCCGTTCCGAAGGTGAGCTCGGTGAGGGAGGTGGGACCACCCTCGGGGGCCGAGAACTGACGGCCGTTCTGCGGACCCGTCTTCGGGGTCTCGCCCCGCTTGATCGCCTCGAGCACCGCCTTGGTGGTCTCGGGGGTCAGGTCCTCGTAGTAATCGTCGTTGATCTGCATCATCGGCGCGTTGGTGCAGGCGCCCAGGCACTCGACCTCGGCCAGGGTGAACTGGCCGTCGGCGGTGGTCTCGCCCCACTCGACGCCCAGCACGCTCTTGGCGGTCTCGGCGACGCTGTCGCAACCGCGCAGCAGGCAGCAGATGTTGGTACAGACCTGAACGTGGAACTTACCCACAGGCTTCTGGTTGTACATGGTGTAGAAGGTCACGACCTCCTGCACCCGGATCGGCGCCATCTCCAGCATCTCGGCGATGGTTTCGATCACCGCCATGCTGGTCCAGCCGACCTGACGCTGGGCCAGATCGAGCAGCGGCATGACCGCCGATTGCTGCTTGCCCGCCGGGTACTTGGCGATGATCTTCTTCGCCGTTTCCAGGTTCTCGGGGGTGAAGGCGAAGCTGGTCATTTCTGCGTTGCTCATCGGTCGATCTCGCCGAAAACGATGTCGATGGAGCCGATATTGGCGACCACGTCGGCCAGCATGTGTCCCTTGGACATCATGTCGAGGGCCTGGAGGTGGACATAGCCCGGCGGACGGATCTTGCAGCGGTACGGCTTGTTGGTGCCATCGGCCACCAGATACACGGCGAATTCGCCCTTGGGCGCCTCGACGGCGGCGTAAACTTCGCCCGCCGGGACGTGGAAACCCTCGGTGAACAGCTTGAAGTGATGGATCAGCGCTTCCATGGAGCGCTTCATCTCGGCGCGCGGCGGCGGCGTAACCTTGTGGTTCTCGGTGCGCACGGCCCCGGCAGGCATCTCGCGGATACACTGCTTCATGATCTTCAGCGATTCACGCATCTCGATCACGCGGACCAGATAGCGGTCGTAGCAATCGCCGTGCTTGCCGATCGGAATGTCGAAATCCATGCGATCGTAGACGTCGTAGGGCTGGCTCTTGCGCAGGTCCCAGGCGATGCCGGACGCACGCAGGTTCGGGCCGGTGAAGCCCCAATCCAGCGCCTGCTCCTTGGTCACCGTGCCGATATCGACGGTACGCTGCTTGAAGATGCGGTTCTCGGTCACCAGGGTCTCGATGTCGTCGAGCACCGCCGGGAAGGTCTCGCACCACGCGGCGATGTCTTCCAGCAGGCCGGACGGCAGGTCCATGGCGACACCGCCGATACGGAAGTAATTGGCGTGCAGACGGGCGCCGCAAGCGCGCTCGTAGAACTCCATCAACTTCTCGCGTTCCTCGAAGCCCCACAGCATCGGGGTCATGCCGCCCACGTCGAAGACGAAGGCGCAGACGTTCAGCAGGTGGTTAAGGATACGGCCGATCTCGTTATAGAGAGTGCGGATGTACTGGCCACGCAGCGGAACCTCGAGGCCGAGCAGCTTCTCGGCAGCGAGCACGAAAGCGTGCTCCTGGTTCATGGTGCCGACGTAGTCCAGGCGGTCGAAATAGGGAATCGACTGCTGGTAGACCTTATGCTCGATCAGCTTCTCGGTGCCGCGATGCAGCAGGCCGATATGCGGATCGGCGCGGTCCACCACTTCACCCGACATTTCAAGGATCAGACGCAACACGCCGTGCGCGGCCGGGTGCTGCGGGCCGAAGTTGATGTTGTAGCTCTTGATCTGGGATTCGGCCATGGTCAGCGGCTCCCTTCCGCCTTCTCGTCGCCCGGCAGCGGGCCTTGGCCCTCCCACGGCGACAGGAAGTCGAAGTTACGGAAATCCTGGGTCAGCTTCACCGGCTCGTAGACGCAGCGCTTCTGCTCTTCGTCGTAGCGCAGTTCCACGTAACCGGTCAGCGGGAAGTCCTTGCGCAGCGGGTGCCCCTCGAAACCGTAATCGGTGAGGATGCGGCGCAGGTCGGGATGGTCGGAGAAGACCACACCGTACATGTCCCAGGTCTCGCGCTCGAACCAGCCGGCCGAGCTGAACACCCCGGTGGCGGACGGAACGGCGGTGTCCTCGTCGGTGTGCACCTTCACGCGGACGCGCTGATTGTGCTTCATCGACAGCAGATGGTAGACGACGTCGAACCGCAGCTCGCGCCCCGGATAATCCACGCCGCAGACATCGACCAGCTGCTTGAACAGGCAGGTGGTGTCGTCGCGCAGGAAGGTCAGGACCTTCGCGATGGACGGAGTACGAACAAGAACGGTCAACTCGCCGACGCGGTTGACCTCGGTTTCCAACACGTCGTTGGGCAGGGCGGCGGCGATATAGTCGCCCAGGTCCTTCAGCGCTTGCGTCATGGTGGTCTGGCCGTCCCTTGGGGTCTAGCGAAGGATGGTGCCGGTGCGCCGGATTTTCTTCTGCAACTGCATGATGCCGTACAGAAGAGCCTCGGCGGTCGGCGGGCAGCCGGGGACGTAGACGTCCACGGGCACGATGCGATCGCAGCCGCGCACCACCGAATAGGAATAATGGTAGTAGCCGCCGCCATTGGCGCACGAGCCCATGGACAGCACGTAGCGCGGCTCGGCCATCTGGTCGTACACGCGGCGCAGCGCCGGGGCCATCTTGTTGGTCAGCGTGCCGGCCACGATCATCAGGTCGGACTGACGGGGCGACGGACGGAACACGACGCCGAAGCGGTCCATGTCGTAGCGAGAACAGCCGGCGTGCATCATTTCCACGGCACAGCAGGCCAGACCGAAGGTCATCGGCCACAGCGAGCCGGTGCGGGCCCAGTTGACCAGCTTGTCGACGTTCGCCACCACGAAGCCCTTGTCCTGGATCTGGTCGGTGACCAGTTGCAGAACCTGACTTTGCGCCGCGCCCTGAGGCAGCGGCGCGGCGTGCGCGGGCGACACCAGTCCGGAATTGGTCACTCCCATTCCAAGGCTCCCTTTCGCCATTCATAGATGAAGCCGATGGTCAGCACGGCCAGGAACACCATCATCGACCAGAAGCCGAACAGCCCGATCTTGCCCAGGGCGACCGCCCACGGAAACAGGAAGGCCACTTCCAGATCGAAGATGATGAAGAGAATGGCGACCAGGTAGAACCGCACCTCGAACTTCGAGCGCGCGTCACCAAACGCCTCGAAACCGCACTCATAGGCCGAATTCTTCTCGGGATCGGGCTTCTGGTGGCCGACGATCCACGACGCGGCGATGATCACCGCCGACAGGCCCACGGCGATGCCGATGAAGATAAGGATCGGCAGATATTCGAGCAGCCAAGCTTCCATCGTTCCTGCCCTAATGTTACAGGTCCGGCCTGGGAAGCTTCCGCCTCGATCGCCCTACCCCTTTACCGCCCTGGCGTGCGCGCACGGCCTGGAAGCGGGATTTCAGGGGATGGAAAAGGACGAAACGGCGGACATCCTCCCTGCAAGACACAAGCCTCGAGCCGCAGACTAGCGCCACTCCCCACCCCTTTCCAGGAAAGGAGGATGGAAGCGGCGGCATGGCGGGAGTGACGGGGCTCGAACCCGCGACCTCCGGCGTGACAGGCCGGCGCTCTAACCAACTGAGCTACACCCCCTCTGCGGCCACCCGCGCGGGTAGGCGTGGTGTAATCCAGGGGGGGCAGACTGTCAAGCGGACAAGGTTCCGGCGACCGCATTTTTGCCATAAGTGGCGGAAAATGTGCCTTTAGCGAACAGGGGTATTACCAGCATCAACCGAACATCCCACCCCACCTGCCCTATCGGAACGGGTAGGTATGAACAAATGAAAACGTGGGCGCACTTTCAGCTTTTTCAGCGCGCTACCTTGACGCTTTTGGAGATGTTCTTATTTTCGCCGCAGCGCGGCGTAATGCAGATACCCCTTTTCTTGACGGAGACTGCATTTGGGGAAATGGTGGGCGGTGACGGGATCGAACCGCCGACATCCTGCGTGTAAAGCAGGCGCTCTGCCAGCTGAGCTAACCGCCCGAAGGCCCCCTTCATAAGGGGAGGCGCGGAAAAAGACAATGCCGCAAACACTCCACCCCTCGCACACCGTGAAAACATAGTGGCGAGGGGTGGAGTTGCCCGTTCAGGCGTTCCTGACGTCGGCCAGGAAACCATCGACCAATTGCCGCAGGCCATCTGCTTCTCGGGTCAGCGCCTGGGCCGAGGACAGCACGCTTTCCGCCACGGATCCGGTTTCACCGGCGGCGCGGCTGACGCCCTGAATATTCTCCAGAACCTCTTGCGTGCCCCCCGCCGCCTGCTGGACGTTCCGGGCAATCTCCGCCGTGGCGGCCGATTGCTGTTCCACCGCGCTGGCGATGGCGGTGGCGATCTGATTGATTTCCACCACCCGCTCGGCGATTCCGGCGATGGCGGAAACGGCGTCGCGGGTCTGGTCCTGCACCTCGGTGATCTGGCGGGCGATTTCCTCGGTGGCCTTGCCGGTCTGGTTGGCCAGATGCTTGACCTCGTTGGCGACCACGGCAAAGCCCTTGCCCGCATCGCCCGCCCGCGCCGCCTCGATGGTGGCGTTCAGGGCCAAAAGGTTGGTCTGCGACGCGATGTCGTTGATCAGCTTGATGACATCGCCGATCCGCGAGGCGCTTTCCGCCAGCCCCTTGACCTTCTCGTCGGTCCGCCCCGCTTCGTCGGCGGTGTCCTGGGACAAGCGGCTGGAATGTTCGACCTGACGACCAATTTCAGCGATAGACGCCGACAATTCCTCGGCAGCGGTAGCCACCGTCTCGACGCTGGTCGCCGCCTGTTCGGTGGCGGCGGAAACCAGCCCCACCTGACGGGCCGTTTGTTCGGCATTGGCGCTCATGGCCTGGGCCGAGGTTTCCATGGAACCGGCGGCACCGGACACCACCGACAACACCCCAATCACCGAACGGTCGAACTGCCCCGCCAGTTTCTCGATGGTGGCGGCACGCGCATCGCGCGTGGCACGCTCGGTCTCTTGTTCCGCCGCCATCCGTTCGGCCTTGACGGCGTTGTCCTTGAAGACCTGAACGGCGCGGGCCATGGCCCCCAACTCGTCCCGCCGCTCAACCCCGGACACCACCACCTGACGGTCACCCTCGGCAAGCCGCAACATGGTGCCGGTCAAACCCACCACCGGATTGGCGATGACTCGGCGCAACACCAGGGCCGACAGAAGCGACAGCGCACCGACCACCACCACCACCGTCACCAGCAGGATGCGCGAAACAGAATAGACCCGCCGGGCATCATCGACCGCCGCCGCCGCGCCGTCGTCATTCAGCTTCATGGCCTTGGTCAGATCGGTGCGGATGGCATAGAAAAGCTCGCGGTTATCCTTGCCCACCAGTTCCACGGCCTTGCTCTTGTCATGGGCTTTGGACAGCGCAAGCACCTTGTCGGTCTCGCTATAATAACGTTGCAGGGTGGCGCCGACCCGGTCGTACAACTGCCGTTCTTCAACCTGGCTGGCGCTGATCAGTTTGCCGTAACCGTCACGGACAGCCGCGATCTTGGCCTTTTGATCGACCAAGCGCTTTTCCACCGCGACCATTTCAGCATCGTCTTCCAGGGTCTGGTGGCGGAAAACCAGCATCTGATATTGGACCAGTTCGGTTTCCAGATGCGCCAGCGCCGCGACGCTCGGCATCCAATCGCTGCTGATCTCGATGGTATTGGCATGCAACAGGCCCAGGCGTTCGATGGCGAACAGGCCGTTGAGCAGAAACAGACTTCCCAGCAAGAGAAACGCGGCCGAAAATTTACGGCCGATCTTCATGTCATTCAGAAAAGTCATCGCCCCCCCCGTTGTCGATGTGTCTTCCCCTCATACCTTTGTCTAAGGTGAGTGGAATTTATCAAACCGTCAACGGGTCTGTTCCGAACATAAAAAAGCCGACGCCCTTACGGGGGCGTCGGCTTGGCGAAGTTCCAAGGATTTACTGAACGGAATCCTTGAGGCCCTTACCGGCCTTGAACTTGGGCTGCTTGGACGCAGCGATGGTGATCTTCTCACCGGTACGCGGGTTGCGGCCTTCGGACGCGGCGCGGGCAGCGACCGCGAAGGTACCGAAACCGACGAGGCGAACCTCGTCACCAGTCTTGAGCGCGCCGGTAATCGCATCGAAAACCGCATCGACAGCCTTGCCGGCGTCGGTCTTGGACAGGCCGGAGCTGTTGGCAACGGCGGTCACGAGATCGTTCTTGTTCACCTGATGGCCCCCTTCATTGTCGCCGCCCGGTCATGCCGGTCCGGGCGAAACCCTCTGAATGGCAGGCAGTCTAAATCGGAGGTCGTGGAGGCGTCAATTGGCAATCACGACGAAAAGCGCGGAATTCCGCCATTTTCAGGCAATTCCAAGCTTGTTTGCCACAATATGACGGAAGTTTTTACGCGCCCCGATGGAAAACGGCCGCCGGATCGCTCCGGCGGCCGTTCAATACCTAAGGTCTATGCCCGATGTCAGTGAGTGGTCACCGCCACTTCCGCATCCTTGGCCACCGCCGGAGCAGCCTCGGCGGGCTCCTCCCACTCGATGGCGACGGGCTGCGAGGTCAGGGCACGGGCCAGGACTTCGTCCACGGTGGACACCGGCACGATCTCCAGGCCCTTCTTGACGTTGTCCGGAATCTCGGCCAGGTCCTTCTCGTTCTCCTGCGGGATGAGAACGGTCTTGAGACCACCACGCAACGCCGCCAGCAGCTTTTCCTTGAGGCCGCCGATGGGCAGCACGCGGCCACGCAGGGTGACCTCGCCGGTCATCGCCACTTCCTTGCGCACCGGAATGCCGGTCAGCGCCGAGACGATGGCGGTGCACATGGCGATACCGGCGGAGGGGCCGTCCTTGGGAGTGGCGCCTTCGGGAACGTGGACGTGGATGTCCTTCTTCTCGAACACCGTCGGCTTGATGCCGAGCGACACCGAGCGCGAACGGACGTAGGACCGCGCCGCCTGCACCGATTCCTGCATCACGTCGCCCAGCTTGCCGGTGATGCTGAAATTGCCCTTGCCGGGCATGGTCACCGCCTCGATGGTCAGCAATTCGCCGCCCACCTCGGTCCAGGCCAAACCGGTCACCGCGCCGACCATGTCCTCCAGTTCCGCCTCGCCGTAGCGGAATTTGCGGATACCGGCGTACTTTTCCAGGTTCTTGGCGTTGATAGTGACCTTCTTCTTGCCCTTCGAGACGATCTCGGTGGTCACCTTGCGGGCAAGATTGGCCAACTCGCGCTCCAGGTTACGCACGCCCGCCTCGCGGGTGTAGTAACGGCACAGGTCGCGGATGGCGTCATCGTTGATGGCGATCTCTTCCTTGGCCAGACCGGCCGCCTGAACCACCTTGGACAGCAGGTGGCGCTTGGCGATCTCCACCTTCTCATCCTCGGTGTAACCGGACAGACGGATGATCTCCATACGGTCCAGCAAAGGCTGCGGCATGCGCAAGGAATTGGCCGTGGTGACGAACATCACGTCGGACAGGTCGTAATCGACCTCCAGGTAATGGTCGTTGAAGGTGGAATTCTGCTCGGGGTCCAGCACTTCCAGCAGGGCCGAGGACGGGTCGCCGCGCCAATCGGCGCCCAGCTTGTCGATCTCGTCCAGCAGGAACAACGGGTTCGACGACTTGGCCTTCTTCATGCCCTGGATGACCTTGCCGGGCATGGAGCCGATATAGGTGCGGCGATGGCCGCGCACTTCGGCCTCGTCACGCACGCCGCCAAGGCTGATGCGCACGAAGTTACGGCCGGTGGCGGTGGCCATGGACTTGCCGAGCGAGGTCTTGCCGACGCCGGGCGGGCCGACCAGGCACAGGATCGGGCCCTTGACCTTGTCGGTGCGGGTCTGCACCGCCAGATACTCAATGATGCGTTCCTTGACCTTCTCCAGGCCGTAATGCTCGGCGTTCAGGATGGTCTCGGCCAGCTTGATGTCCTTCTTGACCCTGGTCCGCTTCTTCCACGGAATGGTCAGCAGCCAGTCCAGGTAATTGCGCACCACGGTGGCCTCAGCCGACATGGGGCTCATGGACTTCAGCTTCTTCAGCTCGGCCACGGCCTTTTCACGCGCTTCCTTGGACAGGCGCGTCTTGGCGATGCGCTCTTCCAGCTCGGCGGTTTCATCCTTGCCGTCCTCGCCCTCGCCCAGCTCCTTCTGAATGGCCTTCAGCTGCTCGTTCAGATAGTACTCGCGCTGGGTCTTCTCCATCTGCCGCTTGACGCGGTTGCGGATCTTCTTTTCCACCTGAAGGACGCCGATTTCGCCCTCCATGTAGGAATAGACCCGCTCCAGCCGCTCGGCGATGGTGGCGCTTTCCAGCAATTCCTGTTTTTCGGCGATCTTCAGCGACAGATGCGAGGCGACGGTGTCGGCCAGCTTGCCGGAATCCTCGATCTGATTGACCGAGACCAGCACCTCGGGCGGAATCTTCTTGTTGAGCTTGATGTACTGCTCGAACTGGCTGACCACCGAACGCGACAGCGCCTCCAGCTCCTGGCCTTCGCCGCTGGGGTCGTCCATCAGTTCGGCGACGGCCTGGAAGAAATTGGGGTTGTCGGTGAAACCGGTGATCCGGGCACGGCGGCTGCCTTCGACCAGCACCTTGACGGTGCCATCGGGCAGCTTCAGCAGTTGCAGGACCGTGGACACGGTGCCGACGGTATAGATGTCTTCGGTGGTGGGATCGTCCTGGGCCGCGTTCTTCTGGGCCACCAACAGGATCTGCTTGTCCTCGCGCATCACATCTTCGAGTGCGCGGACGGACTTCTCGCGGCCGACGAACAGGGGCACGATCATGTGCGGGAAGACGACGATATCTCGGAGGGGAAGAACCGGGAAGACGTCGTCGTTTGCGATTTCGGCCATGCTGCCTCTTGAACGTATGCGGCCACCGCAGGGGGGCGGCCGACGGGGTAAACACTTGGAACTTTGCCTAGTACTATAGCTAGGCGTCTCCCCTCTCGCGTCAAGGGAGGGACGGCATCGCCGTCCCTCACCCGACCATCATCACACGGCCGCGCCCGGGCCAATCAGGCGCGGAAACCATGTCAGGCGCTGGTGCCCACATCCTCCCGGCGTTCGGAATGGATGTAGAGCGGCTGGGCGCGCCCCTCGACCACTTCCTTGTTGACCACCACTTCCTCGACGCTGTCGAGGGTCGGCAGTTCGAACATGGTGTCCAACAGGATGCCTTCCATGATGGACCGCAGACCGCGGGCACCGGTCTTGCGGGCGATGGCCTTTTCCGAGATGGCCTTCAACGCCTCTTCCTGGAAGGTCAGCTTGGTGTCTTCCATCTCGAACAGGCGCTGGTACTGCTTGACCAGGGCGTTCTTGGGCTTGGACAGGATTTCCACCAGGGCATCCACGTCCAGATCCTCGAGCGTCGCCAGCACCGGCAGACGGCCGACGAATTCCGGGATCAGGCCGAACTTCAGCAGATCCTCGGGCTCGATCTCGCGCAGGATTTCGCCGGTGCGACGCTCGTCCGGGCCACGCACCTCGGCACCGAAGCCGATGGACTTGTTCTTGCCGCGCGAGCCGATGATCTTTTCCAGACCGGCAAAGGCACCGCCGCAGATGAACAGGATGTTGGTGGTGTCCACCTGCAGGAATTCCTGCTGCGGATGCTTGCGGCCACCCTGGGGCGGGACGCTGGCCACCGTGCCTTCCATGATCTTCAGCAAGGCCTGCTGCACGCCCTCGCCCGACACGTCGCGGGTGATGGACGGGTTGTCGGACTTGCGGCTGATCTTGTCGACCTCGTCGATGTAGACGATGCCGCGCTGGGCGCGTTCGACGTTGTATTCAGCGGCCTGCAGCAGCTTGAGGATGATGTTTTCCACGTCCTCGCCCACGTAACCGGCTTCGGTCAGCGTGGTGGCGTCGGCCATGGTGAACGGCACATCCAGGATGCGGGCCAGAGTCTGCGCCAACAGGGTCTTGCCGCAACCGGTCGGGCCGATCAGCAGGATGTTGGACTTGGCGATCTCGATCTCGTTGGCTTTGCCGCCATGTTGCAGACGCTTGTAGTGATTGTGCACGGCGACCGACAGGACCTTCTTCGCGTGGTCCTGGCCGATGACATAGTCATCGAGCACCGAGCGGATATCCTTCGGGGTCGGCACACCGTCGCGCGAGCGGACCAGATGGGTCTTGTGCTCCTCGCGGATGATGTCCATGCACAGCTCGACGCATTCATCGCAGATGAAGACCGTCGGCCCGGCGATCAGCTTGCGCACCTCATGCTGGCTCTTTCCGCAGAAGGAGCAGTAGAGGGTGTTCTTGGAATCGCCGCTCGTGGACTTGGTCATCGGTACTCCATTGGTAAAGCGGCCAGACAATTTGGATCAATGTTAGCCACACGAATCGGCGGCACACAATGAAAATCACCCCGCGCCGCGCCCGGCGATTCGGACGGCGGCGCGGGAAAACGCGTCAGCTTTCGGCCGAATCGTCGCTCTTGACCAGGCGGCTGGCGACCACATCGTCGATCAGGCCGAATTCCTTGGCCTCGGTCGCTGACAGGAACTTGTCGCGTTCCATGGCCTGCTCGATCACCTCGAGCGGCTGGCCGGTGTGGCTCACGTACATGTTGTTCAGCCGCGCCCGCAGCGCCAGAATCTCGCGGGCGTGGATCTCGATGTCGGTGGCTTGGCCCTGGAAGCCGCCCGACGGCTGATGCACCATGACGCGGGCGTTGGGCAGGGCGAAGCGCTTGCCCTTTTCACCGGCGGTGAGCAGCAGCGAGCCCATGGAGGCCGCCTGACCCAGGCACACGGTGGACACCGACGGGCGGATGTACTGCATGGTGTCGTAGATGGACAGGCCCGACGTCACCACGCCGCCCGGCGAGTTGATGTAAAAGGCGATGTCCTTGCTCGGGTTCTCGGATTCCAGGAACAGGAGCTGGGCGCAGATCAGGCTGGCAACTTCGTCGTAGACCTGTCCGGTCAGGAAGATGATGCGTTCCTTGAGCAGGCGCGAATAGATGTCGTAGGAGCGCTCGCCCCGGTTGGTCTGTTCGACCACCATCGGCACGAGGGTGTTCATATAGAGGTCGAGTGGATCTCTCTCGCGCATGGTCCGTCCTTCTCGTCGTTCGGTTCTGTGGCGGTTCCTTGGTTCGTCCTAGCCGACCTTGACCCGATCCGCCAGTCAAATTCTTTGCATAGGCACACGCCGTTTCGCCGGAAGGGAGCACACCCGGCCCACGAAACAGTGCGCGAGAGGATGGGAAACCTTGGGCGACCGCATGGCCGCACCCAACAATGTGGGGTTTTCCGCGCAAACCGCAATCGGGGAATTGCCCCAAAAACAAAACTGGCGGCCCGAGGGCCGCCAGTCCGTAAACGTCGATGAAGGGCGATCCGCCAGGATCACTCGGCCGAATCGGCCTTCTTCTTGGCGGCCTTCTTCTTCGGCTTGGCCTCTTCGGCCGCAGCCTCGGAGCCTTCCTCGGGGTCCTTGCGCAGGTCCTCGGCCGACACTTCCTTGTCGGTCACCTTGGCCAGCTCGAGCACGAAGTCGATGACCTTGTCCTCGAAGATCGGCGCGCGGAGCGAGTTCAGGGCTTCCTGGTTGTTCTTGTAGTACTGGAACACCAGATGTTCCTGACCGGGATAGCGGCGGGCTTCCTCGATCAGGGCCTTGTTGACGTCGTCCTGGGTGACGGTGACGCTGTTCTTCTGGCCGACATCGGCCAGCAGCAGGCCCAGACGCACGCGGCGCTCGGCCAGGGCACGGTAATCGGCCTTGAGGGTCTCGTCATCCTTGCCCGCGTCGGACGGGTCCAGACGGCCGGCTTCCTTGTCCTGCTCCACCTGCTTCCAGATGGCCTCGAACTCCTGCTCGACCATGCCTTCCGGCACTTCGAAGTCGTGGTTGGCGGCCAACTGGTCCAGCAGGGTGCGCTTCAGCTTGGTGCGGGCCAGACCGTCCAGCTCGCGCACGATCTCGTCCTTGATGGCCTGTTTGAGGGCATCGATGCTGTCCATGCCGACCTTCTTGGCCAGCTCGTCGTTCAGCTCGGCGGCCTTGGCGGCGCGGACCTCGTGCACGGTGACGTCGAACTGGGCGGGGGCACCGGCCAGTTCGTCGTTGCCATAGGCCTCGGGGAAGGTCACGTCGACGACAGCGGTCTCACCGGCGGCCTTGCCGATCAGCTGGTCCTCGAAACCGGGGATGAAGGTATTCGAGCCGAGCTTCAGCGAGTAGCCCTCGGCGGTGCCGCCGGGGAACGCAACGCCGTCCTTCTTGCCGACGAAGTCGATCACGACCACGTCGCCCGAGGCGGCGGCGCGCTCGACCTTCTCGCTGTCTTCATGACGCTCGGCGATGCGGGCCAGGGTCTCGGCGATTTCGGCCTCGGGGGCCACGGCCTTCTCGCGCTCCAGCGACAGGGTGGCGAAATCCATGGCGGTGATTTCCGGCAGGATTTCCAGGGCCACGGTGAATTCCAGGTCCTTGCCCTCGGCGTACGAGGTGATCTCGACCTTGGGCTGCATGGCGGGCTTCAGGCCCTTTTCCTGGATGGCCGAGCCGGTGCCTTCGTTGACCGCCGCCTCCAGGACCTCGCCCAGGATGGACGCGCCGTACTTCTGGCGCACGATCTTCAGCGGCACCTTGCCAGGGCGGAAGCCGGGCAGCTTCACCTCTTGGGCGATTTCCGCCAGACGGGATTCGGTGCGCGCCTCGAGCTGCGCCGCGGGGACGACGACCTTGAACTCGCGCTTCAGGCCGTCAGCATTCGTCTCGGTTACCTGCATCAGTCTTTCGCCAATCGAATCAATTCGTTGCAAGAATACCGGCGGTCGTCACAACCCAAAGGGCCGCGCTGTCGACTGGTGCGGGCGAAGGGATTTGAACCCCCATGGCTTGCGCCGCTGGAACCTAAATCCAGTGTGTCTACCAATTCCACCACGCCCGCGTGAGCAGGTGCGCGACTCCCTATTACGACGCCCTGAAAGCATGGCTATGCCCTCGGGGCGCCTGGGTGCCGGCCCGCCGGAACCGGTGTCTATAACATAGTCGGAGGCGCGGATACAGGCCTTACAACACCGAGGCAACAACTAACCTGAAAGGCGAATTTCCATATTGATTTTAAGGATGGAGATCATACCATTGGGTTAGCTGGAAAAACGGACGGATAGGGGAATTCCGACCGTTGAATGAGGCCGAGACACCGCACATATAGCTTATGTATCTCGGCTTAAAGTTTGGGGGTAAGATTATGGACCTGGACCGTTCGGGACGTTTGGCGTTTCTGCAGATCGATGAGGAAACACGCCGCACCCTGCGGGAGTTCCGTGACGTCCTGGCACCACGCACCGATGCCCTTCTTGAAGCCTTTTACGGCCATGTGCGCAGCAACCCGGCCATGGCCGCCCTGTTCGCCACGCCCGGCCGTATGGAACATGCCCGCGCCATGCAGAAGAAGCACTGGCTGGACAATGTGTTCGCCGGAAACTTCGACGACAGCTATTTCGCCAACGTCACCGAGATCGGCAAGGTCCACCAGCGCATCGGCCTGGAGCCGCGCTGGTATACCGCCGGATATTGCTTCGTGCTGAACAAGGTGATGGCGTTGGCCGCCGACACCTACCGCAAGAAGCCGGAAAAACTGGCCCAGGTCATCGCCGCAGTGAACAAGGCGGCGTTCCTGGACATGGACCTCGCGACCTCGGTCTATATCGAGACCAACACCGCCGCCATCATCGCCCGTGAACTGGGCGCCAAGGCGGACAGCTTCGAGCGCGACGTGCAGGGCGTGGTCGCCCAGGTGGCGGCGACCGCCACCCAGATGGAGGCCAACGCGCGGACCATGGCGGCCAACGCCGAGGAAACCTCGATGCAATCCACCACGGTGGCCGCCGCCGCCGAGGAAGCCACCACCAACATCCAGACCGTCGCCGCCGCCGCCGAGGAACTGTCCAGCTCCATCGCCGAGATCGGCCGCCAGGTGTCCCATTCCGCCGCCATCGCCTCGTCGGCCATGGACGAGGCCGAGCGCACCAACGACATGGTGCAAAGCCTGGCCGAAGCGGCGGGCAAGATCGGTCAGGTGGTCAAGCTGATCAACGACATCGCCAGCCAGACCAACCTGCTGGCGCTCAACGCCACCATCGAGGCGGCGCGGGCCGGTGACGCCGGCAAGGGCTTCGCCGTGGTCGCCAACGAGGTCAAAAGCCTCGCCAACCAGACCGCCAAGGCCACCGACGAGATCGGCAGCCAGATCGCCGCCGTGCAGAACGCCACCCGCGACGCGGTCGGCGCCATCGGCGCCATCGCCACTACCATCGGCCAGATCAACGACATTTCCGGCAGCATCGCCGCCGCCGTCGAGGAACAGGGCGCCGCCACCCAGGAAATCGCCCGCAACGTCCAGCAGGCGGCCATGGGCACCCAGGAAGTGACCGGCACCATCGCCCGCGTCTCGGCCGCCGCCTTTGAAACCGGCAACGCCGCCCGCGAGGTCCTGGGCTCGGCCGAACAGCTGAACCGCCATTCCATGGAACTGAACAACGAAGTGGAACGTTTCGTCCGCGACATCCGCCAGGGCTGAGACGGTTTAACGGAAAAGCCCCTCTCCCACGCGGGAGAGGGGCTTTTTTCATGGTTCTTCGTGGAATTCCGGGGAGCGACGCGTTCTCCCTCCCCCGGTTTACCGGGGGAGGGCCGGGGTGGGGGCATCGGTGACATCCGCTGGGATAGAAACGCCCCCCTCCCGACCTCCCCCCGCCGCTGGCGAGGGGAGGAGCGTTTGCCTTCCCCGCAAATCCGTGAAGAACCTTTTTCATTTCAGCAGCGCCTTGATGTCCGACGATGCCGCCACCTTGCCGCTGGCGGAATAGGCCTCGTGGTTGGCCTCGATCTCGTCCAGTTTGTAGAGGTAGTTGATCATCAGGCCCAAGGACTGCGCCATACCCTTGGCGCTGGTGTCGGCCAGCCAGTTCAGGCGCTCGACACGGGCGCCGTTGGACAGGTGGAAATGGGCCACCGGATCAAGGGCGCGGGCGCGGCCCGGGCGTTTTTCCAGGGCGATGTAGCGCGCCGCCAGCCGGGTCAGCGGGCCGCGCAGCGCCTCGGTCACCTGGGAATCGCCGGTCCAGCCGTCGGCGGCCAGCAGCGCCGCCAGCCCTTCACCATGCGGTGCCGATAGCGCCAGCTTGCGCTGTTCGGCCAGGGTCAGCACTCCGTCGCCGTCCTTGTCCAGCTGGACCTGCAACCATGGCCGGAAACCGGGCAGCGGCGACAGGGTGGCGAAAGTCTTCAGCTTCTTGAACTCGCGCGACAGCTCCTCGACCACCCGTTTGATCAGGAAATTGCCGAAGCTGATGCCGTCCAGGCCGCGCTGGGCGTTGTTGATGGAATAGAAGATGGCGGTATCGGCCTGATCGGGATTGCCCACCGGTGCCGCCGGGTCCAGCAATTCGTGCACATTGCCGGCGATGCCGTTGACCAGCGCCACCTCGACGAAGATCAGCGGTTCCTCGGGCATGCGCGGATGGAAGAAGGCATACAGGCGGCGGTCGGAATCCAGGCGGTTCTTGAGATCACCCCAGCCCTGGATGGCGTGCACCGCCTCGTAGGCCATGATCTTTTCCAGCACGCAGGCGGAAGAGCGCCAGGTGATGCGCTGCAATTCCAAAAAGCCGACGTCGAACCACGCCGCCAGCAGGCCCTTGAGTTCCTTTTCCAACGCCCCCAGGCGCACATCGCCGCGCGCCATGCCCATCAGTTCGGCACGCAAATCCACCAGGAATTTGACGCCCTCGGGCAGGGCGTTGAACTGGGTCAGCAGGCGGGTATAGGGCGGTTCCAGCGCCGTGCGCAGGGCGTGCTCGGCCTTGGCGCGGGCATCGCCATCGTCGCCCGCCGCCAGCAGGGCCTGGGTCGCCGCATCCACCCGCCCGATCTCGGGGCCGAACGACGCCATCAGCGCCAGGAAGCGCTTGCGCCCCTCGGGCGACAGCGACAGGTACTCGCGGCCCAGGGCGGCGGCGCGGGCACGGGCGGAAACCTCGCCGCCCTTGCCTTCCAGACAGGCGGCCATCTGCGTGCGCAGCCGTTCCAGATCGTCATCGGGCAGATCGGGGGCGAAATTCAGCATCTCGCCGCCGGTGATGGTTCCGGCGACCTCGCGCCACAGCTTCGCCCAGCCCTTGATCCGGGCGATCAGAGAGGTTCCGACGGCTTGGGTCATGCTGGGTGCCTCCTTGTTATTATCGGCCATGGCCTTTGTTCTCCTTCAGCATGTAGGGGCATTTTTTCCGAACTCAAAGGGTGGCAAGCACCCTGGGCAGCATCTCGGACAGGTCCTCGGCGATCAGGCCGGGACCGAAGGCCGCAGCCGCCGCGCCATGCAGCCACGCCCCGCAGGCGGCGGCGTCGAACCCGTCCATGCCCGCCGCCAGCAAGCCGCCGATGATCCCGGCCAGCACGTCACCCGACCCGGCGGTGGCCAGCCATGGCGGCGCATTGGCGTTGATCACCGCCCTGCCGTCGGGATGGGCGATTACGGTGTCAGGACCTTTCAGCAGCACCACCGCTCCGGCCCGCTTGGCCGCCTGCCGGGCACGGTCCAGACGGCTGCCGCCGCCCGCACCGAAAAGCCGGACGAATTCCCCGTCATGGGGCGTCAACACCACATTGTCGGACAGCAGTTTGAACAGCTCGCGCGGGGAATCGGCGAAACTGGTCAGGGCGTCCGCATCCAGCACCATGGCCTTACCCGCCCGCAGCCCGGCCAGCACCCGCTGGCGCAAGGGCTCGCCCACGCCGCAGCCCGGCCCCAGCACCAGGGCGTTCTTGCGCGGATCGGCCAGCAAGGCGGAATAATCGTCCAACGCGGCAACGATGGTGCCAGGATCACCCGCCCGCAGCACCGCCAACGCCTCGGCCGGGGCGGCGATGGTGGCAAGCCCCGCCCCCGCCCGCCGCGCCGCCCGCGCCGCCAGCCGCGCCGCGCCGGTCATGGCCGCACCGGCCAGCACCACCAGATGACCGCGCCCGTATTTGTGCCCGGCCAAAGCAGGCCAGGGAAAACGGTCGCGCCACAATTCCGGGCCGTTCTCGGCCAGGGGGGGCTCGACCTCGGTCAGTACCGAATCGGGGATACCGATATCGGCCACCACCACCTCGCCGCACAGGGCGCGGCCGGGCATCAGCAGATGCCCCGGCTTCTTGCGGAAGAAGGTGACGGTCGCCACCGCCTGGGGGGCGCAGCCCAGCACCGCGCCGGTATCGCCATCCACCCCCGACGGCACGTCAACCGCGATGACAGGCACGGCGCGCCGCCCCATCTCGGCGATAATCTCGGCGGTGACGCCCGATAATGGCCGGGCCAGACCGGCGCCGAACAGGGCGTCCACCACCACATCGGCGCTGTTCAGGATTTCGGGGGCCAATGCTTCGACCCCGCCCCGCCAACGCGCCGCCATCAGCGCCGCGTCACCCTTGAGGTTGACGACGTCGCCCAGCAAAGCCAGCCGCACCGCATACCCGGCATTGCGCAGCAGCCGCGCCACCACGAAACCGTCACCGCCATTGTTGCCGGGACCGCACAGGATGGCGACACGGCACGGGCGGAAACGCCGCCGCACCTCGCGCGCCACGGCGAACCCCGCCGCCTCCATCAGGCGTTCGCCGGGAATGCCCCCGGCCACGGCCAGGGCATCGGCGCGGTACATCTCGGCCACGGACAGGATTTCGGCGGGCATGGCGGCCTCTTGGCGGAAGGGGTTCCTCAAGGGTATGCCGCGCGCGCGCCATTTCAACCTGCAATCCGCTCGCCCCTGCCCTGCCCATCTCGGGGGATTGCCGGGCGGGTCCGGTTGCGCTACGACCTAGCCCTTGGCTTTCCCATGGGACAGCGATGGAGGATGGTCGTGAGGGTGCTGGTTCTCGGCGCCGGGGTGGTCGGCACTGCCGCCGCCTGGTATCTGGCCAAGGCCGGGCACGAGGTGACGGTGGTCGACCGCCAGCCCGGGCCGGGCATGGAGACCAGCTTCGCCAATGGCGGGCAGATATCGCCCTGCCATGCCGAGCCATGGGCCAATCCCGGCGTGCTGCCCAAGGTGCTGAAATGGCTGGGCCGCGACGACGCGCCGCTGCTGTTCCGCTGGGGCCGCTGGGACCCCGAATTGTGGCGCTGGGGCCTGCGCTTCCTGCTGAACTGCCCCGCCGCCCCGACCGCCCGCAACATGGAACGCGCCCTGCGCGTCGCGCTGTATTCCCGCGCCTGCCTGCGCGAGCTGCGGGCAGAGACCGGCATCGCCTATGACCAGCGCAGTCAGGGCATCCTGCATGTCTACCGCGACGCCCGCGAGTTCGAGCACGCTTGCGCCGCCGCCGGACTGATGCAGAAATGGGGCCTGGAGCGGCTGATCAAGGACCGCGCCGGATGCCTCGGGACCGAACCGGCCCTGGCGCCGGTCGCCCAGCAACTGGCGGGCGGCATCCTGACCCCCGGCGACGAAAGCGGCGACGCCCACAAATTTACCTGCACCCTGGCCGCCCTGGCGGCGGAAAAGGGCGTCACCTTCCGCTATGGCGTCACCGTTCGCGCCCTGATCCATGATGGCCGCCGTATCGCCGTGGCCGATAGCGACCAAGGCCCGCTGACCGCCGATGCCTTCGTGTTGGCGGCGGGCAGCTACAGCCCGTTGCTGGCGCGGCCGCTGGGCCTGCGCCTGCCCATCGTCCCGGCCAAGGGCTATTCCATCACCCTGCCCGCCGATGGTCCGGCGGCACCGACGGTGTCCATCACCGACGACGAACACAAGATGGTCTATTCCCGCCTGGGCGACCGCCTGCGCTGCGCCGGTACCGCCGAGATGACCGGCTATGACACCACGTTGACCGAGTCACGCTGGCAGTTGATCCGCCGCCATGCCCAGGAATTGTTCCCCCAGGCCGGTGATTTCACCAAGGCCGAGCCATGGACCGGCCTGCGCCCGGTGACCCCGGACAGCGTGCCGCTGCTGGGCGGCACCCCCTACGTCAACCTGTTCCTTGACACCGGCCACGGCACCTTGGGCTGGACCATGGCCTGCGGTTCGGGCCGGGTGTTGGCCGATCTGGTGTCAGGCCGTCAGCCGGAAATTGACACCGCCGGATTGGGCCTGGACCGCTTCGCCTAAGCGCGGCCTCAGCCGCCCTCGCGGACGAAATAGATCAGGTCCAATTCCGGCCCCACTGCCCCCAGCCCGGTCAGCACGGCATGCGCCTGTCCGCGATGGTGGGTCTGGTGGTTGAAGACGTGGAGCAGCGTCGCCGCGAACGGGGTTTCGGCGGGCGCGCCCGTGCTGGTGCGATACACCAGCATGCCGCCCAGCCGATCCAGATCAAGACTGCCGGCGAAGGCCAGCCATTCCTGATCCATGGCCTCTCGCGCAGCGCGAAACGTGGCGAAGCTGGTGTGCAGGATGCTGCCCAGCGCCATGCCCTGGGGCGGCGGCTCCCCCCGGAAACGCTTGAGCCACAGGATGTCGCCGACCAGCAGATGGTTGAGGGTGCCGAGGAAGGACCCGAAGAACACCCCGCGATCGGCCCACAAGGCATCCTCGGTCAAGACCGAGGCCGCATCCAGCAGCCGCCGGTTCGCCCAGGAATTATAGCGGGCCATCAGGCGGAAGTGCTCGATCATATTTCCCCCGATAAATATGAAAATCAACGCGTTGCGTCGGAATCCTCGCCTTCCTCGGCGGGCATGTCAACCGGGGTTTCCTCGGGCTGCGCCGTCATCGCCGGAACCGGAACCTTCTTGCGGCGGTGCGGACGATGAGACCATGGACGGTCGCCCTGCCACTCCGCCACGCTTTGCAGCCGGGCGCCGTCGGCGGTCAGCCACAGGGCGTGGGCGCCGCGCCGCCACAGATCGAAGCGATCCACCACCACCGAGGCGCTGCGGCAGGCATCGCGCAGCGGCACGGCGCTGATCACCACCCGCGCGCCCGAGCAGGCGGCCTCGACACCGCCATCCTGCTGCACCAGCGCCACCCGCAAGGCGTCAACCCGGTAGACGCAGCCCAGCGGATCGCAGGCCAGCCGTCCATCGTTGGACCGGCCCTTGCGCGGCCACCGCTCACGCGCCTCGGGACCGGCGCGGCGGGTCCAGGTTTCGCGCAGGATGCGGCCGCCGCGATTGACCAGCAGCGTCCCATCGGCAGTACGCACCGCCATGGAATAACCCCGCCCGTCAACCAGGATGTCGGGCGGCCGGTCCAGCGCCATGCTGCCCAGCCCCAGGGCCATGGGCAGCAATCCCCACAGACGCCAGCGCTGGCGCCACAACAGCAGCCAGCAGAAGCCCAGAGTGAACAGCAGCATGCCCCACAGCGGTAGCACCGGCAGGGTCAGCGCGGCGGCGGGCCAGTGCGCCACCACCCTGGCAACCCAGTTGACGGCGGCCACCGCCCAGCCCATGGGCACCCACGCCCATTCATCCAGCCCCAGCGGCATCAGCAACAGGCCCAGGGCGGCGAAGGGCATGGCGATGCCGGACAGCGGCACCGCCACGGCGTTGGAGACCACCGACCACACGGCGAAGCGGTTGAAGTGATAGGCGCCGTACAGCGCGGTGGCGCTGCCCGCGATCAGCGTCGACAGCACCACGCCCAGCACGTAATGGCCGCCCGCCGCCAGCCAACCCGGATGCGCGGATTTCCACGCCGCCAGACGCGGCGCCAGCCCTTCATAGGCGGCGATCAGCGCGGCGACGGCGGCGAAGGACATCTGAAAACTGGGACCGGCCACCGCCTCGGGCGCCAGCAGCAACACCACAGCCGCCGCCCAGGCCACCAGCCGCATGCTCAGCGCCACCCGGTCCAACAGCACCGCCACCAAGACGATGCCGGTCATCAGGAACGAACGCTGGGCCGGCACCGGCGCCCCGGCCAGCATCATATAAAAGAAGGTGGTCAGCAGGGCGACCGCCGCCGCCCATTTCTTGATGGGACGGCGCAGCGCCACCGCCGGGATCAGCGCCAGACCGCCGCGCACCACGAAGAACACCAGCCCGGCGGCAAGACTCATATGCAGGCCGGAAATGGACAGGATGTGGGCCAGACCGGAATCGCGATAATCGTCCAGCACCGGGCGCGGAATGGCGCCGGTCTCGCCGGTGACCAGGGCGGTCGCCACCGCGCCGGTGCCGTCGGCGGGCAGCACCGCCAGGATGCGGCGCGAGATGCGGTTGCGCAGATCGTTGAGGGCGGTGACCAGACCACCCTCGGCCTGCTCCTCCAGCACATCGGGCACACCGCGCGCACTGCCGATGGCGCCCAGACCCTGGAACCAGGCATGGCGGGCAAAGTCGAAGGCGCCGGGGGCAGCGGGCTGCGGCGGCGGCATCAATTGCGCGTCCAGCGCCACCCGCGCCCCCACCCGTAGCGGCGTGTCGTCGCGCAGCCGCACCCGCACGCGGGTCGGGCGGGCGCCGTCCACATCGACCGCCACGTCATCCAGGGTGACACGCTGTCCGCCGCCCGCCATGGCCTCGACCTCGGCGACGATTCCTTGCACACGCACCGTGCCGCTGGGCCGTTCCAACACCGGCGCCACCACCACCAGGGCGCGCATCTGCACGGCGAAAAGCCCCAGCGCCACCGCCGTTGCAGCGACCGCCAGCATGGCCGTCGCCGGACGCTTGCGCCCCATCCACGCAAGGACTAGGGTACCGCCCAACACCGCTCCCCCAAGCCACACAGGCGGCTCGGACGGCGCGGCGAAGTAGAGCGAAATTCCCAGTCCCAGCAGGACAGGCAGCCACAAAGGCCAACGGTCGCGCTCGGTCATCAGCACCGGAACGATCTTTGCACCTGCAAATGGCCCTAGCCATTGGCCCAGGAAGCCGCCTATCCTATCGGGCAGGAAAATCGCCATCCCCCCCACTCATCGGGCTGTCTTCCACGCGAAGATATGTTAAGAAGTGCAGCCCGCCACGTATGGCGCTAGGAGTTATAAGACCTATCATGTCGGTGGTCACCCGTTTCGCCCCATCTCCGACCGGCTTCCTCCACATTGGCGGCGCGCGTACCGCGCTGTTCAACTGGCTGTTCGCCCGTCATCACGGCGGCCAATTCCTGCTGCGCATCGAAGATACCGACCGGGCGCGTTCGACCCAACAGGCGGTTGACGCCATTTTCGACGGCATCAAGTGGCTGGGCCTGGATTGGGACGGCGAAGCCGTGTTCCAGTTCGCCCGCATGGACCGTCATGCCGAGGTTGCCCGCCAGCTGGTGGCCGAGGGCAAGGCCTATTACTGCTATTGCAGCCCCGAGGATCTGGAAAAGATCCGCGAGCAGCAGCGCGCCGAGGGCAAGCCCATGCGCTATCCCGGCGTGTGGCGCGACCGCGATCCGTCCGAGGCTCCGGCCGGGGCCAAGCCGGTGGTGCGCCTGAAGGCGCCCCAGGACGGCGAGACCGTCATCAGCGATCTGGTCCAGGGCGACGTCCGCGTCGCCAATGCCCAATTGGACGACATGGTGCTGCTGCGCGCCGACGGCACCCCCACCTACATGCTGTCGGTGGTGGTGGACGACCATGACATGGGCATCACCCACGTCATCCGCGGCGACGACCACCTGACCAACGCTTTCCGCCAGTACCAGCTGTACAAGGCGTGCGGCTGGGACGTGCCGACCTTCGCCCACATTCCGCTGATCCACGGCCCCGACGGCGCCAAGCTGTCCAAGCGCCATGGCGCGCTGGGTGCCGAGGCCTACCGCGACATGGGCTTCCTGCCCGAGGCCATGCGCAATTACCTGCTGCGCCTGGGCTGGGGCCATGGCGACGACGAGATCATCTCGACCGAGCAGGCCATCGCGTGGTTCGAGCTGAACGGCGTCGGCCGGTCGCCGTCGCGCTTCGACATGACCAAGCTGACCAACCTGAACGGCCATTACATCCGTCAGGCCGACAATGCCCGTCTGGTCGAGCTGATCCTGCCGCAAATCGAGGCCAAGACCGGCGTGACCGTCGATGCCGAAGGCAAGCGCCGCCTGACCGACGGCATGGGCGGCATGAAGGAACGCGCCAAGAGCCTGGTCGAGCTGACCGAGTCCGCCCTGTTCTACGTCCGCCCGCGCCCGTTGGCGCTGGACGAGAAGGCGGCCAAGGCGTTGGACGATTCCGACGCCCGCGCATTGTTGAAGGAATACGTCCAGTCGGTGTCCGGCGCCGAATGGACCAAACAGGTTCTGGAGGAAGCCGCCCGCGTCTTCGCGGAAGGCCGCGGCCAGAAGCTGGGCAAGGTGGCGCAGCCCCTGCGGGCGGCGCTGACCGGGTCGTCGGTGTCTCCGCCCATCTTCGAAGTGATGGAAGTGCTGGGACGTGCCGAGGCCTTGGCCCGTATCGAGGACGTCACCGGGGAAGGACAACCCTGACCCTAACGCGCCGCCGGGGCCTCCCCCCCGGCGGGCATGCCGAACTGCAACCGAACAACCACACACGGGGAAAGCAGCAATGACAACCAAGGAAACTGTCACCCTTATCAACAACAGCACCGGCAAGCAAACCGAGATGCCGCTGCTTTCCGGAACCGTGGGTCCGAAGGTTGCGGATATCCGCAAGCTCTACGCCGAGCACGACATCTTCACCTACGATCCCGGTTTCACCTCGACCGGTTCGTGCAAGTCGGCCATCACCTACATCGACGGTGACGAAGGCGTGCTGCTGCACCGCGGCTATGCCATCGCCGATCTGGCCGAGAACTGCGAATTCCTGGAAGTCGCCCACCTGATCCTCAAGGGCGAGCTGCCCAACGTCGAGGAAAAGGGCAAGTTCGAGAAGGACATCATCCGCCACTCGATGCTGAACGAGCAGATGTCGTTCTTCTTCCGTGGCTTCCGTCGCGACTCGCACCCCATGGCCGTCATGTGCGGCGTGGTCGGCGCCATGGCCGCCTTCTACCACGATTCGATCGACATCAACGATCCGCACCAGCGCATGATCGCCAGCTACCGTCTGGTCGCCAAGATGCCGACCGTGGTGGGCTGGGCCTACAAGTACATGACCGGCCAGCCGTTCATGTATCCGCAGAACAACCTGACCTATTCCGAGAACTTCCTGCACCTGATGTTCGCCACCCCGTGCGAGCAGTACAAGGTCAGCCCGGTTCTGGCCAAGGCCATGGACCGCATCCTGATCCTGCATGCCGATCACGAGCAGAACGCCTCGACCTCGACCGTCCGTCTGGCCGGTTCGTCGGGTGCCAACCCGTTCGCCTGTATCGCCGCCGGCATCGCCTCGCTGTGGGGTCCCGCCCATGGCGGCGCCAACGAGGCCGTGCTGCAGATGCTGCACGAGATCGGCTCGGTGGACCGCATCCCCGAGTTCATCAAGAAGGCCAAGGACAAGGATGATCCGTTCCGCCTGATGGGCTTCGGTCACCGCGTCTACAAGAACTACGACCCGCGCGCCAAGATCATGGCCAAGACCTGCCACGAGGTTTTGGACGAGCTGGGCGTGCAGGACGAGCCGCTGCTGAAGCTGGCCATGGAACTGGAGCGCATCGCGCTGGAAGACGAATACTTCGTCCAGCGCAAGCTGTTCCCGAACGTGGACTTCTATTCGGGCATCATCTTCCGCGCCATGGGCATCCCGACCCAGATGTTCACCTCGCTGTTCGCCCTGGCCCGCACCGTCGGCTGGATCGCCCAGTGGAACGAAATGCTGACCGACCCCGATCAGAAGATCGGCCGTCCGCGCCAGTTGTACATCGGCGAACCCCATCGCCCGTTCGTCCCGCTGAGCAAGCGTGCGTAAGCGGATCGATCAGCGTTCCAAACCGGAAGGACGGCGCCCCACGGCGCCGTCCCGACGGCTTCCGCCTCCGGCCAACGACAATTCGACCCCTGGCCAGCGGCGTTTCCTGCGTGCCCTTGCGGCGGCAGTGCTTGTGACGGCCACCCTGGCCGCGCTGTATTATCTGCTGATGGCGTAAGACCGGTCATTTGACCGCAGTCACAGCCCCCCTTGCCCTTCCCGACATATCCCTGTCCCGTCCTGCATCCCGGAACACGGTGAAATTCCGTGGCGGTCCCGCCGCTGTAACCGGTGACGCCGGTCGCATGCCTCCATTTTGGGGGCGGCCACTGGTCCTTTGGGCCGGGAAGGCGCGGCCCGGCGGTTGACCCGGAAGCCAGAAGACCTGCTGGACCCATTGACGACCCGTGGGGGCGAAATCCGATGGCAAAGGATTTCGGCCGGTGACGCCTTGCGCGCACCGACCGGCGTCCCCGCCCGATCGGAGAAGGCACGATGAAGCCGCAAACCCACAGCACCCCCGTTCCCGCCGCTGAAACCGCCCGCAAGCCGCAGGTCATCGCCACGCGCAAAACCTGCGACGCCACCGGCACCGGCCTGTCCCACTACGTCCTGATGGATAAGGAGGCGGCGCGATGAGCGCCGTCTCCCCTTTGGTGCCGTTCGATATCGGTCATGACGATTACCTCGCCATGATCGCCCCCGACGACGCCTTTTGGTCGCTGGTGCGCCGCGACAGCCTGGGACTGGCGGCGGCGGATGGCGAACTGGCGCGGGCGCATGCCGCCCGCTCGGAAGAATTCCGCCGCGAAATGGAGATGCTGCGCTTCCACCTCAAGCCCTCGGCGGTCTATTTCAACGCCACCGAACGCTGCAACCTGAACTGTTCCTATTGCTACATCCCCGCCGATCTGCGGCGCGGCGGCAAGCAGATGGACACGGCCCAGGTTCGGGAAGCGCTGGAGCGGTTGGCCGAGTATTTCGCCACCGTCATGCCGCCGGACCGCAAGCCGCAGGTGATCTTCCACGGCGCCGAGCCGTTGCTGGTCAAGGACGCGCTGTTCGCCGCCATGGACGATTTCGCCGACCGTTTCCGTTTCGGGGTGCAGACCAACGCCACCCTGTTGGATCAGGAGGCGGTGGATTTCCTGACTTCACGCCAGATCGGCATCGGCCTGTCGCTGGACGGCGCCGAGGCCATGGTGGCCAACCGCACCCGCAAGCGCTGGAACGGCCAGGGCGTGCACGCCTCGACCCTGGAGGCCATCGAGCGGCTGCGCGGCTACAAGGGCTTCAACGTCATCTGCACCATGACCCACGACAATCTGCCCGCCCTGACCGGCATGGTGGATTTCCTGCATGAACGCGAGGTCCCTGCCTGCATGCTGAACGTGGTCCGCTGCACCCTGCCCGGCGCGCGGGAAGTCTGGGCCGAGGATGCGCCGTTGGCCCAGGCCTATGTGGCGGCGCTGGAACGCAGCCACCAGCTTTACCGGGAAAGTGGGCGCAAGCTGGTGGTAGCCAATTTCGCCAACATCCTGATTTCCATCCTGGCACCGACGGCGCGGCGGCTGATGTGCGACATCAGCCCGTGCGGCGGCGGGCGGTCGTTCTTCGCCCTGGCGCCCGATGGCAGCCTGTTCCCGTGCAGCGAATTCATCGGCCTGCCGGAATTCGCGGGCGGCAATTTGTTCCGCGATTCCGTCGAGGATGTGCTGAACAGCACCCCCTTCCGCAAGGTCACCGACCGCAAGGTCGAAGACATCGCCGCCTGTGCCGCCTGCCCCATCCGCCATTTCTGCGGCTCGCCCTGCCCGGCCGAGGCACACGAGATGAACGGCGGCATGGACAAGATCGGCGCCTATTGCGACTTCTACCGTGAACAGGTCCGCTATGCCTTCCGCCTGATCGCCGACGGCCACGCCGACGATTTCCTGTGGGATGGCTGGGACGACGGGACCGAGATCACCTTCTCTTGCTGAAGTCATACACGGCTATTGATTGAGATACGGCCGCGCGGATGTTAGGCTCTTGGAGTCCTGCCAGAATGGAGGAAACCATGGAAATCGGTAAAACCGATACGTCCGGCATCAGCGCGACCGTTCGCACCCTGTCGGCCACGACGACCGCAAGCACCACCAGCACCAATCAAACCACCAGTGCCTCGCAAAACAGCGGCACCGGCGGTTCCGCCACGTCGTCCAAATATTACCCCCCGGCCACCGGCAGTTTGCGCACGCAAAGCCCGGCCATCCTGACGGAAAGCCAGGACGACAGCCTGTCCAAGCTGAACACCGACACCTTCGCCCAGATGGTGGCGGAGAAAACCAAGGCCTTCTCCAAGACGCTGACGGACGCGTTCAAGGCCGCCAACATCCCCACCGACGAACCGATCGTGCTGCGCATCGATGGCGCCGGGCGGGTGACCAGTGACAGCGCCTACAAGAAACGCATCGACAAGCTGTTCGAGGAAAATCCGGAACTGGAAAAGCAGTTCAAGGATGTGGCGGCGCTGAATTCCCTGGTGGCTCTGAATCAGGCCATGCGCCGCTATAGCGAATCCAAGAAGAAGGCGCAGAACGACGACGAACACGATCAGGCCAGCGCCGATTACCTGCGCGACTGCCTGAGCATCCAGATGCGTTCCGACACCATGACCCTGGCCGACGGGGCGTTGACCTCGCCCGCCATGACCTACATGGCGACGGGGAGGTGATCCTCCGCCCGCCGCGTGAGGCCCCCGGTGATCGCTTCCGATCACCGGGATGGTATTACGGCGCGGGCAGCGCGGCGGGCGGCACGAACCCGGCCTGGACGATGGTCCGCACCTTCTCGAAGGCCTTGACCTCGATCTGGCGGATACGTTCGCGGCTGACGCCGTAGCGGCTGCCCAATTCCTCCAGGGTCACCGGCTCGTCCCGCAGGCGGCGCTCGACGAAAATCTCGCGCTCGCGCTCGTTCAGGGTGTCCAGCGCCTGGGCGATCAGGGTGCGGCCCTGCGTCATCTCCTCGCGATGGGCATAGGCGGTTTCCTGGTCCTCGGCATCGTCGGGCAACAGGGTCACCGCCTCGGTACCGCTTTCGCCCAGCGGCACGTTCAGCGAGGAATCGCGGCCCGCCATGCGGCGGTTCATGGACACCACGTCGCTTTCGTCCACGCCCAGTTCGCGGGCGATGACGGTCACGTGCTCGGGCGCCAGATCACCGGCTTCCAGCAGCTTCAGGCGCGACTTGATGCGGCGCAGGTTGAAGAACAGCTTTTTCTGGGCGGCCAGGGTGCCGATCTTGACCAGCGACCACGAATTCAGCACGAATTCGTTGAGCGACGCCTTGATCCACCACATGGCATAGGTGGACAGGCGGAAGCCCTTGTCGGGATCGAATTTCTTGACGGCCCGCATCAGGCCGACATTGCCTTCGGAAATCAGGTCGGCCATGGGAAGGCCGTAATGGCGGTAGCCCATGGCGATCTTGGCCACCAGACGCAGGTGGCTGGTCACCAGCTTGTGGGCGGCGCCGGTATCCTGGTAATCGACCCAACGCTTGGCCAGCATGAACTCTTCCTCGGCCGCCAGGACCGGGAAGGCACGGATATCGCCAAGGTATTTGCTAAGGCCGCCATCAAGACCGATGACAGGCAGGGTCGCGGACATACGCATGGTCAAATCCTCCACAGAGCGGTTTGACAATGGCCCACCGCAAGGGGTCGGGCCGGAAAACAGAGCGACCCCGGCACGGGCACCGCTCCATGACGGCATTATGCATACCGAACGGTACGGAAGCAAGCGGCCGATGGTCATGCCTTTGGTACGCAGGTATGCCCCCTAGTCAGGCGCCGCCATCCCCCCTACATTGGGTCCCCAACACAGCCCAAGGGGGAATTGCCCATGTGGGTCGAGATCCTGATCGTTCTCGCCCTGATCCTGATCAATGGTGTTTTCGCCATGTCCGAGCTGGCCCTGGTGTCGTCGCGCCCGGCCGAGCTGCGCCGCCGCGCCGACAAGGGCAGCCGTGGCGCCCGCGTGGCGCTGGAGATGCTGGACGACCCGTCGCACCTGCTGTCCACGGTACAGATCGGCATCACCCTGGTGGGCATCGTGGCCGGCGCCTATTCCGGCGCCACCCTGGGCGGCCATGTGGCCGAAAAGCTGGCGGCGGCTTTGCCCGCCCTGGCGCCATGGTCGGAAGAGATCGCCATGACCGTGGTGATCGGCATGATCACCTATCTGTCACTGGTGGTGGGCGAATTGGTGCCCAAGCGGCTGGCCATGCGCCATGCCGAGGCCATCGCCGTGCGCGTCGCCCCCTTCATGCGCCGTCTGTCCATGGTGGGCGGTCCGGCGGTGGCGCTGCTGGGCCTGTCCACCAACGCGCTGTTGCGGCTGTTGGGCCAGCACCCCGACGACACCAAGCAGATGACCGAAGAGGAGGTCCGCGCGGTGATCGCCGAGGGCGCTCTGGCGGGCGTCATCGAGCCGCAGGAAAAGGAAATGCTGGACCGCGTCATGCGTCTGGCCGACCGCACGGCGGGCTCGGTCATGACGGCGCGGCCTGACGTGGTGTGGCTGGATTCCGACGAACCGGTCGAAGAATGGCGCCGCCACATGGTGGCATCGCCCCATTCCCGCTTTCCGGTGGCGCGCGGCTCGCTGGACGACATGGTCGGCGTTCTCGACAGCCGCCGGGTGCTGGACCGCATGCTGGCGGGCGAAGGCTTCGACCCCATGGCGGCGGTGGTCCCGGTGCCGGTGGTGCACGAAGGCATGCGCGTCCCCCGCCTGCTGGAGCTGTTCAAGCAGACCGGCGCCCCCATGGTGGCGGTGCTGGACGAATACGGCGGGTTCGAGGGCATCGTCACCATGACCGACTTCCTGGAAGCGGTGGCGGGCGAAATGCCGGGCGCCCAGGGCTCGGACGACGATCCCGATGCGGTGCGGCGTGAGGACGGCTCGTGGCTGCTGGACGGCCTGATCGCCATCGAGGAAGCCGAAACCCTGCTGGGCCTGTCCGGCCTGCACGAGACCGGCGATTTCCACACCCTGGCCGGGTTCGTGCTGTCGCAACTGGCCCATGTGCCGCAGATCGGCGAGCATTTCCATTGGTCGGGCTGGCGGTTCGAGGTGGTGGACATGGACGGCCGCCGCATCGACCGCGTGCTGGTGCAGCCCCCCAGTCCCAATCTGGAAACCAACGGCAGCGGCGTGTAATCTTTGGTCAGACCACTTTGACCGGAGCCTGTTCCATGACCGCCGCCAAACCCCGCCTGATCGTCTCGCGCCGCCTGCCGTCATCGGTCGAGGCCGAGTTGTCGGCGCGGTTCGACCCGGTGTTCAATCCCGGCGATGCGGTGCTGGGCGCCGACGAATTGGTGCGGCGGGCGGTGGAGCACAAGGCCGACGGCCTGCTGGTGACGCTGAGCGACCGCCTGCCCGCCGAGGCCGTCGCCGCCCTGCCCGCCACCCTACGGGTGATCGCCACCTATTCCGTGGGCTTCAACCATATCGACCTGGAGGCGGCCAAGGCGCGCGACATCGTCGTCGCCTATTGCCCCGAGGCCACCACCCTGGCCACCGCCGATCTGGCGGTGTTGCTGCTGCTGTCGGCCTGCCGCCGCCTGTCAGCGTTCGAGCGCGACCTGCGGCAAGGGAAATGGGGCGCCTGGACCGCCTGGAAGGATTTGGGCACCGATCCCGACGGCAAGGTGCTGGGCATCGTCGGCATGGGCCGCATCGGCCAATCGGTGGCGGCGCGGGCGCGGGCCTTCGGCATGCGCATCGCCTATCACCAGCGCCACCGCCTGCCGCCCGAGCAGGAAGGCGACGCGGTGTTTCATCCCACCCTGGAGGGATTATTCCGCGCGTCCCAGGCCATCAGCCTGCACGCCCCGGCCACACCCGAAACCAACCGCATGATCAACCGCACCAGCCTGTCGTGGCTGGCGCCGGGGGCGGTGCTGGTCAACACCGCACGCGGCGATCTGGTGGACGACGACGCGCTGATCGAGGCGCTGTCCAGCGGCCATGTGGCCGCCGCCGGGCTGGACGTGTTCGCGGGCGAGCCCAATTTCGACAAGCGCTACCTGGACCTGTCCAACGTCACCCTGTTGCCCCATATCGGCACCTCGACCGCGGAAACCCGCGACCGCATGGGCGCAGACACCATCGCCAACCTGTCAGCGGTGTTCGCCGGTCAGGAACCGCCGTGGCGAGTGGTGTGACCTGGGAAATCCCCTCGTAGCGCCCTGACGGACAAAGGGCGTACACAGAAAATATGTGGAAGCTCCCGCCCCTGTCCCGCCGCAAAGGCACCCATTGGCTGATCCTGCTGGCCCTGTCGGTGCTGTGCGCCGCCGTGCTGGAATGGGCGGCCTTCCCGGCGGCGTTGCTGCTGGGACCGATGCTTGCCGCCATCGCCTTGGGCGTACGCGGCACCGACATCCGCTCGCCGCGCTGGACCATGACCAGCGCGCAGGCCTTGATCGGGCTGATGATCGCCCGGTCCTTCACCCCCTCCATCCTGGCAACCATCGCCCAGGGCTGGGCCATGCTGTTGCTGGTGGTGTCGACCACCATTGCCGCCGGGGCGGTGGTGGGCTGGGCGCTGACCCGCGCCAAGGTTCTGCCGGGCAGCACCGCCGCCTGGGGATCGTCGCCCGGCGGCGCCTCGGCCATGGTCACCCTGGCCGCCGAATACGGTGCCGATGTCCGGCTGGTAGCCTTCATGCAGTATCTGCGGGTGGTGATTGTGGTGCTGACCGCCTCGCTGGTCACCCGCCTTTACGTGGGCAGCGCGCCGCCGCCCCACGCCGCCACCGCGTTCTGGACATGGCCGCAACCGACCGGTTTCGCCATCACCCTGTCCATCGCGGTGATCGGCGCCGTGGCGGCGCGGCGGCTGCGGGTTCCGGCGGGCGCCATGATCGGCCCCATGGCCTTGGGTACCGCCCTGCACGCCCTGGGCGTCACCGACATCGTGCTGCCGCCGTGGCTGATGGCGCTGGCCTATGTGGGGCTGGGCTGGACCGTGGGGCTGGGCTTCAACCGTTCCATCTTCCTGTATGCCCTGCGCGCCGTGCCCAAACTGCTGCTGTCCACCCTGCTGCTGATCGCGCTGTGCGCCGGGTCCGCCTGGCTGCTGACCCTGGTGCTGCACATCGACCCGCTCAGCGCCTATCTGGCGACCTCGCCCGGCGGGCTGGATTCGGTGGCGATCATCGTCGTCGGCAGCCATGCCGACGTCCCCCTGGTGCTGGCGGCGCAAACCCTGCGTCTGTTGCTGGTTCTCGCCACCGGCCCGGCACTGGCGCGGCTAATCTCGGGCGCTGAACGCAAAGATGTATAATATATCCCAATAGTCTCAGTTGGCGCTGGCACCCCTACAGCGTGCATGGTAATTATGCACCGGGGTTCTTATTGTTGAGCGGCTGCAAAATAAACAGGCCATGGGCATCACCAACGACCAAGAAAAAACCCGCCGCCGTCTGCCGCGCACCGAGCGCGAGCGGCTGATCGTAGACGAAGCGATCCGTTTCTTCGCCGAAGTGGGATTCGAGGGACAGACTCGCGCGCTGGCGCAACGGCTGGGCGTGACCCAGCCCCTGCTCTATCGCTATTTCCCCGACAAGGAAGCGTTGATCGAGCGGGTCTATCAGGAAGTGTTCGAGGGCGGCTGGGACGTGGCGTGGGAGGCGGTGCTGACCGACCGGTCGCGCCCGCTGGCCGACCGCCTGCACGAAGTCTACCGGCTGTACACGCTGGAGAACTTCACCTACGAGCGCGTGCGCCTGTTCATGTTCGCCGGTCTCAAGGACCGCGCCATCGCCAGTCGTTACCTTGCCTTCCTGCGCGACCATCTGTTCATCCCGCTGGCCCGCGAAGTGCGCGCGGTTGCCGGGCTGGAAACGGACACGCCGCTGACCGAGGCGGAAATCGAGGTCGCCTCGGGCCTGCACGGCGCCGTCGGCTATGTGGGTTTACGCCGCTGGGTCTATGAAACGGCGGTCGAAATCGACGTTCCGGCAGCGGTCGGCGCCCTGATCGACGCCTTCGTCGATGGCGCCCCCACCACCGCGCGGGCCCTGAGCAAGGCCTAAATCCTTGCCAAGGTCCCTGCCAGGGGGTAGTCCACAGGTCAGACCGTCAAACCCGAGGGGGGATATCCCATGAGGAAGCTTCTGGTGGCCGCCGCCGCGTTGGTGCTGGCCGGATGTTCGACCGATCCCCGGCCGCTGGTGCCGGACACCGCCCAGGGACCGGCCAGCTATGTCTGCTACAATTCCATGGCCTCGTCGCCCGAGGAAGTGCGCACCATCGCCGAACGCCAGTGCGGCCGCACCGGCCTGGGCGTCGGCGGTCTGATCGGCCAGAGCTTCACCCCCATGCGCTGCGGTTTCCTGACCCCCAGCGTCGCCGCCTTCCAATGCGGCTACGGCTCGTCCTGGCTGGCGCCGCTGCCGCCGCTTCAGCCTCCGGCCCCGGCCCCGGCCCAATAAACAACAAAGGCCGCCGCCCCTACCGGGACGGCGGCCTTTCTCTATCAAAAGCCTCAGATCTGTTCGATGGCCGACAGCAGCCACTTGCCGCCGGGGCTGCGGACGAAGGTCCAAGCCTCGGTGGTTTCCACCGGGTTGACGGCGTCGCCTTCCACCACCTGATTGTCGGCGATGCGGACCACGTAGTCCTTGGCCGAGAAGGTGATGACGGCGGTGGCGTATTCCAAGGCCTCGTCGCGCCAGGTTTCGGTGATATCGCCTTTCAGCAACTGCACGTCTTCCATGATGTTACGCACGCCACGCGACTGGTCGCGGGCCTGATCCTCGCCCATCCAACCGACCACTTCCGGGGTCGCCAGTTGGCGCAGGGCCACCGGATTGCCATCCGACCAGGCGCGCTGAACGCCGTTGATGATGCGCGAGAATTCTTCCTGGTCGGCGGGGCTGACCTCGAATTCCTTCTCGACCCGGCGCGGGGCCGGAGCGGCGGCGACGGAACCCTCGATCGTCGGGGCCTCGCGGTGATAGGGGGCGTCATAGCCGTGGGCCTGGGGCTGCGGCTGGGCGCGGCGGCGGAACAGGCGGAAAGCCAGCCACGCCAGACCGCCGATCAGCGCCAGTTGGATCAGCATGCCCAGGAAGCCCGCGCCGGGCGCCGCCTCGGTGGCGGCGGCCAGGGCCGGGGAATGGCCGAACAGCATGGAGCCGATACCGGCGCCCACCAGACCGCCCAGCACGCCCGCCATCATGGGATTGCGCTGGAAGAAACCGGGCTGGGCCTGCGGCGCGGCGCCCATGGGACCGGCGGCCATGCCCGGCTGGCGGACGGCATTGGGATTGTACATGGGCTGGGCGGCGGCGCCGGGGGCGGCCAGCGGCGCCTGCTCGACCTGCGGGCGGGCGGGCGCGGACGCGGGCGGCGGCGGCGTGATGCTACGCTCCATGGGGCGGTCATAGGTGCGCGAGCCGCGCGAGCCCATGCTCGATCCCTTGCCCGCCTTGGCCCAGGCATCGGCGCCCATGGACAGGGCGACCACCAGGCTGAGGATGACGGCGAACAGCTTGTGCCTCATGTCGGTATCCTATGGCAGGAAAAAAAGTTGGCGGGACCCATATAGGTCCCGCCAGCGGCAATGCAAATGACAGTTCGGTAAGGATCAGGCGTTTTCGTCGCCGCCCTTGATACGGCTGGCCAGCGACGCCGCCATGAACTGGTCCAGATCGCCGTCCAGCACACCCTGGGTGTCCGAGGTTTCGACGTTGGTGCGCAAATCCTTGACCATCTGGTAGGGCTGCAACACGTAGGAGCGGATCTGGTGGCCCCAGCCGATATCGGTCTTGGTGTCTTCCAGCGCCTGGGCGGCGGCCTCGCGCTTCTGCAGCTCGGCCTCGTACAGGCGGGCGCGCAGCATTTCCCAGGCCCGCGCACGGTTCTGGTGCTGCGACCGCTCGGTCTGGCAGGCCACCGCGATGTTGGTCGGGATGTGGGTGATACGCACCGCCGAATCGGTCTTGTTGATGTGCTGACCGCCCGCGCCCGAGGCGCGGTAGGTGTCGATGCGGCAATCGCTTTCGTTGATCTGGATGTCGATGGTGTCGTCCACCTGCGGATAGACCCACACCGAGGCGAAGCTGGTCTGGCGGCGCGCGTTGCTGTCGAACGGCGAGATGCGGACCAGACGATGCACGCCCGCCTCGGTCTTCAGCCAGCCATAGGCGTTATGGCCGATGACCTTCATGGTCACCGACTTGATGCCCGCCGCTTCACCGGCGGTCTCTTCCACCAGTTCGACCTTGTAGCCGTGCTGCTCGGCCCAGCGGAAATACATGCGCTGCATCATCTCGGCCCAATCCTGGGCCTCGGTGCCGCCAGCGCCGGCGTTGATTTCCACATAGCAATCATTGGCGTCGGCTTCGCCGGACAGCAGCGTCTCCAGCTCCATCTTGCCCGCGCGGTCCTTGACGGCGCGCAACTGCGCCTCGGCATCGGCGGCGACGGCGGCGTCGCCCTCCATGTCGGCCAGTTCGATCAGTTCGACCAGCTCGGTGACCTCGTTCTCCATGGCGCGGCAGCCCTGAACCAGGGCATCCAGGCGGGTGCGCTCCTGCATCAGCTTCTGGGCGCGCTCGGCATCGTTCCACAGATTGGGGTCTTCGGCCGCCGCGTTCAATTCGTCCAGGCGCATCAGCGCCTCGTCCCAATTGAGGTGACGCTTGAGCAGAGCCACGGAATTGCCAACGTCCTGGGCCAGCGCTTCGATCTCGGCGCGCACGGAGGTTCCTTTCCAAATCAAACGCGAAGGGTTGTTTTAGGGGAAGGACGCGCGTTTCGCAACGGTCCCCTGAATTCGACGGCAAGCGGCGGAGTGTCAGGCCGCCGCCGCCGCGTTATGGTAAGGCAGGAAACCACCGCCAAGGACACCATGATGACCGAGCAAGACCCGCGCTGGCAGGCGGTGGTGGCACGCGACCGCGCCGCCGACGGACGCTTCGTCTATGCCGTACGAACCACCGGGGTGTATTGCCGCCCGTCCTGCGGCGCCCGGCGGCCCAAGCCCGAGAACGTCGCCTTTCACACCGATTGCGCGGCGGCGGAACAGGCCGGGTTCCGTCCCTGCCGCCGTTGCCGCCCCGATCAGGCCGATGCCCAGGCGGCGCTGGTCACCCGCCTGTGCCGCCTGATCGAACAGGCGGAACGGGTGCCGGAGCTGGCGGAACTGGCAGCGGCGGGAGGCTTGAGCCCGTCGCGTCTGCACCGCCTGTTCCGCGAACGCACCGGGGTGACGCCGCGCGCCTATGCCGCCGCCCTGCGCGCCCGCCGCCTGCAACAGGAACTGGCGCAACCGCAGAACAGCGTCACCGACAGCCTGTACGCCGCCGGATACGGTTCCAGCGGGCGCCTGTACGAAGCGGCGCCGCAGGTGCTGGGCATGACCCCGACCGCCTTTCGCGGCGGCGGCGCGCAGGTCATCATCCATTTCGCGGTGGGCCAGTGCACCCTGGGGGCGGTGTTGGTGGCACGCAGCGAACGCGGCGTCTGCGCCATCCTGATGGGCGACGATCCCGAAGAACTGGTTCGCGACCTTCAGGACCGCTTCCCCAAGGCGGAACTGATCGGCGGCGATCCCGGTTTCGAGCATCTGATTGCGGCGGTGATCGCCGCCGCCGACAATCCCAAGGCCGGGTTGGAGCTGCCGCTGGACATTCGCGGCACCGCGTTTCAGCAACGGGTCTGGCAGGAGCTGCGCCATATTCCGCCCGGCCACACCGCCAGCTACAGCGACATCGCCGCCCGCATCGGCCGCCCCGATGCAGTGCGGGCGGTGGCCGGAGCCTGCGCCGCCAACGCCCACGCCATCGCCATTCCCTGCCACCGGGTGGTGCGTACCGATGGCGCGCTGTCGGGCTATCGCTGGGGCATCGAGCGCAAGCGCGCCCTGCTGACCCGCGAGGGCGCCCGATGAGCCATTGCACCCTGCCCCTGCCCGTCGGGTTCCGCCCGGCCGATTTCCTGGCCTTCCATGGCCGCGATCCCATGGGCATTGCGGAACATGTCACCGCCGACAGCCTGCGCAAGGGTCTGCTGTGGCAGGGCCGACCGGCCTGCGTGGAAGTGCGGTTCAAGGATGACCATGCGGAAGTCAGCCTGGACGGCGACGGGGGCGAAATCCTGGCGCGGCGCATGCTGGGGTTGGATCAGAACGTGGCAGCGTTCGAAACGGCTTACCACGATCATCCCGATTTGGGCCGCCTGATCGCCCGTCAAACGGGCCTGCGCCTGCCGCAGACCGCGACGCCGTTCGAGGCCCTGGCCTGGGCGGTGACCGGCCAGCAGATCAGCGTCGGTGCCGCCGTCTCCATCCGCCGCCGCCTGATCCAGGCGGCCGGACTGCGCCATGACAACGGCCTGCTGTGCCCACCCGAAGCCGTCCACATCCTGGCCCTGGGCGAGAATGGCCTGCGCGGCTGCGGCTTTTCCGGCGGCAAGGCGCGGACCTTGTGCGAAATCGCCCGGCGGGTCGGGGATGGCCGCCTGAACCTGGACCCGGCCCGTCCGGCGGCGGAATTGGAGCGGGAGCTATTGGACACGCCGGGCATCGGCCCATGGACCGTCAGCTACACCCTGCTGCGCGGTTTCGGCTGGCTGGACGGATCATTGCACGGCGACGCCGCCGTGCGGCGCGGCCTGCAAGCGCTGCTGTCGCTGCCCGAACGCCCCGACGACCGCTGGACCGCCCGCTGGCTGGCACAATTCAGCCCCTGGCGCGCCCTGCTGGCCGCCCATCTGTGGGCGTGGCAGAGCGGCCAGGGGTACTGACTAAGCCTTAATAAAGACCACCCGGCATGGGCGCAGCGGTGGGGGCCGATTGCGGCACCGCGCCGGGGACGCCGGGAACACCGCCGACCGGGGCGGCGCCTTCTTCGGACAGCGGCTGGAAGCTGAAGCCCTCGGTGCCCTCGCCTTCCAGAACGTGCTCGTCCTCGTCGGGCATGGGGTCGGTGGACTTGAAGGCCTCCAGGATGACTTTGGGGTCACCGGGCATGGCCGGGCGGCCGGTTCCGGCGTTGACCCGCACCAGACGCACGCCCGACGGCACGCGGAACGGCGTCGCGGGCTGGTCCTTGAGGGCATAGGACATGAAATCGCGGAAGATCGGCGCGGCGATGCCGCCGCCGGTTTCCTTGTCGCCCAGGCTGGCCGGTTCGTCGAAGCCGACGAACACCACCGCCACCAGATCGGGCGAGAAACCGGCGAACCAGACGTCATGACTGTCGTTGGAGGTGCCGGTCTTGCCCGCCAGCGGCTTACCGATGACCGACACCGACCTGCCGGTGCCGCGCTGGACCACGCCTTCCAGGATGGAAACCATCTGATAGGCCGAGACCGGATCGACGATCTGTTCGCGGATATCGGGCAGGCGCGGCATGTCCTGGTCAGCGAACTGCACCGGCCAGCAACCGTCGCAGAACCGCTTATCATGCACGAAGATGGTGCGGCCCTGGCGGTCCTGAATGCGGTCCACCAGGGTCGGCGTGATCTTCTTGCCGCCGTTGACCAGCATGCCATAGGCCGAAGCCAGCCGCAGCACGGTGGTTTCGCCCGCGCCCAGGGCCATGGACAGCACCTTGGGCAGGTTGTCGTAGATGCCGAAGCGGTTGGAGTAATCGGCAACCTTGTCCATGCCGACCGCCTGGGCCAGACGTACGGTCATGAGGTTGCGCGACTTCTCGACGCCGACGCGGAGCGTGGTCGGCCCCAGGAAATCGCCACCGTAATTCTTCGGCCGCCACAACGGCAGGCCGGGGCCTTGCGGCAGGGCGATGGGGCCGTCCAGCACCAGCGAAGACGGGGTGTAGCCGTTTTCCAACGCACTGAGATAGACGAAGGGCTTGAACGACGAACCGGGCTGGCGCAGGGCCTGGGTGGCGCGGTTGAACTGGCTCTTGGAATAGGACCAGCCGCCGACCATGGCCAGCACGCGGCCGGTATGGGGGTCCAGCGCCACCAGGGCGCCGTCCACCTTGGGAATCTGGCGCAGGGCATAGGACCCGGCGGCCAGCGCCTTGCCGTCGTCGCCCTTGCTCACTTCCTCGACCAGAACCACGTCGCCGGGTTGCAGCACGTCGCCGGGCTTGCGCGGCGGCGCGCCCACATGCTGATCCTTCATCCACGGCCGCGCCCAGCGCATTTCCGAGAACGGGATGATGCCGGTACGGCCACCGTTGAGGCCGATGGCCGCCGATTGGTCGGACACCGACAGCACCACCGACATCTCCCACGGTTCGCCGCCCGCCGGGAACGGCAGCGCGCCCAGGCGCTGCTGCCAGCCCTGGCCGATCTGGATGCGATTGACCGGACCGCGCCAGCCGTGGCGGCGGTCATAGCCCATCAGGCCGCCGCGCAGCACCTTGGAGGCATGGGCCTGCAAATCGGCGTCCACGGTGGAACGCACCACCAGACCACCCTTGTACAGCGCATCCTCGCCGTAACGCGCTACCAGATCGCGGCGGATGTCCTCGGCGAAATAATCGGCGCCGACGATCATCTGATTGTCGTCGCGCTTGCGCATGACCAGCGGTTCGGCCAGCGCCGCCTCGTATTCGGCGCGGGTGATCTTGCCGTCCTCGAACATGCGGCCGATGACCCAGTCACGCCGCTCCTTGGCGGCCTGGGGATGGCGGATCGGGTGGTAATTATTGGGGGCCTTGGGCAGCGCCGCCAGATAGGCGGCCTCGGCCACCGACAGATCGTCCAGCGCCCGGTTGAAATAATTCAGACCGGCGGCGGCGACGCCGTAATTGCCCATGCCCAGGTAGATTTCATTGAGGTACAGCTCAAGGATATGATCCTTGGTGAAGGCGCGTTCGATGCGGAAGGCCAGGATGGCCTCCTTCACCTTGCGCTCCAGCGACACCTCGTTGGTCAGCAGGAAATTCTTCGCCACCTGCTGGGTGATGGTGGACGCGCCCACGGGGCGGCGGTCGGCACCCAGACCCTTGTTGCGCAGGTTGACGATGACCGCGCGGGCGATGCCCCACGGATCGACGCCCGCATGCTCGTAGAAATTCTTGTCTTCGGCCGACAGGAACGCGTCCTTGATACGCTGCGGAATGGCGTTCAGCGGCACGAAGGCGCGCTTCTCCACCGCGTATTCCGCCACCAGGCGGCCATCGCCGCCATAGACGCGGGTGGTGATCGGCGGCTCGTAATGGGCCAGTTGATGGTAATCCGGCAGGCCGCGGCCGTAATGCCAGAACATGTAGAGCGCGCCGCCCGCCGCGGTAACCGCCAGCAGGAAGACAAGGCTGAAAAGGATGGCGATGGTGCGGAGCATGGGTCCAGTTTCGGCAACGGGCCGGTCGGGCGGTGGTACCCCCGATGGCGGGGCGGCGTCAAGCCGCCGAAGGGACGGGGCGGATCACGGGCGGCGCGCCGCCTTCTGTCCCTGCAGGAAAAAGCGGTCAACGGCGCGGCTGATGCCCTTGGCCAGTTTGACGCGGTATTCGGGCTGACGCAGGTTGCGTTCCTCGGCCTCGTTGGACAGATACCCCATCTCGACCAGCACCGACGGCACGTCCGGCGCCTTCAGAACCGCGAAACCGGCGAAGCGATGGGTGTTGCCCAGCAGGGTCTGTTCGCGCCCGACCTCGTCCACCACACCACCGGCGAAACCGGCGGACCGGTTCATGGTCTCGCGCTGGGCCAGATCGATCAGGATGTTGGCGACGTCGGCGGATTCGTGGCTGAGGTCGATCCCGGCGATCAGATCTGCCTTGTTTTCCTTGTCGGCCAGGGCCTGCGCCTCGGAATCCGAGGCGTTCTGCGACAGGGTGTAGACCGACAGGCCCTTGAGCTGCGGATTGGCCACCGAATCGGCGTGCAGCGAGATGAACAAATCGGCGTTGTATTGGCGGGCGATGGCGACGCGGTCGCGCAGACGGATGAAGATGTCGCGGTCGCGGGTCAGATAGACCTTGTAGCGGCCGTTCTTTTCCAGCGACGCCTTCAGTTCGCGGGCCACCGCCAGGGTGATGTACTTTTCGTAGATGCCCGAAACGCCGATGGCGCCGGGATCGACACCGCCATGGCCGGGATCGATCACCACCACCGGCTTGCCGTCGGCGGGCAGCGCCTTGGGCTCGACCGGCTCCATGGGCTGCGGCGCCGGAACGGCCATGGCCGCCTTGGTCACCGGCGCCGGAGCGGGCTCGGGCGCGGCCAGAGCCGGAGTGGCGGCAACGGCGGGCTGCACCGCCGGGCGTTCCAGCGGCGGCGGCACCGGCTGGCTGAGAACCGGCGCGCCGGATTTGGTGCGCTGGGCGGGGCGCGGTTCGGGAACGCCTTGCACCGCCACGGCGGGTTGGACCACCGGCGCGGGCTGGTCTGCAGCCACCGACGGCGCGGCATCGGGCGAGGTGATAATGATCGGGCGCGGCGCCTCCGGCTGTACCGCAGCGGGCTCGGCCTGGGGACGGGCTTCGGGCAGCGGCAGCGGCGCGCGGGCGATTTCCGTGCGCGGCGCGGCGACGGGCTTGGGCGGCTCGATGCGGGCTTCGGCCTTGACCGGCTCCAACCGAAGTTCGGCCTTGGCGGTGCGCGTCGGCATGGCGGCGTTCAGGAAGGCGGTGCGGCTGACCGACTGCAAATCCATGACGAAGCGCCAACCCTGGCCGTCGCGCGGCGGGATGACGAACGCCGATTTGACGGTGGCCGGGTCCTTGAGGTCGATCATCAGGCGGCCGCCCAGCGAATCCTCGTCGAAGCGTAGGGCCTGAACGGCGCCCAGCGGGCGGCGCAGCGTCGCCTGCTGGCTCCAGTCCATGGGCGGGGTGTTGACCACCACGCGATAGGGATCGGCATAGAGCGCGGTGCTGAAATCGATGGAATCCGACAGATCGACGACGATGCGGGTGATGCCGTCGGGATGGGCACCCAGACGCATGCCGGTGGCAGTGGCACGCGCCCAGCCCAGGGACGGCGCCAGCAGAACCGCCGCCAATACCAGCAACGCGCATGTGCGGATAAGCCAGAAGCCCCGAACCACCACGACCTCGCCAACCAATGGGCACTTCGCCCCTCTTTGGGCATCTATAGCGCATGAAACGGCTTAGATTCAATGCGAAAGGCATTGATTCGACAGAGTCTTCATCCCAATTTCCCGCGCTGTGGCAGCCATGCAACAAGATGATTGTGGAATGCCCCCGCACTGGCTATCTTGTCCAACCATAGGCTCGCCGCTTCAGGAGTCCCGCTTGCCGGGACGCGTGGCGCCGCCGCCCCGTGCGCTGTCGGACCATCCGACCCGGGGCGAGAGGGCGTTGCGCTTTGGAATGGCGACCTATCGTCACTGACCCTTTCCGAAGCCGGGCGAGATGCCCGCGACCGAGGTTTCCGCCAAATGCCCGTTTTCTCAGCATCGACCGAGGAATCGCCCGCAGGCGCCGCCGGCTTCGCCTTTGCATATCCCCGCCCTGCGCGCCCTGCGGCGTCGCGGGCGGCGCCACGGAGATTGAGATTTAATGGTCAAGCGCATGCTTATCGATGCCACGCACCCGGAGGAAACCCGGGTTGTCGTGGTCAATGGAACCCGTCTGGAAGAGCTGGACGTCGAAACCAGCACTAAGAAGCAGCTCAAGGGCAACATCTATCTGGCCAAGGTGGTTCGCGTCGAACCGTCGCTTCAGGCCGCTTTCGTTGATTACGGCGGGAACCGTCACGGTTTCCTGGCCTTCAGCGAAATCCACCCCGATTACTTCCAGATTCCGGTGGCCGACCGTCAGGCGCTGCTGGCCGCCCAGAAGGCGGCGGTGAGCGACAGCGACAGCAACGGCGACAACGATCACGACGCCCCGGCCGAAGGTAGCGAAACCCCGGCCGAAGGCGAGAGCCAGACCGCCGAGGGCGAAGCCGGTGAAGGCGGCCCCGAGCAGGTGGCCAAGCCCACCAGCGTCGAGAGCGTCGGCGGCGACGACCCGTCCGACCAGGAACTGGAGCGCCGCCGCGCTCGTCTGCTGCGCAATTACAAGATCCAGGAAGTCATCAAGCGCCGCCAGATCATGCTGGTGCAGGTGGTCAAGGAAGAACGCGGCAACAAGGGCGCCGCGCTGACCACCTACCTGTCGCTGGCTGGCCGCTATTGCGTACTGATGCCCAACACCGCCCGTGGCGGCGGCGTCTCGCGCAAGATCGTCAGCACCACCGACCGCCGCCGCCTGAAGGCCATCGCCCAGGAGCTGAACTGCCCCGAAGGCATGGCGGTCATCGTCCGCACCGCCGGTTCGGAACGCAGCAAGACCGAGATCAAGCGCGATTACGAGTATCTGCTGCGCGCCTGGGACAACGTGCGCGACCTGACGCTGCAATCCAGCGCGCCCGCCCTGGTGTACGAGGAAGCCAGCCTGATCAAGCGTTCGATCCGCGACCTCTACTCGCGCGACATCGATGAAGTGCTGGTGGACGGCGACGAGGGCTACCGTCTGGCCAAGGACTACATGCGCATGCTGACCCCCAGCCATGCCAAGAAGGTCCAGCCGTACAAGGACCCGCTGATGCCCATGTTCCACCGCTATCAGGTGGAAACCCAGCTGGACGCCATGCATTCGCCGGTCGTTCAATTGCGCTCGGGCGGCTACATCGTCATCAACCAGACCGAGGCGCTGGTCGCCATCGACGTCAACTCGGGCCGCGCCACCAAGGAGCGCCATATCGAGGAAACGGCGCTGAAGACCAACCTGGAAGCCGCCGAGGAAGTGGCCCGCCAGTTGCGCCTGCGTGACCTTGCCGGTCTCATCGTGATCGATTTCATCGACATGGAAGAGAGCCGCAACAACCATGCCGTCGAGCGCAAGCTGAAGGAAGCGCTGAAGGACGACCGTGCCCGCATCCAGGTGGGCAAGATCAGCGCCTTCGGCCTGCTGGAACTGTCGCGTCAACGCCTGCGCCCCAGCCTGCAGGAAACCACGTTCAGCCCCTGCCCCCATTGCGCGGGCACCGGTCTGGTGCGGTCGGTGGAATCGGCGGCCATGCATGTGCTGCGCGCCATCGAGGAAGAAGGCATCCGCCGCCGCTCGGCCGAGATCACGGTCTACGTGCCCAGCCAGATCGCGCTCTACATCCTCAACCAGAAGCGCGATGCCCTGGCCGCCATCGAGGAACGCTACGAGTTCAACGTCTTCCTGGCCGGTGACGACAGCCTGATCCCGCCGAACCTGCGCATGGAGCGCATCAAGGCCGAGAACCGCCCCGAGGAAACCCGCCCGGCGATCACCCTGGACGTGCCGCCCCCGGCGGTGATCGTCGAGGAAGAAGACGAGATCGAAGAGGAAGAGATCGTCGAGGAGGGCGAGGGCGAAGCCGAAGGCGACCGTAATCAGGGCGACAACGGTGAAGGCCGCAAGCGCCGCCGCCGCCGCCGCCGCAAGCGGCGTCCGGGCGAAGGCCCGTCGCAGCTTGACCTCGCCGCTGGCGAGGGCGAGGAAGCCGAGGGCGAAGGCGAAGACGGCGAAGAGACCGAGTCCGACGAATCCGAGGGCGAAGACGCCAACGGTGAGGGCGAAGGTGAAGGTGAAGGCGAGGGTGAAGGCGAACTGGATGCCGATGGCGAGCGCCGCAAGCGCCGCCGGGGCCGCCGGGGCGGCCGCCGCCGCCGCCGCAACCGTGAGAACGGCGAAGGCGGTGACGAGCAGGCCGAAGGCGCCGAGGATAGCGAGGACGAGGCCCAGCCGGTTGCCGCCAAGCCGCTTCCGGCGGTTCCCGGCAGCGACCTGATGTCCAACCCCGATGCCGTGGCCGACGTGTTCGCCCAGGCGGAAGCCGCCGCCGAGGCCGAGGCCGCCCGCAAGGAAGCCCAGGCTACTCCGGCGGAGGAAGCCGTCGCCGAGGACAAGCCGCGCCGCCGCCGCGCCCCGCGCAAGACCGCTGAAGCGACCCCGGCGGACACCGCGGAGCTGGTGAGCAGCGATGCCGCCCCGGTGGAAGCCGTGGCCGAGGACAAGCCCAAGCGCACCCGCGCCAAGAAGGCCGCTCCGGCGGACAAGGCCGAGCCCAAGGTCAAGGAAAAGGCCGAACCCAAGCCCCGCGCGCGCGCCAAGAAGGCCGAACCTGCCGAGGCCACCCCCGCCACCGAAGGCGAGGTCAAGCCCAAGCGCAGCCGCGCCAAGAAGGCCGCTCCGGCGGAAGCCGAGATGCCGGTGGTGAGCGAGGCGGTGGTCGAGGCCGTGGCCGAGCCGGTCGCCATCGAGGCGCCCGCCGCCGAAGTGGTGGCCGAGGCTGCGGTGGAAACCGCCGCTCCGGTTGTGGCTCCGGTTCAGGAAGAAGAAGCCCCCGCCCCGGCCCGCCCGGCGCGTAAGGGTTGGTGGAACAAGCTGCTGTAAGAAGCGGCCTTCCCCAAGGACGAAAGGGCGCCCCACGCAAGCGGGGGCGCCCTTTTTCATTGGATCCCCGCCGCCATGGGCCTGCATGGCCGCCTTGACGAATCCGGGTCCAGACCCCGTGGCGCCCGCCGCGCCAGAAGGGCTGAAACAGCTTGGGCCGCATTTCCGGGGGAATGCCGTGACCGTGATCCCGCACCAGAACCGTGGGTGGATCGGGCTACACGGTCACCACCACATCCGTCCCTTCGACAGTACGCCGCAAGGCGTTGTCCACCAGATTGCGGATGACACCGGAAACGAAAAACCCGCCACCCCAAGGGGCGACGGGTTTTTCGAAAGCGAAACGTGAAAAGCGTTACAGGCCGATCTTGGAAGCCAGGATGGCAGCCTGGGTGCGGTTCTCCACACCTAAGGCCCGCAAGATGGCGGTGACGTGCAGCTTGACGGTGATTTCCGCCAGATCCAGGTCGCGGGCAATTTCCTTGTTGCTCTTGCCCTGGCGCAGCATGGCCAACACGTCGCGCTGACGCGGGGTCAGGGACGCACGCAAGGTTTCGGCATCACCGGGGGCGTTACCACCCTCGGGGACTTCCAGACCAGGGCTGATGAACGTCTCGCCGGTCAGCACCAGCCGGATGGCATCCAGCATGGCGGCGCTGGACGACGCCTTGGAAATGTAGCCATGGGCACCGGCATCCAAGGCCCGCCGCACATCCGAGGGCTGTTCCGATGCGGAAACCACCACCAGATGCAGATTGGGCGAGGCGCGCTTCAGCGCCTCGATGCCGGAAAATCCATCCATGCCGGGCATGTTGAGATCGACCAGGGCAACATCAATTGCGGCATCGCCGCGCGCGGCGGACAATGCCTGAATAAAATCGGAAGCCTCGACCACATCGAGCGGGCCGTCGACCAGGCTTTCCAGTACCAGCCGGACACCCTCACGGAATAGGGCGTGGTCATCGGCGAGCAGGACCTTCATTCCCATACCCCCGTTACACGGACCATTGGCCTCCCTCAGCCCCTTCTGGCACTTTAATCACACTCGCCACCCGCTCGCAACATTGGATATGGCTGTGGCGGCTCGCGGTAACGGCTTATTTGTAAGAATTTTTCTGAAACAGCAAAATATATGACGGCGCGGTCACAGAGGATCACATATGGGAATGCCCTAAGACTGCAATGCTGAGTCGCTTCATCCTTGGATCATCTGATAAACATTCATTGAATATATCAGGCACACCAAGATTTATCGAAGTTCACGCCAAGTCCGCACAGGAAAATCTAGAAAGAGCATCAAGTTTTCAAGCTCCGCACAGCTTTCACCCTGAAAAACTGACGGCAGAACTCTATTTCCCGATCGCCCAGCCTTGCTTACACAAGGCTGTCAAATGATCAGGCGCCAAACACTTAACAACCAATGAGGGATTTGATGAAATCCGCGATCCCCTCGATGTCATCCCGACGATACAGGGGGAGTGCTTTGTTTTCCGGCGCGATGTCCGCAACGACAGCGGCAACGGATGGTTGATTCGAGGCCAGCGAGGGCTGGCCCAATGCCGGGTCCCAAACTTCCAGCTTCGGGTGACCGGCGAATTTGAATCCCTCGACCAGCAACAGGTCCACACCCGCGACCCTGGACGCCAGACCGTCGAGGCCCGCCCCCTCTTCGGCCTGCATCAGGACGAAGCGCTCGGGCGATGCCGAGACCGCCTGACAGGCCCCGGCCGCCAGCAAGGCGGCGCTGTCGGGATCGGCCAGGGCGGGATCATGATGGGTGTGCTTCAGGGTCGCCAGACGGATTCCGCGCCGAACCAGCGCCGGAATCAACCGACGCATCAGGGTGGTCTTGCCGCTGCCGCTCCAACCGGCGATGCCGAAAATCTTCATGCCCGCAGCCTAGGCCCGAAGCGCCCACAGGCGCAACCCGCCCGCTCAGGCGCGGATAGTGTGCAGGAAGCCGTCCACTTCGTCCTTGAGGTTGGCTGCGGGACCTGCCAGATCGTCGGCGGCCCACATCACCCGCACGGCGGCACCGCAATAGCGGGCGGCGGATTGGGTGACCGAAACCACACCCTCGGTGACGCAGGCGGTATCGACCCGCACCTGCTCGACGCAACGGGCGATCTTGCCGGTGACTTCCGACTGGCGCCCCACCGCCGCCGCCACCTGTCCGGCGATCTCGTCCATACGGCGCACGGCGCCGCCCACATCGCCGATGGCGGCCACGGTCTCGGCGGTGGCAGATTGAATGGCCGCCACCTGCTCAGCGATCTCGCGCGTCGAATCGCTGGTCTTTTGCGCCAGATGCTTGACCTCGCCCGCCACCACGGCGAAGCCCTTGCCCGCCTCGCCCGCCCGCTGCGCCTCAATGGTGGCGTTCAGCGACAGCATGTTGGTGCGCGCCGCGATATCGCCGATCAGATTGACCACCCGGTCGATGTTGCCCGCGACTTCCGACAGGCCGCGCACGCGGGCGTTGGTGCGGTCCAGCTCGGCCACCGCTTGGCGCACCACCTGCGAGGTGTCGCGGACCAGCGATGCGATATCGTCCACGCTGGCCGACAATTCAACCGCCGCCTCGGCCACCGCAGCCACGGTGCTGCGGGCCTGATCGGCGGCTTCGACCACCGACAGCGAACGGTTCTGGCCGCTGCCTTCGTGGCGGACCATGCCTTCGGCGGTGTCCATGATGGCCTGGGCGTTGCAATTGACCAGATCGGCCACCGACTTGACCGCCAGTTCGAACTGGTCGGCCAACATCAGCAGGCGTTGGCGGCTGGTGGCCTCGGCCTCGGCGCGGATGGCATCCTGTTCCTGTTGCAGCCGCACCATGGCGATGGCGTTGTCCTTGAACACCGCCACGGCCTTGGCCATGTCGCCGATTTCATCGCGGCGATCGATACCCGGCACCACCACGCCGTGATCGCCCGCCGCCAGCCGCTCCATGGCGTCTTCGATCAGACGTACCGGCTGGGTCACCGAGCGGGCCAGCACCAGGGCGGCGGCAAAAAACGACAACAGCGCCAGCGCCCCGAATCCGGCCAACAGACGCGATGTGCCGGTGCGCACCTCTTCCTGCTGACGGATGGCGTTGGTCATGCCCTCACGCGCGATGGAAAACACCTGGGTCAGGGTCGGCTGCATGGTCTGGAACAACTGGCGCAGGGCGGCGACTTCCCCCTCCAGCGCCATGGTCCCGGCGGCATAGGCCTGCATGTCGGCACTATAGGTGGCCAGCAGCTCGCGGAAATCGGCACGGGTCGATGCTGGCAACCCCGACGCATCCAGGGCGAAATCGAACTGGCTGGAATGCTGGCGGTGCTGGTTCAGATGAATTTCACCGCCGTACAGCATGAAATTCTTTTCCGCCTGGCGCATTTGCAGCATTTCAGGCAGCAACGGTCCGGCATTGGGCCACATCTTCAATTCGTCCTCGATGGCCTTGACCGAAGCGGCCAATCGCCCCCGCAGCCCCTGCGCCTCGCTCAAGCCCAGGATTTCCGTCTGCCGCGCCACGCTGTCGAACCGTTCGGACACCGCCAGGAACCCGTCGGTCAGGGCCACCACCTGCGCCGTCATATCCCCCGCCTGCGGCAAGGCGCGCATGGCCTCCAGGCTTTGGCCCACGAAGGCGGCATCCTGACGGAAGGCGGCGGCGCGCTCGGAATCGCGCTCGCGCAGGAACTGTTCCTCGTGATTTTGCAGGGCGGCGGCCTTGGCGCGGACGTCGCCCGCCAGATCGTTAAGGCGGCGATAACCGTCCTGGGTCACCAGCATGGTATCGATGCGCCGTTCCGCCACCCAATAGGCGGCGCCGAAACTGATGGCTCCGGTCAGGGCCAGGCCCACCAGCAACCCGAAGCGATGGCCGATGGACAGATGCGCCAGGCCCGGGATTTCCGCGTTCCGCCACAACGTGCGCACACGGTCGAGGACAGGCGTAAGCCGTCCGAGAAGAGGATCGAAAGGACCGGGGGCCGCTTGCGCGATCACCTCGTCCGCGGTGGTGGCGTCGTCTCTCACCTTTGGGGGGCCTTGCGTCAGGGGGGACGAGAAATCGCGCCCGACTATAAGAGGCTTCCGTGACGGTGATGTGACAGAGCTTGGACTCTTCGGTTAAACCTGTGCGCTTTGCGTCTGATCGGGGAAATCCAGGGTGAAGAAATCACCGAACTGGGCCAGCCGCAGCATACGCGCCACCTGCCCCGCCGCACCGCTGAGGGTGGCACGGCCGTCACGCTCGGCCACCAGATCCCGCACCACCAGCAACATGCCCATCCCCGCCGAATCCAGGAAATCCAGGGCGGAAAGATCGACCACCACATCACGGCATTGCTGGTGCGCCAGACCATCGACCACGCGGCGGAAGGCGGCGTTCTCGGTAAAGGTCAGGCGGCCGCTCAGGGCAATGGTGGCAACGTCGTCACGGGTCACGACACGGGTATACATGGGGGCGAACTCCTGACAAAGACGCCCTCCCATAGCAGAAGGCGGCGCCCGTCTCCAGGCACCGCCCTCAGATTTCACAAGAATGTCAAAGAGTTACCGCAGCACTCCGGCTGCTTTCCACAACCGCCCCAGGGTGCCGTCCTTTTCCAGTCCAGCCAGCAGGCGGTTGACCGTCTCGACATCGATGGCGCCGCCGTGCCGCACCAGCACCCGGTGGTGATAGCGCTGGTCGAAACGCTCCGAGATCAGCAGCCGTTCCTGCGCCGCCGGATTGCGCGCCAGATAAGCCCACAGATAGGAATCGGTGACCACCCCCACATCCATACGGTCGGCCAGCACCATTTCGATACTGGAGCGGTGGTTGTTCACCAGCTTCATGCCCCAATCCTTGGTCAGCACCTCGGGATCGGCCACGTAATTGGCGAAGCCGTAATGATACCCCAGGATGCCCACCAGCCGCTTGCCGCGCAGGTCGGCGAACCAGTCCTGGCCGCGTCCGGGCTTGGCCGGGGCGATATAGACCTCGCCGCCTTGCAGGAAGACGTTCGAGAAATCCACCGGCGCGCCCTTGGCGGCCCATTCCCATTCCGGGCTTTCAAAGAAGATCAGATCGAACAGCCCCGCCCCGACATCGGCATACCGCCGCCGGGCCGACGTGGAAACGAAGCGGAATTCGTACTGACTTTGCGCCTTGTTGAGGGCATCGATCATGTCGACGGTCAGCCCCTTGGCGGTGCCGCCGGTTTCCATCTCGACGAAAGGCGGGAAATCATAGCCGCCAACCCGCACCAATTCGGCGGCGACAGCGGAACCGCAGCCCAGGCCAAAGCCAAGCGTGACCACAGCAAGAAACCGTCTGAACACGGAGCCCCTCCCCCTCTTTCTGGAGGCCTTCAATGCTTGTGACGAATTGAAACACCTTTGCCGCCGCCCGTCCAGCAGCCTGCCGCGAAATTGCCGTCTTTCCGCCCACTAGAAGTCGAAAAAGCCCATTAGCATGCTTCTTCAGTTCCCCGGCCAACCTTTCCGCCGATGGGAACCGGAGGAAAAGGATGTCTTACCCGCTGTTCGATTCCGGCTTCACCCTGTGGGTCGCCGATCTGGATGCCCGGCTGATGGACCGCCACGGCCGCACCAGCAAGGGATTGGGCGTACAGTCGCGGCTGTTGCTGGACAGCTATTACGGCGGTGCCTCGGTCAGCGCCGCGCTTCGGATTGTCAGCGGCGCCTGCCACCTGGAGGCGTGACGAGCCCCCTCTTGTGCGCCATCCCGGCGTTCATGCAATATAAGGACTCCATGGGGTCGCATCCGTCCCGGTTGCCGACAATGCGGCCCCATGGCGCCGTCCGCAGAAGACGTGCTAAAACAATGAAAAACCATAAGAACCATAACAAACAAAACAAACAGGTCCGAGGAGACGATCCGTGCCGAACACTTGGCGGGGGCCATTCCCCTGGCTGTTGGCCGTATTCATAGCGAACGTCGCAATCATCATCGCCGCCGCGTATTCCTTGTCGGAAGGGGGAGTCATCGACAGGGACAAGCTGAACGCGCTGGCCATGGTCGCCCTGGCCGGGGCAGCAACCATGTTCGCCCTGTCGTGGAAGATCGTGGATTTCCTGGTGGTGCGCCAGATCAAGCGCATGGCCGCCGACACCCGCGCCATCGCCCACGGCAGCAGCCGCGATGCCATCGACCCGGCACGCTATCCCATGCTGACGCCCATGCCCGAGGCGGTGAACAGCCTGACCACCCGCATTTCGGCGCTGCGCAAGGAACTGGGCGAGGGTCTGGACAAGGCGACCCGGAAATCCGAGGAAACCGCCGCCCGGCTGGCCGCCATCCTGAACGACCTGCACGAGGGCGTGGTGGTGTGCAATCTGCGCCATCAGGTGGTTCTGTATAATTCGGTGGCCATGGACATGCTGGCCGAGACCGGGCAATTGGGTCTGGGCCGCTCGCTGTTCGAGACGGTGGCGCGCGACCCGGTGGTGCACATGCTGGAAATGCTGACCCATCGCACCGAGCTGGCCGGGCGCGGCACGCCGTTCCTGGCCGGAACCGTGAACGGCCACATGCTGTTGCAGGCGCGCATGAGCCTGATCAAGGGCGCCGAGGACGAAATTACCGGCTATGTGGTGACCCTGGTGGATGCCGGGCCGCAGATCGCCGCCCTGGGCCGCCGCGATGCCCTGTTGCGCGCCGTGGCCGAGGAACTGGAACAGCCGCTGCTGCGCCTGCGCGTCGGCGCCGACAACCCGTCCATGGTGGCGCACGAGGCAGAACAGATCGAAAAGGCGGTCAAGCGCGTGACCTCGGGCTATCAGCGCGCCCTGGCCGAATGGTGGCCGACCACCGATGTGCATTCCGGCGATTTCTTCGGCCTGGTCGCCCGCCGTTTCGAGGGCGAGGACCTGAAGGTCACCGTCACCGGCCTGCCCATCTGGCTGCATGCGGATTCCCATTCGCTGGCCCTGGCTGTCGAAGCGTTGATCCGCCAGATTTCCGAACGTTTCGGCCTGTCCGAGATCGATCTGGCCGCCGAAGCCAACGACGAGGAATGCTGGCTGGAAGTGGGCTGGGCCGGTGCCACCGCCGCCAGACCGGCGCTGGAGGGCTGGCTGTCCAACAAGCTGGCGGCGCTGGGCGGCATGACCGTGCGCGACGTGCTGGTACACCATGCGGGCGACGGCATCCGCCAGGAACACCGCTCGGGCCGGTCGTGGCTGGGCCTGCCCATGAACAAGGGCGTGGAAAGCCATGTCCAGGCCCGCCCCAACACCCTGCCGACACGGCCGGAATTCTATGATCTCGGCCTTCTGGACAACACCCGCGACATCGGCGAACGCGGCAAACAGCCGCTGCGCTCGCTGGACTTCGTGGTGTTCGACACAGAAACCACCGGGCTGGCGCCCAGCCAGGGCGACCAGATCGTGCAGATCGGCGGTGTCCGCGTGGTCAATGGCCGCATCCTGTCGGGCGAAAGCTTCAACCGCATCGTCAATCCCGGCCGCCCTATCCCGCCGGAAAGCATCCGTTTCCACGGCATCACCGACGACATGGCCCGCGACAAGCCGCCGCTGGGCGTGGTGTTGCCGCAGTTCAAGGCCTATGCCTCGGATTCGGTGCTGGTGGCGCACAACGCCGCCTTCGACCTGAAATTCCTGCGCATGCGGGAACGGGAATACGGCGTGCGGTTCGACAATCCGGTGCTGGATACCATGATGCTGTCCAGCTATCTGGACGGCGCCGATGCCGGGCATTCCCTGGACGACATCTGCGAACGCTTCGGCATCGAGATCACCGACCGCCACACCGCGCTGGGCGACGCCATCGTCACCGCCGCCGTGCTGCTGCGCCAGATCGAGATGCTGGAGGAACGGGGCATCACCACCCTGGATCAGGTGGTCAAGGAACTGGACATCAACATCCAACTTCACCAGCGGCAATTGCAGCTGTGATGTCCTTTCGGGTCCACGGGGGCGCTCGTGGACCCAGTCGGGATCAATGCCCGACGATCATGCCCGACACGGTGGCGACGATACCGGTGAAGACGAAGCCGACCACGCACAGGAAGGCGATACCGACCACGGTATCCTTCCAGCCGCCGGAACCCAGGGGTTTGGAAGCCATGTTTCCTCTCGTTGCTGTGAACCACGCGAGAGGACACACCTTGTCTGCCGAACGCGCCGCGCCATCTCGCGTCGGGCAAAATAGGTATTTCATTTAAACAATTCAAGTCTGGTCAGAACACCTGAACTTGCCGCAACGCGCGGTTGGACAGGATCGGCCGCAGCACCTGGGCCAGCAGATCGGCCCAGCGTTCACAGCCTGCCGCATCGGCCACCAGATCCTGGCGGATCTCGAACGACACATGGGGCAGACCGGCGGCCCCGGCATGGGTGTCCAGGGTGTAATTGATCTCGCGCGCCGAATAGGGCTCGTTGTCCCCCACCACCAGATCAGGCACCGCCCGCAGCGCCGCCAGCACGGGAACCGCCATGCGCGGATCGCGGTTGGACAACACCCCCACATGCCAGGGACGCGCCGGGGAGCATTTGCCGATGCACGGCGTGAAGCTGTGGATGGACACCATGGCGGGCACGGTGCCGCGCCGGAACAGACGGGCCAGGACGGTGCCGACTTCCTGGTGATAGGGCCAGAACCAGCGCTGGGCACGGCCATCGGCCTCGGTTTCAGGAAGGTCCCGGTTGCCCGGCACCGGCACGCCGCAGGAATTGGCCGGGATCGAACTGGGGTCGCCCGGCTGGCGGTTGCAATCGATGACCAGACGACTGATCCCCGCCAGCACCGCCGGACAGCCCAACCGCCGCGCCAGACCGCGCGTCACCGCCGCCGCGCCGATGTCCCACGCCACATGGGCATAACGGTCCGCCGCCGCCAGCCCCAATTCCGCCAGATGCGAGGGAATCAGCGGCGAAGCGTGGTCGCAAATCAGCAATGTGTCGGAATCGTCCCGTCCGGCGATAGTCTCGAACGGCGATGGCTCGGGGTGGTCAAGAGGGATGAATTTCAGCATGGAAGGCAATATAACAGGGGCGCGGTGCCGGTGCAGCCCCAAGGGCTTGCGAAGAAACCCCAAAAAAAGAGTCATGAAGTGTTGACTCATATAGGGGGGTTGCGTATTTTCCCCGCCTCCGGTCGCGCACCCCGGATTGTTTATATCGGGAAGCCTCAGGCGACCTAGCGCATAGGGATAGTGGACCATGAAGATTCGCAATTCGCTGAAGTCGGCCAAGCTGCGCGACAAGAACTGCCGTATCGTTCGTCGCAAGGGTCGGGTTTACGTCATCAACAAGACGAACCCCCGCTTCAAGGCCCGTCAGGGCTGATCTTTCGGCGCCAAAACGCCGTCAGACGGAAACCGCGCCCCCGCAAGGAGGCGCGGTTTTTCTTTGTTCACGCCCTGGCGCCGCGCTGCACCGCCAGGATGCCGCCCAGTACCAGCGCCATGCCCAGCAAGCCAACCGGCGACACCGCCTGTCCCAGCACCACCCAGCCCAGAATCACGGCGGTCAGCGGACTGAGCAGCCCTAGGGACGACACCGCTGCCGACGGCAGCCGCGCGATGCCGCGGAACCACAAGGCATAGGCCAGCAGCGCCCCGGCGCCGGAAAGGTAAAGATAGCCCGCCGCCTGGGGCAGGGTCAGCGACGGCAGCGGCGGATCGGCCAGCGCCGCCACCGGCACCACCATCAGCCCGCCCAGCAGCAATTGCCAGCCGGTCAGGGCCAGCACCGGCAGGCCCAGCCGCCAGCGCCGCGACAGATAGGTTCCGGTCGCCATGCAGACAGCCCCGGCCAAGGCCGCACCGATCCCCAGCGCGTCCCAGCGGGCGCCCGGCGAGACCAGCAGCACCGCCATGCCGATCACCCCCGCCGCACCGCCTGCCAGGGCCAGCGGCGTCGGGCGCACACGGTCCACCGCCCAGACCAGGGCCATGACCAGCAACGGCATGATGGCACCGACCACCGCCGCCAGACCGCCCGGCAGACGATAGGCGGCAACGAACAGCAGTGCCTGGAACACACCGATGTTCAGGGCCGACAGCACGATCAGGCGCAGCCAGTTTTGCGGCGGCGGCAGATGGCGGCTGAAGAGAATCAGCGCCAGACCGGCGGGGACCGCCCGCAGCACGGCGGCGGTGAACGGCCGGTCGGGTGGCAGAATTTGAGTGGTGACCAGATAGGTGGAGCCCCACAGCACGGGCGCGATGGCGGTCAACAGCACGTCGCCCCAGTTCAGGGGAGGATGGGTGGTGGACATGGCATTACCTTGAGTTCAAGATAAATCACCATGTGGTGGCTATTACCTTGATTTCAAGATAAATCGGAGATTTCATGTCCGCAAACCCCGATGCCGTCGACGCCATCCTGGCGCAATGGCGGCGCGAGAAACCCGATCTGGACCTTGGCCCCATGAGCCTGATCGGCCGCCTGGGCCGCTGTGCCGCGCTGATCCGGCGGCGGCTGGACGCGGAATTCGAACGCTTCGGCCTGTCGTCGTGGGAGTTCGACGTCCTGGCGACGCTGTACCGCTCGGGAACACCCTATTGCCTGGCGCCGACGGCGCTGTTTTCCACGCTGATGGTGACCTCGGGCACCATGACCCACCGCCTGAAAGGGCTGGAGGCGCGCGGTTGGATCGTCCGCGAAGCCAATCCCGGCGACGCCCGCTCGCTGCTGGTGCGGCTGACGGCCGAGGGATTGACGCAGATCGACGCCGCCCTGCTGGCCCATGTGGAGAACGAGAAGCGCATCATGGCGCCCCTGCCCGCCGCCGATCAGGCGGAACTGGACGCGGCGCTGGCGCGGCTGTTGGCCGTGTTGGAAAAGGACGGCGTCTAACGCAGGGCCTGGCGCAATTCTTCCATGCGGGCACGCCGCATCTGGTACTCGACCATGCGGGCCTGACGATAGGCATTGGCGATGGTGCGGGCCTCGGTCTGGGTGGCGTTACGCGATTCCCGCCATGCCTCGCGCGCCTGCTCCACCCGGTGCGACATGGTCGGGCGCGGCGTCGGGTTGGGTTGCAGGTTCAGATTGCCCGGTCCCACCGGCCGCAACGAGGCGATGGCATTGCGGCTGCCGCCCGCGTTCCACACCTTCATCAGCTTGTCGCGGTAATTGGCCGCCAGATGCGGGGTCTGGGAATGGTAATAGGACGCGGCGGTCGGCCAGTGATTGGTGGATTCGTACAGGCCCCGCAGGAAGCGGGCGGCATAGCCCACGTTGCTGGACGGTTCGAACGCATCCTCGAGCGAGGAAAAGGCCTGACCGTGATACATCAGGTTGACCTGCATGCAGCCGACGTCGATGTTCTTGACGCCGCGTGCCTTCAGCTTCCTGACCTCGGCCACCGCCTCGGCCTTGGTGGGGAAATATCTGCCCTCGCCCTCGGCCATCACAGTCCACGGCCAGGCAAGAACTGCCTTGCTTTGCGGGTCGTATTTGCCCGATTCCACCAGCGAGATGGCATCCAGCAATTGCGACGGAATGGAATAGCTGCGTTCAGCCCTGGCGGTCTCGGCGGCGCACAGCGCCTGGGTTGGCAGATTGGGAATGGTGGCGCGCGCGGTCCCGCTGCCCGTCACGAGCAGCATCCCCGCCAACACCGCCATGGTCCATTTGCCGATCATCTGCCCCTCGTCCGAAACCCCGGATTGCGCAAATCGCGCACTGATCATTGCACAGCCCGTGCCAGCACCGCCAGCTTTCGCGGTCATGACAGGTTTGCGCGGGGCGAAAGCCGAGCATTTCCGCCCGTTTCAGCGCACACCCCCGACTTACCCGCTTTTTTCCCTTGCAAGGCGGTGGGCAGGTCTTTATCTTTTGCAGTGCAGCAAACGCGTTGTCCCAGACACCCTTTGCTGCCTTTCTTGGACGTTTCCTCCCTAAACTTGAGCCCCGGCTTCGTGCCGGGGCTTTTTTTATCTGCATTTCCGCGGCTTTCAGCACCTTGCTGCCTGGCAAGACTGCCGGAAAGCGGGCCGTACAACGGGCCGCATATGACAAGCAGACATCCAGCCCGACCACCCGAATCGCAAAGTGCCTGACCGCAGGAATGCTGCACTGCAGCTAGATTTCGTTCGCACCTGCGGCATATTTCGCGATCTACGGGAAAAACCTTCCACCATCATAGCAATATGATATACAGACCCTACCCCATCCAAAAGGTTGGGGAGATGTGCAGGCAGAACGGAAACGGCGACGTGGCACAGGAAACGGCAGGCAAGGCTGGACGCGTCAGCCGCACCGACGCGGTTGACGCCCATGTGGGCCAACGCATCCGGGCCCGCCGCGTGGTCATGGGCTTCAGCCAGGAAAAGCTGGCGAACGCCCTGGGCCTGACCTTTCAACAGGTGCAGAAATACGAAAAAGGTGCCAACCGGGTCGGCGCGTCACGCCTGTTCGATCTGGCCCGCGTTCTGGAAGTGCCGGTCGCGTATTTCTTCGACGGCCTGCCTGCGGCCTGCCCGGGCGGCCCCAGCGACATTCCCAGCTGGCCCATGATCGAGGCGGGGCTGAAGCGCGAAACCCTGGACCTGCTGCGCGCCTATAACAGCATTTCCGACCCGGTGGTGCGCCGCCGGGTTTTTGATCTCGCCCGGACCCTGGCCGACACCGACCCCGGCCCCCGGCACTGATCTTTGCGGCTCAGCGGCGGCGGTCCTCAAGATCGACATCGACGGCTGTCAGCGCCAGTTCAAGCATCATGGCGGTGTTGTCCAGCCCGTCGCCCCGGGCGCAAGCCAAAAGGCGGTTGATCCCAGCCTTGAGGCCCTGCCCGGCGGCGTCGATGTCGCTCAGACGAGACATGCCTTCCAATTGCGGCCTGACATAGATCACGTTGCTCATGCAATCCCCCCATTCACGCGCCGCGACACCCCACCGAAAGCGGCGAAAAAATTGCCCGCAGCGCGAAAGCGCTCCGGGCTGTTGTAACCAGAACAAGATTGCGGAAAACCCGTAGCCCCGTGCAAACAATTTTTTCACTGTTATAAAATTATTTTCGCAACTTTTGAGATTAACGCAGCAATTCCGCGTGTTTCACGCCCTCACCTCTCCTCTGGCAGAGATAAAAAAAGTCCCGGCCAGTCAACTGGCCGGGACCAAGAAACATCCACTTCGAGGAAACTTACTCCTCGAAACTGGCACCCAACGCCTTCGCGAGGTCCAGGACACGGCGGCGAACCTGGGGATCGGTGATGCGGTAATAGGCCCGCACCAGTTCCAGGGTCTCGCGCTTGGTCATGGGATCCATGTCCATGCCCGCCGGTTCCTCCACCAGGCCCGAGATCAGGCGCGGCGACAGGGCCTCGACTTCCTCGGACATGTCGTCGAAGAAAAAGCTGACGGGAACATCCAGAACACGCGACAGATCGAACAGACGCGATGCACCGACACGATTGGCGCCGCGCTCGTACTTCTGGACCTGCTGAAAGGTCAGGCCCAGGGCTTCACCCAACTTTTCCTGGCTCATGCCAAGCAAAGTACGACGCAGACGCACACGGGCACCCACATGCACATCGATGGGGTTGGGCTTACCCGAAGGCGTACGGCCGCGGCTGGAGTGGCGACGGGTAGTGGTTTTTTCGGCCAATTTGGCGGTAGCAGTCATTGAAACATCCTGTAACACAACGCCCCAGTTGCATAGTGTCACAACCCTACCCCCGGAAGCAACTCCTTGTTGTGACTTCATATTTAATTACAAGACCTTACCCGAAAGTAGCACCGTTTTAACTCCCGTCTAGGATGTGCATGCAAGCGCCACCGCAAAAGATCATGCAATCCTTATTTTGTTTTGCGAACAATTCTCAAATATTCATTTTCAGCGGGTCAGGTATAGCCCTAAACTGACTTGCAGGATTGCCGAAGCGATGCCTATGCTGCCGACTATCGGTATGCCCGGAACAACCAATCGGAATATGCCTTTTGGTTGAGAATCAACAGCAGGCGGACGACATGGCGAAACGGAAACTCATCACCGTCGACGGTAACGAGGCTTGTGCCTCGGTGGCCTATCGCGTCAGCGAAGTGGCGGCCATCTACCCGATTACCCCCTCCTCGACCATGGGCGAGCTTGCGGACCAGTGGGCGTCCGAGGGCAAGCCCAATCTGTGGGGGGCCATCCCCGACGTGGCCGAGATGCAGCACGAAGGCGGCGCCGCGGGCGCCGTGCACGGCGCGCTCCAGGCCGGTGCCCTGGCGACCACCTTCACGGCGTCGCAGGGCCTGCTGCTGATGATCCCCAACATGTACAAGATCGCCGGCGAGCTGACGGCGTTCACCATGCATGTGTCGGCGCGCACCATCGCCACCCACGCTTTGTCCATCTTCGGCGATCATTCCGACGTCATGGCCTGCCGCCAGACCGGCTTCGCCATGCTGGCGGCGGGCAGCGTGCAGGAAGCGCACGACATGGCGGCCATCGCGCACGCCACCACGCTGAAGGCGCGGGTGCCGTTCCTGCACTTCTTCGACGGCTTCCGCACCTCGCACGAGGTGGCGAAGATCGAGGAACTGACCGATGCCGACCTGCGCAGCCTGATCGACGAGGATTTGATCACCGCGCACCGCAAGCGCGCCATCAGCCCCGACCATCCGGTGCTGCGCGGTTCGTCGCAGAACCCCGACACCTTCTTCCAGATGCAGGAAGCGCGCAATCCCTGGTACCTGGCCTGTCCCGGCATGGTGCAGGAAAACATGGACGCGTTCGCCAAGCTGACCGGCCGCGCCTATAAGCTGTTCGATTATCACGGCGCCGCCGACGCTGACCGCGTCATCATTATCATGGGCTCGGGCGCCGAGACGGTGCACGAGACGGTGGACGCGCTGAACGCCCAGGGCGCCAAGCTGGGCGTGCTCAAGGTGCGCCTGTACCGCCCGTTCTCGCTGGATGCCCTGGTGGCGGCGCTGCCGACCAGCGTGCGCTCCATCGCCGTGCTGGACCGCTGCAAGGAACCGGGCGCCTTGGGCGAGCCGCTGTACCTGGACGTGGTCGCCGCCCTGGCCCTGGCCAAGGCGCAGGGACTGCGCGCCACGGCGACCGATCCGGTTGTGGTGGGCGGCCGCTATGGTCTGGCCAGCAAGGAATTCACCCCGGCCATGGTCAAGGCGGTGTATGACGAACTGGCCGCCGCCAAGCCGCGCCACGGCTTTACAATCGGCATCATGGACGATGTCACCCATCTGTCGCTGCCGGTGGACGACACCTTCCACCTGCCCGCCGGCCCGGTGAAAAGCGCGCTGTTCTTCGGCCTGGGTGCCGACGGCACGGTGGGCGCCAACAAGAATTCCATCAAGATCATCGCCGAGCAGGCCGGGTTCTACGGCCAGGGCTATTTCGTCTACGATTCGAAGAAATCGGGCGCGGTGACCATCTCGCACCTGCGCTTCAGCCCCGAGCCGATCCGCAGCGCCTATCTGCTGGCCGAGGCCGATTTCGTCGCCTGCCACCATTTCGTGTTCCTGGACAAGTACGACGTGCTGGAGCACGCCCGTCCCGGCGCCACCTTCCTGCTCAACTCGCCCTATTCCAAGGACGAGGTGTGGGACCAGATGCCGCGCGAAGTGCAGCAGGAAATCCTCGACAAGAACATCGAGTTGCACGTCATCGACGCCCGCTCGGTCGCCCTGGCCGCCGGTATGGGCCAGCGCATCAACACCATCATGCAGACCTGCTTCTTCGCGCTGTCGGGCGTGCTGCCCAAGGAAGAAGCCATCAAGCACATCAAGAAGGCCATCGAGAAGACCTACGGCCGCAAGTCGGAAAAGCTGGTCGCCAAGAACTTCGCCGCCGTCGATCAGGCGCTGGAGCACATGCAGAAGGTGACCATCCCCGGCAAGGTGACCTCGACCCGCGTCAAGCCGCCGATCGTGCCGCAGGAAGCGCCGGAATTCGTGCAGCGCGTCTCGGCCATGATGCTGGCCAACAAGGGCGATCTGCTGCCGGTCTCTGCCTTCCCGCCGGACGGCACCTGGCCCACCGGCACCGCCCGGTTCGAACGCCGCAACATCGCCGCCGAAATCCCGGTGTGGGATGCGGGCGTGTGCATCCAGTGCAACAAGTGCACCCTGGTCTGCCCGCACGCCGCCATCCGCGTCAAGGTGGCCGAGCCCGCCACCCTGGACAAAGCGCCAGGCACGCTGAAGCACGTCCCCTACAAGGGCGGCGAGTTCAAGGGCGCCGAGTATCTGTTGCAGGTGGCGCCCGAGGACTGCACCGGCTGTACCCTGTGCGTCAAGGTCTGCCCCGGCAAGGACAAGAAGGACCCGTCGCGCACCGCCCTGCACATGGCGGACAAGCTGCCGATCCTGGGCGACGAGAAGGACAATTGGGACTTCTTCCTCGCCCTGCCCGAGGCCGACCGCACCGTGCTGACCGCGCCGACGGTCAAGACCGCGCAGTTCCTGCAGCCTTTGTTCGAATTCTCGGGCGCCTGCCTGGGCTGCGGCGAAACGCCGTACCTCAAGCTGCTGACCCAGCTTTACGGCGACCGGCTGATGATTGCCAACGCCACCGGCTGCTCGTCCATCTATGGCGGCAACCTGCCGACCACCCCCTATGCCACCAACGCCGACGGCCGTGGTCCGGCGTGGTCCAACTCGCTGTTCGAGGACAATGCCGAATTCGGCATGGGCTATCGTCTGGCGGTGGATTCCCACAAGGCCCACGCCAAGCAGATGCTGCTGCATCTGGCCGCAGCCGGGCAGGTGCCCGAGCAATTGGCCACCGCCCTGATTCACGCCCCCCAGGGCAACGATGCCGAGATCGCCGCCCAGCGCGCCCGTGTGGAAGACCTGCGCAAGATCCTGGCCGGAACGCCCAGCCTGGAGGCGGCGCGTCTGGCCGACGTGGCCGATTATCTGGTGGAAAAGGTCATCTGGATCATCGGCGGCGACGGCTGGGCCTATGACATCGGCTATGGCGGTCTGGACCACGTCTTCGCGTCGGGCAAGAACGTCAACATCCTGGTGATGGACACCGAGGTCTATTCCAACACCGGCGGCCAGCAATCCAAGGCGACGCCGCTGGCGGCCACCGCCAAGTTCGCGGTGGCGGGCAAGTCGCTGCCCAAGAAGGATCTGGGCATGATGGCCATGGCCTATGGCGACGTCTATGTGGCCAACGTGGCGTTCGGGTCCAAGGACGTGCAGACCCAGCGCGCCATCCAGGACGCGGTGGCATGGCCGGGCGTGTCGCTGATCGTCGCCTACTCGCACTGCATCGCCCACGGCTACGACCTGTCTCACGGCCTGGACCAGCAGAAGCTGGCGGTGCAGTCCGGCTATTGGCCGCTGTTCCGGTGGGACCCGCGCAAGCTGAGCACCGGCGACCACCCGCTGACCCTGGACAGCGCCGAACCCACCGGCCACCTGTACGACTTCCTGAAGAACGAGGCCCGCTTCACCATGGTCGAGCGTCACGACCCCGACCGCTTCCGCGCCCTGGTGTCGCAGGCCGAGACCGCCATCCACGCCCGATTCGCCAAGCTGCGCCGCTTTGCCGGCCTGCCCGAGGCGGGAGCGGCCCAGGAATAGCGGCGGGTTTCATCAAGCCCCCTCCCGCTTCGGCGGGAGGGGGTTTTCTTTTGTCGGCCAAGGATGCACCATTCCGCCATGAGCGCACCGGAACTGAAAGCCCGCGACCCCGCCTTCCTGGCCGCCCTGAACATCCGCGAAAGCGGACAAGGCAGCACGCCCGTGGTTTTGGCCAACGGCTTCGGGACCGATCAGACCTTCTGGAATCAGGTCAGGCCATGGCTGGAGCGGCGCTTCCGCGTCATCCGCTTCGACTGGATCATCGATCCCCGCCACTACGACACCGACCGCTATTCCCGCGTCGATGGCTTCGCCGATGACCTGATGGCGGTGTTGCTGGCGTTGAACCTGCCGCCTTGCCTGTATGTGGGCCATTCCATGGCGGGCATGGTCGGCATGCTGGCCGCCAAACGGGCGCCGGACCGCTTCCGCGCCATGGTCATGCTGGCGCCATCGCCCTGCTATACCAACCATCCAGGGTATCAGGGCGGCTTCGATTCCGAACAGATCGAGGGATTGCTGCACGCCCTGGGCCAGGATTATCTGGCCTGGGTGGCCAGTTTCTCGCCCCAGGCGGTGGCGGCACCCGCCGACGGGCCGGAAGTGGCGGAATTCACCCGCGCGCTGACCGCCATGCGGCCCGACGTGGCCTTCGCCATGGCGCTGACGGTGTTCAATATGGATTTGCGCGACCGGCTGGACGGTTTCACCCTGCCCACCACCATCGTGCAGACCCGCGACGACATCGCGGTGCCGGTGGCGGTGGCGGAATATCTGTGCGGGCGCTGGCCGCAGGCGCGGCTGGAAATGATCGAGACGTCAGGCCATTTCCCGCACCTGACCGCCCCGGCGCAACTGATCGCCATCCTGGCACGCAGCCTACTCCCGGCCTAACGCCCGCGTTTCGACGCCTGCACCAGCCGCTCCAGACCATCCAGGAAGCGCGAGCGGTCCTGCTTGGTGAAGCCCGAGGGACCGCCGGTGATCTCGCCGGTTTCGCGCAGGCCGCGCATCAGTTCGCGCATGGCCATCTGCATGCCGATATTGGCTTCCTCGAACGGCCGCCCGCGCGGGTCGATGGGACAGGCGCCCTTTTCCAGGCAGCGCTGGGCCAGCGGAATGTCGGCGGTGATGACGATGTCCCCCGCCACCGCCTTGTCGGCGATGATGTCGTCGGCGGCGTCGGCGCCTTCCTGGGCGACGATCTGGGTCACCAGATAATGATCGATGCGGTGCCAGCGGTTGGACACGATCAGCACCGGCAATTGGTGCCGTTCGGCGACACGGATCACCTCGTCCTTGACCGGACAGGCGTCGCCATCGATGAGCAGACTGAATGCGGGAATGGTCATGGAGCGGTTTTACGGTACAGGACGTGGCGGCGCAACCAATGACCCTCGGCCAGGATGGGGTGATCGAACTCCCCCGCCGCCACCATCTCCAGGCGCCGCATCACCGCCTGGGAACGATGGTTGACGGTGGCGGTGAAGGCGATGATCTCGGGCAGCCTCAACTCACCAAAGCCGAATTCCAGCGCCAGCGCCGCCGCTTCGCTGGCATAGCCCTTGCCCCACAGCGCCGGGTCCAGCCGCCACAACGCCTCGACACCGCCGCCCGCCACATCGGTGGGACGCAGGCCGACGAAACCGCCGAATTCAGCCACCCCCGGCACCTCCAGCGCCCAGGCGCCCCAGCCCCGTTCCGCCAGATCGGCGGCCAGACGGTCGGCCAGCGCATCCGCCTGGGCGGCATCCAACAGAGTCGGCATGAATTCCATGACTCTGGGATCGGCCCCCATGCGGCGGAAGGCCGGTCTGTCTTCATCCCGCCACGGGCGTAGCACCACACGCGCGCCTCTTAACACAACCATTTGTCACCATTCGATCATTGCGGCGACACCGGGCGGTCACCATACTTCACTATGGTTGAGGAAACATTTCGGGAGGAAAAGCGCCATGAAAAGCTGCAACGCCTGCCCCCGGCGTCTTTCTTGCCGCGTTCCCGGAGATCTGCGCCGCTTCGGTGAAGTCGCCCACCGCCTGGAGCAGCAGCACCGCGCGCCGCTGTTGCAGGAACGGCTGCATTATTACATGGACCGCCCCGATTGCCTGGTCGATGCTGGCTTAGTCGACTCCTGAATACCTTTTTCCCACCCCGTCAGTGACATTTCGCACACAAGGCGCCTGCGCGCCGCACATGGGCGAAACGCCATTTCACACATGGCGTACAGTTCTTTCGTATATTAGAAAGGACCCTGACAGGGATAGGAGGAGCCCAGGCATGAACACGCCCGTCGATCAGGACAAGATACCCAGCAGCGTCATCCATCAAGGTGAAGTGCCGTTCTACCGCGAACGCGGGCAGGCGCAGCCGCGCGCCGTGCAAGGCATCTTCCGCTCGCTCAAATGGTGGCTGATGGCCGCCTTGCTGGCCTGGTGGCATCTGGCGCCGTTCCTGCGCTGGGACCGTGGCCCCGGCGCCCCGGATCAGGCGATCATGGTCGACATGCCCGGCCGCCGCGCCTATTTCTTCAACATCGAGATTTGGCCGCAGGAAGTCTATTACATCACCGGCATCCTGCTGATCGCCGCCATCACCCTGTTCCTGATGAGCGCCCTGGCGGGCCGCGTGTGGTGTGGCTTTCTGTGCTGGCAGACGGTCTATACCGACCTGTTCCAGCAGATCGAGCGCTGGGTGCTGGGCGACCGCAACGCCCGCATCGCCTGGGGCCGCCAGCCCATGAATGCCGCCAAGGCCCTGCGCCAAGGCGTGGTCTACGCCCTGTGGGCGGTGGTGGCCGCCGCCTGCGGCATCGGCTTCACCCTGTGGTTCGGCGACGCCTTCCAGAATCTGCGGGAAATCTTCACCCTGCAGGCCAGCTCCGCCACCTATCTGTTCATCGGCGTCATCGGCGGCTTCTGCTTCCTGCTGGCGGGCTTCGCCCGTGAGCGGGTCTGCGTCTACATGTGCCCCTATTCCCGGTTCCAATCGGCCATGCTGGACGAGCATTCGCTGATCGTGTCCTACGAAAAGTGGCGCGGTGAACCGCGCGCCGTCGCCAACAAGGACAAGGATTTCACCGGGCGCGGCCATTGCGTCGATTGCAAGATGTGCGTCCAGTCCTGCCCGACCGGCGTCGATATCCGCTTCGGCAACCAATTGGCCTGCATCGGCTGCGGCCTGTGCATCGACGCCTGCGATTCGGTGATGGACAAGTTCGGTCTGCCGCGCGGCCTGATCCGCATGGATTCCTCGGCCAATCTGGAGGCCCGCACCGGCGGCGGCACCCCGCCCGGCCGCCGCATCGTGCGCCCGCGCACCATCCTGTACACCGTCATCCTGGGCGCGGTCGCCACGGTCATGCTGACGGCGCTGCTGACCCGCTCGACCACCGACGTCAACGTGCTGCATGAACGCAGCCCGCTGTTCGTTCAGATGTCCGACGGCGGCGTGCGCAACGGTTATGTCTATAAGATCCTCAACAAGATCCGCGAGGACCGCGTCTACACCCTGACCACCGAGGGTATTTCCGGCGCCAGCATGGACGTGGTCGGCGGTGATGCCAACGCCACCCAGACCGAGCTGGCGGTGGACAAGGACAGCGTCGGCACCTTCCGCCTGTTCGTGTCGGCGCCGGATTCGTCGCTCAAGGGGGCACGCCAGCCCATCACCTTCGTGTTGACGGAAAAAGGCACCGGCAAGGTGGTGCGCAGCGAAAGCATGTTCGCCGCCCCGGATCGGTAATCCACCCGAGTTTTAAGGACTATTTTGTACGCACCTGCCCAGCCTCTGGGCAGGTGCGTTGCATTTCAGGAGCGGGAAGACGCCGGTTTCCGCTCCTTTCTTTTGTGGCACGGCCCTTGCCTGTTTGGAGTAAACACAGGAGGTACCTCCATGGCCAAGCGCGTGCTCCGCTTCCTTGCTGCCGATCCTCTGCGCATCCTGGCCGATGCTGCCGCCGACATCGCCAAGGGCGACCGCTACCGCAAGGTTCCCATGCAGGAGCGCGACGGCGCGGCGGGCGACATGGCCCGTGCCCTGGATGCCCTGCGCCGCGCCCTGCTGGAGGCCGATGCCGCCATCGCCGAACAGGAAGCCGACCGCGACTACCAGGACCAGCGCCGCGCCTCGACCGAGGCCTTCGTCACCAAGTTCGAACAGACGGTCGAGGGGGTACAACGCTCGCTGGATCAGGCGGCATCGGGCATGCGCGACGCCGCCGGGTCGCTGGCGTCGCAGGCCGGTACCGTCGCCGGACGCAGCCAGGAGGTGCGTGGCGGCGCCGATTCCGTGGCGCACGAGGTGGCCACCCTGGCCGAGGCCTCGGGCCAGATGGATGCCGCCCTGGGCGAGTTGGAGGGCCGCGCCGCCCGCGCCGCCAATGTCATCGCCACCGCCGTCGGGCTGGTGGATCAGGCCGATGCCACCATCCGCGGCCTGTCCCAGGCCGCCGACCGCATCGGTGACATGGCCCACGCCATCGCCGACATCGCCGGTCAGACCCGCATGCTGGCCCTGAACGCCACCATCGAAGCAGCCCGCGCGGGCGAGGCCGGAAAGGGCTTCGCCGTGGTGGCGGGCGAGGTGAAATCCCTGGTGGCCGAAACCGAACGTGCCACCGAGGATATCGACCGCCGCGCCAAGGATATTCAACAGGCGGCCGAGGCGGCGGTGTCGTCCATGGGCGCCATCGCCGGGGCCATGCACGACGTCAACGCCCTGGTGGCGGCGGTGGCGGCGGCCATGCACCAGCAAAGCGCCGCCAGCCACGCCATTTCCTCCGGCGCCCGCGCCGCCGCCGCCGAAACAGTGACCATGACCGCCGCCATCGGCGACGTGGCCAAGGCCACCGAACACACCCGCGCCGAGGCGGGCGGCGTGCAATCCGCCGCCGAGGATTTGACCCGCCAGTCTGACACCCTGCGCGGTGCCGTCACCACCTTCCTGGACGATTTGGACCACGGCGCCATCAAGATCGGTATCCTGCATTCGCTGTCGGGCGGCTCGGCGGTGGGCGAACGGCCGCTCAAGGACGTTCTGCTGATGGAGATCAAGGCGCTAAACGCCCAGGGCGGCCTGTTGGGACGCCCGGTCGAGGCCCTGTTGTACAACCCGCGCGGCGAGGCCACCCGCACCGCCGAACTGGCCGACAAGGCCCTGGCCGAAGACAAGGTAAGCGCCCTGTTCGGCGGCTGGAGCAGCACCTCGCGCAAGGCGTTGCTGCCGGTGCTGGACCGTCACGACGGTTTGCTATTCTATCCTTCGCAATATGAAGGCGCCGAGGCCGATCCCCGTGTCGCCTATTGCGGCGCGCCGCCCAACCAGCAGCTTCTGCCTGCCATCGAGTATCTGATGAGCGCGGCGGGCGGCGGTTACCGCCGGTTTTTCCTAGTGGGCAACGACACCCTGTATCCCCGCCTGACCCATGGCGTGCTGCGCGATTTCCTGACCGGGCGCGGCGTGGCGGGCGATGCGGTGCGCGAACGTCTGGCCCCGGTGGGCGCCGACGATTGGGCGCGGGTGGTGGCGGAAATCCGCGCCTTCGCCCGCCAGCCCGGCGGCCCCGCTTTGGTGGTCAGCACGGTGGGCGGCGATTCCAATTTCTACTTCTTCCGCCAGATGGGCGGCGCCGACATTCCGGTGTTGACCGTCTCTATCGGCGAGGCCGAGGCAGCCCTGATGGATCCGCGCCTGCTGGCCGGGCACATGGTGGCCTGGAACTACCTGATGAGCGTGGACACCCCCGAGAACCACGAGTTCCTGGGCCGTTGGCGCGCCCATGAAGGCCATGACGACGCCGTGGTCAACGACGCCATGGAAGCCTCGGTCTTGGGTTTCCGCCTGTGGGCCGAGGCGGTGCGCCGTGCCGGAACCACCGAACCGGCGGCGGTCCGCGCCGCGCTGCGGGGGCTGTCGGTGCGCTCGCTGACCGGCTTCGACGTCACCCTGGACCCGGTCAACAACCATCTGCACAAACCGGCGCTGGTGGGCCGTCTGAATGCGGCGGGCGGCATCGACATCCTGTGGCGTTCGGCCGGTCTGATCGCCCCCGAGCCGGGCGACGCGGCGGAGATACGGCTGGCTGCCGAATAGGGGGCTTGCCGCCGCACGGCGATGCCCCCACATTCGTCTCACCCAACCGGCACAGGAGAAACCGATGGCCACCGTCACGCGCAAGGGAACCCCCACCAATACCGTCGGCGATCTGCCCGCCGTGGGCACGGCGGCCCCCGATTTCACCCTGGTCAAGACCGACCTGTCGGCGGTGTCGCTGAAGGATTTCGCGGGCAAAACCGTGGTTCTGTCCATCTTCCCCAGCGTCGATACTCCGACCTGTGCCACCTCGGTGCGCCGTTTCAACGCCGAATTGGACAAGCTGGGCAATGTCGCCGTGCTGTGTGCCTCGGCCGATCTGCCCTTCGCCCACAAGCGCTTCTGCGGCGCCGAGGGCCTGGAGCGCGTGGACGGCGTCTCGGACCTCCGCGACAAGGATTTCGGCAAGCGCTACGGCGTCACCATCGTTGACGGCCCGCTGGCCGGTCTGCTGACCCGCGCCGTGGTGGTGATCGGCGGCGATGGCAAGGTCAAGTACAGCCAATTGGTGCCGGAAATCGGCCAGGAACCCGATTACGAGGCCGCCTTGGCCGCCGCCACGGCCTGAGGATCAGGGGAGGGCCATGCCCTCCCCTTTCCCATGAACCTGCCGACCCTCAGCGATTTCGCCGCCCAAGCCTTCGACCCGGCCCGCTATGCCTTGCTGCCCGGCGAGTGGGCGGTGGCGGTGGCCGATGTGATCGCCAGCACCAAACTGGCCGCCCAGGGCCGTGACCGCGACGTCAATTTCGTCGCCGGGGCGGTGGTAGCGGCGTTGTCGGCGGTCTGCGCCACGCCGGACCAGCCCGCCGCCTGTCAGTTCGGCGGTGACGGCGCGGTGGCCGCCGTGCCTCCCGCCAAGATTTCCGAAACCCGCGCGGTGCTGGCCGCCCTGGCGGATTGGGCGCAGACAGAACTGGACGTGCCGTTGCGCGTCGGTCTGGTCCCCGTGGCCGATCTGCATGCCGCCGGGCACGAGGTGCGGGCCGCCCTGCATGATTTCGGCAACGGCAACGTGTTCGGCCAATTCCTGGGCGACGGCATTTCCATCGCCGAGACCTGGGTCAAGGGCGACGCACGCTGGCGCCTGGAGCCCGCCCCCGGCGCCATTCCCGGTCTGGAGGGCCTGTCCTGCCGCTGGCAGCCCATCCCGCCCCGGCGCGGTGGCGTGATGTGCGTCATCATAGATCCGTTGCGCCCCGGTGCCGAGGGCGCCGCCCTGCTGGCCGCGCTTCAGGCCGAGATCGAGGCGGTGGTACCCACCGGCACCGCAGCGCCACTGGGCGATGGCAGCAATCTGACGCCCGGCGGCCTGCCCGACGCCCATGCCCTGGAGATCGAGGCCCGCACCGTGCCCCATGCCCGCCGCCTGTCCCGCAAGGTGCGGGCACTGATAAGCAGCGCCGTGCTGCGGCTGGCCCATCGCCTGGGCGGTACGCTGGGCCGCGTCGATACGGATTTCTACCGCCGCAATCTGGCGGAACGCACCGATTACCGCAAACAGGCGGGCGGCCCCCGCTTCGTCCTGGACCTCAGCGACGACGAGGCCACCCGGATCGAAGCCATTCTGGCGGCGGCCGAGGCGCGCGGTGACATCCGTTTCGGCACCGCACGGGCCAAGGCGACCACCCTGACCTGCATGGTCGGAGACTTTTTCGCCGACCGCCATGTCCATTTCGTTGATGGCGATGGCTTGGGGTTTTGGCGCGCGTCAGTGGAATTGAAAAAGAAAACAAAGACCTCCGGAAAATTACGCACAAATCATACTACGGTCTCCGACTGATGGTGGATTGACGACCCCAGGATTAACATGGGCTAATCCTGTTCAACGGCAACTGAAGCCGAGGTCTTCATGGCGACCGTCACCACAGGTTGGCCCGATCTGCGTTTGCTGGAGACGGCGCCCATCCTGATCTGGCGGGCGGGCCGCGACGCCAAATGCGACTGGTTCAATCCCGCCTGGCTGGATTATCGCGGTCGGGTGCTGGAACAGGAACTGGGGGACGGCTGGACCGAGGGCGTCCATCCCGGCGATTTCGACCGCTGCCTGCAAATCTATCTGGAGGCCTTTGCCCGACGTCAGCGTTTCGGCATGGAATACCGCATTCTGCGGGCCGATGGCGAATATGGCTGGATCGTCGATTACGGCATGCCGGTGCACGACGAGGACGGCGCTTTCCTGGGCTATATGGGCTATTGCTTCGACATCACCGAACGGCGGCAGAACGCAGAGAACCTGCGGCGGCGCGAGGCGGAACTGCGAGCGGTCTACGACGCCTCGAACGTCGCCATCTTTCATATCGACCAGGACGGCATCATCTCGCGCGCCAACCGCCGCGCCCATCAGATGTTCGACTGCGCCCCCGGCGAACTGGACGGCGCCAATTATCTGGAATTCGTGCCGGTCGAGGATTACCGCGAAGTCCGGGCCAATCTGGACCATTTGTTCGCTGACGACCGCCCGTTGCAGCTCGAACGTCTGTACCGCCGCCGCAGCGGCGAGACGTTCTGGGGTCATCTGAGTGCCGAACGGGTGGCCGGTGAGAACGGCAGCATCGGATTGGTGGTGGTGGTGGTGGATATCACCGAACACAAGGCCACCGAACAGGAATTGGAAAAGGCCTGCCGCACGCTGGAGGCCTCCAACGCCGAACTGGAGCAATTCGCCTATATCGCCAGCCATGACCTGCGCGAGCCATTGCGCATGATCAGTTCCTACACCAGCCTGATCGAACGGCGCTATGCCCCATCCTTCGACCGCGATGGCCTGGAATTCCTGGGCTATATCCGCGAAGGCGCCCAGCGCATGGACCGCATGGTGCTGGATTTGCTGGACTTTTCCCGCATCGACCGGCGCGGCGCGCCGCTGGAGCCCATGGAATCGGCGGCGGCGCTGGCGGCGTCACTGCACAACCTGATGGTCGCCATCGACGAAAGCGGTGCGGTCATCCTGTGCAATGAGGCCCTGCCCCGTGTGCTGGGCGACATTCACCAGATCACCAGCCTGTTCCAGAATCTGATCGGCAACGCCATCAAATACCGCCGCCCCGGCCGCGCCCCGCAGATCGTGGTGACGTTCGCGCAGGATGGCGAGCTATGGCGCTTCACCGTCGCCGATGACGGCATCGGCATCGCCGCCGAATTCCACGAGCGTATTTTCCTGCTGTTCCAGCGCCTGCACACCCACCAGGCCTATGACGGCACCGGCATCGGGCTGGCAGTGTGCAAGAAGATCGTCGAACGCCATGGCGGGCGCATCTGGCTGGATTCGGCGCCGGAATTGGGCAGCGCCTTCCACTTCACCCTGAAACCGGCCGAGGAATGATCACCATTCCAGATTAACGGCGGTGCCGTTGGCGACCACCATCAGCAGGGTCTTGGAATCGCCACCGATGGAATGATAATCCAGATCGATGCCAATCACCGCGTCGGCGCCCAGCGCCTTGGCCCGCGCCGCCATCTCGGACAGGGCGGTATCCTTGGCCTTTTGCAGCTTTTCCTCGTAGGAACCCGAGCGGCCGCCGACGATGTCGCGGATCGACGCGAACAAATCCGAGAAGATGTTGGTGCCCAGCACGGTATCGCCCGAGACGATGCCCAGGTACTGGGTGATCTTCGCGCCGTCGACGCCGTCGGTGGTGGTCATCAGCATGGACCGGCTCCCTTGCTCAAACGTCCAGGTCGCGGACGAATTTCGCGTGTTTCTGGATGTAGTGGAAGCGCAATTCCGCCTTCTTGCCCATCAGGGTTTCCACCAGATTGGCGGCGTCCTTGGCCTCTTCCTTGTCTTCCTCGGTGCGGCCCGACGGCAGCATCACCTTGATCAGCGTGCGCTTGCTCGGGTCCATGGTGGTTTCCTTCAACTGCGAGGGCGGCATTTCGCCCAGGCCCTTGAAGCGGCTGATCTCGATGTTCTTCTTGCCCGAGAAGGTGGTGCGCATCAACTCGTCCTTATGGGCGTCGTCGCGGGCATAGATCACGGTCTGACCATGAGCCAGACGGTACAGCGGCGGCATGGCCAGGAACAGATGGCCCTGACGGATCAGATCGGGCATTTCCTGATAGAAGAAGGTCATCAGCAGGCTGGCGATATGGGCACCGTCCACGTCGGCGTCGGTCATGATGATGACGCGTTCGTAGCGCAGCTTTTCCGCGTCGAACTGATCGCGGGTGCCACAGCCCAGCGCTTCGATCAGGTCCTTGACCTCCTGATTCTGCCGCATCTTGTCGGTCGAGGCCGAGGCGACGTTCAGGATCTTGCCCTTGAGCGGCAGAATGGCCTGGGTCTCGCGGTTACGGCTGGACTTGGCGGAACCGCCCGCCGAGTCACCCTCCACCAGGAACAATTCGGTACCGACATTGATCTGGCGGGTGCAATCGGCCAGCTTGCCCGGCAGGCGCAGCCGCTTGGTGGCGGTCTTGCGGCTGGTTTCCTTGGCCGCCTTCTTGCGCTGGCGTTCCTCGGCCCGGTCGATGATACGGCCCAGCAGCGCCTTGCCGGAATCGGTGTCCGCCGACAGCCAGTGGTCGAAATGATCCTTGATCGCGTTTTCCACCAGCCGGGTGGCCTCGACGCTGACCAGCTTGTCCTTGGTCTGGCCCTGGAATTGCGGATCGCGGATGAACAGCGACACCAGCACGCAGGCACCGCCCATCACGTCCTCGGCGGTGATCTGCGCGGCCTTCTTGTTGCCGGTCAGGTCGCCATAAGCACGCATGCCCTTGGTCAGGGCATTGCGCAGGCCCTGTTCGTGGGTGCCGCCCTCGGGGGTCGGCACAGTGTTACAATAGGTGTTGAGGAAGCCGTCTTCGTCATCATCCGGCCACGCCACCGCCCATTCCACCTGGCCCATGTCGTCGGCCAGCGGCGCCGTCCCGGCGAAGAAGCCACGGGTCAGCAGCGGCCGCTCCTTGAGCACGGCGGCCAGGAAATCGCTGAGGCCGTTGGGGAAATGCAGCGTGTCCTCGGCGGGAATATCGTCGCCGTCATCGATCAGCAGCGGATCGCACTTCCAGCGGATCTGCACGCCCCGGAACAGATAGGCCTTGGACCGGGCCATGCGATACAGCGTCCGTGCCTTCAGCCGGGCGCGGTCGCCGAAAATCTCGGGATCGGGGTGGAACAGCACGGTGGTACCGCGCCGGTTCTGCACCGCGCCGACCTCTTGCAGCGGCCCCAGCGGCGTCCCGCGCGAAAATTCCTGGCGGTACAGCCGCCGTTCGCGCGCCACCTCGACCACCAGCTTGTCGGACAGGGCGTTGACCACCGACACGCCGACGCCGTGCAGACCGCCCGACACCTTGTAGGCGTCGCCGCCGAACTTGCCGCCCGAATGCAGGGTGGTCAGGATCACTTCCAGCGCGCTTTTGTCCGGGAACTTGGGATGGGGGTCCACCGGAATGCCACGGCCGTTGTCGCGGATGGTGGCGCAGCCGGTGGTGTCCAGTTCCAGTTCGATCCAACTGGCATGACCGGCCACCGCCTCGTCCATGGCGTTGTCCAGCACCTCGGCCACCAGATGGTGCAAGGCGCGGTCGTCGGTGCCGCCGATATACATGCCGGGACGGCGGCGGACGGGTTCCAGGCCCTCGAGGACCTCGATGTCCTTGGCCGAATATTCGGTGCCCTTGGGGGCAAGCTGTTGGAAGAGATCAGACATGGGGGCATTATAGGGGCGCGAGCGAGCCGCGCAAGCGGCGGCTGCGCCCCATCCAATCCCCCACAACATGTTGTAAGCGTGGAGATTTCCCCCCGATGACCGCGCCCGAAAGCATCGAAACCGCCAGCGCGCCCAAGGGCCGCCTGTCCATCCGCACCATCGCCATGCCCGCCGACACCAACCCCAACGGCCAGATTTTCGGCGGTTGGCTGATGAGCCAGATGGATCTGGCGGGCGGCACCCACGCCTTTCAGCGCACGCGCGGCCGGGTGGTCACCGTGGCGGTGGACGCCATGGAATTTCACCGCCCAGTGCATGTGGGCGACGAATTGTCCTGCTATACCGACATCATCCGCATCGGCAACACCTCGCTATCCATCCAGGTCGAGGCCTGGGTGCGCCGCCGCAGCCTGGAGGTGGCGCAGCAGAAGGTGACCAGCGCCACCTTCGTCTACGTCGCCATCGAGGAAGACGGCATGAAGCGGCGGGTCCCGCCCGAGGAATGACCGGGTTTCACATCCGCCCGGCGCGGATCGAGGACGCCCCCGCCCTGCCCGGTGTGGAACGATCCGCCGCCCAGCGCTTCCGCACCATCCCCGGCCTGGAATGGATCGCCGACGACACGGTGCAGGATGAAAGCCGCCATCGCGAGCTGATCCGCGCGGGTCTCGCCTGGGTCGCGGTCACAGAGGACGGAACGCCCCTCGGCTTCGCCAATGCAGAAGTTTTCGGGCAAGACCTGCATCTGTGGGAAATATCGGTCGCCGCGCCACACCAGGGACGCGGCATCGGCCAGAGCCTGATGGCCGCAATCCTGGACGAGGCCCGCCGCCGGGGGCTCGGGCGCGTCACCCTCAGCACCTTCCGCGACGTGGCTTTCAATCAGGCATTCTATGAACGCCTGGGCTTCGTCACCTTGGCAGCGGAACAATTGGACGACCGGCTGCGCGCCGTCCTGGCCGACGAAATCCGCCACGGCATGTCCGCCGGAAAGCGGTGCGCCATGGCGGCGCGGCCCTGATCCCTTAGTTCGGCGTGGCCCGTCCGGCGGGCCATGTCGCCTTGAGGCCGACCACCCGGCCATCCAACACATCGACGCCGATGGGGAATGGCTGCCACATCCAGGTTTCCGGCCCCTTGGCGCGCAGCATGCACCGCCGCGTCGGCTTGCCCAGCACGTCCACCACCGTCTTGACGTTGTCGCCCAGCGCCAGCCCCGACAGAGCCGCGGGCATTTCCGTGGGCGGGCCGATCAACTGCACCGCCACCACCACGTCATCCTGATAGGTGACGGCGTAATAGGGCTCGGGGATCGAACGCTGATGGATGGGATAAACCCGCGCCTGGGTGCGCAAATCCAGATCGCTGATCTGGGTCGGCGCGCCCAGCAGCTTTTCCACCTCGGCCCGGTCGTCGGCGATGCCCACCGCCCCCACCCGCAGGCACGGCAGGAAGGTGACCGGCCGCTTGCGCTCGGCCATGGCGGCGCCGTCTTCCTGGCTGACGGCACAGGCCAGACCCTTGCCGACCACGCGGTAGAAGCGGTTGGGCTGCGGCGCCGTCTCGGCGGCGGCAGGTTCCGGCACGCCCTCGGGGCCACGGCAGGGCACCTGCGCGGCGGCGGGAGAGATGATGGCGGCCAGGATCAGGGAAAGCAGGGTGGTACGCATGACGGCGATGATAGAAGCCCGGCCCGGCCTTGTCACGCGGCCTTGAACCCGCCGCTGTCGCCGCGCACTTCCCCCGCCAGCCGTTCCAGCAACGCCACCACCTCGACCGAGGCCTGGCGCAACTCTCCGGCCGCCGCCGCAGCAGCTCCGGCATCGCCTTGCCAATGGGCCGACAACGCCCGCTTGCCCGCCTGATGCACCCGTTGGTGCGGCTCGACCATGGCGGCGAAGGCCGGGCAGGACAGGATGCGCTGATCGGAAACCGCATCGTACCATTTACCCAGGCGGCAGGTGTGATGATTGGCCAGATCGGCGGCCTTGGTGGCGGACTTGCCCTCCAACACCGCGACCACACCGGCGACAAAGGCCTCGTGGTCAGATTTGGCCTTTTCCAGCAGGGCCAGGGCGCCCTGGTGCCCCACCGTCGCAACCAAATCGTCGGCCAGTGCCACACCATCGGCGAAAGCGGCGTGCGTCACGCCCTTTTCCACGATCACCACCCGCAATGCCAGAGTGCCGCCCAGCGCGGGGCTATCGATCTGAAAGACCTGACCGGGCGCCAGAACCGCCCCGGCAATCTGCACCGCCACACCACCCGCCGAGATGTTGCTGAGCACCGCGTCGCCCTCCTGCCCGTTCACCACCGCCCGGCACGGCACGAACACCCCCAGGCGGGGCGCGCGGCGGCGGTTGACCTCGGGCGTCGAGGTGCGGATGACCCGGCCCAGGGTGCGGCTGAAACCGGACACCGTTTCGGTGACCCGGGCACCGTCCTTCATGACCTCGCCGGACAATTCCGACGATTGCCGGGCTTCCTCGGCCATTTCCACCATCAGGCTGGCCACCTGGCGCGAGGCGTCGCTGGTGTGATCGACGGCGCGGGCGATCTCGCTGGTGGCGGCGGATTGTTCCTCGATGGCCGAGGCGATGGCCGACGCCCCGGCCTCCACATCGGCAATGGTCGCGGTGATGGATTCCATCACCGCCAAAGCCTGTTGCGCCACCACCAGAATGCCTTCGATCTGGTGCGAGATTTCACCGGTGGCCGTCTCGGTCTGGTTCGCCAGCCCCTTGACCTCGCCCGCCACCACCGAGAACCCCTTTCCGGCGTCGCCCGCCCGCGCCGCCTCGATGGTGGCGTTCAGGGCCAGCAGGTTGGTCTTGCCCGCGATATTGGCAATCAGTTCCACCACACGGTTGATGCGTTGGGTGGCGTCGGTCAGCCCAGCCATCACCTGCTGCGCCGATTGCGTCGCCTCGACCGCGCGGCGGGCGATGCCGCGGGTGTTGTTCAGCTGTCCGGCGATTTCGGCGATGGAGGCCTGCAACTGGCGGGTCGCCGCCGCCACCGAATCGGCACTGGCCAGAACTTCCTCGGCGCTGGCGGCGCTGGCGGTGGCGCCCTGGCTGGTACGCAGGGCCACCCGGTGCAGACGATCCACCGCGTCGGTCATATCGTCGGCCAGCCGGGCGATGTCGGTCACCGCCACATCGGCTTCGTGTTCGACCGTATGGGCCATGCCGCACAGGGCGTCGCGCTTGGCCTCCTCCCCGGCCAGACGCTGGCGTTCCTGTTCGGCCTGGAAACGATGGTTTTCCTCGGCATTGAGCCGGAACACCTCGACCGCCTGGGCCATGGCGCCGATGGCGTCATGGCGGTCCAGGCACGGCACGTCCGAGGCGGTGTCGCCACCCGACACCCGCGCCATGCTGTCGGCCAGCCGGGCCAGCGGACGGGCGATGGAATGGGAAATGCGGATGGTCAGCAGCACCGCCAGCACCAGACCGGCAACGGCCACCCCCACCGCCCAGCGGGCCATGGCCGCCATCTCGGCTTCGGAAGCCTCTGTCGCCTTGGCGCTGGAATCACGGATCTGGGCGATAAGCTGGTCGGCCTCGGCATCGATCCTGAGGGCCACACTCTGCGCCGCCACCACCCGGGCGGCCCGCGCGTCATCGTCCAACCCACGGGCCTGGGCCATGGCCGCCTGATACTCGTGGATCAGCGCGGCGATGCTCTCGGCCTTGGCGCGGCGCTGCGGATTGATGATGGAGGCCGTCAACTTCCGTTGCTGCTCTCCCGCCTCGGCCAGGGCTGCCTCGGCCCGGCCCCAGGCGGCGGCGTCGTTGGCGGCAAGCGCCGCCGCCATCTGCAAGCGGGCCTGGGCGAACAGGCGCGACGCCCGCTCGGTCTGCAAGGCGTTGCCCGATTGCCGCTTCAGCGCGGCGACCGTGTCCTCGGCCACGCCCTGGCCCAGCAAGCCGACGCCCATGACGGCCAGGACAATGACGCACATGGCGCCGAACGCCGCCATCAACCGCGTGGCAATCGCCATTCGTTGAAACATCGGATACCCCCGCCAGATCAAGCCCCCCTTCTATAAGGGGAATCACTTGCGGCACACATCCGGTGTTAGCTGTAAATGACACAATTAGAATGGAGAATCGTGCATCGGCACCAAACCGCCGTGCCCGGGCAAGTGATGGTCAGACGATATGGAAGGAATGGTCGGGGCGAGAGGATTCGAACCTCCGGCATCCAGCTCCCAAAGCTGGCGCTCTACCAGGCTGAGCTACACCCCGATGGGCGCGGTTCTAAGGGGTTTTTTCCGGCTTGGCAAGTCTGGCCGACGGTATTGTAAAGGGATGGAAGAAAATGGGTTGACTTGCAGGCTCGGGCGCCGTACAACCCCGCCCGCTTCTGGAGTAGCTCAGCGGTAGAGCAGCCGGCTGTTAACCGGCTGGTCGGGGGTTCGAATCCCTCCTCCAGAGCCAGTGCGGGCGTAGCTCAGGGGTAGAGCACAACCTTGCCAAGGTTGGGGTCGAGGGTTCGAATCCCTTCGCCCGCTCCATCTTTCCCTTGGAAAGATGGCTGCGATGACCAAAAGGCCACCTTCGGGTGGCCTTTGTCATTTCCGCATTCCTTACTTCGTGCCGAACATGGGATGCACCACCCGGTCCCCCACCGCCAGCCCCAGCCGCGACACCGTGCCGCCGTTGAGTTCGAGCACCGCGCGCACCAGACCGGGGGCCGAGATGATGTCCTGCGATCCCGGCACCGCCCGTTCGTGATAGCCGGAGATGCGGCCATCGGCGGTCAGGAACAGCATGTCCAGCGGGATCAGGGTATTGCGCATCCACATGGACACCGGACGGTCCATGCCGAAATCGAACAGCATGCCAGCATCGGCGGCCATGGTACGGCGGAACATCAGGCCCTGGGTCAACTGGTCGGGCGTGGTCGCCAGTTCAACGGTGAAGCGGTGGCGCTTGCCCGCCGCCGTCACGATCTCGGCCCGAGAGGACGGGAAACTGACCAGCCCTTGCGCCCGTGCGGCACCAAGACCCGCCGTGGCGGCAATTCCCGCCAGACCCGCCAGAAATCCTCGCCTGCTCCACATCGTCCCACTCCCATCGGCCATAAGGGGTCTTCCGCATGGTGCCCGCAAGCGCAGCACCCGGCAATGGTGTACTTTTGAAATATCGTTTCGGATTAATCCCATAAAATTTTATCTTTAACAGCTTCAAATATGACCGCAAGACTAGCAACACTAACAAAAGTACAGACAGTGTGAATTTCCTATTTTCAAGTCTTCCCAGATTGGCTATGTTGCCCTTGTCGAAACGGTTGAACGGAAACGTTCCCACGACACGGAATCTGCCGGGGGGCCTTCCCGCCCATCCCCACCCCCCCGCAGGGAAACGCCGGACCGCAAGGTGCGGCGTTTCCGTTATTCGGGCCTCGGCCACGAAAAAGGGGCGCCCTGGACAGGGCGCCCCTTTTTCGTTGGCAAACCTTACAGAAAGCAGGCCACGCCAGCGCGGCGGCGGCGCAGTTCCTCGGCAGTCTCGACCTTGGCGGCCGGAGCGGACGCGGGCTTGGCGGCATCGTCCGAGGAAGTGGTGGGGCTCTGGGTAATCTTGGTGGCCATGACGGCTCCTGCGCGCCGGATTGAAAACGATCCGGGGCGGCGCTTCCCCCGTGATCGAGAGAAACACTGCACCGGAATCATGGCATCCCTTGGGACGAGTTTATGGCCGGATCAAGGCACCGCACCGGCCAACTTTATGTTGGCCGGTTCCTGCCGCCATTGCGGCGGAGGCCAAGCAGGCGAAGGCCTGCGCCCGGCGAGGGGCAATACAACCGGCCAACTTTATGTTGGCCGGTTGGCATCAAAGATACCGCAACCACAGATAGACGTTGGCGATGGCGATCGACAGCAGCATCAGGCCGAACGCCACCTTCAGGAAGGGAACGAAGCGCACCGGGTACCCGGCCCGCTCGGCCATGCCCGCCACCGTCAGATTGGCCGAGGCGCCGACCAGGGTGCCGTTGCCGCCCAGGCAGGCGCCCAGGGATAGCGCCCACCACAACGGCTTCAGCCCCTCGGGACCACCCATGGCCGGGGCCATGCTCTTGACCAGCGGAATCATGGTGGCGACGAAGGGGATGTTGTCCACCACCGCCGACAGGATGGCCGAGGCCCACAGGATCAGCACCGCCGTCACCGTCTTGTCGCCGCCGGTCACCGCCAGCAGATGCTCGGCCAGCCAATGCAGCACACCGGCCACCTCGACGCCGTGCACCACCACGAACAGGCCGATGAAGAAGAAGATGGTCACCCATTCCACTTCGCCGAAGATGTGGTGCACTTCGTGGCTCTGGCTTTCGGCGTCGCGGCCCAGGCAATAGCACAGCATCAGCAGCGCCGCGCCGAACAGGGCGATGGTGCCCGGTTCCAGCCCCAGCGGATGGGCGAAAATGAAGCCGCCGATCACCAGGGCCAGCACGCCCATGGACTGCTTCAGCAGCTTGGCATCGGTGATGGCCTCGCGCGCCGACATGGTCATGATCCGGGCGCGGGCCTCGGGCGTGGCATGCAGCTTGCGACCATAGAGCACATGGAAAAAGCCGATGGCCATCACCTGGATGACCACGATCACCGGCGCCAGATTGAGGGCGAAATCATTGAAGGTCAGGCCGGTGGCCGAGCCGATCAGGATATTGGGCGGATCACCGATCAGGGTCGAGGTGCCGCCGATGTTCGAGGCGAAGATCATGGCGATCAGATAGGGCCACGGCTTGATCTTCAGTTCCTCGGTGATGACCAGCGTCACCGGCACCACCAGCAGCACGGTGGTGACGTTGTCGAGGAAGGCAGAGAACACCGCCGTCACCACCTGAAGCATGACCAGGATACCGGCCGGATTGCCCTTGACCACCTTGGTCGCCCATACCGCCACGAACTGGAACACACCGGAGCGGCGGGTGATGGCCACCAGGATCATCATGCCGACCAGCAGGGCGATGGTGTTGAAATCGATGCCTTCCAACGCCGATTTCTGGTTCAACACCCCGGCCAGGATCATCACCCCGGCCCCCAGCAGGGCGATGACCGCGCGATTGATCTTCTCGCTGATGATGACGGCATAGGTGGCCGCCAGGATGACCGTCGCCACCGCCATGGGGGCAAGGCCGAAAATCACCGAACTCTCATGCATGCTTATTCCCCCACCAGCGGCGCCAGCAGCGCGGCGGCATTCAATACGCCGACCACGCGGCCCTTCTCGTCCACCGCCATCTGCACGGTGGCGCCGTGATGCATGCGCAGCAACGCTTCGTCCAACGAGGTCGAAGAGAGTACCGGCCGATGTGCCGTGGCGTATTTACCCACCGGCTCGGCGGCGACCGCCCCCAGCCGTTCGCGCAACGCCTCGGGCGTTTCGGACACGAAGCCCAGGGCGAAGCCGTCACCACCCAGCCGCGCGCCCATCGGCAGCAGCAACGCCGCCACTTCGCGCGGACCGAACAGGCCAAGCAGACGGCCGTCGCCATCCACCACCGCCAGGGGTTGGAAATGAGTCGCGGCCAGACGGCGAACCGCCTGGGCGACAGGTTCGTCGTGGCCCAGGACGGCCGGAGCCGGGGCGATATAAGGAGCGCAGGTCATGACGGGTCGATCACCCCAGGGAGTAGGTAGCACCCCTGAGTGTGCCGCCCCCCAGAGGTGCTGGCAAGGTTCGGACTTCCGAAGCGGTCAGGACGCCTGCTTTTTCCCCAAAACGGCCAGCATCGCATAGCCCAGCACAGCCGACACCAAAGACCCCAGCAGCACGCCCAGGCGGGTGGCCTCGACCGCGCCGCCCTCGGGGAAGGCCAGACCGGAAATAAACAGGCTCATGGTGAAGCCGATGCCGGTCAGAATGCTGGTGCCGTAGAACTGTCCCCAGCCCGCGCCATCGGGCAGATGCGCCCACCCGGCGCGGATCGCCGCCCAGCCGCAGGCGAACACGCCCAATTGCTTGCCCAGGAACAGGCCCAGCGCCACCCCCAGGAACACCGGATCGGCCAGGGCGCCCAGGCCCAGACCCGACAGCGACAGGCCTGAATTGGCCAGGGCGAACACCGGCAGGATGCCGAAAGCCACCCACGGGTGCAGGGCATGCTCCAGCCGCCGCAACGGCGCCGCCGCCCCTTCTTCGCCACCGCGCAGCGGGATGAACAGGCCCAGCAGCACCCCGGCCACGGTGGCATGCACGCCCGATTTCAGCATGCACACCCACAGCACCGCACCAACCAGCAGATAGGGCGCCAATGCCCGCACCCGCAAACGGTTCAGCAGCAGCAGAACGGCGACGGCACCAACCGCCCCGGCCAGGAAGCCCAGGGACAATTGGCTGGTGTAGAAAAACGCGATGATCAGGATGGCGCCCAGATCGTCGATGATGGCCAGCGCCGCCAGGAACACCCGCAGCGAGGCGGGAACGGCCCGGCCCAAAAGGGCCAGCACGCCCAGGGAAAAGGCGATGTCGGTGGCGGACGGGATGGCCCAGCCGCGCACGAATTCGCCGCCCGCGTTGAACGCCACATAGATGGCCGCCGGAACGGCCATGCCGCCCAGCGCGCCCAGCGCGGGCAGCAAAACCTGCCCCAATTGCGACAGCTCACCCTCCAGCATCTCGCGCTTGATCTCCAGCGCCACCAGCAGGAAGAACACCGCCATCAGGCCGTCATTGATCCAATGCAGCAGCGACAGGCCCAGCACAGGGAACGACAAGGCGCTGTTGTAGAACGGCGCCAGCGGCGAATTCACCACCGCCAGCGCCACCGCCATCATGGCGATCAGCAGAATGCCGCCCGCGGCTTCCATGGCCAGGAAGGCCCGCATGGCCTGTGCCAGGCCGTTGCCCATCCTGTCCTCACGGTCACCACCCTGCGCCATTCCGCCGTTTCCTCGTTCCGGTTCATGCAAAGGAGGAAAACATAGGGACCTTAGCCCACCGCACAATACGGAGGCGCCCCTATGTATTTATACGGACTCACCCTCCTCCAGCCGCAGCGCCATGCGCACCAGATCGGACAGGCTGGCGGCGCCCATCTTTTCCATGACGCGGGCACGGTGGATTTCCACGGTGCGGGCGGAAATGTCCAGTTCGACCGCCACCGCCTTGTTGGGCATCCCCTGCACCACCAGCATCATCACCTCGCGCTCGCGTGGGGTCAGGCTGTCGGCGCGGGCGGTGATCTCCTCCATCTGGCGGCGCTCGCGATAGGCCCGCGCTCCCTTGTCCAGGGCCCGGCCGACCGAGGACAACAGCACGTCCTCGTCGAACGGCTTTTCGATGAAGTCGGAGGCACCGGCCTTCAACGCCTCGACCGCCATGGCGACATCGGCATGGCCGGTGATGATGATCACCGGCAAGTCGATGCGCAGGCTGGACAGGTGGCGCTGCAGGTCCAGGCCGCTCATGCCCGGCATGCGCACGTCGGCCACCACACAGCCCGGGCGGGCCGGGTCCAGGGCCGCCAGGAAGGAAGCCGCATCGGCATGGGCGCGGGCGGCATGTCCCGACGCTTCCAGCAACAGCACCAGACTGTCGCGGATGGCGCCGTCGTCATCGACCACGTGGACCAGGGGGTGCTCGTTCATCGGTTCTCCTCGAATTGGGCTTGGGTCGGCAGCGAAAAGCGAAAGACGGTGCCGTCCGGCCCCGTCCGCTCCAGCCACAGCCGACCGCCATGGGCTTCGACCAGCGAACGGCAGATGGTGAGTCCCAGGCCCATGCCCGCGGCCTTGGAGGTGTTGAACGGCTTGAACAGCTGTTCCGCCACATCGTCCCCCAGACCGGGGCCGGTATCGGCCACCTGGACAATCACCTCGTCGCCGCTGCGTTCGGCCGAGACCGCGATCTCGCCACCGGTGGACAGGGCGTCCATGGCGTTGCGTACCAGATTGAGGATGACCTGGGCCATCTGCACCTTGTCAACATGGATGGGCGGCAGCGACTTGTCCACACTTGCCGTCAGGCGAATTCCCAGCCGCGTGCAATCATGCCGCACCACCGTCAGCGATTCCGCCATCAGCGCCGCCAGGGATTCCGCGGTGCGGGTGCGGCGCCCGGTGCCGATGAATTCACGCAAGGAGCGCACGATATCGCCCGCCCGCTGGCTTTCCGCCACCGCCCGGTCCAGGGCGCCGCGCACCTTGTCCATGTCCAGTTCGGCCGACTCGGCGGCCAGCAGGCGTTGGGCGCCACGGGTAAAGGCGATGGCCGCCAGCAAGGGCTGGTTCAATTCGTGCGCCAACACCGCCGCCATTTCCCCGGCGGTGGACAGACGGCCGATCTGCGCCATCTCGTCCTGGCGGGCATGTAGCACCGCCTGTACGCGGCGGCGCTCGCTGATGGCGGCGCCCAGCACCAGGGTCACCATGGCCAGGGCCAGCATCAGGAACTGGAAGGTGGTGACGATGTCGGCATCGGCGGCGCGGAACACCGCGATCAGCCCCACCTGCGCCCCCAGATTGGCTGCCGCCGCGCCATGCAGGCCGAACCGGGTGGCCGCCCAGATCAGCGGTGGGAACAGCAGGTAGAAGAACTGGAAATTGGTCGAGGCCCCCAGGCCGAACACCAGCCACAGCGCCCCGGCCAGCGTCAGCGCCTGGGCCGCCGCCTCGGCCAGCACGCGCGGCGATGGCCTGGACAGGCTGCGGAACAGCAGCAGCAGCGGGGTGAACACGGCGATGCCGATCATGTCGCCGATCCAGTAGCGGACCAACGCCGCCCCCAGCGATTGCTCGGGCAAGGCCCCGGCGGCGTAATAGGACCCGACATAGCCGAAAGCCGCCAGCCCGGCGGCCGCCGTCAGCACCGCCATCAGCAGCAGCACGTCGCGCAAGCCGGTCAACGCCACGTCCATACGCAGCCAGTTCCGCAACGCATATGCCGCGCAGGCGTAGACAATAGCCGTGGCGGCATCGGCCCCCACCGCGCCCCACCACGGCAAGGGCAGTCCACGCACCGACAAATCGGCGGCCAGGGCGCCGAAGAACACCAGCGGCGCCAGACGCGGCCCGCACAGCAGCAGCACTGCCAATCCCAGGCCGGGCGGCGGGTTCCAGGGGGTGATGTTCAGGGCATTGAAGGAATGAATGAAGCTGATACGGTCCAGCGCGGCATAGGCGCAAACGAACAGGACGGCCAGCGCCGCCCGGCGCGCCGTCACCGCTCGCCCTTGAGGCTGGACAGCAATTGCGCCAGCTCCACCGCCGTCTTGACCCCCATCTTCTCGAAGACATGGGCGCGGTGGACCTCGACCGTGCGCATGGTGATGCCCAATTCGTCGGCGATCACCTTGTTCAGCTTGCCCGCCAGCACCAGATCCATGACCTGGCGCTCACGCGCCGTCAGTTGCTCCAGCCGGGCATTGAGCCCGGCCAGACCGGCCTCGTCGGCGCGGCGCTGAGCGTCCCATTCCAGCGCCTCGATCACCCGGTCCACCAGATCGTTGTCGTTGAACGGCTTTTCCACGAAATCCCGCGCGCCCTTCTTCAAGGCGCCCACCGCCATGGGCACGTCGCCATGACCGGTCAGGAAGATCACCGGCAGGCGGGCCTGCACCTCGCGCAAACGGTCGAACAGATCCAGGCCGCTCATGCCGCTCATGCGGATATCCAGCAGCAGACAGCCGCCCATATCGGGAGTCCACAGGTTCAGGAAGGTTTCCGCCGATTCGAAGCCCTGCGCCTCGACGCCGCGCGATTGCAGCAGCCACGACAGGGCGTCGCGGATGGCTTCGTCGTCGTCGACGATGAACACAGTGCCATACTTCATGGGGACCTCGTCGGCAAAGAGAAGCGGAACACGGCGCCGCCGCCGTCATTGGGCTCGAACCACAGCCGTCCCTGATGAATTTCGATGATCGAGCGGCAGATGTTAAGCCCCATTCCCATGCCCTCGGGCTTGGTGGTGAAAAAGGGCTGGAACAGGCTGGTGGCGATGTCGGGCGCCAGACCGGGGCCGTGATCGGCCACCGAGATCACCACCTGCCCCTCTTCCGCCGCCACTTGGATAAACAGGCGGCGCTGGCGGGACGGGGTTTGGGCCATGGCCTCGATGCCGTTACGGGCCAGATTCAGCACCACCTGCTCGATCAGGATACGGTCGGCGGTGACCTGGGGATCACCCGGCGCCAGCGTCAGCCGCAACGCCACGCCGCGGCTCTTGGCATCGAACTCGATGAAGCCGACGGTGTCCTCGATGACCGCGTTGATGGAGCACACCGTCACCTGCGGTTCCGATTTGCGCACGAAATCGTGGACACGGCGGATGATGTGCCCGGCGCGCTGGGCCTGCACCCCCAGCTTACCCAGGGCGGTCCGCAGGTCGTCGGGCTCGAAGCGCCCGGATTCCAGGCGGTTGAGACAGCCGGTGGTGTAACTGGCGATAGCCGACAGCGGCTGGTTCAGTTCGTGTGCCAGGGTCGAGGCCATCTCGCCCATGGTGATCAGACGGCCGGTGCGCTGCATCTTCTCGCGCTGGATGCGCTCCAGTTCCTCGGCGTGCTTGCGTTCGGTGATGTCCAGAACCGAAGCCATCCAGCCCGATTGCCGCCCGTTGGCGTCGATCAGCGGCGCTTCGTAAATCAGCGCCCAGAACGCCTCGCCGTTGCGGCGGCGGAACTGGATCTCGAAGCCGTCGGGCGGCGCATCGCCCGCCATCACCCGGCGGTGCCAGTCCATGGTGATGTCCAGGGCCTCGGGCGACCAATAGGGCATGGGCGGAACACAGCCCACCAGTTCCTCGGGGTTCCAGCCGACCATGCGGCAGAATGCCGGGTTGACGTAGGTGATGCGGCCATCCAGATCGCGGGCGCGCATGCCCACCGTCAGCGAATCCTCCATGGCCTTGCGGAAGGCATGTTCGGCGCGCAGCGCCTGCTCCGCCGCCAGCCGCCGCCGCCCGGCGCGGCGCATGGCCCACAGCGACGACACCGCCAGCAACGCCAGCGCGAAAATAGCCGTCGCCAGCAGATTGCGCGCCAGATTGGTTTCGGCGGCGTAGATGGTGGCGACCACCGCCACGCCCTGGCCCGGCGGCTCCAGCCGCACCTGATGGCTGAGCCCCGGCTGCGACAGCTCCACATTGGTCTTGGCGCCCAGCACCGTGCCGTTGCCGTCGATGATCTCGACCTTGTACTTCTCGGCCACCCACCACGGCACCTGCTTGCCCAGCAGGCTATCGACGCTGACCACGCCCACCAGCATGCCGACAAAGCGCTCGTGGTCGTACAGCGGCACATGGGCTTCGAACATCCAGCCGCGGCCGGGAACCGAGAACGGCGCCGTCCACGCCACCCGGCCGATGGACTTGGCCAGCACGAAGGCCGACCACCACGGCGCCGCCTCGCCGGGACCGGGGCCGATGGCCTCGCCCTCCAGCGGCGGCACGGCGGCGGCCATGCCGCCCTCGGCGTCGCGCAACAGGATGCGGTCGAATTCACCGCCGGTAGCGATCAGCGAGCGGGACTGGATGGCGAAATATTCGGCGGGGGCCTCGCCGCGCGACAGCTCGGCGGCCAGTTGCCCCAGCTTCTCCTCGCCCGAGGCCAGGTGGAAATGCAGGTTCTGTTCGACCCACAGAATGTCCTTGATCAGGCCAAGGCGCGACTCCTCCACCTCGTTGCGGTGCAGCAGCCACAGCAGGACGCCCAGCAGCATGATGACCAGCGCCATGGCGGCGATGGTCATCGCCTGCAACGGCGACCTTGGGTGAAGTCCCGGACCGAATGGCATGATCGCGTCGAACCCGCCCCGCGAGAATCAGTGAAGGAGTGAAAAAAGGCCAGTGCGCACAGTCTGTTACCCGCCTCTTCGGAAATCCACAATAGCCGACGCCTCGAAACTTTCAAACAATTGGGCGGAAGAAGGCTTGCATAATCTTTTCGGGAGGAAGACCCATATGAAATTCCGTACCCTCGCCGGCTGTGTGATCGCCGGCGTGCTGGCCGCTGGCACCGCCATGGCCCAGCAGGCTCAGCCCATCGTCATCAAGTTCAGCCACGTCGTGGCCGCCGACACCCCCAAGGGCAAGGCCGCCGAGATGTTCAAGAAGCTGGCCGAAGAGCGCACCAAGGGCCGCGTCAAGGTCGAGGTCTATCCCAACTCGCAGCTGTACAAGGACAAGGAAGAGCTGGAGGCCCTGCAGCTGGGCGCCGTGCAGATGCTGGCCCCCAGCCTGGCCAAGTTCGGCCCGCTGGGCGTCAAGGAATTCGAAGTCTTCGACCTGCCCTACATCTTCCCGAGCAAGGAAGTGCTGCGCGCCGTCACCGAAGGCCCGATCGGCATGGGCCTGCTGAAGAAGCTGGAGACCAAGGGCATCATCGGTCTGGCCTATTGGGATAACGGCTTCAAGGTTTTGTCGGCCAACAAGCCGCTGAAGTCCCCGGCGGATACCAAGGGCCTGAAGATGCGCATCCAGTCGTCCAAGGTTCTGGACGCCGAAATGCGCGCCATCGGCGCCCTGCCGCAGGTCATGGCCTTCTCGGAAGTCTATCAGGCGCTGCAGACCGGCGTCGTCGACGGCACCGAGAACCCGCCCAGCAACATGTACACCCAGAAGATGCACGAAGTGCAGAAGTACGGCACCATCACCAACCATGGCTATCTGGGCTATGCGGTGATCGTGAACAAGAAGTTCTGGGAAGGCCTGCCCGCCGACATCCGCGCCACCCTGGAAGGCGCCATGAACGAGTCCACCCGCTTCGCCAACGCCATCGCCCAGACCGAGAACGACGACTCGCTGGCCGCCATGAAGGCTTCGGGCAAGACCGAGTTCCACCAGCCGACCAAGGAAGAAATCGAGGTTTGGCGCAAGACCCTGCTGCCGGTGCACAAGGATATGGAAGGCCGCGTCGGCGCCGAGCTGATCCAGGCCATCTACAAGGAATCCGAGAAGTTCGGCTTCAAGAACTGATCGTGATCTGACACGGGGTGCCCGCCCGCCTTTTCGCTAAACGGGCCGGGCACCCCTTTTTTCTGCGCATGCGGAGCCCAAACATGTCTAAGCTTCTCGACCACCTTGAGGAGGCGTTGATCGCCTTCCTCATGGCTGCGGCGACCGTCATCATCTTCGTCGCCGTCATGCACCGCTACGCCGCTGGCGTGTCGTTCCTTTACCCCTTCGTGCACCATCTGGACTTCGCCTGGGCGCAGGAATTGTGCATCATCATGTTCGTGTGGATGGCCAAGTTCGGCGCCGCCTATGGCGTGCGCACCGGCATCCACGTGGGCGTGGACGTGCTGATCAACCGCATGAACGACCGCATGCGCGGCAAGTTCATCGTGCTCGGTCTGTGCGCGGGCGCCCTGTTCACCGGCACCGTCGCCGCCCTGGGCGCCGATTTCGTGTGGGAGAACGGCGCGCATTACGCCATCTTCAATATGCTCGGCATCGCCGGTAGCGACCTGTACGAAGGTCCCATCACCGCCGATCTGGAAATGCCGACCTGGATCGTCTATTCCGCCATTCCGCTGGGCTCGTCCCTGATGTGCTTCCGCTTCCTGCAGGTTTGCGTCGCCTTCATCAAGACCGGCGAGCTGCCGCACCACGACCACGGCCACGTCGAGGGCCTGGAAGAGGACACCGCCGATCCGCAGCGCGCCGCCCAGGACATCAACTGGTACGAAATGGATGACGGCCTGCATCCCAAGGATCTGGCCCACCACAAGGGCGAAGGCGGCGACCCGTCGCTGGACGGCAAGATCGACACCCCCAAGGAGCCCACGCCCGACGATTGGGAAGGCGGTGACGCATCGGCCAAGCAGGAAGGGGAGCCCCGCAAATGAGCGCACTTGTGATTTTCGGGCTGCTGCTGGTCCTGATGCTGACCGGTATGCCCATCTCCATCTCGTTGGGTCTGACCGTCCTCACCTTCCTGTTCACCATGACGGAAGTGCCGGTTCAGTCCGTGGCGCTGAAGCTGTTCACCGGTATCGAGAAGTTCGAGATCATGGCGATCCCGTTCTTCATCCTGGCCGGTAACTTCCTGACCCATGGCGGCGTCGCCCGGCGCATGATCAACTTCGCCTCGGCCATGGTCGGTCACTGGTACGGCGGTCTGGCCCTGGCGGGCGTGCTCGCCTGTGCCCTGTTCGCCGCCGTGTCGGGCTCGTCGCCCGCCACCGTGGTGGCCATCGGCTCGATCATCCTGCCCGCCATGGTGAAGCAGGGCTTCCCCAACCGCTTCGGCGCGGGCGTCATCACCACCTCGGGCGCGCTGGGCATCCTGATCCCGCCGTCGCTGGTCATGGTGATGTACGCGGTCGCCACCAACACCTCGGTCGGCGCGCTGTTCATGGCGGGCGTCATCCCCGGTCTGGTGCTGGCCACCCTGCTGGGCGTGACCACCTGGGTGATCGCCAAGAAGAACAACTATCCCCGCCTGCCCAAGGCGTCGTGGGCGCAGCGGGTCAAGACCTTCCGCGAAGCCGTCTGGGGCCTGATGCTGATCGTCATCGTCATCGGCGGCATCTACAGCGGCATTTTCACCCCGACCGAAGCCGCCGCCATGAGCGCGGTCTACGCCTTCGTCATCGCCGTGTTCGTCTACAAGGACATGCCGCTGAAGGGCGTGCCGAAGATTCTGCTGTCCTCTGCCTCCATGTCGGCCATGCTGCTGTACATCATCACCAACGCGGTGCTGTTCAGCTTCGTGCTCGCCAACGAGAACATCCCGCAGACCATCGCGGATTGGATCGTCGCCAACCAGTTCGGCGTCATCGCCTTCCTGCTGGTGACCAACGTCCTGCTGCTGGCCGCCGGTAACTTCATGGAGCCGTCCTCGATCGTGCTGATCATGGCGCCGATCCTGTTCCCGGTCGCCATGAAGCTGGGCATCGACCCGGTTCACTTCGGCATCCTGATCGTGGTGAACATGGAGGTCGGCATGTGCCACCCGCCCGTTGGCCTCAACCTGTACGTGGCATCGGGCATCACCAAGATGGGCATCACCGAGCTGACCGTCGCGGTCATGCCCTGGCTGCTGACCATGCTGGGCTTCCTGGTGGTGGTGACCTACTGGCCGCCGCTGACCCTGTGGCTGCCCAAGTTCCTGGGCGTCATGTAACGGCGAAGGGCCGGTCCACTGGACCGGCCCTTTTCTTATGAAAGTTCCGACCTTTGGTCGGAACTTTCATATAGCCCCTCGCCGGGCGGGCGCATCCGCGCCCTTGGCCGCGGCCTCAATGGCCGCAAACCAGTTCCACGAGAAGAGTTCGTGGAACTGGTCTTATTTCACCCCCAGCAGCGCCAGCAGGATGCCGCCCGAGATGGCGGTGCCGAACACGCCCGCCAGATTGGGACCCATGGCGTGGTAGATCAGCAGGTTCTCGCGGTTTTCCTGGAACGCCACGATATGGCTGACCCTTGCCGCGATCGGCACCGAGGCGATGCCAGCCGAGCCCAGCAGCGGGTTGATCTTTTCTTTCAGGAACAGGTTCATGGCCTTGGCGCCGACCACGCCCGAGGCGGTGCCGAAGACGAAAGCCACCAGACCCAGCACGATGATTTCCACCGTTTGCAGGGTCAGGAAGGTGTCGGCGTTCATGGTCGAGCCGATGGCCAGGATCAGCACGATGATGATCACGTTCATCAGATGGCTGGCTGCCGTCTTGGCCAGACGGTCCACCACCAGCACTTCCTTGAACAGATTGCCCAGCATCAGCATGGTGACCAGCGGCGCCACCGGCGGGAAGAACAGGTTCACCACCACACCGATGACGATGGGAAAGGCGATCTTTTCCAGGCGGCTAACCGGGCGCAATTGCTTCATGGTGATCAGCCGTTCCTCACGCGTGGTCAGCAGACGCATGACCGGCGGCTGAATCAGCGGCATCAGCGCCATATAGGAATAGGCCGCCACCGAGATTTGCGGCAGCAGATGCGGCGCCAGCTTCATGGTGACGAAGATCGCCATGGGGCCGTCGGCGCCGCCGATGATGCCGATGGCGCCCGCTTCCTGGATGGAAAAGCCCAGCAGCTTGGCCAGGATCAGCGCGACGAAAATGCCCAGATGGGCGGCCGCCCCCAGGATCACCAGCTTGGGATTGGCGATCATCGGACCGAAATCGGTCATGGCGCCGACGCCGAAGAAAATCAGCGGCGGCACGATCAGCAGCGATACGCCGTGATAGGCGTAATTGAACAGACCACCCGGTTGGATCAAATCCGATCCCGGCACGTTGGCGATGACGCAGGCAAAGCCGATGCCGACCAGCAGCAGCGGCTCGTAGCCCTTGGCCACCGCCAGATAGATCAGGCCGATGCCGACGGCGATCATCACCAGATTGCCCCACCACAGATGGACCAGTCCGGTCTGCTCCAGCAGGGCGTTCAGAAACAGCAGCGTTTGCTCAAGCATATGGTCGCCCCCCCTCAATGGCCCCGGTTGCGCAACTTATCCTCATCCACCTTGCCCAGGCGGTTGAGCGCCGGGAACAAGGCGAGGATCACGCCGATGCCGGAAATGACGACGATGCTGGCGAAAAAGTCGATGATGCTGAGGATCACCGCGCCTTGCAGGGTGTCGGGTATCATGTCGCCCCTATGCGTAATATCCCGTATTCGCAGTGCAGCATCCGCCCGTTGCCATGGCGTGTCGAGCGGCTTCCGTGCATGGCACCCTGGACGCATTGGCTTTACACTGGTTGTGCCAACCATTGACCGGAACCGCCATGCTGCGCCGCCTCGCCGCCCTACTCTGTCCGCTGGTGCTGATCGCCTGCGCTGGAACGCCGCCATCCTTCACCGCGCCGCTGGAGCGCGACCATCCCCTGGTCGGCAAGCTGTGGCTGCCCGGCGAGAACCGCTTCATCAGCGTGGACGAGGTGGTGGGCCGCGCCCGCGCCGCCCAGGCGGTCTTGCTGGGCGAGACCCACGACAATCCCGACCATCACGCCTTGCAGGCCTGGATGGTACGCCGCATCACCGCCGATGGCGCAAGACCGCTGGTGGCGTTCGAGATGATCACCCCCGACCAGGACCCGGCGCTGCGCCGCCATCTGGCCGAGCATCCCGGCGATACCGACGGGCTGGGCGCGGCATTGGCCTGGGACAAAAGCAGCTGGCCCGATTGGGCGCTGTACCGGCCCATCGCCGCCGCCGCCATGGCAGCCGGATCACCATTGGCTGCCGCCAATCTGGGAACAGCAGGCATCGCCGAGGCCAAGGCAGACACGCTGGCCCTGCCGCCCCTGCCCGCCGCCCAATTACCGGTGATGGAACGGGAAATCCGCGACGGCCATTGCGGCATGCTGCCGGAAAGCGCCCTGCCGCCCATGGTCCGTATCCAACGCGGCCGCGACGCCGCCATGGCCGCCGTGCTGGCCGAGGGCGTCCGCACCAACCGACAGGCGGTACTGATCGCCGGAACCGGCCATACCCGCCGCGACCACGCCGTTCCGGCGGTGCTGGCGATCCAGGCACCGCAAACGCGGATTTTCACCCTGGGTTTTCTGGAAGTCCGCCCCGGCCGCGACACCCCCACCGCCTATGAAACGCCGTTCGACGCGGTGTGGTTCACCCCGGTGGCTGAGCGCGAGGACATGTGCGCCGCCTTCAAACGGCACATGGAGAAGAAAGCGCCGCCCTCCCGAGGGTGAGGATATAGAAAGTGCAATGATTGGCTACAATTAGAAGGTGCAGGCCAATCCGGGAACTTAGCTACATTAAGTTGCCAACCAAGACAACTTAAGAGGAATTCCCCATGGGTGCCGTGACCTTGACCAATCTGACCGGCGCGACCGTCAGCCTGAACAACTTCACCGTCAACAACTCGCAGATCGTCGGTAACGGCGCCCAACTCGGGCAAGGTGCGACCGGCAGCTATTTCTACGGCGACAAGAACTGGGATGATTTTCAGGACCTCAACCTGGACGTGGTCCTGAACGGTTCGATCTATCATGTGAACCTGAACCGCGGCCATTATTTCAGTGGCGGCGATTTCCACTACCCCGGCAACGGCTCGGATGTGTCCTTCGTTCTGCTGGGCACCGATTCCTCGGCGTCGTCCATCCGCTTCCAGTTGGCCTATCGCCAGGCGGGTGCGGCGACCTTGCTGTACAGCAGCGACACCAGCAAGAGTCTGGACCGCAAGTAAACGCGGGGAAATGAAAAAGGGGGCTGACGCCCCCTTTTTTTTTACAACCCCTTCTCGAAATCCACCGGCGAGCGCAGATAGGCCCCGAACACGTCGGGCAGGCGCCGCTTGAGGTCTTCGTGCGGGTCGGACGGGTCCAGCGGCGTGCGCTGGGTCTTTTCGCAGAATATCTTGATCAGCTTCTTGTTGCCGGGCGGCCCGAAGATTTCGCCGAACTTCTCTTCGCCCAGGCGTTCCAGGGCGACACCCAGGAAGATGGGAATCTGGTTGAATTGCAGGTAATGCACGATCTGGTTGATGGTCTCGCCCGAGATCTGGTGCAGCCACTCGGCCATGTTCTCCAGGTCCTTGGCGTTCTGGACCTCCATGGCCTCCAGGCGGTCGCAATCCACGCACATTTCCCAGAACTTCTCGCCCATCTTTTCGTAGACGGCGCCGTGCAGGAACTCGTAGCGCTCCTTGCCCAGGAAGGCGACGCCCTTGGCCGCCAGCGGCTGGGTGTCCAGCATCTCGCGCATCATTTCGTCGGACAGGATCTTGCGCGCCTGTTCCATGGAATGGCGGCCGATATCGGCCAGCGCCATGATGCCCTCGGGCGTACGCAGGGTGGTGACACCCTTGCCCAGTTCGTTGATCAGCTTGATGGGAATTTCCGCGAAATACGGAATCAGCGGCACCTGCCAATCGTAATCCAGGTGATCCTTGATGGCGGCATAGAACTTGTCGCCCTGGGTGGGAACCGGCTTAGGAACCTCGGCCTCGCTCCACTTGCCCTTGACCAGATCGGTCAGCTTGTCCAACAGCGACTTGGCCTGGGGGTTGAGCACCACCTTGCCCGGCGGCTTCTGGGCGGTACCCCAGCGATGGTCGGCATAGGCCTTGGCGCCGGACCGCACCACCATGCCGACGATCTGATTCAAGGTGCGTTCGCAGCGCAGGGGAACATCGTCAACGCTGACGGTATTGCCGTCCACGTCCACCAGCACATCATGGAATTTCTCGCGCCGGGTGGTCACCAGTTGCAGGCAAGCCGACAGCAAATCGGGCGTCGCCATGACCGTGCCATAAGGGTCGTCATAGGATTTGAGCGCCGGAATCAGCTCCAGCACCCGTTCCGTGACCGGGCCCTTGATGGTACGGATGATTTCCTTGCGGTTCTGCGCGTCCTTGTCCACCGGCTTCGCGGCGGGCTTGCCCTTGTCGGACATTCCTGTTCCCATTCCCCTATTCCGTCAAAGACGGATTACTCGTTCAATATGGTGGTTGGCAGCTGGTTCATCTTAGCCAGCAGGTATTCCAGGTCGTCGGTTGCGAATTCGACGCCCAGATCACCGTACTGGGTCAGAATGCGTTCGATCATGCGGCGCGAGAAACGCTCGCGATCGTTGGGACCGCCGTCATATTCCATTTCATAGGACACATCGATGGCGGCGCGCATGGCGGTAAAGAACGCCTTGGGCAGGCCCGCCTTGTCGAACAGCGCCTCGAACCCGCGCTTGCCCGCGTCATGGATCAGGGTGCGGGCGTTCTCCAGCTTGATGCGCGCCAGCTTGGCAACCGCCCATTCGAAGAAGGTCAGGTCGCCCATGCACACCGCACGCAGGATGATGGACGGCGTCAGGCGGTTGTTGCGGTACAGGTGATCCACCAGCTTGGCGACATCGGCGTCGCTGTCGGTCAGGCCCAGCACCGCCAGCTCGCGCGCCTGGATCAGCAGGTTGGCGACGGTTTCCGGCGACAAATCCTGACGGGCGGCCAGGGCGGCGCGCAGATTTTCCGACACCTTGGCCATCAGGCGTTCGGCGACGGTCACCGGCAGGGTGGCGCGTTCGATCAGCGGCTTGCCGACCACGTCGGAATCGCCGAATTCCTCCACCACCTTCTGCAGCGCGGCTTCGGTCAGCTCGGCGCCTTCGTTGGACACCAGGGTGGCGACCACGGTTTCGTTGTGGCTGTCCACCAGAGCGTCGGCCACATGGGCCGAGACATGGGCGCGGCTGGCGACCGCCACCTGCTTGTCCGGCGATTGGGCCTTGACGATCTCAATCAGATCCTCGTCGGTCAGCACCTCGGAGAACTGGAGAATGGGCAGCGCCACGGCATCCACGTCGCGCGCCAGCGTCAGCGCCACGTCGTGGGGGACCATGGGGTTTTCCTTGAGCTGCTTGGACAGCGCCTCGCGGACGCGCACTTCCGCGTCCTTGACCATAAGGCGGAAAATGTCCTCGGCCAGCTTGCGCTGAGCTGAACTCAGCGCCGGATGCTGCTCGGCGATCTTGACGGCGATTTCCGCCCTGGTGTCCGCCGAAGGATTGGCGAGCAACCGGGCGACATCTTCCTCTCTCAGCTTCTGATCCACGTCCGCTTTCTTTCGTTTTGCGGTTTGCGGCGATGCCCCATGCGGCCATGGGGTACTATACATGCGTTCTTCGGGCCTGAACAGCTATGCGCAGACCTGATCCAGCCAACGTCCCAACACAGCCCGGCCACGGGTTTCGATCAGCGGCGCGTGGCGGGCGGCCTCGGCGCGCAGCATGGGCACGTCGATGCCCGGTGTCGCGGCGATCTCGCCCACATGGCCCACATACCAGCGTTCCAGGCCCCGCGCCGTGACTTCGGCATGGAATTGCAGGGCCAGCGCCCGCTGCCCCCAGGCGAAGGCCTGGTTGGGCGTCATGGGGGTCGAGGCCAGATGGTCGGCGCCGTGCGGCAGATCGAAGGTGTCACCATGCCAGTGCAGCACCTCGGCCTCGCCCAATCCGGCCAGGACGGAATCGGCCCCGGCCTCGGTCAGCGACAACGACGACCAGCCGATTTCCTTGCCGTTGGGATTGGCATAGACGCGGGCACCCAGCACGCGGGCCATGATCTGTGCCCCCAGGCACAGGCCCAGGGTCGGACGGTCGGCGCGCAGACGGCGCTCCACCAGCTTCATCTCGGGCAGCAGAAAGGGAAACGGGCCTTCGTCATAGGCGCCCAGCGGACCGCCCAACACCACCAGCAGATCGGGATCGCCGATGTCCGACAGGTCGTCCGTGGGGGCTTCGACGTAACGTGTGGCGAAGCCGCGTGCCGACAGCACGCCCTCCAGCAGGTCCAAATCCTCGAACGCCACATGGCGCACGGCCACACAGGTCTTCATCACGCCCCCGGCGACAGCCATAGCCCCTGCATTCAAGCATGAAGCGCAGACCGCCGCCACGGCCTTGTGCGGATCAGGTCACAGCCCCAGATAGGCGGCCTTGACCCTTTCGTCGGCCAGCAGCGCGGCGCCGGTTCCCTCCATCACCACTGCGCCGGTTTCCAGCACATAGCCGCGATCGGCGATGGCCAAGGCGGCGGTGGCGTTCTGCTCCACCAGGAAGATGGTGGTGCCCTGGCGCTTGAGGTCCTGCACCGCCCGGAAGATTTCCGCCACCAGCAGCGGCGCCAGCCCCATGGAGGGCTCGTCCAGCAGCAACAGGCGCGGATGGCTCATCAGGGCGCGGGCGATGGCCAGCATCTGCTGCTGGCCGCCCGACAGGGTCCCGGCGGGCAGCAGGCGCTTGTCGCGCAGGATGGGGAACAGCGCATACATGCGTTCCAGATCGGCGGCGACGTCCGCGCCCCGGCGGCGAAAGGCACCCAGACGCAGATTGTCCTCGACCGACAGCGGCCCGAACACCTGGCGCCCCTCGGGAACCTGGGCGATGCCCGCCCCGACCCGGCGCTCCGCCGACAGCCGGGAGATGTCGGCACCGTCGAAGCGGATGGCGCCGCCCGACAGCGGTTGCACGCCCGACAGACAACGCAGCAACGTGGTCTTGCCCGCGCCGTTGGCGCCGACCAGGGCCACCAGCTCGCCCTCGGCCACCTTCAGGTCGATGCCCTTCAGCGCCAGGATGCGGCCGTAATGGCTGGAGACGTCGTTGATTTCCAGCAGCATCAGCCGTTCGCTCCCAGATAGGCGGCGACCACGTCGGCATTGGCACGGATTTCGGCGGGCGTGCCCTCGGCCAGCTTGCGGCCGTAATTCAGCACCAGGATGTGGTCACTGATACCCATCACCATCTTCATGTCGTGTTCGACCAGAACCACGGTAACACCGGTCGCCGCCACCTTCTTGATGACCTCGTCGATCTCGCGGCTTTCGGTGGCGTTCAGACCCGCCGCCGGTTCGTCCAACAACAGCAGGCGCGGCCGCGCCGCCAGGGCGCGGGCGATTTCCAGCCGCTTGAGGGCGCCATAGGGCATGGACGCGGCATCGGCGTGGACATAGCGGTCAAGCCCGACGAATTCCAGCAATTCCACCGCCCGCGCCCGGCACTCGCGGTCGCTGCGCACCACCGATGGCAGCCGCAGCAGCGATGCCAGGAAGCCGCGTCCCAGATGCAGGTGGGCGCCGACCATGACGTTCTCGATGGCCGTCATGTTGAAGAACACCTGAAGATTCTGGAAAGTGCGGCTCATGCCCAGGGCCGCCAGTTCGCTGGGGCGGCGCCCGGCGATCTCGCGCTCTTCCAGGCGGATGCCGCCCCGGCTGGGGGTGTAAATTCCGGTGATCAGGTTGAACAGCGTGGTCTTGCCCGCGCCGTTGGGGCCGATGATGGAATGGATGGTGCCGGGATTGATGACGAAGGACAGATCCTCGACGGCATGCACGCCGCCGAATTCCTTGCTCAGCCCGGTGACGGTCAGCAGGCTCACGGCGCGCCCCTCCGCTTGCTCCACAACAGCCGCAGCGATGGCAGCAATCCCTTGGGCATGAAGATCATGGTGCCCATCATGATGGCGCCCAGTACCATGGCCTCGTAATCCTCGAACGACGCCAGGAATTGCGGCAACAGGGTCAGCAGCACCGCGCCGATCACCGCGCCGAAGGTCGAGGCCATGCCGCCCAGCACCACCATGGTCACCAATTCGACCGAGCGGAAGAAGCTGCCGATATCCGGGGTGATGAAGCCGTTCTTGTGGGCGAACAGCGAGCCGACCACGCTGGCGAACACCGCCGACACCACGAACACCAGCCCCTTGTAGCGGGTGGTATCCACGCCCACCACCTCGGCGCCGATCTCGGAACCGTGCACGGCGCGCAACGCGCGGCCCACCGGCGAGTCCACCAGATTGAGCGCCAGCCACACCGCCAGCACCAGCAGCACCGCCCCCACCCAATACCACGCCTTGTCGCCCGCCACCGCCAGACCGGCGATGGTGAAGGCATCGACGCCGATGCCGTCGGGACCGCCGGTGACCGCCGATTCGGTCTTCAGAACGATATGGATGATGATGCCGATGCCCAGGGTCGCCATGGCCAGATAATGGCCCTTGAGCTTGAGGATCGGCCGCCCCACCGCGAAGGCCAGCACTCCGACCCCGGCGGCCGAGGCCAGCAGCGCCGCCAGCGGCGGCACGCCCCAACGGCTGGTCAGGATGGCCGAGCCATAGGCGCCCAGGGCGAAGAACCCGGCATGGCCCAGGCTGATCTGGCCGCCATAGCCGATCAGCAGGTTGAGGCCGACGCACAGGGTGGCGTTGAACAGCGCGTTGACCGCCACATCGTAGAAGAAGGCGTTGGGAAAGGTCAGCGGCGCCAGCGCCGCCAGGACGGCCAGCAGGACCAGGCCGCCGGTTCGGGGGGATTTCCACATGATGATGTCAGACCCGGTCGGTGCCCTTCTTGCCCAGCAGACCGCTCGGCATGAAGAACAGCACCAGAAGAATGATGACGAAGGCGATGGCGTCCTTGTAGGCCGAGGACAGATAGCCCGAGGCCAACGCCTCGGCCACGCCCACCAGCAGGCCGCCGACGATGGCGCCGCCGCCCGAGCCCAGGCCGCCCAGCACCGCCGCCGCGAAGCCCTTGAGCCCCAGCATGATGCCCGCCTCGTAATTGGTAAAGGTGATGGGGGTGACGACGATGCCGCCCACCGCGCCCAACAACGCCGACAGGGCGAAGGACGCCATCAGCACCGTCTTGACCGGAATGCCCATCAGCCGCGCCGCCAGCCGGTTGTGCGAGGTCGCCAGCATGGCCTTGCCGAACAGGGTGCGGTTGAAGAACCACCACAGCGCCACGATGACCGCCATGGCGACACCCACCACCCACAGGCTTTGCGGCATCAGCGTCGCCCCCGCCACCCGCAACGGCGTATCGCCGGAAAAGGCGGGCAGCGCGTGGAATTCCTTGTCCCACAGCACCTGTGCCGCGCCGCGCAGGAAGATGGACGCGCCGATGGTGATGATGATGATGGCGGTGACGTCGGCGTTGCGCGCCGGTTCCACCGCGAATTTCTCCAGCGCCACGCCCACCGCCATGGTCGCCACCACCGCCAGGATGACGGCCAGCGGCAGCGGCATGCCGCCCGCCACCAGCGACGCGGTCGCCATGCCACCGATCATGATGAACTCGCCCTGGGCGAAATTGATCACATGGCTGGAATTATAGATGATGGCGAAGCCCAATCCGGCCAGGGCGTAGATCGCCCCCGAGGTCAGGCCGGAAAACAGGTATTGCAGGAATTCCGCGAACATTTGGCCCTCTTCACGCGCCGCCCCCAGGCGTACGCCTATCCTCAATCCGCCAGCACCCAATCGCCCTTGCGGATTTCCACCATGTGGAAGGCGGCGGGGCTGAGGCCCATGTGGTCGGTGGCCGACATGGAGACCAAACCGGCGGTGCCGACGTAGCCCGAGGTCTTCTCCAACTCGTCACGCACCTTGGCCTTGTCGGTGGACCCGGCGCGCAGGATGGCGGCCGAGGCCATTTGCAGGCCGTCATAGGCATGACCGGCGAAGGTCGAAACCTCGGACTTGAACGCCGCCTCGTAATCCTTCTTGAAGGCGGTAACCACCGGCTTCTGCGGATCGGTGGCGGGCAATTGGTCGGCCACCACCAGACCGGCGGCAGGCAGGCGCACACCCTCGGCGGCTTCGCCCGCCAGACGGATATATTCCTTGGACGCCACGCCGTGCGACTGCCACAGCGGCAGGGCGATGCCCAATTGCTTGTAGTTCTTGGTGACGATGGCCGGACCCTGGCCGAAACCGAAATTGAAGATGGCCTGCACGCCCGGCGCGTTCTTGGCCTTGGTCAGCTGCGCGGTGACGTCGGGGTCCTTGGGCGAATAGACCTCGTCGGCGACGATCTCGATGCCGAAATTGGCCGCCACCTTGACCGACTGATCGTGGCCGGACTTGCCGAAACCGGCATCCTCGGACACCAGGGCGATCTTGGTGATGCCCTTCTTCTTCATGTCGGCAAAGACCTTTTCCGCCGCCATGCGGTCGGTGTGCGGAGTCTTGAACACCCACTTCTTGACCGGTTCGACGATGTCGATGCCACCCGCCAGCGAGATGAACGGCACGCCCGCCGGTTCCACCACCTTGACCGCCGCCATGGTGGTGCCGGTGGTGGTGCCGCCGATCAGGATGTCCACGCCGTCGTTCTGGATCAGGCGCTTGGCGAAGGTCGCCGCCTTGTCGGGCGTGCCCGCGTCGTCATAGACCACCAGTTCGATCTTGCGCCCGCCGATGCCGCCGTCCTTGTTCAGGCGCTCGACGTGGCGTTCCAGCGTCTTCTTCTCCGGCTCGCCCAGGAACGAGGCCGGACCAGTGACCGACAGGAACGCGCCGATCTTGATGCTGTCCGCCGCCAGCGCGGCCCCGGACTGCAACGCGACGCCCAGAACGGCAAGACCCGCCGCCCCCATAACCGCGAGGTTACGCATGGGTGTTTCCCTCCCTCATTCTTTCCCCGGCACTTCACGGCCGGGTGAAGCGGCACTCTATGGCGCCCGCTTATTAAGGGCAAGATGCCCGCATCTTTTCTGAGGAAAATCCAGACTGGGATGATCCCGGGTGGCGAAAGAAAGCTGAAGTCGCAACCAATACCTTCGATAGGGAATTGTTGCGCACAGTTTACTTTTTTGTTAATTTCCCTCAGGCGCCGAATCTCGGGGAGGGGATATGGGCGGCGAGGATTCTTCCATTGTCGAGAAGCTGAAGGCGCAACGCGACCGTTTCATCGCATTCGCTTTTGCCGGGGCCGACCTGCTGCTGGAGGTGGGCGAGGACGATGTCATCGCCTATTCCGCCGGTGCGGGCGAGGCGCTGTACGGCATTTCCGATTCCGACCTGACCACCAAACGGCTGGCCGACTTCATCCACGCCAAGGACAAGAAGCGGTTTCAGGACGCCATCCTGCGGCTCAAGAACACCGGCCGCCTGGACCACACGGCGGTGACCATGGTCGGCGCCTCGGGGGCGGTGACCAAGCTGCGCATGGCCGGAATCCGCCTGCCGCAATTCCCCGATTCCTACCATCTGGTCCTGTCGCACATCCCGCCGGTGGCCGCCGCCGATCCCGCCCGCATGTCGGGGATTGTGGACCACAAGGCCCGCTTCATCGAAATGGTGCAGCATCGCCTGAACGAAGGAAACCGCCTGGGCAAGGACTACACCCTGACCCTGGTGGATTTTTCCAAGAACGATTTCAGCCGCATGGAGGCGGGCACCACCCAGAGCTTCCTGTCCACGGTGATGGACACGCTCGAGGAATATTCCGTGCGCGGCGCCTCGGCCGGGCCGCTGGACAGCCATTCCTTCGGGCTGGTGCATGACGACAAGGTCACGGCGGCGGCGGTGCAGCAACGCCTGAATGCCCTGGCCGAGCGTTTCACCGGCAAGGTCGGCGCCGGATCGGCCATGAAGATGCATTCGGCGACACTGGACATGGACGACAGCACCCTGTCCGACGACGACATCACCAAGGCCATGACCTATATCGTCAACGGCTTCGTCCGCGACAGCGCGCAATTCGCCATGAAGTCGCTGGCCGAGGGCGCCAAGCTGGCGGTGCAGGACACCCTGCTGCGGGTCAAGAATTTCCGCGCCATGGTGCGCGGCGGCGAAAAGCTGCGCTTCCTGTATCAGCCGGTGGTCAATTTGCGCACCGGCGCCGTGCTGAAGTACGAGGTGTTCAGCCGCATCGTCCATAACGGCGGCTTCTTCATCCCCAACCAGATCATTCCCTTCGCCACCGAGGTGGGATTGATCGGCGAGTTCGACGTCATCGCCGTCAGCAAGGCGCTGCAATTGCTGCGCACGCCGGGCGAGGTGTCGTCGCTGGCCACCATCGCCGTCAACGTGTCCGGCCATTCCCTGGGCAATCCGGCCTTTTACCAATCGCTGTTCAAGGTGCTGGAACAGAACCGGCAGGTGCTGGGCCGTCTGGTGATCGAGATCACCGACGCCACCGAAATCTATAACCTGGACGAGGCCAAGCGCCTGCTCAGCCGCATCCGCCGCCTGGGCGCCCGCATCTCGCTGGACGATTTCGGCTCGGGCGGCTCGGCCTTCGACCTGCTGCGCTTCCTGCCGGTGGATTTCGTCAAGATCGATTCGACCATCGTCCAGGACGCGCGCGATCCGCGCGGCCGCTCGGTGCTCAAGGCCATCACCACGCTGTGCCACGACCTGGGCATCGTCACGGTGGGCGAATGCGTCGAGGATACCGGCATGGTGCAAATCCTGCGCGACGTGAACATCGATTACGCCCAGGGCTATTTCTTCGCCCAGCCGACGGTGGATGCCGCCAAGCGCATCAAGTACTTCACCGAACACGTCAAGCTGGCTGGCACCGCCGAGCCGGGCCTGTCCATCGCCTGACGCACACCCCGTAGGCAAAGGCGGCGCCACCGTCTATATAGAGGGAATGGCTACGAACACCCCTTCCCTTTCCCCGCTGGAAGCCCGCATCGAACACGCCCGGCTGGCCGAACAGGTCGCCCGCTGGGACCGCCTGTACCACACCGAGGACGCCCCCGAGGTGGACGATTCCACCTACGACGCCGCCAAGAAACGGCTGGTGGTGATCGAGGCGGAATACCCGGAACTGGCGTCAGGCCGAAAGCCAGTTACGGCTCTCTCGCACATTGAAGCGCGCGTAGAGCATATCGAGCTATCAAAGAAGATCACACGTTGGGACGACCTATATTATAGGCATGATGCTCCCGAAGTGGATGATGCGACTTACGATACAGAAAAGCACCGCCTCACCCTCATCGAGACAGTTTTCCCTGAGCTTTCTTCTCCCGACAGCCCCACGAAGAAGGTCGGATCAGCACCTGCAGACGGATTCGCAAAGGTCCGGCATAGCGTCCCGATGCTCTCTCTGCAAAATGCATTTACTGACGAAGAAGTTCGCGCTTTTGTTAGCCGCGTTCGCTCATTTCTAAATACTCCAACTGATCAAATAATCCATTTTGTTGCAGAACCAAAAATAGATGGCCTATCAATTTCTCTGCGCTACGAAAATGGACGTTTTGTGCGAGGTGCAACTCGCGGCGATGGCTATGAGGGAGAAGATGTTACAAAAAACCTCCTCACTCTTGCTGAGAAAGGAAGACTCCCTCTTAAAATCGACAATGCGCCTAGGATTTTAGAGGTTCGCGGCGAAATATACATGTCGAAAGAGGGTTTTATTAATCTAAACAGAAGCCAGGAAGCTTCTGGAGAAAAGCCGTTTGCAAATCCTCGCAACGCAGCAGCAGGGTCCTTGCGCCAAATTGATCCAAAAATAACAGCAACTCGCCCGCTAAGCTTGTTTGCATATTCCTATGGGGAGACATCAGAAAAAATTTCTGACTCACATGCGCACTTTATGGAAAGACTTGCAGCATGGGGTTTTCCAACAAACAGAACCATCCGCTGCAATGATGTCAATGAAATGCTGTCATTTTATCATAGAACATCTGAAGATAGAGCTGGGTTGCCATACGATATTGATGGTGTCGTATATAAAGTTGATAAATTTGAACTACAGCAACGCCTAGGTGCGAGAGAAAACACGCCGCGCTGGGCCATCGCCCACAAATTCCCCGCCGAGCAAGCGACCACCGTACTGGAGCGCATCGAGATTCAGGTGGGCCGCACCGGCGCCCTGACCCCGGTGGCCCATCTGGTGCCGGTCAATGTGGGCGGTGTGGTGGTATCGCGCGCCACCCTGCACAACGAGGACGAACTGGCCCGCAAGGACGTGCGCGAAGGCGACACGGTGATCATCCAGCGGGCGGGCGACGTCATCCCGCAGGTGGTCGGGCCGGTGCTGGACAAGAGGCCGCAATCCGCCCAGCCCTTCGTCTTCCCGGAAGCCTGCCCCATCTGCGGCAGCCACGCCGTCCGCGGCGCGGACGAGGCCATCCGCCGTTGCACCGGCGGCCTGTCCTGCGGCGCCCAGGTCAAGGAGCGGCTGCGCCATTTCGTCAGCCGCAACGCCTTCGACATCGAGGGCCTGGGTGACGAGAACATCGAATTCCTGGTGGATGGCGGCTGGATCGCCAAGCCTGCCGACATCTTCCGGCTGGAAACGCGCAACAGCCAGGGCCTGCAACGGCTGCAAAACTTCAAGGGCTGGGGCGAGAAGAAGGTCACCAAGCTGTTCGCCGCCATCACCGCGCGCCGCACCATCGCCCTGGAACGCTTCATCTTCGCGCTGGGCATCCGTCAGGTGGGCGAGGCCACGGCCAAGCGGCTGGCCCGCCATTACAGCAGCTTCACCGCGTGGCGCCAGGCCATGCTGGATGCCGTCCCGCGCGAGAACGAGGCCTATCACGATTTGATCAGCATCGAGGATATCGGTCCGGCGGTCGCCACCGACATCCTGGCCTTCTTCGACGAGGCCCACAATCTGGAGGCCCTGGACGATCTGGCGGCGCAACTGACCATCCAGGACGCCCAACGGATCACCGTCACCGACAGCCCGGTGACCGGCAAGGCGGTGGTGTTCACCGGCGAGCTGACCGCCATGACCCGTGCCGAGGCCAAGGCCCGCGCCGAGGCACTGGGCGCCAAGGTGGTGGGCAGCGTGTCGAAGAAGACCGATTACGTGGTCGCCGGTCCCGGCGCCGGGTCCAAACTGGCCGACGCGCAAAAACACGGTGTCACCGTGCTGAGCGAGGAAGAATGGCTGGCCCTGATCGGCGGGTAAGCTTGTTGACCACGCAAGTGTGGTCTAGAAAGAGAGTCATCTTGTTCCTGGCGACCCGATGAGCAACCCGGAAGACCCTCGCCAACGGTTGCGGCGCCCATTGGAGCGTCCCAACCTGAACCTGCCGGCACGGCGGCGGCCCAATGACGGGCTGCCGGAACCCGTGGCCGAGGAGGCCCCGACCGCGTCGCAGCCGCAACAGGCCACGAGTCCGGGCGGATTGGCGCGTCTGCTCGACGCCATCGCCAAGATGCTGCAACCCAAGCCGCAGCCCGACCCGCAGCAACAGCAGCCAATCCCGCCGCCCGCCCCCGACACGTCGCTGTTCACCGTGCTGGTCGCCGCCATGAACGGCGATTCCGCCGACGGTGCCGCCTCGCAGGCGCTGTACAAGGCCTTGGACAGCAAGAGCGCGCTGCGCATCAAGCCACTGCCCCGCCCGTTCCAGTTGGACGTCATGGACGATCCCACCCAGATGGCGGCGGCGATCACCAACACCCGCCACGCCGTGGCCGCCGAGGGCGCCGACCTGCTGGTATGGGGCGACGTCAGCAAGGACGGCTATCGTCTGCGCCTGTCCACCGCCTCGCTGCCCGACGAGGAACGCCCGGCCCTGTTCGGCCCGGCCTGCCGCCTGGATTTCCCGCTCAAACTGGACGAGCCGCAGCAGCATCTGCTGTACGGCGCCGTGCTGGCGGCCATGGAACCCGCCAATCAGGTACAGCGCGCCGGTCTGCGCCGCCTGCTGCCGCTGGCCTCGCCGCCGCTGGAGGCCATCGCGGGCAAGCTGCCGGTGGCGTGGAGCATGCCGCAACAGCGCAGTGCCCAACTGATCAACGGCCATGTGGCCGCCGCCTGCGCCGCCGTGGTGCCGCCATCCCAGGCCGGGGAATGGTTCCAGCGCGCCACCAATTCCTATCGCGCCGCCGAAAAGCGCCTGAACCCGCGCACCGACGCCCCGCACGAGGCCGGGCTGGTGCACAAATATCTGGCCGCCGCCCTGACCGCCTGGGGCGAACGGGTCAAGGAGCGGGCCGAGGAACGGCTGGACGAAGCGGTCAAGGAATGGCGGGCCGCCGCCGAAAGCATCAGCAAGGCGGCCATGCCCCAGGAATGGGCGGCGCTGCAAACCCGGCTGGGCGCGGCGCTGTACCGGCTGGACCTGCTGACCGGCGACACCGAATTACTGCGCGAAGCGTTGCAGGCGCTGCAGGCGGCGTTGCAGGTGCACACCCGCGCCGATGCGCCGCAGCGCTGGGCGGAAGTCATGCATCTGATCGCCCAGGTGCTGGAAGTTTACGGCGACCAGTTGAAAAGCCCCGAAGTGCTGAAGCGCGCCATCGAAGCCTGTCAGAGCGTGCTGGAAGTGCGGACCCGCGACCGTACGCCGCTGGCCTGGGCCACCACCCGCAACACCCTGGGATCGGCGCTGTTCCTGCTGGACCGCCACAGCGGCGGCGTCAACCACCTGCTGCAGGCCATGGACGTGCTGCAAGAAGCGTTGGAGGTGTTCAACGCCCATGGTGCCAAGGGACCGGCCCAGGTGGCCGCCCGCAATCTGGCCCATGTCAAGAAACTGGCCGAGGACCGCAAGGCCCGCCAGGTCATCGACCCCGACTGGGCAGGACGGTAAGCCCCCACGGATTCTGTCGCCGTCACACCCGCGAAAACGCATACGCGGGAATGACGAACAAATAAGTTTTCCCCTCCCCCGCCAAGGCGGGAGAGGGGAAAAACCAAATCCTTACCGCGTGCGGCCGCCGCGCTGGCCGTGGCCGTGCTGGCCCTGACCGTCGCGCCGACCGGCGCCAGCGGCACCCGGAGCCTTGGGACCGCCCGCGGACCTGCCAGCGCCCTGAGGCTTGGCACCACCGCGACCACCGCCGCCGCCGCCATTGCCGCCGCCGTTGCGGCCGCGCTGGCCCTGGGCCGGGGGCTTGGGGGCCGGACCCTTGGAAATGTGAATCTTGTAGATGCCTTCGGCATGCCATTCGTGATCCACGTCCACCGGCACGCTCATGCGGATGGTCTTTTCGATCTGACGCAGATACGAGATTTCCTCGGCCTCGCACAGGCTGAAGGCCATGCCGTCGGCACCGGCGCGGGCGGTACGGCCGATACGGTGGACATAGCTTTCCGGCTCGTTGGGCAGTTCGTAATTGATGACGTGGGTCACGCCGTCAACGTCAATGCCGCGCGCCGCGATATCGGTCGCCACCAGGGCACGGATCTCACCGGCCTTGAAGGCGTTCAGCGCCTTTTGCCGCGCACCCTGGCTCTTGTTGCCATGGATGGCGTCGGCGGCGACGCCGGACTTGGACAATTGCTCGGCCACGCGGTTGGCGCCGTGCTTGGTGCGGGTGAAGACGATGGCGCGGCTGACCGACTTGTCACGCAGCAGTTCAGCCAGTAGCTCGCGCTTGTTGTCGCGGGTGACGAACATCACCTTCTGCTCGATCTTCTCGGCGGTGGTGGCGACCGGCGTCACCTCGACCCGCACCGGATTGTGCAGCAGACCGGCGGCCAGATCGGCCACGGAATCGGGCATGGTGGCCGAGAACAGCAGGGTCTGGCGCTTCTTCGGCAGCTTGGCGGCGATCTTGCGCACGGCGTGGATGAAGCCCATGTCGAGCATGCGGTCGGCTTCGTCCAGCACCAGCATCTCGACGCCGTTCAGGTTCAGGTGGCCCTGATCCATCAAGTCGATCAGACGGCCGGGGGTCGCCACCAGCACATCGACGCCGCCCGCCACCGCCTGGACCTGCGGCACCTGGCCTACGCCGCCGAAGATCACCGCGCGCTTGAAGCGCATGTTCTTGCCATAGGCGCCAAAGCCCTCGCTGATCTGCACCGCCAGTTCGCGGGTCGGGGTCAGGATCAGCACACGGGTGGTGCGCGACGCCGGACGGCGACCATCGGCGTTCAGCCGGTGCAGGATGGGCAGGGCGAAGGCAGCGGTCTTGCCGGTGCCGGTCTGGGCGATGCCCAGCACGTCGCGGCCTTCCAGCAGATGGGGGATGGCCTGGGCCTGAATGGGTGTGGGGATGGTGTAGCCCTCGGCGTCAAGAGCCTTGAGCAACGGTTCGGCCAAGCCGAGTTCGGTAAAGGTAACCATGGGAAAAATACTTTCGAAAGGCGGTCCGGCACCACGGCCGACACCTCTGGCGTCGAAAGCATCGTGGTCGCGGAACGCAGGGTTCCAGGGCGCCCGTGGGGCACGCGACCACTGGGAAAAAGGAAATTTGGGAACCGGCGAGATGGCGGCAGCATCAGGAATGCGGCGGCCGGCGTGCTCTCGCGGCGAGGTTCCGGAATAGGCGTCAAAAAGGCCGGATTACGCGGGGCCCAAGTGGCGCCCGCGACAATCGGTACTCAGCGGCGGCGCGGCGGCGGACGGTTGCCAGCCATGGGGGCGGCGCCGGAATCCTTGTGACGGAAATTGATGCGCCCCTTGGTCAGGTCATAGGGGGTCATCTCGACGGTCACGCGGTCGCCAGCCAGAATGCGGATGCGGTTCTTCTTCATGCGGCCCGAGGCATAGGCCATGATCTCATGGCCGCTATCCAGGGTAACGCGGAAACGGGAATCCGGCAGCACTTCGGCCACCACACCGTCAAATTCGATAATGTCTTCTTTTGCCACGCAAAAGCGCCTTTCACACGAACGAAAGGCCGGCCCGAGAATCCTCGGACCGGCTCACCGAAGGCTGAACTATATATCAGATCGCCTTGAGGTCAACAGCGGCCATCTTGCCGGTGCGGCCCTTCTCCAGCGCATAGGACAGCTTCTGGCCGTCGTTCAGGCCGGAGAAACCGGCGCGCTCGACGGCGCTGATGTGCACGAAAACGTCGGCCGAGCCGTCGTCCGGCTGAATGAAGCCATAACCCTTAGTGCCGTTGAACCACTTGACAGTACCGGTGGACATACGTCCCTCCTCGTAACAAAGGCAACCCCGAGGCCAACGCGGCACCGAGGCATCAAATTTCAGCGATGGGAGGAAGACCGGTCCCCGCTGGACCGGCCAGAAGCCGACAGCGGAAGAAGGGAAACGCAGACCCAGTCAAAATTCGATGCCCTGAAGATGAACATCGGCAACCCCGGATGCAAGGACTTATTTTCAGGCGGCGAGTCGGGGCGCATTCCGATGACCCGATTTCAGGCGGATATAGAGGGTCTTGCGCACCCGCGCCACCACGTCGCCCGCCGGATCGGTCAGCTCCACAACGTATTGCGGCAGCACCTTTTCTCCCCCGGCGGCGGCCTCACGCACGGCCGCCACCTGATCGGGAGTCAGGCGGAACCGGGCGGTCACGGTGCCCCGCCCCGGCTTGACGAATTCGATGGCCGCATCCTTGTCCCACACCACGTAATCGGGGCCAAGAATGCCCATCAGCATGGTCATGTAGAACGGGTCGGTCATGGCGAACAGATTGCCGCCGAAATGGGTGCCGACGATATTGCGGTTATACCAGCGCAGCCGCGCCTCGACGTCGATCTCGTGGAAATCGGCCGAGATACGGCGCACCGAAATGCCGGTGCCGAAGAACGGCGGCCACAAATTGAAGATCACGCGCAGCAGGCGCGGCGGAATGGTCATGGGGCGGCTCCGAAAGCGGATTCGCCTCATTTCTAGTTGCGTTACAAAGTTCCCGTCAAGGCTTCTTAGGTGACGTTAACGGCAACACCTCGTCCTGCCAATGCATGGGGCAGGCGGCGGCGCGGCGGTCGCGCCAGTCGCGCAGCACCACGCCCCTTCCCTCTTGAATGGCGCGGCCCTTGGCATCGTGGCCGACCTTGCGCAGCATGTAGTTCAGCACCGGGGTGTGGTTGAAATTGAATTTGAAGCTGCCGCGCACCGAGGCGAATTCAGCCCGGCGCAGGGCGGCGCGCACCGCGTCGGGATCGGTGGTGCGGCCGTTGGTGGCCTTGAGCGCGCCATCCAACAGGAAGGCGGCATCATAGCCCTGCGCCGCCCAGGTGGTGGCGAGACGGCCGTATTCCACGTCGAAATCGGTGATGAAACGGCGGTTGGCGGGCGTATCCTGGTCGGGGCTCCAGGTACCGATACTGGTCACCTCGGACGCGGCGTCGCCCATGGCGGGCAGATAAGGCCGTTCCATGGCGATCCCCAGCGGATAAAGCGGGATTTCCGCCTTGTGCTCCCATGCCCCCCAGGCGCGGATCAGCCCGCCGCCCATACCGCCGGTCAGCAGGGAATAAACGGCATCCGGGTGATAGGCGGCGATCTGTTCCAACTCGGCGGCAAAAGTGGCGGCACCGGGCTTGGGGGTGACCACCGCCACCACCTCACCGGGGAAGGTGCGGCGCAGGGCGGCGATTGCCTGCTCGGACGGCACGTAGGGGGGCGCCACCACCACCACGCGGCGAGCCTTTTCATTGACCAGATGCTGGCCCATGGCTTCGTGCACGCCGTCGGCGGGCGGCGCCAGACTGAACAGCCAGGGCGAGCAATCCGCCCCGGCCAAGCCGCTGGGTATCTGATCCAGGTTCAGCACGAACAGCCGGGCGCCGGTCAACGGCTTGACCACCGCCGCCAGCGACGGCGCCGACACGGCGGTCAGCACCATGTCCAGCCGTTCACGTTCCAGCAGCCGCGCGACCTGCTGGCGGGCGACATCGGGCGAGCCCTTGTCGTCCAGCACCACCACCCGCACTTCCTGGTTCGAGAAGCGCCCGCCCAGTTCCTTGAGGCCCAGATTAAAGCCGTCCACCACGTCCTGGCCGACCACCGCACCAGGACCGGTCAGGGTGGCGACAACCCCCACCACCACCGAAGGATCGGAGGCGCCGGGCAAAGCCAAAGCGCCGCCGCCGGACGACAGCAACAGGCAAGCGGCAGTCAGCAGGCGGCGGAGCATAAGGGAACCCCTATTTCTTCTTGGCGCGGGCGAAGGCGTCGGCCAGGGCGCCGCCGCTGAACGGCGTCGATTGCACCTTGGGCGCCGGACCGCGCGACGATTGCGGACCACGACCGCCGGGACCACGATCCGACGCATTACGGTCGCCGCCGCGTTCACCTTGGCCCCGATCCTGACGCGGCGCCGGAGTTTCGTCCATGCGCATGCTGAGCGCGATGCGCTTGCGCTTCAGATCGACCTCGACCACCTTGACCTTGACCACGTCGCCGGGCTTGACCACCTCGTGCGGGTCCTTGACGAAGCGGTTGGCCAGCACCGAGACGTGCACCAGACCGTCCTGATGAACGCCGATATCCACGAAGGCGCCGAAATTGGTGACATTGGTGACCACACCCTCCAGCACCATGCCGGGCTGAAGGTCCGTCATGGTCTCGACGCCCTCCTTGAACTCGGCGGTCTTGAATTCGGGACGCGGGTCACGGCCGGGCTTTTCCAACTCGCGCAGGATGTCGCGCACGGTCGGCTCGCCGAAACGCTCGTCCACGAATTGGGCGGGCTTGAGCGAGCGCAGGAAGGCGACATCGCCGATCATGCCGCGCACGTCGCGGCCGGTGGCCTGGGCGATGCGCTCCACCACCGGATAGGTTTCGGGGTGGACGGCGCTGCCGTCCAGCGGATTGACGCCGTTCATGACGCGCAGGAAGCCCGCCGCCTGCTCGAACGCCTTCGGCCCCAGGCGCTCCACCTGCTTCAGCGCCTCGCGGCTGGCGAACGGGCCGTTGCGGTCGCGGAAGGCGACGATGTTGGCGGCCACCGTGGACGACAGACCGGCGACGCGGGCCAGCAGCGGCGCCGACGCGGTGTTGACCTCGACGCCGACGGCGTTCACGCAGTCTTCCACCACCGCATCCAACGAGCGGCCCAGGCGGGTCTGGTTGACGTCATGCTGGTACTGGCCGACGCCGATGCTTTTCGGGTCGATCTTCACCAATTCCGCCAGCGGGTCCTGGAGGCGGCGGCCGATGGACACCGCGCCGCGCAGGGACACGTCCAGATCGGGGAATTCCTTGGCCGCCAGTTCCGACGCCGAATAGACCGAGGCGCCCGCCTCGCTGACCACCAGCTTTTGCAGCTTCAGTTCCGGGTGGCGCTTCATCATCTCGACCGCCAGACGCTCGGTCTCGCGGCTGGCGGTGCCGTTGCCGATGGCGATCAGTTCCAGCTTGTGCTTGCGGCACAGGCTGGCCATGGCCATCAGCGCCCCCATCACGTCCTGCTTGGGCGGGAACGGATAGACGGTGGTGGTTTCCACCACCTTGCCGGTGCCGTCGATGGCCGCCACCTTGACGCCGGTGCGGATGCCGGGGTCCAGCGCCAGGGTCGGGCGCTGACCGGCCGGAGCCTGCAACAGCAGGGCGCGCAGATTGCGGGCGAAGACCTGAATGGCCTCTTCCTCGGCCGCTTCGCGCAGGCGGTTGGTCAGCTCCAACTCCAGATGAAGATGCATCTTGACCCGCCACGCCCAGCGCACGGTCTCGGCCAGCCAGGAATCGGCGGGGCGGCCACGGTCGGCGACGTTGAAACGGTGGGCGATCTTCAGCTCACAGGCGCCGGGGCCGCGGAAAATCTCGCCTTCCGCCACCGCCGCCTCGTCGCCGGGAACGAGTTTCAGATTCAAAACGTTTTCATTGCGCCCCCGGAACAGCGCCAGGGCACGGTGCGACGGAATGGCCTTGATCGGCTCGCGGTAATCGAAATAGTCGCTGAACTTGGCGCCCTTTTCCGCCATGCCCTCGGCCATGGACGACATCAGCACCGCGCTGTCCCACAGATGGTCGCGCAGATTGCCCAGCAGCTCGGCGTCCTCGGCGAAACGCTCCATCAGGATCTGACGGGCACCGTCCAGCGCCGCCTTGACGTCGGCCACGCCCTTGTCGGCGTCCACGAACTTGGCGGCCTCGGCCTCGGGCGACATATTGGGATCGCCCAGCAGCGCGTCGGCCAGCGGCTCCAGACCGGCCTCGCGGGCGATCATCGCCTTGGTGCGGCGCTTCTGCTTATAGGGCAGGTACAAATCTTCCAGCCGCGCCTTGGAATCGGCGGCCATGATCTGGCCGCGCAATTCGTCGGTCAGCTTGCCCTGCTCCTCGATGCTGGACAGGATGGCGGCGCGCCGCTCCTCCATCTCGCGCAGGTACAGCAGGCGCTCCTCCAGGGTGCGCAACTGGGTGTCGTCCAGGCCGCCGGTCGCTTCCTTGCGGTAGCGGGCGATGAACGGCACGGTCGAGCCTTCGTCCAGCAATTGGACGGCGGCAAGCACCTGAGCGTCGCGGGCACCCAATTCCTGGGCGATGCGGGAGATGATGGAGGTGGAAGCGGACATCTTTCCCCTTGGGGTCGTCGGAACGAACCAAGGGGTGTACCCCAGGACGGGGCGGCGGGGGAAGCCCCCATCCGGTCATGGACAGTCCAGCCCTGCGCGGATAATGTTCGCCGCCATCTTTTCGCGGCGCCCGGTTGGTGCGATGATAGCACACCATCCCCGGGCGCCCCTGGGCCGCGCCGTCACCCCGACGGTTCCGCGGCCGCCGCTCCAACTGATATACGGGCAAGCAGCCTCATGCGTCTTTCCGGTCTCGTGGTCCTTCTGCTGATCGTGCTCGGCAACCTTGGCTTCTGGTTCGTCATGAACCGGCCGCAAACCGCCATGCCGTGGGCGGGGACCATCAAGAGCGTCTCGTTCTCGCCGTCACGCGCCGATGACGACCCCACCATCGTGCGCAAGATGCCGCACCTGGACACCACCTTGCTGCCGACGCGCGAGGAGATCGACGAGGATCTGGCCATGCTGGCCGGTCAGGTCGAGCAGGTCCGCACCTATTCCACCCTGGAAGGTCTGGATCAGGTGCCCGAGCTGGCAGGCAAGCACGGCATCAAGGCGCTGCCCGGCGCCTGGCTGGACGAGCGTCTGGCCCGCAACGAGGTCGAACTGGCCAACATCATCCGCATAGCCCGCGACAATCCCAATGTGGAACGGGTGATCATCGGCAACGAAAACCTGACGCTGCACCGCCTGACGCCCGAGCAGATGATCCGTTATCTGCGCCGCGCCCGCGCCGAGCTGCCCGCCCACGTCAAGATTTCCACCGCCGAGGCGTGGTCCATCTGGCTGGAATATCCCGAAGTGGCGCAGGAGGTGGATTTCATCACCCTGCACACCCTGCCGTTCTGGGAACGGGTGGACATCTCGGGCGCGCTGGACTTCACCAAGCGCATGGTGCGCGAGGTCAAGAACGCCTATCCCGACAAGCCGCTGTTCATCGGCGAGGTGGGCTGGCCGTCGGCCGGACGCTCCTATGGCAGCGCCGAACCGTCCCTGGTCAACGAGGCCCTGTTCCTGCGCCAGTTCCTGAACTGGGCGCACGAGGAAAACCTGGACTACAACGTGGTCGAGGCCTTCGACCAGCCGTGGAAGGTCAACCTGGACAACACCGCCTCGGAAAAGCACTGGGGCATCTTCACCATCGACCGCAAGCCCAAATTCAACTGGATCGGCCCGGTCATCGAATTCAAGGAATGGCCGTTCCAGGCCGCCGCCGCGACCCTGATCGCCATCCTTCCCATCGTCTGGTTCCTGGGCAAGTGGAAGGATCTGCGCCTGCCGGGCAAGATCTTCTTTGCCGTGCTGGTGCAGTTCGCCGCCGCCATGGTCATCTGGACCATGTCCACCCCGGTGATGCGCGACGTGGCGCCCGCCACCGAGCTGATGATCTTCGTGCTCTTGCCAGCACAGCTCTTGCTGTTCGTGGTGGTGCTGATCAACGGCATCGAGCTGACCGAGCTGACCTGGACCGGCAAGATGAAGCGTGGCTACAAGCCGCTGCCGCCCGGTTCCGGCACCCGCTTCCCCAAGGTGTCCATCCACCTGCCGTGTTACAACGAACCGCCGGACATGGTGAAGCTGACCATCGATTCGCTGATGGCCATGGATTACCCCAACTTCGAGATCATCGTGTTGGACAACAACACGAAGAAGGAAGAGGTCTGGCGCCCGGTCGAGGAATATTGCAAAAGCTTGGGCGAACGCGTGAAGTTCTACCACCTCGCGCCCTGGCCCGGCGCCAAGGCCGGTGCGCTGAATTTCGGCCTGACCGTCACCGATCCCGAGGCCGAAATCATTGGCGTGGTCGATTCCGACTATCAGGTGCGCAAGGATTGGCTGAGCGCCCTGGTCCCCTATTTCGAGGACCCCAAGGTCGGCCATGTGCAGGCGCCCCAGGATCACCGCGACTGGGAAAACGACCTGTTCAAGGAAATGATCAACTGGGAATACGCCGGTTTCTTCGACATCGGCATGGTGTTCCGCAACGAGGCCAACGCCATCATCCAGCACGGCACCATGACCCTGGTCCGCAAGGAAGTGATGGAGAAGTCGGGCCGCTGGGCCGAGTGGTGCATCTGCGAGGACGCCGAGCTGGGCCTGCGCATGATGCAGATCGGCTACGAATCCTGCTACATCCAGGAGCGCATGGGCCACGGCCTGGTGCCCGACAGCTTCATGGCCTACAAGAAACAGCGCTTCCGCTGGGCCTATGGCGCCGTGCAGATTCTGAAGGCCCATTGGAAGGCCCTGATCCCGTTCCAGAACACCGGCCTGACCGCCGCCCAGAAGTATCACTTCGTGTCGGGCTGGCTGCCGTGGTTCGCCGACGCCTTCTATCTGCTGTTCTGCGTCACCGGCCTGTTCTGGACCCTGGGCATGATCCTGGCGCCGCGTTATTTCGACACGCCGCTGGCCTTCTTCATCCTGCCCACCGTCGGCGTGTTCGTGGCCAAGATCGTCCACCACATCTTCCTGTACACCACGCGGGTGAAGTGCAGCTGGAAGCGCCGGGTGCTGTCGGCGGTGGCGGGCATGGGCCTGACCTACGCCATCGCCTGGGCCATGTGGCAGGGCATCTTCACCAAGCACACACCGTTCATGCGCACGCCCAAGATGGCGGAAAAAGTGGGCCTGAAGGACGCGGTGAAGATGACGCTGGAGGAAACCGTCCTGATGGGCCTGCACTGGATCGCCGCCGTCGCGGTGCTGATCCCCAAGCACAATTTCTACGACCCGGAAATCCGCCTGTGGTCGCTGGTGCTGGTGGTGCAATCCATGCCGTTCCTGGCGGCGCTGGTCACCTCCATCATCTCCACCTTTCCGCCCAAGGTGCCGGAAAGCCCGGCCCCGGCCGAGCCCAAGGCCCCGGCGGAAGGCGCCACGGCGTAAAGACCGAACATCGACGGGGAGCCCCCAACGGGCTCCCCGTTTTGTTTTGCCCCTTCCCCCTACACCCCGCGCAGACGGGTTTCCTCCAGTTCGCCACCCTGCTCCAGGATGGGATAGGCCACGGCGGCGATATGGGCATTGATGCGTTTGAGGTCGCGCAGCACATCCAGATGCAGGGCGCTGGTCTCGATGCTTTCGCGGCGGCCCGAGCGGATGCGGGCGAAGTGGGATTCGGTGGCCCGCCGTTCCAGATTGCGGATTTCCGCCTTGTCCGACACCAGCCGCCGCGCCATGCGCACGTCGCCGCCCAGAAACACGGTGACAGCCGATTGCAGATTGTCGCGGGTCTGGGCGAACAGGGCGTCGATATCCGTCCGGCCCTCGTCCGAAAAGGCCAGATGGCGGGCCAGACGCTTCTTGCCCAAATCGCGCAGATTGCGGTCGATGATGTCGCCCATGTGTTCCAGATTGATGACGAAGGTCATGATCTCGGCGACGCGGCGGCTGTCGGCGGGGTCCAGATCCTCGGTCGGCAGGCGGGCCAGGTACAGCTTGACCGCCGAATGCAGCGAATCCACCACGTCATCCATGGCCCCCAATTGCTTGGCCGCCGTGCTGTCACCGCCGGTCAGCAGGTTCTGGGCGCGGATCAGCATGGCCTCGACCTGATCGGCAATGCGCAGAGCCTCGCGGGCGGCGCAGGCGATGGCGACGCTGGGCGTGCCCAGAGCGCTGTCGTCCAGATGGCGCGGCCGCTTTTCGTCATCGGCGGCTGGACGTTCCGGCAGCCAACGCGCCAGCCCCCCGGCCAGCGCCCCCATCAGCGGCAGGAAACCAATCAGCGCCGCCAGATTGAGCAGCACATGGAAATTCACCAATTGCTCGGCCGCGTTGCCGCCCAGATGGGGCAGCATCACAGCCAAGGGCTCCTGTGCCGCCAGGGCGGCGACGCACCCCGCCAGCCGCACCAGGGCGTTGCCCAACGGCACGCGCCGTTCCAGCGGGTTATCGCGCCCGGATTCCAGCACCGGCGGCAAGGCGCTGCCCAGATTGGCGCCCAGGACCAGCGCCAGCCCGAAAGACAGGCTGAAGGCGCCGCCCGCCGCCAGCGGCAAAATCAGCAGAATGGTGGCGACGCTGGAATGGAACAGCATGGTCAGCAGCGCCGCCAGCACCACCCCCACCAGCCACACCCCGTCCAGATCGGCCAGGACCCGCAGCAATTGCGGCGATTCCCGTACCGGACCGGTGGCGCCGTCCAACAGGCGGATCGACAGCAGCACCAGCCCGGCGCCGAACAGGATGCGGGCGATGGCGCGCATGCGCCCCCCTTGGCCGCCGCGCTTCAGCGCCAGCGCCGCCAGCACCAGCCCGGCGGCCAACGGCCCCACATCGAAGGTCAACGCCTTGGCCACCAGCGCCGTCCCCAGATTGGCGCCCAGCATGGCGGCCTGGGCCGGAACCACCGCCAGCAGGCCGCGTCCGACAAAGGACGCCGCCATCAGGCAGGTGGCGGTGGAACTTTGCAGGGCGACGGTCACCACCAATCCCAGGCCCGCGGCACTCAACCGGTTGCCGCCGGAATTCAGCCAGCGTCTCAACGCCCCGCCAAATGCCGATGTCACGCCGCCATTGACCAGCGACAGGCCCCAAAGCAACAGGGCAACCGCCCCCAGGATGTTGGTGATGACCGCCACTTCATGCATCGGGCGCCCCTCCCCGGCTGATTGTTGTCACTAAAATGTAACAATGCGCATGGTCATCCCCAGGGTCACCCCCAACAGAAGCACTACGCACTGTTGCGCCCGGCCCGCTTCCCCGCCTAATCTCTGCCCATGAACGACCCTTTCTCTGTCCTCTGGCTCCAGGCGGGAAGCTGCGGCGGCTGCACCATGTCGGCGCTGGCCGCCGACGATGTCGGGCTGGTACGCGCCCTGGCGCGCTTCGGCATCCGCCTGCTGTGGCATCCGTCGCTGTCCGAGGAATCGGGGGCCGAGGCGCTGGATATCCTGAATGCCGCCGCCGAGGGCCGGGTGCGCGTGGACGCGCTGTGCGTCGAGGGCGCGGTGCTGACCGGCCCCAACGGCACCGGCCGCTTCCAGATGCTGTCCGGCACCGGCAAGCCGCTGTCCCATTGGGTCGCCGCCATCGCCGCCCATGCCCGCCATGTGGTGGCGGTGGGCAGTTGCGCCGCCTATGGCGGCGTGCCGACCGCCACCACCAATCCCACCGACGCGGTCGGCCTGGGCTTCGCCGGATCGGAACCGGGCGGGGCACTGGGCGCCGACTTCCGCTCGGCCGCCAATCTGCCAGTGATCAACATCGCCGGATGCGCCCCCCATCCCGGCTGGATCATCGAAACCCTGGCCGATCTGGCCCTGGGCCAGTTCGACGCTGCCAAGCTGGACCATTACGGCCGCCCCCGCGCCTTCGCCAACCATCTGGCTCATCATGGATGCAGCCGCAACGAGTTCTATGAATTCAAGGCCAGCGCCGCGCGGCCGTCCGATCGCGGCTGCCTGATGGAAAATCTGGGCTGCAAGGCCACCCAGGCGCCGGGCGACTGCAACATCCGCCGCTGGAACGGTTATGGCTCGTGCACCGATGGCGGCTTCACCTGCATCAACTGCACCAGCCCCGGCTTTCAGGACCCGATGGCGCCGTTCCAGGAAACCGCCAAGCTGGCGGGGATTCCGGTCGGCCTGCCGCTGGACATGCCCAAGGCGTGGTTCGTGGCGCTGGCGGCGTTGTCCAAATCGGCGACGCCGCAGCGGGTGCGTACCAACGCCCATGCCGACCATGTGGTCGTCCCCCCCGCCCGCCGCGCCCCGAGGAATCCGTGACCACTGCCACCCGCCTGATCGTCGGCCCCTTCAACCGTGTCGAGGGCGATCTGGAGGTCACGCTGGACGTGGCCGACGGCGTGGTGCGCGAGGCCCGCGTCACCGCGCCGCTGTATCGCGGCTTCGAAACCATCCTGGCCGGGCGCCCGCCCGAGGATGCGCTGGTGATCGCGCCGCGTATCTGCGGCATCTGCTCGGTGTCGCAATCCATGGCCGCCGCCCGCGCCCTGGCTCAGGTGGCCGGAGTGGTGCCGCCGGAAAACGGCCGTCTGGCCGCCGATCTGGTGCTGGCGGCGGAAAACGCCACCGACCATCTGACCCATTTCGTGCTGTTCTTCATGCCCGATTTCGCACGGGCGGCCTATGCCGGGCGGCCGTGGTTCGACGCCGCCCGCCGCCGCTTCGCCGCCACCGAGGGCGAGGCGCAACGTGCCCTGGTTCCGGCGCGGGCGCGCTTCCTGCATTTGATGGGCCTGCTGGCGGGCAAATGGCCCCATTCCCTGGCCCTGCAACCGGGCGGCACCACCAAAAGCGTCGATGCGGGCGAGCGGGTGCGGCTGTTGTCCATCCTGGCGGAATTCCGCGAGGTGCTGGAGGACGTGCTGTTCGCCGACCGGCTGGAGTCCGTCGCCGCGCTGGACTCGCGCACCGCCCTTGACGCCTGGGCCGATGCCGCGCCCATGGACAAAGGCGATTTCCGCCTGTTCCTGCATATCGCCCGCGATCTGCAGTTGGAGAATCTGGGGCGCGGCCCTGGAACCTTCCTGTCGCACGGCAGTTTCGGTCTGTGGCCGTCCGGTGTTTACGCCGAAGGCGCCATCCGCCCCTTCGATGCCGGTCAGGTAGCCGAAGACCTCAGCCATGCCTGGATGGACGGCCCCACCAGCCCCGACGCCGACAAGAACGGCGCCTATACGTGGTGCAAGGCGCCGCGCCTGGACGGCGCCGTGGCCGAAGTGGGCGCCCTGGCCCGCCAGATGGTGGCCGCCGACCCGCTGGCCCGCGATCTGGTGGCGCAATCGGGCGGCGCGGTACGCGACCGCGTGGTGATGCGGATGGTGGAACTGGCGCGGCTGGTCATCGCCATGGAAGGCTGGGTCCGTGCCCTGCGCCCCGGCGAGCCGTTCTGCGCCGAGATACCCCAGCCGCGCAACGGCAGCGGTCTGGGCCTGACCGAGGCGGCACGCGGCGCCCTGGGCCATTGGCTGGATGTGGAAAACGGCGTGATCCGTACCTATCAGATCATCGCCCCCACCACCTGGAATTTCAGCCCGCGCGATGCCGCCGGAATTCCCGGCCCGCTGGAACAGGCCCTGGTCAGCACCCCGGTCCAGCCCGGCGAGGCCACGCCGGTGGCCGTACAACACGTGGTGCGCAGCTTCGACCCCTGCATGGTCTGCACGGTGCATTGATCGTAGAGCTTTGTTTTTAAACATTTCCCCTTATACAGCTCAAAAACCCTTGACCCTGTAGCCGCTACAAACTTTAGCATTGCCAAAATCGCGGCCCATCGACGATGGCCGTCACAGCCTTTCAGGCAGGGACATGCACCGAACCGCCGACATTCCAGGCGAGATACCAGGCACCGGCAGCCACCTTAGCCAACTGGCACGCCGGACCCGCACCTGTCTCGGCATCGCCCTCGTCCTGGTCCTGGGTTTGCTCGGCCGGGAGGGGGTGGCACTTTGTCTGTCCGCGGCCCACCTGAGCCTCGAAACCCAAAGCCTGTCGCAGCACGAACAACAGACCGTGCGTGCGGCGGAATGCTCGGCGGCGGCCTGCGAAGATATTTCCCTGGGCACCACCGTTCTGAGCGAAACCCGCCAGAAATCCGGCAACATCCAAAAAGCCACCGCCTCCTCGTTCGGAGGTGACATCATCTATACGGCCGCCGCCATCCATACGGTCGCCGTTGGACATGCCTTTCCAAGCCCCTCCCCGGAACGCGACCCGCGTCTGCGCGGCCTTCGGACCGTCGTTCTGCTGAACTGAGGCGATTGTCGGCGCGGTACTCCGCGCGCACGCCCCGCCTTCATTCCACATCATGAATCATGACCGGCACCCCTTGCAGGTGCCGGAACAAACCGCCATTGCCGCAAACGTATTCACAGAATACAGTGCCTACGTTTGATGCAAATTACATGAACAACTAAATTTACAAGCAGCACAGAATGCAATCATAGATGACTATGCCTACATTTTAAGCAACACAACTCAATTCATCTCATTGACTCTATTTATTGTGTTTGCATACGCTCGATGAATCAGCTTACGTATAAGCATCAATGACCACTCTAGACTCGTCATGATGCGCAATTTCGTAAGCATCCTCTTTCAAACAGACGACGGCCAGCCGGCCGTTCCGAGGGGTAGCTTGATGACACAACGGGACATTCTTCAGCGAAAGCGCATCTCCGCAGCCATTCTCGCGGCCGCAATCGGCGGCGTGGCGGTTCCGGCCCATGCCGACATGACCTTGGTGGAGAAGGACGGTTTCAAGGTCGATGCCGCCGTGACCCTGGGGTTGGCCGCGTTCGCCTCGCCCAACGCCCAGTTCGGCGCGGGCGTCAATTCCCCCACCAGCAGCGGCGGCGCGGCGGCACGCACCACCGGCAATCCGCAATGGGTCGAAGCCTTCGCCAAGCCCGAGTTGAAGGCCGCCTATGACACCGGCGGTGCCGGAACCGTCTATGCAGCGATCAGCGCCGTGGCCGCCCTGACCCGTGGCGACGGCGAGGCCAGCCTCGTCAGCGCCACCTATGGAAATCCCGAGAAAATCGCCCTGGAGGATGCCTATATCGGCTGGAAATCCGGGACGTTGCTGCCGTCACTGGGCGAGGATGCGTTGGATTTCTCGGTTGGCCGCCAAAGCTTCCGCATCGCGGACGGCTTCCTGCTCGCCGACGGCACCGCCGATTTGGGCAACCGCGCCGCCTATTGGAGCTTTCCGCGTTCAGCCTTCGAGCAGACCGCCATCGCCCGCATCAATACCGCCCCGGTGCGGGCCGACGCCTTCCTGCTGAAAAACGATTCCAGCCTGTCCAACACCCACGGCCTGGACCAGCCGTCGACCACCCTGGCCGGTGTCAACGTCGAGTGGTTCCAGGCCGCCGAGGGCAAGGATGGCCGCGCCACCTATGACAACCGCCTGCGCTATGCCGGAATCAGCCTGGTCCGGGTAACGGATTCGCAAAGCGACGGCAATTTTTCGTATGCCACCGGCAGCGCGGCGACCGTTACGAATACCCTGAACGCCAACCGCGACGGGCTGACCGTCTACAGCGTGCACGGCGGCGGCGCGCCCATTCCCAACCTGGACGATCTGACCCTGTACGGCCAGTACGTGCTGGAACGGAATGACGAATCCACCCGCAAGGTCCGCGCCGACGCATGGTACCTGGAACCTGGCTACACGTTCTCGGACGCGCCATGGACGCCGAAGCTGTCCTATCGCTATTCCCATTTCTCGGGCGACGGCAATCCCAACGACAATACCGACAAATCCTACGACCCGATGCTCTATGGTTCGGGGCGCGGCTACGGCAGTTGGTACCAGGGCGAGATCGTCGGCCAGTACATGATCTTCAACAGCAACGTGAACGTGAACATGCTGAGCCTGTCAGTGAAGCCCACCGACGCGCTGAAGCTGAGCCTGTTGGCCTATCGCTTCGATTGGGACAAGGAAGGGCAGTTCACCGGCGTCAACCAAAGCCACGCCGCCGACGAACTGGATTTCGTCGCCGAATACGCCCTGTCGGACAACATCTCGCTGGCTGGCGCCGTGGCCGCCGCCCGTGCGGGCGATGGCGGCAAGCAATTCCTGCGCAACCAGCAAGGCGCCACCGACCGGACCGACCAGACATGGTACCTGGGAGAAGTGTCCATCGTCATGAAGTTCTGATCAAAAGATGACCAAGGTCAAATCAAAACACGACAGCAGCAGATACAGTTATTGACAAACAATAACTGTATCGCGAAATGCCATACATCAATGACACCTCAATGCTTGGAACATCAATGCTGAAACGCGCACATCAAATTTGGCTCCGTAAAACCGCAGCGATGCTGGCGGTTCTTGCCTGCCTTTTGATCGGCACGTTCGGCGGAGAAGTCCTGGCCCTGTGCGTCGGCGAGGGGCACGTGGCTGTGGAATTGTCGGCTGACAAGCCCGATTCCACAGCACCACAGGCCCATGGCGTTTCCTCGTGGGATGGCAAGCCCTGCGTGGATGCCACCCTGCATGCCCCCGGCCGACAAGAACGCCTTTCCGCCACCCCGCTGCAAGCGGAAGGCAAGGCACTGCCCCTGGCGGCGGCGATGGTATCCGCTCCCACGCCGACGCTGTCGCGCGACAGCGGGACGGCACCCACGCCCGTCCGGTTCAACCCGGCCCTGAAGCATCATCGCACGGTCGTTCTGCTGAATTGAGATGCCCAACCGGCCCCTGCCGGTTCCCGAAGACATCCCATACAGCTTTTTTTTCACGACTGGAGATTTGCCATGATCCGCTTCAACCTCGTTGCGGCTGCCGCCGCGTTCGCCCTGGTTTCCACCGCCGCCTTGGCCGGGGCCGACCCGGTCCCGTCCTCGTCCTCCGGCTATTCCTGCAAGAACCTGCCCGAGATCAAGGCCGCGGCCACGGGCGTGGTCGCCAAGCAGGTGGACCGCGACCGCATCGACTGGCAGGTGAAGCAGGCTGACCGCCTGTGCACCGAGGGCAAGGAACAGCAGGCCAAGGGTTATCTCGACCTGGCCCACTCGCTGGTCCTCAAGGACCACAGCCACTAAGCCGTTCGTTCCCTGAACCGGGGTCGCCCCTCACCGGGCGGCCCCACCTTGGTCACGCGCCGTCTTCGTCGCGGCGTGAACGGGACCGTCTGTCCTTGTTCCATCGGGGAAACACCCATGAGAAAGTTTATCGCCGCTTCGGCGTTTGCCCTTGCCTGCGCGCAGCCCTTGGCCGCCCAGGAAGCGCCCGCCCTCGCCCGCCTTCCGGACAGCCTGCGTCCCTATGTCGACGGCATCCTTGCGAACCACCCGCGCAACGCTGCCGGAGCCGCCGCCGCCGCACGGGCCCGCGCCGATGCCGAGGCCGCCGGTCAATATCTCTACAATCCGGAACTGGAACTGGATTCCGCCCGCGTCGCCGCCAAGGCCCAGGACGCCGAGGCCTACGACACCAATTCCATCGCCCTGCGCATGACCGTGGATATCACCGGCAAGAGCGGTTTGCGCGGGACCGTCGGCACCCGTCAGGCTGAAGTCGCCGAAGCCGAAACGCTGGCCGCCCGCATGGCGCTGGCCGCCGACATCGTCGCCGCCCTGAACGATCTGCGCGCCGCCGGTCAGCGCCTGGGCGCCGCCACCCGGCAGAGCGAACTGGCCGACCGCTTCCTGTCCCTCAGCGAGCGACGGCACAAGGCGGGCGAATTGCCCGCCATGGACCTCAACGCCGCGCAACTGGCCGCCGCCGAAGCCGCCAGCACCCGCCAGGAAGCGGAACTGAGCGCCATCCAGGCCGAGGAAGCGCTGCGCGCCGCCTGCCTGTGCGAACCGGCCGCCGCGCCGCCACTGCCCGCCGATCTGCCGCCGCCGCCGAAACCGACCGAAGACGGCATCGAAGCCGTGGCCGACCAGCACCCGGCCGTACAAGCCGCCCGCCGTCAGGTTCAAGCCGCCCGCGACGGCATCGAACTAGCCCGTGCCCAACGGGTTCCCGACCCCACCTTCCGCCTGGGCGGATCCAAGGAGGGCGAGGAAAAGCGCGTGATGCTGGGCCTGTCCATTCCTATTCCCGTCCTCAATTCCGGTGCGGCGGAAGTGGCCGCCGCCGGGCGTGCCCTGGCCCTGGCCGAAGCCACCGAGCGTCAGACCCGGCTGGAAACCGCCGCCGCCATCCGCTCGGCCCTGCGCTCATATCAGCGCGCGGTCCAGAGCGTGGAATCCTGGCAACGGCTGGGCGTGCCCTCGCTGGAACGGCAATCGGAAACCCTGACCCGTCTGTGGCGGGCAGGCGAACTGAGCGCCACCGACTTCCTGGTGCAAATGCGCGAAACCGCCCGCGCCAACACCACCGCCATCGATCTGCGGGCCAACGCCTGGGCGGCCTACGCCCAATTGCTGCGTAACGCCGCCCCCTCTTCCGCCCCCGGAGCCGTCTCCCATGAATAAGCTGCGCCTGACCACCGCCGCCATCGTTTTGGCCGTATCCGCCGCCGCCATCGGTCTGTGGACCAGCTCCGGCGAGGCCGATTCCGCCGCGCCGCAACCCGTCGTGCAAAAGGCCGAAGCCGAACACGGCGAGGAAGGCATCCGCATCTCGCCCGAAGCGGCGCGGGAAGCGGGAATCGCTGTCAGCACCCTGGAAGCCCGTCCGGTCTCCGCCCTCATCCGCGCCCCCGGCGAAGTGGTCCCCAACCGCTACCGCAGCGGCGTGGTCACGCCGCCCATCCCCGGCATCGTCGTGCAGCGCCTCGCCTCGGTGGGCGAGCGGGTGCGCAAGGGACAACCGCTGGCCGTGCTGAACAGCGTCGATCTGGCCGCCGCCCAGGCCGATTACCAGATCGCCGAACAGGAATGGCGACGGGTGCGCCAATTGGGCAAGGAAATCGTGTCCGACAAGCGTTTCAACGAAACCGACATCCAACGCCGACAGGCCATGTCCCGCCTGCTCGGCTTCGGTATGAGCCCGCGCGACGTCGCCGCCCTGGGCGATTCCCTGCCCGCCGATGCCGGGCGCCTGACCCTGGTGGCGCCACAGGACGGCACCGTCTATTCCGACGATTTCGTGGTCGGCGAACGGGTCGAGCCGGGCAAGGTGCTGTTCACCGTGGCCGACGGCACCAGCATCTGGATCGACGCCCGCGTCAATGCCGCCGATGCCAAGAAGATCGCCAAGGGCGCCGCCGCCGCCGTCCATGTGGGCGACGACAGCCGCCCGGCGGTGGTGAGCGCCACCACGCCCGCCATGGACGAAGTGACCCGCACCGTCAGCATCCGCCTGGAAGCCGACAATGCCGATGGCCGCCTGCGGCCGGGCATGTTCGCCGACGTGGAAATCGTCAGTACTGACAGTGCCCCGGCCCTGGCGGTGCCCTTGGATTCGGTGCTGCGCGGTCCCGATGGCGACTGGTTTGTCTACACCCCCGATGCCGAGGGCGCCTTCGTCGCCAAGGAAGTCACGGTTCTGCGCAGCGGCAGTGGTCTGGCGGTGATCGACGGCGTCCCGCCGGGACAGGCGGTGGTCACCTCGGGCGCCTTCTTCGTCCAGTCCGAGGGAGCCAAGGGCTCCCTGGGCGGCGATCACCATTAGGGCGGAGACAACCATGCTGAACAGCATTATCGATTTCGGCACGCGAAGCCGTTTTCTCGTGCTTGTCGGATTGTTCGCGGCCGCCCTGGGTTTCACCCTGCTGTTGCCGAAGCTCAGTCTGGACGCCTTTCCCGACGTGACCAACGTCCAGGTCACCGTCAACACCGAAGCGCGCGGACTGGCTGCCGAAGAGGTGGAGCAGCTCATCACCTATCCCATCGAGGCGGTGATGTACGCCATGCCCAACGTGGAGGAAGTGCGCTCGGCCTCGCGCTCCGGCCTGTCGGTGGTGACGGTGGTCTTCAAGGAAGGCACCGACATCTACTTCGCCCGCCAGCAGGTGTTCGAGCGGCTACAAACCGCCAAGGAAGACATTCCCGAAGGCGTCGGCACCCCGGAAATGGGGCCGAACACCACCGGCCTGGGGCAGGTCTTCCAATATGTCCTGCGGTCCGAGAACCCACAGAAATACGGCATCACCGAACTGCGCGGCATCAATGACTGGCTGGTCAAGCTGCTGCTGACCCCGGTCAACGGCGTCACCGACGTGCTGTCGTTCGGCGGCGAGGTCCGCCAATATCAGGTGCAGTTGATCCCATCGCGCCTGCTGTCGTTCGGGCTGACGGTCACCGACGTCAAGGCCGCCATCGAGGACAACAACCGCAATGCCGGCGGCTGGTTCATGGATCGCGGCGCCGAGCAATTGGTCATCCGCGGCGTCGGCTTCGTGCGCGGCGGTCCCGAGGGGTTGGCCGACATCGCCCGTATTCCGGTCAAGGAAAAGGACGGCATCGTCGTCCGGGTCGGCGACGTCGCCACGGTGGAATTCGGCGGCGAGATCCGCCAGGGCGCGGTGTCCATGACCGCGCGTGACGAAGCAGGCCAACCCGTCGCCCGCGGCGAGGTGGTGACCGGCATCGTCATGAAGCGCCTGGGCGCCAACACCAAATCCACCATCGACGGCATCAAGGAGCGCCTGCCGGTCATCCAAAAGGCCCTGCCGCCCGGCGTGGTGCTGGAACCCGTCTACGATCAGGCCGATCTGGTGGAGCACGCCGTCGGCACCGTCACCAAGGCCCTGGTCGAGGCTTTCGTGCTGATCGTCGTGGTGTTGCTGCTGTTCCTGATGAACCTGTCGGCGACGCTGCTGGTGCTGATTTCGGTGCCCATCTCCATTGGGCTGGCGCTGATGGCCATGTCCTATTGGGGATTGTCGGCCAACCTGATGTCGCTGGGCGGCCTGACCATCGCCATCGGCATGATGGTCGACGGCTCGGTGGTGATGATGGAGAACATCTTCGCCCATCTTGGCCGCATCCACCGCGACGACCGCCAGACCGACCTGCGCCTGACCATCCGCGCGGCGGCGCAAGAGGTCGGGCGGCCGGTCTTCTTCGCCGTGCTGATCATCATCGTGGTCTTCGCCCCCCTGTTCTCGCTGGAAGGGGTCGAGGGCAAGATGTTCCAGCCCATGGCCGTCAGCATCGTCCTGGCCATGATCGCCTCGCTGCTGGTGGCCCTGGTGGTGATTCCGGCCCTGTCCACCTTCGTGTTCCGGCGCGGCGTGGTCGAACGCCATTCGCCGCTGCTGCACCCGTTGGAGAATCTGTACCGGCGCATCCTGCCAACCGCGCTGAACCTGCGCAAATCGGTGATCGGCAGTGCTGTCGCCCTGCTGGTCATGGCCTTGGCGCTGGTGCCGTTCCTGGGCACCGAATTCGTGCCCGAGTTGGAGGAAGGAACCCTCAACATCCGCGTCACCCTGGCGCCGTCCGCCGGGCTGAACACCGCGCTGGAGGTGGCGCGGAAGATGGAACAGAAGATCATGGCCTTCCCCGAGGCCACCTACGTCTCCAGCCGCGTCGGCAGGCCCGAGTTGGGCGGTGACCCCGAGCCCGTGGCCAATATCGAACTGATGGTCGGGCTGAAGCCGCTGGCGGAATGGAGCTCGGCCGCCAACCGCAAGGAATTGCAGGAGAAGATCGAGAAGGAATTGTCCGTGCATCCCGGCCTGGCGCTGTCGTTCTCGCAACCCATCGCCAGCCGCGTCGATGAATTGCTGTCGGGCGTGCGGGCGCAATTGGCCATCAAGCTGTTCGGCCCCGATCTGGAGGTTCTGGCGAAGAAGGGCGCCGAGATCGAAACCCTGGTCAAGACCATCGCGGGCACCCGCGACATCGCCATGGAGCAGATCGCGGGCGAGGCCCAATTGATGATCGTGCCCGACCGGGCCAAGCTGGCCCGCACCGGCCTGTCGGTCTCGCAGGTCATGGATCTGGTCAGCGACGCCATTGGCGGCGTCGCCGCCGGACAGGTGATCAAGGGCAACGAACGCTACGACATCTCGGTCCGCCTGGGCAGCCGCTACCGCGACACGCCCGAGGCCATCGCCGATCTGATCCTGCAATCGCCCAACGGCGCCTGGGTGCGGCTGGGCGATGTGGCCAAGGTCGGCATCGATTCCGGCCCGCCGCAGATCCGCCGCGACGATGTCCAGCGCCGCGTGGTCATCCAGACCAACGTGGAAGGCCGCGACATGGGCGGCCTGGTCGCCGAGATCCAGCAGAAGATCAGTGCCCAGGTCGATCTGCCGCCCGGTTATTCCGTGGTGTTCGGCGGCCAGTTCGAAAACCAGAAGCGGGCCCAGGCCAAGCTGATGATCGTGGTGCCGGTATCGCTGGGCCTGATTTTCCTGCTGCTGTACTTCGCCTTCGGCTCCATGGGGCAGGCGCTGCTGATCATGATCAACGTCCCCTTGGCGCTGATCGGCGGCATCGTCGCCCTGTTCGCCAGCGGCCAGTACCTGTCGGTCCCTGGCTCCATCGGCTTCATCGCCCTGTTCGGCGTCGCCGTTCTGAACGGCGTGGTGATGGTCAACGCCATCAACCAGAACCTGCTGGGCGGCATGTCCATGACCGAGGCCATCACCAAGGGTGCGCTGTCGCGCCTGCGGCCGGTGCTGATGACCGCCTCCATCGCGGCGTTGGGCCTGATCCCCATGCTGCTGTCCAACGGCATCGGCTCCGAGGTGCAGAAGCCCCTGGCCACGGTGGTGGTGGGCGGTCTGGTGTCCGCCACGCTGCTGACGCTGGTCGTTCTGCCCGTGGCCTATCCGCTGTTCTCCCGCCGTCTGGTGGAAGGGTGGCAACGCAGCCACGACGTCGAGGCGGCCTGACCGGCCGGAACGGGGAAAGCCGTCCGCCGCGGCGGCTTTCCCCGCCCCAAACGAAGGAATGGCACGAATGATCGCCAGCTTTACCCATCCCGGCCTGTTGGCCCTTTACGCTTCCGGGCGCATCGCCGATCTGCGGACGGAAGAGGACGAACATTGCATCGCCGTCCTCGACCTTCTGGCCACGCTGCGTGCCGATGAACCGCTGCCCGGATGGCTCTCCCCCGCCTGCCTGCTCGGCCGGGGCGCGGATTATTGCGTCCCGGTATCCGCGACGCTGTTTGTGGCCTTTCGCCGGGACGGCGGCCATATTCATGACCTACGCCTGATCTCGTCCGCCTTCGAGGCGCCAGGCGGGGTGCTGTCCGCGCCGCCGCATCTGACCCGGCGGCCAAGCCACCCCGGGGCTATCTTCCGGACGCTGTTCCTACCGTCCTTGCGGCGCTCCATGGCCGATCTGGCCCGCACTCTCGGTGTCCCGCAAAGCTCCCTTTACAAATTCCTTGCCGGAAACCGGCGCGCCGTCGGCGCGTTTAGCCTTGGCTTGAGCGAGGTGACCGGCACATCGCCGGATTTCTGGGAACGGTTGCAGGGGGCGCACGACGTCTTCGTTCACGCCCGCAGCCCGACGCCGCACATCCCCCTGTCGGCACTTTCCGACGCCATAGAAACCGGCCCCAGCGTCCACCGCACACGCCGTCTGATGGGGTACGCCCCCGTGGCAACCATACTGGTCACCCTGTTGGTCGCCGCCTTGCCCGGCCCCGCCGACGCCCACGAACAGCAATCGGTGGTCGATGGCCGACGCGTTCAGCCGACCCCGGAAATAATCCGCAAACGACAGGGAGAACACGCCCGGGAACGCAATCCCGCGACTGCCCCACCGCTATCCACGCACGCCAAACCCAAGAAGGAAAAAGGACGCAACGGAGAGAAGAGAGATGAAGGGCTCACGCAGCAAAATCAATGACCGCACCTTCGCCAAGCAACGCCGCATGCAGGAACAACTGGCGGCCGAGGCGCTGGAGCGGAACCTGTCGCACATCGCAGGCCAGATCGTCGCATCCAGCCGCACACCGAGCGATGCCGTCCTGGCCTGCCAAATGGCCGCCCAATCCCATTCCCTGGGAGAGGGCAACACCTGGCGGCTGATCGAAATGGTGATGGTGTTCTTTCACGAAAAATGCAGCAGCGAGCATCTCTCATGAACCGGCAAGTCCAATTTCCGCCCGTCGCCGCGCCAGGAATCATCACCCCGGCCCTTCAGCTTTTCACGCTCGGCCGCTTTCCGGAGGCCAAGGCTTTGCTCAACTTGGCGGAAAAATTCGTCCGTGACGGCGATTGTTTCCGGTTGTGCGGACTGATCCTGGCTCACCTCGATGAGCTTGAGGATGCCCTCGCCTGCTTCCGGAAGGCGGTTGCCATAGCCCCCGGCAATCCGGCCAACCATCTGAATTTGGCCGATCATTGCCGTCGGCTCGGGCGCATCCCGCTGGCGGCAGGACGGACATGCCGCCCCCAAGCCCATCGAGACGACCAACATCATGTTGCAGATGGTCGCCCATAGTCGAGGAATATGGCGCCAAATTCGGGGTGAGTCCGGTACGCCTGGGCCGCGGCGAGGTCGCCAAGCAGATTTTCCTGGGCTTCCGCGAGACCGATGCCGACATCGACTATCTGCGCACTTTCGTCGATCTGGTACGGGCATACCGCGACACGGAAGAGCAGGCCCGTTCATAGCATGCACGTAGCACAACTGCGCAGACAGGACGCGGAATTGCTCTCGTCATGCTATGAAGGGCGAGGATTGGAGGAAAAGCCATATGGACCGTTTCACCGTTTCCCTCGACGAGGAATTGCTGGCGCAGTTCGACGATTACATCCGCCGCCGGGGCTACGGCAACCGCTCCGAGGCGGTCCGCGACATCCTGCGCCAGACTCTTGAGGCCGAGCGGTTGGCGGACGAAACCGACGGTCATTGCATCGCCTGCCTGTCCTACATCTACAACCATCATGAGCGGGAATTGTCGCGGCGACTGACCCAGGTCAGCCATGCCCATCATGACCTGACGCATTCCACCTTGCACGTTCACCTCGACCACGAGAACTGCATGGAGGTCAGCGTTCTCCAGGGACCGACGGCATCGGTGCGCCGTTTCGCCGATGCGATCACGGCGGAGACCGGGGTCCGTCATGGGGCGCTCAACGCGGTGCCGGTGGAACGGAATCTGACCGACAGCCATCGTCACGACGAGGGCGACGGGCACGGGCATTCCCACCCGCACCCTCATGTTCACAGCAGCCCCAAGACCTGACACCCGGCGGACGGCTATTCTTCCAGGGCGGCCTTGGCCGCTCGCAGGCTCTCCTCCAGCCGCTTGATTCTGGCTTCAATCGCCTGAAGGCGCCCGGCGTCGATCCACTCCAGCCACGCCTCCATACCGTCGCCGCTGCGGGCTGACACTTGCAGCACGGCGATGTCCGGGTTGACGCGCCGGGCATTGGCGATGCAGGCATCCACGTCGAAATCCAGATGGGGCAGCAGATCGGCCTTGTTCAGCACCATCAGCGACGCGGCGGCGAACATGTCGGGATATTTCAGCGGCTTGTCCTCGCCTTCGGTGACCGACAGGATCACCACCTTGCAGGCTTCGCCCAGGTCGAAGGCGGCGGGACAGACCAGATTTCCGACATTCTCGATGAACAGCACCGTGCCGTCGGCGGGGGCCAGATGCTCCAGGGCATGTTCCACCATGTGGGCGTCGAGATGGCACCCCTTGCCGGTATTGACCTGAACGGCGGCCGTGCCAGCGGCACGGATACGGTCGGCGTCGTTGCTGGTCTGCTGGTCGCCTTCGATCACCGCCAGCGGGAAGCGGCCCTTCAGCGCCTCGGCGGTACGGCACAGCAGGGTGGTCTTGCCCGAGCAGGGGCTGGAGACGAGGTTCAGCGCAAAGATGCCCTTATCGGCCAGGGTGGCGCGGATGCGTGCGGCGTGGGCGTTGTTGTGGCTGAGGATGTCGGTTTCGATCTGCACGATCCGCCTGGCATCCATGCCAGGGGCATGGGCGGCGCCGAGCGGCCCGTGACCGTGACCGTGATCGTGGTCGTCGGATGGGCCGCAGCCGCAAACGGTGCACATGGTTCCGTCTCCTCTGGATTGTTGATGCTGCTCGTTGACAGCCGGTCCCTGGCGGTGAAAGGGTTACGCCGATTTCCGCCCCTCGGTACGATGACATGAACGACTTCACCGACGACAAGCCTCTGCGTTCCGGCTGGACCACCGGCGCCTGTGCCACCGCAGCAGCCAAAGCCGCGTGCATGGCGCTGTTCGGCGAGAAATTCCCCGAACAGGTGATCATCACCTTGCCGCGTGGCGAGACGCCCAGCTTCACGCTGACCCTGACGGAACAGGGGGATGGCTGGGCGCGGGCGGGGGTGATCAAGGATGCCGGAGACGATCCTGACGTCACCCACGGCGCCACCATCATCGCCACCCTGCGCCGAGGAATCCCTGGCAGCGGCATCGTCTTCCGCGCCGGGTTCGGTGTTGGCACCGTCACCAAGCCGGGCTTGCCGCTGCCGCCGGGCGAACCGGCCATCAACCCGGTGCCGCGCCGTCTGATGAGCGCCGAAGTGGTGGAGATAGCCAACCAGTTGGGGCAATCCGCCGATATCGAGATCGAGATTTCCGTCCCCACCGGCGACAAGCTGGCCCACGCCACCTGGAACCCGCGCCTGGGCATCCTGGGCGGCATCTCCATCCTGGGGACCACCGGAATTGTCGTACCCTATTCCTGCTCGGCGTGGATTCATTCCATCCAGCGCGGTATCGACGTGGCTCGCGCCACCGGGCTGCCCCATGTGGTGGCCAGCGTCGGCAATACCTCGGAAAAGGCTGCGCTGGCGTTGACCGGCCTGCCCCTGGAGGCGGTGATCGACATGGGCGATTTCGTCGGCGGCATGCTGAAATACCTGCGCCGCCATCCCGTCGAGCGCGTCACCATCGCCGGGGGCTTCGCCAAGCTGTCCAAGCTGGCGCGCGGCGCCATGGACCTGCATTCCAAACGGTCGCAGGTGGATTTGCCCTGGCTGGCCGGGCATCTGCGCGCCCTGGGGGCGTCGGAGGACATCGCCACCCGCGCCGAGGCCGCCAATACGGCGTTGGAAGTGCTGGAACTGGCCTTGGCCGCCAACCTGCCGCTGGGCAACGCCATCGCCGCCGAGGCCAGGAAGGTGGCGGCCGACGTGCTGGACGGCGCCCCGGTCCAATTGGACGTGCTGGTGTTCGACCGCAAAGGGAGGCTGGTGGGCGCCAGCCACGCTACACCGGCTTAACCGTGGACAAGGTGGTGACCGGCATGGCGGTACGCCAGCCGTCGAAGCCACCCAGCGGCGCGGCATGCGCCACCGAGACGCGGCTGAGTTCACCGCCCAGGCGTTCGCGTAAGGTTACCAGCAATGCCTCGCTCTGCACCGTCACCGCGTTGGCGACGAAGCGGCCACCGGGTTTCAGCGCCGCCCAGCAGGCATCGACCACACCTTCCGCCGTCAACCCGCCGCCGATGAACACCACGTCGGGCGCTTCCAAGCCGGTTAGGGCAGCGGGGGCGGTTCCGGCCACCAACTGCAAACCCGGCACGCCCAAAGCTGCCCGGTTGTGCTCGATCAAGCCCTGGCGCGAGGCATTGCCTTCGATGGCGATGGCCCGGCAAGAGGGATGGGCGCGCATCCACTCGATGCCGATAGAGCCGCAACCGGCGCCCACGTCCCACAGCAATTGTCCCGGCGACGGCGCCAGCCGGGCCAGCGTCATGGCGCGGACATCGCGCTTGGTCAACTGGCCGTCATGACGGAATGCCTCGTCGGGCAAACCAGCCAGACACGACCACACCTGGGCCTGTGTATCGGCCCGGCATTCCACCGCAACCACGTTGAGCGGGGCGCATTCGCCCTCGGACCAGCTTTCGGCGCACCCATCCAGGCGTCGTTCCGCGTCGCTGCCCAAATGCTCGAACACGCTGAGCGTGCTGGCGCCGAACCCGCGCTCGCACAGCAGGGCGGCCAGGGCCGCCGGACTCTTGCCGCTGTCGGACAGCACCAACAGCCGGGCCTGGGGGTGGACATGGGGATGGACCAGTTCCAGCGGACGGCCATGCACGCTGACCACAATCACCGCCTGAAGCGGCCAGCCCAGACGGGCGGCGGCCAAAGACAGCGACGACGGCGACGGCAGCACCCGCATCTCCTCGGGCGGCACCAGACGCGCCAAGCTGGCGCCCATGCCGTACAGCATGGGATCGCCGCTGGCGAGGATGCAGACCGGTGTACCGCGCCGGGCCAGCACCATGTCGTAGGCCCCGGCGAACGGGTGCGGCCAAGCCAGCCGCTCTTGCCCGGCCTGCTCGGGCACCATGTCCAGATGCCGCTTGCCGCCGATCAGCACCGCGGCCGCACCGATGGCGCGCCGTGCCTCGTCACCCAGGCCGCTCAGACCGTTCTCGCCAATTCCCACGATGGTGAGCCATGCCGACATGCCGAAAGTCCCTGCATTCATTGGGGGTTGAGCGGTGATACCCCCAGCGGCGCGAGGCGGCAAGGATTGTTCATACGATTTTCCAGTATTTCATACGCCAGCCGGATGATGTATGACCTCGCCCAACCGGCAGTGCCCCGACCCGTGGGCAAATTCGCCAGCCCCTTGGTCTGAATCGGAGGTCCCGTCATGCTCGACTACAATCGTGACGCCCACGACATCTATCGCCAGTCCTTCGCCATCATCCGGGCCGAAGCCAATCTGACGCGCATTCCCGCCGATCTGGAAAAGCTGGCGGTGCGAGTGGCCCACGCCTGCGGCATGCCCGACATCGTCGATGATCTGATGTTCTCGCCGGGCGCGGGCGATGCCGGGCGCGCCGCCCTGGCCGCAGGCGCGCCCATCCTGTGCGACTGCCGCATGGTGGCCGAGGGCATCACCCGGTCGCGCTTCAAGGCGGGCAACCGGATCGTCTGCACGCTGAACGACCCGTCGGTGCCGGATTTGGCCAAGCAGATGAACAACACCCGCTCGGCCGCCGCGCTGGAACTGTGGCGCCCGCTGCTGGAAGGCTCCGTGGTCGCCATCGGCAACGCGCCGACCTCGCTGTTCCATCTGCTGAACATGCTGGATGCGGGGGCACCCAAGCCCGCTCTGATCCTGGGTTTCCCGGTGGGCTATGTGGGTGCCGCCGAATCCAAGGACGAATTGGCCGCCAACAGCCGGGGCGTCCCCTTCGTCGCCGTCAAGGGCCGCCGGGGCGGCAGCGCCATGACGGTGGCCGCGCTCAATGCGCTGGGCGCGGAGCACGAGTGAATGTCGGCTGCCAAGGGACGTTTGTTTGGCCTGGGCGTCGGCCCCGGCGACCCGGAACTGATCACGGTGAAGGCGCTGCGGCACCTGCGCGAGGCCCCTGTCGTCGCCTATCCGGCGGCCAAGGGCAAGAAGGGCAACGCCTTCACCATCGTTGAAGAATACCTGCGCGACGAGCAGATCCGCCTGCCGCTGATCTATCCGGTGACCACGGAAAAGCTGCCGCCGCCGTTCTGCTACGAAACGGCGCTGCGCAATTTCTATGACGATTCCGCCGAGGAGGTGGCCGCCCATCTGCAAGCGGGCCGCGACGTGGCCGCCATCTGCGAGGGCGATCCCTTCTTCTACGGCTCGTTCATGTACCTGCACGACCGTCTGGCCGACCGCTTCGAGACCGAGGTGGTGCCCGGCGTCTGCTCCATGCTGGCCTGCGCCTCGGTGCTGGGGGCGCCGCTGGTCTATCGCAACCAGACCCTGACGGTGCTGTCGGGCGTGCTGCCCGAGGACGAACTGCGCCGCCGCCTGGGTGAGACCGAAGCCGGTGTGATCATGAAGCTGGGCACCAACTTCACCAAGGCGCGCAAGGTGGTGCAGGATTTGGGGCTGATGGACCGGGCGCTTTACGTCGAACGGGCGACCATGAAGAACGAGCGCATCGTGCCACTGGCCGAGGTGTCGCCCGACACGGTTCCCTACTTCGCCATGATCCTGGTGCCGGGCACGCGGTGGGAAGCCTGATGCCCATCCCGAATCACCCAGCTATCGTGATTTTGGGCCAGGGCAGTCTGGCGACGGCGCGGCGCATCCAGGCCGCGCTGCCCGAGGCCAGTATTCACGGCCTGAGCGGGCGGGTGGACGGTGCCGACGTGGCCTATGCCGAGTTCGGTGCCACCATGCGCGAGCTTTACCTGCGCGACGTGCCGATCATCGCGCTGTGCGCCAGCGGCATCGTCATCCGCTCGCTGGCGCCCTTGTTGCAGAACAAGCGGGCCGAACCGCCGGTACTGGCGGTGGCCGAGGACGGCAGTGCCGTGGTGCCGCTGCTGGGCGGCCTGCGCGGCGTCAACGATCTGGCGCGGCGCATCGGAACAGCGCTGGACACGGCCCCCGCTATCACCACCACCGGCGAGGTGCGCTTCAATCTGACGCTGGAGCATCCGCCCGCCGGTTACGTGGTCCGCAACCCGGCCGACGGCAAGAAATTCATGTCCGATCTGCTGGCCGGAGAGACGGTGCGGGTGGTCGGCCCCGCCCCCTGGCTGGCGGCGACCCGCATCCCCAGCGATCCCGATGGCCGCCTGACCCTGACGGTCACGCCCGAGAACCGGGAACCGGGGACGGACGAGTTGATCTTCCATCCCCGTTCGGTCGTGGTCGCAATCAGCGATGTCACCGCCGATCTGCCCCGCTTGGTTCAGGACGCGGTGGCCCATGAGGGGTTGACCTCGCGCGCAATCGCCTACCTGCTGGTGCCGCCCCACCATGCCGGGCGGATTGAAGTCCACCAGACCACCGCCGCCCTGGGCTGTCCGCTGCGCTTCGGTGTCGGTGACATCGCCGGCGCCCGCCTCCATGGCCCGGTCGTCATCGCCATTGCCGACAGCCCTGAAACCGTGCCGATGCTTGGCACCCCACGCGGTCGTGTCGCGGTGATTGGCTTGGGACCGGGGGCGCCGGAACTGATGGCCCCGGCGGTTAAGGAAGAGTTGCGCCGCGCCGGTCACGTTATCGGCTACGAAACCTACGTCCGCATGGCCGGGCCGTTCCGTCCCGATCAGGTGATCCACGCTTCCGACAACCGGGTGGAAATGGACCGCGCCCGCCATGCCTTCGAACTGGCGGCGACGGGCGAGCATGTGGTGGTGGTGTCGTCGGGTGATCCCGGCATCTTCGCCATGGCGACGGCGGTGATGGAGGCCCTGCACCTGTCCGACGATCCGCTGTGGCATGGAATCGATCTGGCCGTGCTGCCCGGCATCTCGGCGGCGCAAGCGGCGGCGTCCCGCGTCGGCGCACCGTTGGGGCACGATTTCTGTACCATCTCGCTGTCCGACAACCTCAAGCCGTGGCCGGTCATCCTCGACCGCCTGGACCACGCCGCCCAGGCCGATCTGGTGCTGGCCCTCTACAACCCCATCTCCAAGGCGCGGCCCTGGCAGTTGGGCGAGGCGCTGGACCTGCTGCGCCGCCACCGCGCCCCGGAAACCGTAGTGGTGCTGGGCCGCGACGTGGGCCGCCCGGCCGAAACCATGACCACCACCACCCTGCGCGACCTTCGTCCCGATCAGGTGGACATGCGCACGGTGGTCATCATCGGTTCGTCGGAAACCCGCGCCTTCCCACGGGCGCAGGGCGGTTCTTGGGTCTACACCCCGCGCTGGTATCCCAACCAGTAAAGCGCCTCTGCCACGCTGGCAGCCTTCGGCGTATCGGGTCGGCGTGGGCGGTTCTTGATCACCACCCGCAGCCCCAGTTCGCGGGCGGCGGCCAGCTTGGCATCGGTGGGACCGCCGCTGTTCTTGCAGATGATGGTGTCGATGCGGCGCGCGGTCAGCAGATCGCGTTCCGCCTCCAGCGTGAACGGCCCCCGCGCCAGCAGGATTTCGGCTTGGGCAAAGGGCGGCATGGGATCGGGGGCCTCGACCGAGCGGATCAGGAACCACACATGGTCCAATCCCGCGAACGGCTCCAGTTCCTGCCGCCCCACCGCCATGAGAACGCGCTTGGACTGCACGCCCACCAGGGTCACAGCCTCGGGCCAGTCGTCCACGTCGTCCCACAGATCGCCGTCTTGAGCCACCCAGGCCGGGCGCTCCAGGCGCAGCAACGGCACCCCCGCCACCATGCATCCTTGGGCGGCGTTCCAGCCCATGCGGGCGGCGAAGGGATGGGTGCAATCGACCACAGCATCGATGCGATTTTCCCGCAAATAGGTGGCCAGTCCTTCCGGCCCGCCGAATCCGCCGATGCGCACCTCGCCCACCGGCAGGCGCGGGTTGCCGGTGCGCCCGGCCAGGGACGAAATCACCCGCATGTCGGGTTGCTCGGCCAGTTCGCGGGCCAGGGCATAGGCTTCGGTGATGCCACCGAGGATGAGGATGTTACGGGCCATTCTGTCTTTCCATGGCGGCACGCAACAGCGCCGCCGCGCGATAGGGGGCGTGGGCGAATTTGCCATGACCCAGGGTGGCGAAGAAAGCGGCGACGCAGCCCAGGTGGATCGCCAGCAACAACCCCATGGCGGCAGTCTCGCGCCATGCCAGCAGGACGATGCCGGTGGCGGCGATGGCGAACAGCAGGCCCGGAAGAGCATACTCGGTTCGCTCGGTCTTGATCCATATCAGCCCGCCACTTCCCGCCATCATGGCGACGCCCCCCACGCTTCCCAACACCACCGGCAGACTGAACAGCGGATAGGGCGCCAGCCAGCCAAATACGTGGTGATACAGCGTGGCAATGGCGGTGGCGGCAAAGCACAGCAGCAGGCCGAGCACCAAGGCATGATGGAACCAGCGCCGGGCCGTTCCACCATCGCAGGCGATGCCGCCGCCTTTCAGGTTGCGAAGCGCCAGCATGTCGCCCAGCGCCGCGACCACCGCCCGTCCCGATGGCCGCCCGCCACCGCTGTCGCGCCAGAACCGGATCACCCCCAAGCCCAGGGCAACAATCGACCACAGCAGCGGTGCCGCCGCCACGGCACACAATACTGGCCAAGGCAGCACGGCATAGAAGGCGCCGGGGCCGACATGACGGGCGAACAGCACCTCCCACGGCACCAGGGCCAGCGTCAGGGCGGGGATCAACACGATCAGGGCCAAGGTCACCCACGGGCGGCCACGCCAGGAGTACCGCCGCAGTTCGGCCAGGGTCTTGGGCACGTCGATGGCGAAGGGATGCGGCGGGGCGTATTGGCAGGCGGGGCGGCAATTGCGGCAGTCGTGGCAGAGGTGGGCGAGATATGTCAGCTCGCCGTCGCTGAACGTCTGGCGGCGTTCGGCCGCGCGGAACATCTCACAAAAGCCGTTGCAGTAGTTGCACACAATGCACAGCGTGAGGGCGCGCCGGGCTTCAGCCAAGGACATGGCGGGCGGCCTCCTTGCCAGCGATGCGGCCGAACACCGCACCGATGCTCATGCCGCCCCCGGCCAGATAGCCGGTGCCCAGAACGTTGGGGGCCATGATCATCCCGGCGGCGAAGACGTTGGCGCACACGCTGCCATCCTCCATCACCAGCCGGGCGGTTTCGTCCACCTTCACCCCCAGGCAGGTGAAGGTGATACCAGGACGGATGGGAAAGGCGAAGAACGGGGACGTGCGGACCCGCCCGCATTCCTGGGCCGATTGCTCCAAATTGCCCGCGCCCACCCCCAACAAGGCGGCCATCTCCGGCAACGATGCGGCTTGGACCGGCGGGAATATGGCGGTCGGCACCGCAAGGATACCGTCCGCATCCAGCACCAAAGCTGCCCGCCGTTCGGGGCGTTCCGCCACCAAGCGCCCCCACACCGCATAACGGGTCTGGCCGGTGATCGCGGTTTCATCCTGAAACCGCCGCCCCGAGACATCGACGACCATGCCGCGCAACATGCCGTCCACCCGCGTGACGATGCCGCCGTCGTGATCGGGCGAGCGTGCATCCACCGCCACCAGATGCCCGGCATCAGCCCGCCCCATTGCGGCAACGCCCTGGGCCAGCAGCGAACGCAGCACCGTGCCGGTGGCGAAAGGCGTACCCCGGTTGATGAAGCCATGGGCAAGATCGGCCTGATGACCGCCGCAGCAGAGGATCACGGCGCGGGCGGGGAGGTCGTCCAGGCGCAGTTCGTTGACGTGATGGTCATAAAGGATGTGCACCCCCAGTTGCTCGGCGGTGGCGTAAAGCGCGTTCAGCGCCGCCATGCCACCGCCCAGGAAGAACGCGGTCTTGCGCGAGTAGGGAATATCCGCTGTTTGGAAGACAACGCCCTGCCCCGCCAGCCAATCCGGCAGATCGGCGGAACGTTCGACCAGCAGGCGGGCAAGAGTGGCATCCCCCTCCCCCTTGGACGCGGCATTCAGGTCCGTCAGGAAATCCGCCGCTGAATAGATTTCGGGAAACAGCGGCCCCGGAGCATCATGCCGGATCCGCAGGTTCCGCGAATGGCGGGTATTCCCCCCACGCTGATGCCGGGGGGCGGCCTCGGCGACAACCACCGACGCCCCCATGCGGCGCGCCGAGATGGCCGCGCACAAGGCCGCCAAACCACCACCGACAATCCATATGTCCCAAAGTTTTCCCGTCATCACGGTATGATTTTATGACATTCCTTCATACTGGTACAGGCCAGTGCCTCGGCCTTCCTGGTGAAATCCGCCGCCATTTCGATCATGGCCGACTTGATGTCGGCGGGCGCGGTCTTCATCGACCCCGCATTGAAGGGGGGATCGGGATCGTATTCAGCCATCAACTGGCTGCACTCGGCATAAATCCGGCCGCGCAGCTCAGCGATCATGGACAGGCCGAAATCCAGCCCGGCGGTCACACCCGCGCCGGTAATCCGGTTGCGGTCCCGCACCACACGCGCGTCGGTCGGAATGGCGCCGAACCCGGCCAGAGCATCACGGCACGACCAGTGCGAGGTCGCCTTGTAGCCCTTGAGCAATCCCGCCGCCCCAAGAAGCAGTGAGCCCGAGCAGACACTGGTGACATATTTCGCCCGCGCCCCCCGATCCGCCAGAAAGGCCAGCGTCTCGGGATCCTGGGCCGCCGTCAGCGTGCCGTCCGTCCCCCCTGGCGTGAACAGGATCGTCAGGTCGCGGGGGCAGGTGGCAAAGGTGGCGGAGGGCACGATCGTTACCCCGGCATCGCTGGTCACCGGGTCGAGCGACCTGGCGACCAGATCGATCCTGGCCCCCATCAAGGCCCCGAACATGCAATGCGGTCCGATCAGATCCATCACCGTCATGCCGGGATAGATCAACATGGCAATCTGTTCGTCCCCCATCCACGGAACCGCGTCCATGCCTCGCCCCATGTCGGGCACCTTGTGTTCGGAACTTTGGGCTGCGGCGGCGCCGATGGCGAACGGGGAAACAAGCGCGAGCAAGGTCGCGGTACGGCGATTCATGTCGGTCATGATATATTCCCCCCTTCAGAACCGCCGGGAAACGGTCAGGAAAACGGACCGGCCGGGGGCCGCCGCGACACCGCCGACCAGATATTGGTACGGCAGGTAATACTTTTCGTCGGTGATGTTCTTGATGTTGAGGCTGGTGGAGAAATCCTCGGTCCGGTAGCGGATGGCCGCATCCGCCGTCATGTACCCTTCGGTTCGATAGGTATTCTTCAGATCGAGCGGCGATCCCGAAGCCGCATGCGCGCCGGCCCCGGCACTCCAGCCTTCGAGAACGCCCTCACCGAAGGCATAATCCACCCAAAGCCCGCCGGAATGACGCGGTATGCCGACGAGATTGCTGCCCGCCGAGGCCCCGCCCGGAATGTCCTCGGTCAATTCGGCGCTGACATAGGCGTAGTTCGCCAGGAATTTCCAATTGTCGTCCGGTTGCCAGGTCAGCTCCGTGTCGAAGCCGCGCGAGCGTTGCTCCCCGATCGCCAGACTCTTCAAACCCATGGCATCGCTTGGATCGGTGACAGGAACATGGGAGCGGTTGATCTGGAACAGTGCCGCACTGCCCGACAATCCATTCTTGATATCGAACTTGACGCCGCCCTCGTATTGCTTGGACGTTTCGGGCACCGCCGCGCCCGAATAGAAGAAGAAGGGGTTGCCCTTCATGCCCTCGCTGTAATCGGCGAAAACCGAAAGCTGGTCCGTCAGATCGTAAACCGCGCCGACACGCGGCAGCAATTTGGTCTTGTTGGTGTTGTCATTGCGCGAATATGTCGGCGAATATTGTTCGATCTCAAGACGAGCCAGACGCAAACCCGCCAGAAGATGCAGCCGTTCACCCGCCGTCGATTGCAATTGCGCATAGGCACCGTAGGTGCGGTAGACGTTGTCGCCATCGGTCATGGCGGTCCCCGACGGGTCCGCATAGCCCGGCCAGGCGCCGGGGGACATGAGATCGGCCGTCCCCACTGAACTGCTCATATGCATGATCGCCGCTTCGGACAACCGGCTGTAATCAACACCGAACAGGGGTTTGTTCTCGAACATCCCGGACGTGAAGCGCCCCAGGAAATGGGACGAAGCAGCGAACTCGTCGCGCTCCTCATCGACCCTCTGATTATACAGGTTCCAGGACGATCCACCCGCATCCGGGGTGTTGCTGATGATGATCTGCGATATTTGGTTATAGGAACTTTTACCGTAACGGATTTTCGTACTGTTGGACCATGTGTCGTTGAAGTCGTGCTCCAACGACGCGGTGATGCTGGCGGTCTCGGAAAAACTGTCGGGAACGTCCGGGTTTCCGATGAACAGGTTCCGGTTCAGCCGGAACGCCCCGGCAACGGTCCCGGTTGCCGGTAATCCCTGATATTCCTGCTGCTCCCATCGCGACAGACGGCCTTGAAGGGTCAAGGTCGTGTCCGCCTTGTTGGTCAGCATCAGCGTCGGATTGAACGAATATCGTTTGGTGTCGATGACATCCACGTCCGAACCGGATTTCACATAGGTCCCGGTTCCCCTGAACAGAATCTTCCCTCCCTTGTCCAGCGGCTGATTGACGTCGAAATAGGGCGCGTAATAGCTGTTGCTGCCCACGGTGCCGCCGACTTCCAGGAATCGATCGGCGGTCGGCAGCTTGGAAACGACGTTGATGACGCCGCCCAGCGGCGTCCCGCTTCCGCCGCCGTAAAGGATGGCGTTGGGACCTTTCAGAACCTCGATCCGTTCCACATCGGCCAGCGCATTGGGGTCGCCGCTGGTCAGGTAGGTGGTCATGCCGTCGATATACTGTTCGGCCACGAACCCCCGAAGGTAATTGGAATTGTAGACCGGGGTCTGAAGCGCGTTCTGCCCGACTGCGCCACTGACATTCTTCAAGGCTTCCCCGATGGAGGTGACACCCTGATCATCCAGAACGCGGCGGGGGACGACCGCGATGGATTGCGGGATCTGCCGCAACGGCGTATCGGTCAATGTCGCGCTTTTCGCGGTAAGGGCGCGGTAGCCGTCAACGTCTCCGGCCGTCGTGGCCGTGAGGTCGGATTTTCCGGTGACGACCACCGGCGGCAATACGGTTGCCGCGCCTGACGAGGTTTCGGAGGAACTTTCCGCCGAAACCGGAGAGGAGGTCTGGGCGACGGCGACGCGGCAAAGGGGGGTAAGGGCAAGCGCGATGGCGATGCCCGAAGCAAGGCGAGGCATGAGGCAACTCCTGACGACGACATCCGGCCGCCGTGATGACGGCGGATGAAAGGCTGAAGGGCGGAACGTCAGGAGAAAACGGGGGGAGCCCGCGCGCAGGCCGTGGCGCGCGGCGGAGCGCATGGCGCGATTACCCGGATGGATTCGACAAGACGCAATCCCGCGCTGCGCGGAAACGGCAGATCGATCTGACCAAGGGGCAGCGGCGGCTGGCAGCAGAAATGACTATTGGCGCAGGAAAAGCCGTGATCGTGGGCAGCGTCACCCTTGTCCGTGCTCCGGCAGATGGAGGACGGGTCAAGCGTGTCGGCCAACGCGAACGCAGCCGACCCATCTCCCTGCGGCAGGGGCATGGCCCAGACCGGCATCAGCATCTGGAGCAACAGCGCCAGAATCAGCGTGACCATTCCGGGGCGGCCACGCCTCCCGCGTTTTCCACGGCACAAAAGCGAGCGGAGGGAGAACAGACTCACCCTGCCCTCAATCTGGCGAGAACCGGGAACGCCGCGTGCGGACGGCGCCCATTGCAAAGGTTTTCCGCACAGGTCCCTCCCGCCATTGACCTGCGTACCTTGCGCTGGCTAGGGTGCACCTGAAATGACAGAGTTCCCACCTTTTCGGACAGCCCCGTGATCCGCCGTGATATTGCCATCCTGATTTTCGACGGCGCCCAGATCCTGGACATTGCCGGTCCCGTTGCCGCCTTCGAGATCGCCGGACAATTGGTGCCGGACGCCTACCGCATCCGCGTGGTCGGCAGCGGGGCGGAGCCCGTCCGTCTGTCTTCCGGTTCCGCCATGACAGTGGAACGCTTCGAAACGGAAATGGTCTGCGACACGCTGATCGTCGTAGGGGGCACGGGAACCGAAAAGGCCATGACCGACCAGACGACGCTGGACCTGATCCGTGGGGCGGCACCGCATGCCCGGCGGATCGCCAGCGTTTGTTCGGGGGCCTATATCCTGGCGGCGGCCGGATTGCTCGACGGCCGCCGCGCCACCACTCATTGGGTCTGCAACGGCGACTTCCAACGCCGTTTCCCGAAGGTAAAACTGGAATGCGACCAGATTTTCGTCCGCGACGGTTCCGTCTGGACCTCGGCCGGCATCACCGCAGGCATCGACATGGCGCTGGCGCTGGTGGCCGAGGATTGCGGGGATGACATATCCCGCACCGTCGCGCGCTACCTTGTCGTCCCCCATCGGCGCATGGGGGGACAATCCCAATTCTCTCCCCTTATGGAACTTGAGACAAAAAACGGGAAATTCCACGACTTGCTCCGCTGGGCAAGCGAACATCTCGACCATCGCCTGAACGTCGAGGACCTGGCCGAGAAGGCCGCCATGAGCCCCCGCAACTTCGCGCGGGCCTTTCGCCTTGATACGGGGATGACACCGGCCAAGGCTATCGAGCGTCTGCGAATCGACCACGCCCGCGCCCTGCTCGATGATTCGGCCGGGCCGTCGGTCGAGGAAATCGCCAGACGAAGCGGCTTTGGCGAAGCCGAGCGCATGCGCCGGTCCTTCTTTCGTATTTTTGGCCGCCCACCCCAGGCATTCCGCAGCCCCAAAAGGGCATGACGGAAGCACGGCACCCCGCTACAGCAGCGGATGGGCGGGGCCGAACGAGTCCAACAGCAGCGACAGTGCCAAGGCGGCGATCAGAGCACCGCCCAGCGCGGCAACCACCCGCGCCCCGCGCTCCAGCCCCGGCGCGCGATGGCCCAACAGGGCAAACGCCCATTTGCGGGCCGAGACCGTCAGCACCGCCAGGGCCGAGACGGTGGCGGCGGTGCCCGCCGACATGGCGGCGACCGAGGCCACACCAGCCCAGGGCAGCGACAGGCTGATGGCCAGGGCCAGCACCAGGACGGCGCCGGTGCACGGACGCAGGCCGATGGACAACACCACCGCCGCAACGCCGCGCCAATGGGTGGCCTGCGCCGTTTGGCGTTGATTGGGCACCAGGACATGGGAACAGGCGGGCTCGCTGCACAGACCGGTTCCGATGGGGGCGATCACCGGGCGCCGCCCAGATACCACCACCGCCCGCACGTTGCGGACAGCCAGGACCAACCCCACCGCCGCCAGCAAGACGAAACTCGCCTGTTCGCTCCACTTCACCGTGGCGCGGGCGTCATGCGGCAGCCAATCCGCCCCGTAGACCAAGCCATAGATCAGCACCAACGCCACCGCCCCTTGCAGGAACGACGCCGCCACCGCCAGCCGCAGGCCGCGCCACAGATGGCTTTCCTGGCTGAGCAGATAGGCGGCGATCACCGCCTTGCCGTGGCCGGGACCGGCGGCATGAAACACCCCGTACAGCAGACTGGCGGTGGTCAGACCCCAGGCGGCGGCCGCCCCCTGATCCTGCACGCCGCGCAGCGCCGCGGCCAAGGCCCGGTGGAACTGGCGCTGCAAATCCATGATCCAGCCGATCAGCCGCAGCCAAAGATCATCGCCGCCCAGCCACACCACGATGCCGATGGCCGCCACCGCCGCGACGCCCCAGATCAGCGCGCGGTATCGCATCGGATTTCCACCGTTTCGGCGAATTGGGCGCCCAAGGTGTCGCCGCCGGTCCCGCCACGGTCGATAGCCGCCGCCTTGGCCACCACCTTGGGATCGGGCTTGGCCGGGATCAGCCGCGACCGGCAATTGGCCGGGGCATCGGCCAGACGGATGGCATCATCCTCGTCCGCGTGCAGCATCTCGATATAGTAGAACGGGTCATACACCGAATAGGTCAGCGGCGGCGCCACCGGCCGCACCAGCGGCGTGGTGAAGGTCATGGACAGGCGCGGACCGCGCATGTGGGCGGAATGTTCGGTCGGCGCCGCCAGCGCGACGCCGCCTTCCGCCGCCTTGACCACGGTGAAATAGCCGTATTGGCGCAGATTGCCGAGAATGCGGGTGACCAGGCGATCCATCTTGTCGCGCTCGCCTTTCTGCACCGTGTCGGCGGTGTAGAACTCGTCGAACACCCAGGTTTGGCGCAACGCCGTGACCTTGCCCGCCGGATCGAATTGCACCTCGACCGAAACATCGATCCAGGCATGGGGATGGGCCAAGGCCGGTCCCGACAGCGACAACGCGGCAACAACGACAACGGCAATGGAGAGGAAGCCGCGCATGACCCTCAATTCAGGCGGAACGCCTGGACCGGCTCGCTGCCCGCCAGATCGGCGGCGGCGCGCAGCATGCGGGCGGCCCGATCGGGGCCGTAGATTTCGTGCAGGATGGTCACCGTCTCGCTCAACATGGCCCCGCAGATACTGTCATCGGGCGTGCCCTTGGCGCGGGCGCGCTCGATGACGGTGCGCAGGAAGCGGACCACATCCTCGGTGGCGGGATCAAGCTCGAATTCAGAATTCATTGCGGATGCGCCGATAGGCCAGGGCCAGCCCGACATTGGTACGGGCCACGTCCTCGGAAAAGGCGGTGGCGTCCACCGTCACCTGGGCGATGCCCGCCAGTTCGGAATCGGCATGGATGGTGGTGGTGGACGGAACGTGGAAGCCGGGCGGCAAGTGGCAATCCTCGACCACCGCGTTATGACGGATCACCGCGCCGTCGCCGACGGTGCAATTGAACAGCACGGAATTGAAGCCGACGAACACTTCATCCCCCACCGTGCACGGGCCGTGGATGATGGAGCGATGGGCGATGGAGGTCCGCCGCCCGATGATGACGGCGGCCCCCGATTTGGAGTGGATCACCACTCCGTCCTGGATATTCGATCCGGCGCCGATCCGGATGGGGTCGATATGGCCCCGGTCATCGGCCTCATCAGCGCGGATCACCGCATAGGGACCGATGAACACATCGTCCTCGACGATCACCGGGCCGCACAGGATGGCGGTGGGATCGACGAAGGCGGTTTCCGAGACCTGGGGCAGATCGCCCCGGGGATTGCGCCGGATCAAGATACCCTCCCTACTTCCCGGACAACGCGGCCTTCAGGGCCGTGACGTTGTGGCGGAACATGGCCTCGTAGGTGGCGGCGGGGCCATCGGCGGCCGACAGGGCATCGGCATAGAGGGTGCCGCCGACAACGCCGCCGGAATCCTTGGCCAGTTGCTCGACCAGACGGGGATCGCTCATGTTCTCGATGAACACCGCCTTGACCTTTTCCGCCTTCATCTGGCGGACCAGCTTGGCCACATCCTTGGGGGTCGGCTCGGCCTCGGTGCTGACGCCCACCGGCGCCAGGAAGGCAACGCCATAGGCGGCGCCGAAATAGCCGAAGGCGTCGTGATTGGTGATCACCTTGCGCCCGCCCTTGGGAATGGCGCTCAGTTCCGACCGCACCCAAGCATCCAACTCGGCCAGACGCGTGGCATAGGCATCGGCGCGGGCTTGGATGGCGGCGGTCTCGGCCGGGCGGGCGGCGATCAACGCCTTGGCGACGGCGGCGACGTACAGCTTGCCATTGGCCAGATCCTGCCAGGCGTGCGGGTCGGTCACTTTGCCGCCGTGACCGTGTTCTTCCTTGCCGTGGTCATGGCCGTGCTCGTGCTCCTCCTCGGCTTCCATCTGGCGCGGCTTGACGCCCTGGGCGGCCTTGGCCACCGCCGCCTTGGTGCCCGACGCCTTCACCAGCTTGTCGCCCCACGGCTCGAAGCCCAGACCGTTGAGGATGACCACGTCAGCCTCGGCCACCGCCTTGGCGTCGGCCGGGTTGGGTTGATAGACGTGGGCGTCGCCGTCGGGGCCGACCAGAGTGGTGACGGCGACGGCGTCGCCGCCCACCTGGCGCACCATGTCGCCCAGAATGGAGAAGCTGGCAACCACCTTCAGCGGCTCGGCCAGCGCCGGAGAAGACAGGCACAGGACGGCAGCCGCCGCCAGGGACAGACGTTTCAGCATGGAAATCAGGCCTCCAGATGGGGTTCGGGCAACACTCGCGACAACAGCCCGCCGACCCGCCCGAACAGCAGGGACAGCAGGTAAAGGAATCCAGCACTCAGCACGATGGCCGGACCGGATGGCAGGTTGTAGGCGAAGGACAGCACCAGCCCGCCATAGCCCGACAGCAAGGCGGCCAGCATGGAGAGCGCGATCAGGCCGCCGACGCCGCGCGCCCACAGCCGCGCCGTGGCGGCGGGCAGCATCATCAGCCCCACCGCCATCAGCGTGCCCAGCGCCTGGAACCCGGCCACCAGATTGAGCACCACCAGCGCCAGGAACAGCAGATGCACCAGGCCGCCGCCGCCGCCATTGGCGCGCAGGAAACCGGGGTCGAAGCATTCCACCACCAGCGGCCGGTAAATCACCGCGAAGGCCAGCAGCGTCACGCTGGAAATGGCCGCCACCAGCACCAGGGCGGCATCGTCCACCGCCAGGATGGTCCCGAACAGCACATGCATCAGATCGACGTTGCTGCCCTTCAGCGACACGATCATCACCCCCAGCGCCAGCGAGATCAGGTAGAAGGCGGCAAAGCTGGAATCCTCCTTCAGCCGGGTGAAGCGGGCCACCAGACCGGACAGCAGCGCCACCGCCAGCCCGGCGACAAAGCCGCCCAGGCTCATGGCGGGCAGCGACAACCCGCCCAGCAGGAAGCCGATGGCGGCACCGGGCAGCACCGCATGGCTCATGGCGTCGCCCACCAGGCTCATGCGGCGCAGCACCAGGAACACGCCGATGGGGCCGCAGCCCAGGGCCAGGGCCAGACAGGCGGCCAGGGCACGGCGCATGAAGGCGAACTCGCCGAAGGGCGACAGCAGCAGATCGGCCAAGGTGCTCATGCGGCCCCCCGCGCGCAGATGGCCGCGTCCTCGTCCCAGGCCTCGCTCATGGCCCGCGCCTTCAACAGATTGTCGGCACTCAGCACCCGCTCGGTTTCATCCCAGGCAATGACTTCACGGGCCAGCAGCAGCGCACGGGGGAAATGACGGCGGACCTGATCGAAATCATGCAGCACCGCGATCACCGTGCGGCCCTCGCCGTGCCAACAACCGACCAGCGCCAATAAATCGGCGGTGGTGCGGGCGTCGATGGCGGCGAACGGCTCGTCCAACAGGATGACCGGCGCATCCTCCAACAGCACGCGGGCGAACAGCACCCGCTGGCGCTGGCCGACGCTGAGCGAGCCGATAGGACGGCGCTCGAATCCCTCCAACCCCACCGCGGCCAACGCGTCCAGGGCATGTCCACGATGGCCCGCCCCCATGGCCCCGAACATGCCGACGCCACGCCAATGGCCCAGCATCACCACATCCAGCACCGAGATGGGAAAATCCTGGTCCAGTTCGGCCTGCTGCGGCAGGTAGGCGATGGCGGCGCGGTCCACCCCCTCCAGCGCCACGCCCCCGGACAGGACCGGGAGCATACCCTTGATGCCCTTGAGCAACGTGCTCTTGCCTGCGCCGTTGGGACCGATGATTGCGGTCAGTGACCCAGCCTCGAAACAGCCGTTCAGGTGATGTACGGCGGGATGACGGTCGTAGCCCAGGGTCAAATCGGTCAAGCGGATGGACATCACCGCCCCCACCATTTCAACGCCCAACCGACCACCAGCCATAACGGCACGATCAGCACGGCCGCCAGCGCCAGGCGGCGGGCGGCACTCCAGGACAACAGGGAGAAGGTGGAAACGTGGATCATGAATAACGCACCCTTGATTTGGTCGGAACGTTATAACATAACATTTACCACCCAGCGCAACCCCTCGCGACAGGCCGCCATGACCATCGACGTTTCCGCCGCCCCTCTCGACATTCCCCATGTGGCGTGGACGGACAGCCTCGACGGGCTGGCCGCGATCCGCGACAGCGGCACCACCATGGCCATCCACCCCCGCGTACCGGATGCGGCCATCGCCGCCTTTGTGAACCACAGAGCGATGGCCGATTTCTGCTGCCTGCGCTGCGAGGTGCGCAACGTGGGGGCCGAAATCCAGATCGAACGCGAGTTGGATCAGGCGGGGCTGCCCGCCAGCTTCGGCCGTTGGGCCTTCGGCGCCGACATCGCCCGGCTGGTCGCCGCCTTTTCCCGGCTGTCCGGGGCCAGCACCATCAGGCTGCGGTTGGACCGCATCACCGACGATGCCTGCCGGTTGTTCCATCCCGACAACGTACCGGTGCGGCTGGTCTGCACCTATCGCGGCCCCGCCACCCAATGGTTGCCCGAGGATATTTGCGACCGTTCGGGCATCGGATCGGGCGATAACGACCGCATCTGCCGCGACTGGTCGCGGGTGCAATCGCTGCGACCGTTCTGGGTGGGAGCGATGAAGGGCGAGCGCTGGCCCGGTCCCCAGGGCGGCGGCCTGCTGCACCGCTCACCGCCGCTGGAAACCGGCGACTGGCGCCTGTTCCTGGCACTGGACCCGGTGGAGTGACGTCCGTGACCGCCGAAAACCCTATGCTCACCCGCGGAGTACTCGACAGCGATCCAGGGCTGCGCCGGGATTTCCTGGAGCTGTGCGGGCTGGGCAAACCATGAAAAGGAACAACCGCATGGACAGACGATTTTTCCTGGCCACGGCGCTGGGTATCGGTGCTTTGGCAGCCGAGGGACCGGCCTCGGCCTTTCAAATCGGCGCTTGCGACGCCGAGGGAAACACCCCTGGTTGCCGCGCCCAGGACGAACACGCGGCGTTTCTGCGCAGGATCGATGCTGCCTTGGCCGAACAAGGGCTGAACGAGCAGGAGCGCCAGACCGTCATCGCACAGATGAGCTGCCCCACCTGCGGCATGCCGCTGGTGGGCGCGAGCGGGGCCTTCTGACCATGGCCCGCCCTGGCTCCACCACGCCCCTGCGCCAAGCGGTGCTGGACATCCTGGTGGCGGCCGGGCGGCCCATGGGGGCCTATGACATCCTGGCCGAAATGTCGGCGCGCACCGGACATCCGGTGGCGCCGCCATCGGTGTATCGCGCCCTGGCCGCCCTGATCGCGGCGGGAAAGGCGATCAAGGTCGAAAGCCTGAACGCCTTCATGGCGGGCGAGACGACGGGTTCGGTCCTGTGTGTGTGCCGCCGTTGCGGCGGCGTGGTCCCGCTGGCCGATCCCGGCGTCGAGCGACGATTGCTGCGCGACGCCAAGGTCCTGGGCTTCACCATCGACCGCCCGCTGGTCGAATTGACCGGCACCTGCCGGGATTGCCGCTTCTAACCTTCGAGGACAAGCATGAACACCCGTCTGGCGGACCAGTCTGCACGGCCATTCCTACGTGGTGGAAATCCTGCTCACCGCATCCGCCCTGGACCGGGGTGGCATGGTGCTGGATTTCAGCATCATGAAGGGCGTGGTCCACCCGCTGATCGACGCCTGGGATCATGCCGTGTCGTTCTGGGATCAGGATGAACCGGCCTACCTCAGAGCCCTCAAGAACCATTCGGAACGCTGGATCGGCCTGCCCGTCAACCCCAGTGCCGAGCAGATGAGCCGTGTCTTCTTCGTGCTGATCGATCGTGCTTTAACCGCGACACCCTTCACCAACGGAGAGACCGGTGTGACCCTGGATAGCGTGATCGTCCACGAGACCGCTACCGCGAGCGCCCAATGCTGGCGCCGGGGCGCCTATGATCCGGCCATGGGCGGTGAAATAGAGCCGAACCGCATCAGCTTCTCCGAAACGATTCGGGCTGACCGAAAGGTCTATGTCGGCCCGACTTGACTCGAGGGACAGCAATAACATAGCCTATTTTGCGTTACGGTTCCCCGGACACCACAACATCCGGGGCTAAGAGGGAAGCCGGTGCGAGACCGGCGCTGCCCCCGCAACTGTCAGCGGCGAGCTTTTGTCCAACATGCCACTGGGGAAACCCCTGGGAAGGCGGACAGGGGCCGTGACCCGCGAGCCAGGAGACCTGCCGTGGCCTGTTTGTCGTCCACGGGCGGGGTGTCCCGGTGGGTCGCCTGCCGCATCCGTGCCGCATCGCGTCCGCCTTTCCCTGCTCCATCCCGGAGGGGGATTTCTGATGTCGTCCGCGCCCGCCTTTGATTTCGACCGCACCGGCAATCTGGTGCCGCTGCGCCCGCGCCAGCAGCACGCCGGGCCATCGCCGCGCCGCCACCGCCTGGAGCGTCCCGACCCATCGGAACTGCGCCTGGACCGCTCGCGCGATGCCAAGCTGACCGCCTTCGGCAAGGCGACGCTGGGCGACCGCTATCTGATGCCCGGCGAGGGCATCCAGGACATGTTCGCCCGCGTCGCCTGCGCCTTCGCCGACAATGCCGCCCACGCCCAGCGCCTGTATGATGCCATGTCCAATCTGTGGTTCATGCCGGCGACACCGATCCTGTCCAACGGCGGCACCACGCGCGGCCTGCCCATCTCGTGCTTCCTCAATTCCGTGCCCGATTCCTTGGAGGGCATCGTGGCGGTGTGGAACGAGAACGTGGACCTTGCCTCCAACGGCGGCGGCATCGGCACCTATTGGGGCGGCGTGCGTTCCATCGGCGAGGCGGTGAAGGGCAACGGCGCCACCTCGGGCATCATTCCGTTCATCCGCGTCATGGACAGCCTGACGCTGGCGATCTCGCAGGGCTCGCTGCGGCGCGGCTCGGCGGCGGTTTACCTGGACGTGCACCACCCCGAGATCGAGGAATTCCTGGAAATCCGCAAGGCATCGGGCGATTTCAACCGCAAGAGCCTGAATCTGCACCATGCCGTCAACATCACCGATGATTTCATGGCAGCCGTGCGCGACGACCGGCAATTCCCCCTGAAAAGCCCCAAGAATGGCGAGGTGCTGCGCCACGTCAGCGCCCGCGCCCTGTGGCAGAAGATTCTGGAAATCCGTCTGCAAACCGGCGAGCCGTACCTTTTGTTCACCGACACCGTCAACCGGGCGCTACCCAAGCATCAGCGCGAGCTGGGGCTGAACGTCCGCTCGTCCAATCTGTGCGCCGAGATCACCCTGCCCACCGGCCAGGACCATCTGGGCCAGGAACGCACCGCCGTGTGCTGCCTGTCGTCGCTGAATATCGAGACCTGGGACGAGTGGGAGCAGGCGCCGGGCTTCGTCGAGGACGTGCTGCGCTTCCTCGACAACGTGCTGTCGCATTTCATCGAAACCGCCCCCGACGGCATGGAGCGCGCGGCCTATGCCGCCATGCGCGAACGCTCGGTCGGCCTGGGCGTCATGGGCTTTCATTCCTTCCTGCAAGCGCGCGGCATCCCCTTCGAAAGCGCTCTGGCGAAATCGTGGAACCTGCGCATCTTCAAGAAGATCCGGCGCGACGCCGACGCCGCGTCCGTCGATCTGGCCGAGGAACGCGGCCCCTGCCCCGATGCCGCCGAGCGCGGCATGAAGGCGCGGTTCAGCCACAAACTGGCCATCGCGCCCACCGCCAGCATCAGCATCATCTGCGGCGGCACCAGCGCCTGCATCGAGCCGATCCCGGCCAACGTCTACACCCACAAGACCCTGTCCGGCTCGTTCTCGGTGCGCAATCCGCATCTGTCGCGGCTGCTGGCGGAAAAGGGCCTGGATACGCCCGCGACGTGGCAGTCGATCATCGAACAGGAAGGCTCGGTCCAGCACCTGGACGGCCTGACCGACGACGAAAAGCTGATCTTCCGCACCGCCTTCGAGATCGACCAGCGTTGGGTCATCGATCTGGCCGCCGACCGCGCGCCCTATATCTGCCAAAGCCAGTCCATCAACCTGTATTTGCCCGCCGACGCCGATAAATGGGATTTGCACATGCTGCACTGGACGGCATGGGAGCGCGGCCTGAAGAGCCTTTATTACTGCCGCTCGAAATCGGTGCGCCGCGCCGCCTTCGTCGGCGGCGAGAACAAGGTGAAGGAAACCATCGCCGCACCGCGCACCGATTACGATGAATGCCTGGCTTGCCAGTGAGGGGAAACATGATGGACATCGGACATATCAATCCCCTGGAACTGGTCAACACCGGCCGCATCGGCCTGCTACAGGGCAGCGGCGCCTATAACGTCGAGCGTTACCCCTGGGCCTATGATTTCTGGAAGAAGCAGCAGCAGGTCCATTGGATGGGCGAGGAAGTCCCCTTGGGCGAGGACCTCAAGGATTGGGCGTCCGACCGGGTGTCCGATCAGGAACGCAACCTGCTGACCCAGATTTTCCGCTTCTTCACCCAATCGGATGTGGAGGTCAGCGACAATTACCTCAAGCGTTACATGCCGATTTTCCAGCCGCTTGAGATTCAGATGATGATGGCCGCCTTCACCAATATGGAGACCATCCACATCGACGCCTATGCCCTGCTGCTGACCACCTTGGGCATGCCGCAGACCGAGTTTTCCGCCTTCCGCGACTATGCCGCCATGCGCGACAAGGCCGATTACATGCACAGCTTCGGCGTTGGCACGATGGCGGACGTGTCGCGGACGCTAGCCATGTTCGGCGCCTTCACCGAGGGCATGGCGCTGTTCGCCAGCTTTGCCATGCTGCTGAACTTCCCGCGCCACAACAAAATGAAGGGCATGGGCCAGATCGTCACATGGTCGGTGCGCGACGAGAGCTTGCATTGCGAAGGCATCATCCGCCTATTCCACGAATGGAACCGCGAAACCGGCGCGCTGACCAAGGCCGTGCGCGACGACATCTTGGACGTGGCGCAGACCATGGTGGGCCTTGAGGAAAAATTCGTCGATCTGGCCTTCGAACTGGGCGCGGTCGAGGGCATGCGGGCCGAGGACATCAAGGCCTATGTCCGCTACGTGGCCGATTGGCGCCTGACCCAGTTGAAACTGCCGATCCTGTACGGCCATTTCCGCGCCACCGATACCGGCTACGAACAGACCAAGCCCCATCCCCTGCCCTGGCTTGTGGAAATCCTCAACGGCGTCGAACACGCCAATTTCTTCGAACAGCGTTCAACCGAATATTCCAAGGCGGCGACCCAAGGCGCCTGGGACGGCACCGACGGCGTGTGGGCGGCGTTCGACCGTCTGCGAGCCGGGCAATGACGGCTTGCGAGGTGAAAATGCCAAGACCCAGCGAGACTGTTTCCACCGGGTATTACCGGGGCTTCACCAACGAGAAATGCGAGTTCTTTCCATGCCATAAGGGCGTCAAGAAAGAGTTCAATTGTCTTTTTTGCTACTGCCCGCTCGTCTTCTTGAAATGCCCTGGCCCCTATCGGGTATTCACCGACAAGAACGGTGTCGTGCGGAAGAACTGCACCGATTGCACCTTGCCCCATGACGGCCTGGAACGGTCGTGGAAATTCATCCAGCTCTGGCTTGGCAAGCTCACGCCGTGGAACGGTCAAGCCCAGGCGGAAAGAAGACCTCCGCAGGACTTGTCCGAAAGTGCCCCGCAATAGCACGCCTCCCTCAACTTGACGATCTTCCAACCGCAGAATGGATGAGCCATGCGTAAAATCCCCGCCACCATCATCACCGGCTTCCTGGGCGTCGGCAAAAGCACCCTGGTCCGCCACCTGATGGAACACAACCACGGCCGCCGCATCGCGCTGATCGTCAATGAATTCGGCGACGTCGGCATCGATGGCGACATGCTGGCGTCGTGCGGCGTGGCCGGGTGTACCGAGGACGACATCATCGAGTTGGCCAATGGCTGCCTGTGCTGCACGGTGGCCGACGAGTTCCTGCCGGTGATGCAGGCGCTGGTGGAACGCGCCAGCCCGCCCGAGCACATTCTGATCGAGACCTCGGGCCTGGCCCTGCCCAAGCCGCTGGCCAAGGCATTCCACTGGCCGGAAATCCGCTCGCGCGTCACCGTCGATGGCGTGGTGGCGGTGGTCGACGCCGAGGCCGCGATCGTGTCCCGAGGCGTGGTGTAACAGCGCGGTCGCCGTTTGATCTCCGGCGGGCTTGGCCGGGATAGTCAGGCTGCCGCGACGGGCGGCAGGCTGGTGAGGGGATCATCGCCCAAGGGGGCGACGGATTCCAGGGTCATGTAACGGGATCGCTGGACGGCCTGACCTGAGACCGGAAAACTCCTCCAAATTTGGGTAGAGTCCGCCATCTACGGAGACGGACTATGAAACGCAGTCGGTTCAGCGAGGAACAGATCATCGGCATCCTGAAGGAGCAGGAGGCCGGTCA